>Ga0310120_10003553_pt1 | contig 11124 bp, 9 predicted proteins | sample CB27_AW_983_MG_FD_203506 | JGI IMG/M metagenome (GOLD analysis project Ga0310120, IMG submission 203506) | Marine microbial communities from Western Arctic Ocean, Canada - CB27_AW_983 | ecosystem: Environmental > Aquatic > Marine > Oceanic | place: Canada: Western Arctic Ocean | collected... | reverse complement strand
AACGCAATACGTTTTGGGCCTCCGCCGAGAAGGCTGCCTGAGCATCTACTGCGATGTCGAACCGGTCTACCAGTTCAACTCGCATCATCAACTTCGCCGCGTCTTCTGGATGGGACAACGACTCACGGCCCAAAGCGGAGAACTGGTGACGCTGACTAAACAACACCTCGGGAGAAAAGTCGATTTTGCACACAATCTGCTCCCTTCCGAGAAACGGGTAGAGCTTCTTACGGAGTTGGAGGGTCATCTTCATGAGCTCCGCCGGGCAATTGATTTCCACCAGATCGAGATCATGGGACAGATTCCCGTAAACGAGGAGGTCATTACGCCGATTCGCGCCCAACTAGGGCAAGTCAAGGCACCTGTCGAGATCGCCGAGGCACCGCACGTGCGTTAAAATTTCCGCAACGATTTCGGTGGCTATTGGACGGTCGCCTCGGTGTCTGTCGCCTGCAGAACGCTCCCGGCCTCATCATGTCCGCGGCGAACATAGGCCAATCCCACCGACCCTTCATCGAACGACCAGACGGAGGAGGTTACGCTGCCAACGGATTTCCCGTTGCTCCTCAACTCGGTCCCTACCGCTGGTACCCCACTGGACGCAAAGGACACGCGGCACAATCTTTTGTTGACATGCCCCAAGGCATCAATCCGGGCCACGGTCTCCTGACCGAGATAACACCCTTTTGTAAAACTGATAGCTGAGCCATTTCGATCGACTTCCTGAGGAAGATTCGCCTCCGAGATATCGATGCCATAACGAGGAAATCCATTTTCGATCCGCAACACATCGGCCACATCGGGATCACCGCGAGCGACGCCCGTCTCGTCTAGTCTCGTTCGCAGCGATCCCAATTGAGTATCAGGGCATCGGGCAAGGAAAGCTGGCATGGCAAAACAGTCGATCTGATAAATTCTCGCCTCGAACTCTTTGTTCAATCCCAGGTACGACCAAGGCATAACGCCGTCGGCAACGCCCAATTCCCGCGCTAGCGTAAGACTATTCGGCCCAACGACAAGCAATTCTCTTTGCTGGCCAGTCGTATTGCTCAGATCAACATCCTCTCGGATGAGGTACTTATCCAAATGAGGCAGCAACACTTCGGCTTGTCCTGACTCGGTCATAATGGAAATACAGTCCTCTTCAGCATGGACCGTGCCGAAGCCTACCACTTTTCCTTGAACATTCGTGAAGAAAGCTTCGCAACCTCCACCAGACGGCAGTCCCAGCACATCGTTGGTACACAAGTTATGCAAGAATCGGCCGCGATCGTTACCGTGTAATTCCAGCCAAGACCCGTTCGGCCAATCGATCCACACGGCTTGCTCTTTAGCTTTTCGATACGTTAACTCGTCCATCTAATTCGATTTGACCGTTTGACCAGCCAGGTAGGGGACGGCGTATTGGGAGTTTTCCAGAACAATAAACGAGCGGGATCTCGAACAGAGGTTGTAAACTTCTTTTACACCATTGACGGGGGCGACCCAAAGTTCTTCTACAGTTGCCGGGTCTAAGTCGCTCCAAAGGTAAACACGGGCATGTCGCAAGGTGGAGACAAGTTGCGAGGCCGGTAATCCATCGCCAAATCGATTACGCGAGATCGCTACTTCGGCTTCTTCCAAATCCACAGCTCCGATGATCTGCATCAAGGCTGGCCCCGGTGACGACTTCAAATCACAACACACTACGATGGCTCCCGATTCCTCGACTAAATTCGTCGCTGCATGGAGGGCCCGTCCCAGATTTTCCCAGGTCTGTTGGTCAGCATCTCCTTCAACCGTGGCGACGACCAGTTCGGCACGACTTGGCGCCGGACAATCCCAGGCTTTTTTGGAAAGGGACCCAGCCCGATCGACGACCGAGTCGACATCACCGCTGAGAATATGCAATAGGCCCGCAGCAGCACCGGGAATGATTTGGACGGTGAAACGGGCTCCCAATAACCACGCCGCCTCACTGGCTTCGTTTCGCTGTCGATCCAACCACCTCTGCTCGTGATATCGCTCTGGGTTTGAAAACCTTTCGTGAGTTTTGGCATCCGCGAAAACGGGAAACACGCCGCCGTGCACTCCTGGATTGCCGTAGGTTCCGGTCGGGCGAACACAACCGACCGGGATAGCAACATCCGCATCGACGATGGACCGATTGATATAGATCGGATCGCCATCGTTAGTCGCCGCCAAGTACGAGAGCTGGTTTTGGTCATGCGGGTCGTGAACCGTGACTCGAATCAAATTGGCAAGCTCGGAAGGCAGAAAGCATTTGATTTCATTGGCCAACGGATGCCCGGGTGCCAAGATGATCTCGATATTTTCCGCGGTCACTCGACCATCAACCAGCGTCTGCACGATTCCGGCCACTACAGCGGCTGACTGAGGAACGCCTTGATCGACAGCCAACACAACATGGTCGCCCGGAACGATCGACTCGACGAGCGGCGGAAAATCGAGCGGATCGACTAGGGAAGCTGCCACGGCAGCGACCGGGTCGTCAAGACTCTCGCCGCGGGGAATTCCACATTGGCTGATCAACGAATCGAGGGGCAATTCCAGCGAATGGCGCGAATTAATACCGAAGCGGACATGACAACTTCCATTCATGGTAATTCGCGCTGATGAGGTTGATTTGGGGCCACTCCGTCGACATTCACCTTTCCGTCACACCATGGAATCATATCGGTCGGAGCGGCAAGCGGTCAAGAAGCCGAGCTTTACGCCGAAGCGCACAATACGAATAATCCGGCAGACGCATCAACACCAGGGATCGGTCCATGAGCGGCCGAAGTTATCGCAGCGGAGGCTTAGAGCAACGCCGGGCAAGACGCATCCGTCGCTTGACGCTGTTTGTATTAATGCTGACGGCAATCGCGGCCTGGTTCGGAAAGGAGATCTTGACCGAGAATCTTCCGCCGGCCAAAAACGCACCCACGCCGAACTTCGACGCCGATCCGACCAAGATTCCTGGCCCCAGCGAGACAACTGGTACGCCTGATCCGGCGAGGCTGCTTACCAGTGTCCTTGACAAATACCAGAACGCGGATGTCCACCGTGACCGAGTGCTGTTGAAATTGACGCACGAGATGCCAGGAGCGACGGTTGACGAGGCGACTAAAATCGTTTCGTCATACCAGCGGCCAAATCGATTGCGTCTACATGCGTCTCGAGATCACAGTCGGATGTCGATCATATGCAACGGACAATATCTTTGGTCGACCATCGAGGATCCAAATAATCACAACTTTGAAAATCAAGTCGTCCGTCGCGACGCGCCCGCCCAGCTAACCGTTGCGGATCTTTACACGGCAACCAAGTTGATCGACCCGAACCAACCCGAACAGCCAAACAGCGCTTGGTCTGCCGTTCCCGCCCAGCTGCATTTGTGTCCTCTCACCTGGCTGCTGCCAGGAACCGACTTGTCCGCCGAGTTTTTGTCATTCCTCAAGCAAAATGAAGATAAATACCAGCGGGAACTCGCTACGGCTCGGGTCCGATAGTCAGCATGAAAACAGGTCCGAACCTTTGCGTCAGCCAGGTTCCATGGGCTAGGCGTCGTCCAAAATATCGACGGCTGCAAAGCGCTGACCTTCGAGCATCGCCAAACTCGCCCCGCCTCCCGTGCTGACATGGGACACCTGCTCCGCCAATCCCAGCCGCTCGATAGCGGCAGCACTATCGCCGCCCCCGATGATACTGGTCGCTCCCGCCTCGGTCGCCGCCACCGTTGCCTGGGCCACGGCGAGGGTTCCCGCGTCAAAGGGTGGCACCTCAAACATACCCATAGGGCCGTTCCACACGATTGTCTTGGCGACACGTATGAGACCAGCGAATTTCTTGGCCGTTTGTGGACCAATGTCGAATCCTCCGAATCCCTCCGGAATCTTTCCGGCGTCGACAGTTGTCATTTCACCGTTCTTACTGGGCTCCGTTGAACAGTGCGCGTCGACCGGGAGCACTAGTTTCACCCCTGCTGTCTCTAGCAAGTCGCCGGCCAAATCAACTTTGTCCCTTTCAACCAAACTGATCCCCACCTGGCCACCTTGAGCTAACGAAAAGGTGTATGCCATAGCGCCACCAATTAGAACCTGGTCGCAGGATTGGAGCACTTTGCGGATCACGTTGATCTTGTCGGATACCTTCGCTCCCCCCAACACGGCCAAGAAGGGACGCTGCGGATCGGCAATTGCCTCGGAAAGAAAATCCATCTCTTTAGCGACCAAAAAACCGACGACTCGAGGTTTGCCCGCCATGACGTCCGGCACGGCCACCATGGAGGCATCCTGTCGATGACACGTTCCGAAAGCGTTATTGCAATAAACGTCGGCAAATTTTGCCAAGTCTGCAGCAAATCGCGGATCGCCGGCCTTCTCGCCGGCATGAAAACGGAGGTTCTCCAACAGCAGAACACCTCCCGTAGAAAGCGACGCCACTTTCGCCGCAGCATCCGGTCCCACGACGTCCACCGCCAATTCACATTCGCACTCCAAGACTTCTCCGAGACGATCGGCGACTGGTCGGAGACTGAATCGAGATTCCGGTTTTCCCTTGGGACGTCCCAAATGACTCATCAGTATGGCTTGACCACTCCGATCCAGGATGTTGCGGATAGTCGGAACCGCCGATCGGATGCGGCGGTCATCTGTGATTGCCCCGGTTTCGTCCAGAGGAACGTTGAAATCGCAACGCACCAGCACTTTCTTCCCCGCAACCTCAATATCCGAAATCACTTTCTTTTTTGTCATATTTCTAGGAAGCTCCTGGTCTTCTATTCGCGGTGCATAAGGTCTGGGGTCTGGGGTCTGGGGTCATTTGCTCAGTGGCAAGGGCGATACCGAAGGCAATTTAGCGCAATCTAATCCTTGCGGTCACAAATCGAAAGAGGTCCGAGGGTGCCGGCGGGGGCAAAACACGTGCGGGCACTATCCGCACATCCGGCACATTCATTTCCAAAGCATCCATCTCTTCAACTCGATAGGTCGTACGCGTCTGGATGGTATTTTTCGGTTATCCACGGTTGCGATCCACCGGAGAGACAGAATCCGCATACCGTGCACATCCCAAGAAACAAACATCCTCGAACGTGCCGTTAGAACTGTTTCGCCACTTGATTATTTCTTGCTAGTTTCCTGACGTTCAATAAGCAACCGAGTGATAGCAGTCCGATACGATACGCCAGGAAACCAGTGTGGTCGCTACTGACTACTTCGTTGCGCGGCTAAAGGATTGGCCGAGTGAGTAACATCGCTCGGTCGCGGCGAAGACTAAATCACAATTGTTGATTAACTTTCTTCATGTGCTAAGGAGCCCTCCCCATGATGACCCGAAATTTCCTCTCGACGTTGCTCCTGACCGGTCTTTTGAGCCTGGTCAATGTTGCCAACGTCGACGCCACTTGTGGCTGTGAACCCAGCTGTGGTTGTGAAACCGCCTGCTGCGAACCCAGCTGCGGTTGCGAAGACGCCTGTTGTGATTCTTCCTGTTGTGCTTCCTCTTGCTGCTGCAAGCCAAGCCTGATGGATCGAATTCGAGCCAAAATAGCTTGCCGTAACACAAAGCGTTGCTGCCAGTCCTCCTGCTGCTGCGAACCCAGCTGCGGTTGCGAACCCAGCTGCGGTTGCGAAGACGCCTGTGGTTGCGAACCCAGCTGTGGTTGCGAAGACGCCTGTGGTTGCGAACCGAGCTGTGGTTGCGAAGACGCCTGCGGCGGCGAATGTGAGCCCAGCTGCGGTTGCGAGAGCGCCTGTGGTTGTGCTTCTTCGTGCTGCTGCAAGCCCAGCTTGCTCGATCGCATTCGTGCTAAGATGGCTTGCCGTAAGGCATGCCGTTGTGCTTCCTCGTCCTGTTGCTGTGAGCCCAGCTGTGGTTGCGAGAGCGCCTGCGGATGTGAGCCCAGCTGTGGTTGTGAATAAGCCTTAGAACCTGACAACAGACTGAACGTCAACTGGCTGGCAGTCTGTGGTCTTGGGGGCAAAGCACCACGTCCCATAAAACGGAAAAACCCCCCGCGAGTCCAACTCGCGGGGGGTTTTTCTTTTCAGATCAGTTCAACTCCGAGTTGTCTGTCTCAGGTCTGAGGCTGGATTCAAGCGATCTCCACGGTTTGAGGAGAACTCAACATTTCCCACTTGTCATCAGCCAGGCCGAAAACGTGAAGCTTGACGCCGCCTGATTTCTTCGTCGGCGTCGTGATGATGGCGGCGAGATTTTCGTGCTCACGACAATAGACATCTACCTCGTCTGGACCCATAACGTAAAAAGCCGTAGCTAACGCATCGGCCGTTTCGGCGCTGGTGGCAATCACCGTCGACGAAATGACCCCCGTAGCTGGCCAACCGGTCCGGGGATCCAGTATATGCCCATGCCGCTTGCCCTGATGATAAAAGTGTTGGGTCGCGTCACCGGAGGTCCCCAACGCCTGATTGTGGAGACGGAACCGGAGGAATGCCTGGTCAGGACGCAAAGGATGGCGCAGATCGACCAGCCACCCGGGCGAAATTGAAGCTGCTCGCGAGCCGCGAGCGAGGATACTGCTCTTTCCCCCATGAATAACAAAATCATGGAGACCACTTGTGTCCAATAGTCGCGCGCAACGATCCAAAGCATATCCTTTGCCTATCGCGTTAAAGTTGATCTCTACGCCGGGTTGCCTGAATCGAACCGTTGACATGTCGACGTCGATCATCACGTTCTCGTAATTTACACATGACAAGGACGTCAAAATCTCCTCGTCGCTAGGCAGGCGGCCCTCCCGACGATGAAATCCCCAAATACGCCCTAGGGGACCAGACGTGATGTCGAAGGCTCCAGCCGTGCGGCGAGATAGATCCAGCGCCCGACCGATCAATGCCCCTAGCGACGGCTCGACTAGATGATCTGAATCTCCGGCATTACGATTGATTTCGGAGACTTCGCTTGTAGGCCGATAAATCGATAGTTGCTGCTCCAATCGTTCGACGAGATCGAGAGCCTGCAACGCTAATTCTGTCGCGCCGGAATGCCGCTGGGCGTTCAATAACACCGCGAACGTGCAGGCCATGGCTTTCCGAGTCACCTCGATCAAATAGCCCGGGCGTGCCTGGCCGCTGTCGATCTCGTCGCTGGTAACCGGAATGCCGTCGGCGCTTGAGAGCCGTTCTTCTGTGGAAAGGCCACTGCGGACGGTAAGAAAGTCTCGGCGCGAGTTTTTGAAGCGATCCTGAGGCGATGAAGCGGACATCATGCTAATATTATAGGCAACTCAGCAAGCGGGTGGAGATCGAGCTGGCAGAAAAGCAATGGCGAACCAAATCAAAATCAAATTGCCAAATTACCTGGTTATTAGGCTACTCACGATCGTTTGCTTGGGTGTCGTTCTAGCGGCGGCAGTTTTTGGTCAAAAGGGCTTTGGTCAACGGGGCAAACCCCTCACCCGCGTGAAACCGCCGCCTTGGACGCCTGACGATGCCGCCGACGTGTTCTTCAAGAACGTATTTGAAGAAGCCCTCATCGGTTCCCGACCAGAAGCCTGGCGGTTGAGGACTCCTAAATCATTGCCGCCAACTTCCGAAGGTGGACGAGAAACCCTTCCCCCAACGGCTTCCTCGTCGGACGGCCCATGGACGAGCATTATCTCCCCGTCGACAATTGAAAGCGAAATCAAGCGTCTCAAACAGCATCTCGATAAGACGGTCACGTCACCCACGCGATTTGCCAGCGGCGACCACCTGAAGGCTCGCGATGATTTCTCCTTGTTGGCTGTAATGTTTGCGATTGTCGCCGATTATAATGACGATTCAATTCGATGGAAAAAAGACGCTACGACAGCCAGAAACGAATTCGCCCGTGTCGCCACCGTCGCCAAGGTTAATTCCGAACAGGCTTTCCAGATGGCCAAAGCTCGAAAACAAGATCTAGCGGACTTAATTTCTGGCAACGCAATGGCGGATGCAAACGCGCCGACTCCAGCGGACTGGTCTGACATCGCGATTCGCGCAGCGCTGATGAAGCGCCTTGAGGCTGCGTTTGAGGCAGAGATGTCACCTGCTCTTGCCAATTCCAAAACGTTCAAGCGCGCCTCATCTGAACTTGTGTACCAATCACAAATTGCGGCCGCCATCGCCACGGTGCTCGTTCAAGAAGGGATGGAGGATGGCAGCGAAGAGGACTATCAAGAGTATTGTCAGCAAATCCGGGAAGCGGCCGATCAGATTAAAAAAGCGTTGGAGAACAATGATTACGAGTTGGCTCGATCGGCCTCTGGGGCAATCCGCAACGCCTGCGACCAATGCCACGAAAGCTTTCGCACTTAGAGTCTTAAGATGCAGCAGTCTTAAGATACAGGAGTCTTAGGATACAGGAGTCTTAAGATACAGGAGTCTTAAGATGCCGCGTCGCCGGGCCAGGGCCGGCGTTTAGTCGCGAGCGGTCTTGATGATTTGATTGATATCCACCATTTCTGCCATCCCGGCTTCAGCAAACTCCGCGCCGCTCACATATCGTCCTGGCTTGATCCATTCTTCCAAAACCCTTTCGTCGACTTTTAACAGTTTCGACAGCAGCCCGTCCATCTCCCATTCCAAATCGCCGAAGTGTCGAGCCCATTCTTTGGCTTCAACCAATCCGACATGTTCTTCACTTTGCCATTTCATGGGGTGAAACAACAATACGCTGTAGGGAGTGACAATGCGGCGTCGACAGGCAGCCAACGGCCAAAGCGCAGCAGATGAACACTCTCCACAGACGATTCCAGTCGCGTTGAGACCGCGTAACGTGATCAAAGTGGTTAGCGAAACCGCGCAATACGGACTGCCTCCAGGAGAGTCGAAAAACAAGGTGCATTCTCCGCCAGCAGGCACGCTCAACAGCCGGTCTGTCAGTTCACTCTCGTTGTCGGTCAAATCACCAACAAAAGCGATTTCAATAGGAAGCTCCTCTTCGGGGCTTTGATCGTTGTCTCGATGCTCAGTGGACATAAAAATTTCGCCTTAATGCCGGTTCGCCATGATTTTACAGGGGCTTTTTACAGGGACTAATTAGGCAATCTACCGGACGCTTCGCCAACCAGGTCATTAATTTGTATAATAGCGTCCACGGGTCCCATTGGATACGACTCCAGCGTGAATACAAGTCACATTGTCGTTTGATATGGGAGTCCTGCCAATTGTACTAATTGTACAAACTTTTTTGATTTTCTCGCATTATCAAACTCGCGATTCCAGACGGCCGACATTATGGGAATTCGATTCAATTGCCCGAATGGTCATCGCCTCAACGTCAAGTCGTTTCTGGCTGGCAAACGGGGCTTCTGTCCGCACTGCGGGATAAAACTGTTGATCCCGGAAGTGTCTGGACGGACCAGCGGGATATCCAATACCGATCCCACGGTCGCACTGGAGCTCACGGTCGACGGCACGGATTCCCCTGTGATCAACGAACTCGCCCCTGTTGGGACGACTGACACTTCGCCTGCCGCTGATGTCCAATGGTTCGTCCGGCCCGCGTCTGGAGGTCAATACGGTCCCGCTAACGATGCGGCACTGAATCAATGGGTCACGGAAGGTCGCATCGGACTCGATACGCTGCTTTGGCGCGAAGGTTGGGAAAATTGGAGGTACGCCAGCCAAGTCTTGCCGACGCTGGCCCACATTCCGCAGCCGAACATCGTCGACACGGTTTCGTCAGCCGCCCCCAACCCTCCTCGCCCCGCTGGACCCAAAAGCTCCGGGCCTATCCAACTGGATTCCGCCGAAACCGGCCTTATCCATCCCCGCCGCCGTGCTCGTCGATTTTCGGCGGCGTTGATTGCCGGACTTGGCATCGTTAGCATCTTGCTTGTGGTTGTGCTGGTCTTCGTCGCGGGAATGGATCGGTAGCAGGCCATCCCTAAGCAGCGTCGACAACCTTACAATAGGCCAGAACCAAAGCCAAATCTTCACCATCCTCGGCAGTTACGGACAACTTGCAATGAACTTCCAAGAATTCCTTGACCACCATAGCATTCTCTCTAATCCGTTCGCCGATGAAGACGCACAAACGGATCCTGTATTCAAAACGCGATGCATCGATAACACCTATCACCCCTCTTGGGACAAGATTTTCGGGATCCCAAACGACCCCAGCACTTCGATCGTGTTTGGTGAAAAGGGAGCCGGCAAAACGGCGTTACGGTTGCAAATCGACAGGCACCTCAAACTGCATAACGATTCGCATCCGAATGAAAAATGCTTCGTGATCCATTACGACGATTTCAATCCATACATCGATCGGTTCTGTGAACGCGTTGGTAAACGCCGTAAGCTAGCGAAAATACTTCCCGAATATCAATTGTGGGACCACATGGACGCAATCCTCAGCATCGGCGTCACGCAATTGGTCGATGCGATTTTGGCGGGCAAAGCTAACGACGCCAATGAATCCGGCGTCCATCTGACACCAGCTGACGTCAAACGTTTTGATCGTTTTGAGAAACGGGATTTGCTGCTGCTTACCGCGTTCTATGACGGCTCAACCGCCGAAAACGTCGTTCATCGTTGGTTGAAGCTCAGGAAGCGGCTCAGATTCTGGACTCTGCGCAGTTGGTGGGCGATGCTGGACGGATGGTTCCTGACGGTTGTCGCCTTGGGAGGCTTGGCCGTCTTCATGTTTCGTGGCCAATCGGGCGTTGTCGCGCAATATTGGTGGCTGGCACTTCTGGTCGCGATCTTCGGCTGGATCCCGTGGCTGTGGCGATTTCTGTCTCGGTGGTCTCTGGCAAGAGGCATCAGTCGTCAACTCCGCGTCACGCAAAAAAGCCCCTCCATGCTGGCAAGAATTCTAAGCCATTTCAGCACGACCAGTCTCGCCGACCAACCCTTGCCCAATCGCGAGCGAACCGATGATCGCTACGCCCTACTCGGCAAATTCCAATCACTAGTGAAAACGTTGGGGTTCGTCGGCATCGTCGTCTTGGTCGATCGTCTTGATGAACCCTACCTCATCAACGGCTCAAGCGAATTAATGAGGGCTATGCTGTGGCCCATGTTGGACAACAAATTCCTGAAGCAACCTGGATTTGGAGTGAAATTCTTATTGCCCAGCGAATTGACCGAATATATCGAACGAGAGGATCGCGATTTTTACCAGCGTGCGCGGCTGGACAAACAGAATATG
>Ga0310120_10003552_pt1 | contig 11124 bp, 21 predicted proteins | sample CB27_AW_983_MG_FD_203506 | JGI IMG/M metagenome (GOLD analysis project Ga0310120, IMG submission 203506) | Marine microbial communities from Western Arctic Ocean, Canada - CB27_AW_983 | ecosystem: Environmental > Aquatic > Marine > Oceanic | place: Canada: Western Arctic Ocean | collected... | reverse complement strand
ATAAGGTTCGCCAATTTGTGCGAACCTATTGACATTGACATGAAAGTGAAGTAAACTCCCTATTATGATGATGATAAATCGAACTGATATTGCCAACATTGTTCATGAATGTGAGCAGCAAAATGCAATGTATCCGACAGAGATTGCTGGAATGGCTGTGGCCTATGCAGCGGTCAAACAAGCATCGGACGATGCGACTCATGGCGCCATCCGGTTTCCTCCGCGTTCCCTTCTCGGCGAAGACATGGCTTGGGTTTGCCAACTGGCGACTCTCATTGAACCGTACAACCGAGGAAAGTTTCGGGTCGGGGCAGTCACGTTTTGGAACGAGGAAGCTGGAAGTTGGGATCCTAATCCCGATGCAGCCATCGCCGCCAAGTTGATTCCAAGAGCCATGGAAAGTTTGTTCGACGCCATCTCCGAAGGGCGCATTTCGCCCGACGAATTCTATCAGGAGTTTGAAACGATTCATCCGTTTGCCGATGGCAATGGTCGAGTCGGAAACATTCTTTGGCGCTATTTCAATTCTTTTGAGATCGGCGACAAGGCCTGGGAGTTGGAGAATCCTCCTCCCTTCATCATCACCACCAAGAAAAAGGATTGAAGGTATGAGCGATTGGTCACATTTAAGAGAAGGGAAACTTCCTGGCGACGAAACATATGGGATGACTGCGGATGAACGGCTTATATACATCTTGCTCCCCACAAAAGATAAACAAGAGGAATTCAAAAAGTTGGTTTTTGACAACAAGAAAAAGGAAAACAAGTGATGGCAAGTATCAATAACAGCATGAAGGAAAAGCGGGCCCGGACCGAAGCTCGCACGGAGCTTCTGAATTTGGACTCGGAAGAGTTGACGAGTCTTATCCTGGACACCGTGGACGCCAAGACCCTCTCGGTGATAACGGCTTCCCTGAGGGTCGCTCGTGCGCGAGGAGTCCGAGCGAGAGTACACCTTCACTCACCGCCGCTCAGGAAGACTTCCTGAACCCTGCGCGTCTTGTATCGCACGACGGAGAAAGTGCCCGGAGAGGGCATCCTCCGCCGCGCAAAAACCTTTTGAAAACAAGGAGTTACAGCAACATGAAAGCTGCTCTGATTGAAGAGATTTTGGCGCCCCTGATACGGCTTCATCGACTGATGAAAGACCCGGCTGAAAAGGAGCTTTTGGATGTGGCCATTTCTGTGGTCCGCGACGATTTGTCCGATACGTTTGGCGACATGTTAGACCCCGATTGAGTGAAATATAAATGGCATACGATAAAGACATGTTTAAGAAACTTGCCAAGGTCATTGGCACACCAGAAGAAAATAGCATTTGGATGGTGAAGGAAGTCCTCAAGGACATGGGGCTGTCATGCTCCAAGTGTGGGCAGGCCTATCAGTCACCCGAAGATCAGGAGCGGTTGGGGCTGTCCATTATAGATCGGGACGGATTACAAAACAAAGACCCCGGAAAACTTCGCGTATCGGTGGGTTGTGGATGTGGGCACTTGGGAGAAATCTCCCTTCGCCCGAATCCCTTGATTGTGCAAAATGCCGTAGGTTACAACATTGGCATCATTTAAGGAAAAGAAAAATGAACAATGAACATTTCGATTCGATAGCCGAGCAAATCCTCGATCCCCTAGAATCTGTATATGTCAAGTTGGTTGATTTGATGCAGGAAACTGAGACTGCCGGCGGGCAGCTTAATCCTGGTTATGCAAGATTGAAGATTTCGGAGATTGCCAAGGAAATGAATATTGCATTGACCTTGGTTCGCCATGATGTAGAGGGTTTGCTGGAAGTGCAGTATCCTCCGCACGAGTTTTATGACGGCGGCGGTCGCCCTCGTAAAGACCTCGACATCTATGATGACTGGCGAAATCAGGCATCTGCGACTAATGATCTTGATAAATAATTCTTAATATTCGGAATATATCCGTTGTTAAAAGGGGACATGTGCATATGCCGTAGGATACGGCATTGGATAAGGAAAATAAAAATGGAATCGAAACTCTTCCGAATCGTATTCGGTACAAAACGACTATTTAAAATTTGGTTGATTTTAGTAGTTTTTGGTATTATACTTTCTCGATAAATAATTCTTAATATTCGGAATATATCCGTTAAAGAGGACATGTGCATATGCCCGAACCTATTACTAATACTACAATGAATGCAATCGAAGACTCCGATGTTCGTGGAGAGCTTTCGGATGCCTTAGATAAGTATATTTCAGGCGCCTCGAAAGAGGTTGCCAATCTAGTTTTCGAGACGGTCAACGGAGAGTTTTTTGGTTGCCTGGAAAGGTTTCAAAAACAAATAAGCGAAATTCTTACAACTAATATTTACATTCCCATGATGCTGGGAGAGGACAAGTCTACTATTAGAAGGAAATAAATGATTATGGATGAAACACCCGAACAGATAGCAGAGCAAAAGGCTTGGCAGAAAATTATCGGAAATAAGATAATTTGTTCCGAGTGCAATAATCGTGATCCAGCATGTTTTGGATTCTCTCTGACAAAGAGGGGTCCGAAACATTTTGTGGGCGTTCGGTGTACTTCATGTGGCCATGAGGGTGATTATAACCCCACGGACGAAGAAGTATACCAGTATGAATATATCGCCAGAGCGAATATTGATCTACAAATTTTAGAAGAGCATGGCGAGAATCCCCCGATTACAAATGTCGAGGTTGATTCAGTTTTCCGTCGTGAAGGTTGGAAGGACGATATTGCGCCTGACAAAATTGACGAATGGGAAGCCAAGTGTACTGGTCGAGACGATCTTGAATGGAGGGCGATGATTTATGATGGAGCTTGAAGATGATTTGATGGAGCTTGAATATATCAATAGTTGTGCCACCGAACATTATGAAGGTTTGGATGCAGACAAGCAGCGCGACTATTTGAAGTCAATGCTCGCCGAAGATATTCTTCTTGTGACATTCACCAAGAAGAATGGGGACTCTCGGGAAATGTATTGCACACTCCAGGACGAATTCGTTCCGGAGCATAAAAAGTATTTTTCCGAGAACAATTCCATAAGAAAGAAGAGTCTGGAAGTGCTTGCTGCATTTGACATGGAAAAGGCTGATTGGCGATCTTTCCGAATGGACAGCATTACGGCTTTTGAGATCGTGAGAGAAGAGTCTTTAGATTTTGGTTTTGAAAAAGAACATGATGATATTCCGTTTTAGGTGAACGAAAAAATTTACAATAGGTTAATGAAAACGAAGTCGGCTTAGACTATATAGTATATCGTTATTATTATTAATGTTTAAGGAGACCGTGAATTGAAAATGCAAATTCCAATAGAAGAATTGCGTAAGCGCAAAATCTTCATCGCAACCCCCATGTATGGTGGGCAATGTTCTGGGATGTATACCAAAGCCTGTTTGGATTTGTCGGCAATGGGTGCCAAATATGGCTTAGATATGAAATTCTTTTATTTGTTCAATGAAAGTTTAATTACCCGAGCGCGGAACTATTTGGTCGATGAATTTTTGAGAAGTGATTATACCCATCTCATGTTCATCGACAGCGACATTCACTTTAATCCTAATGACGTATTTGCTCTGGCTGCAATTGCAGATCCAGACTCAGATCGCGATATTGTCTGTGGTCCTTATCCCAAGAAGTGCATTGCCTGGGAACGAATTGTTGCGGCTGTAAAAGCTGGGTTAGCCGATAACGATCCTGCATTCTTGGAGCAAATTGTTGGCGACTTTGTTTTCAATCCGGTTGGAGACTCAAATCAAATTGCAATTGGTGAACCAGTCGAGGTCTTAGAAGGCGGAACTGGATTCATGATGATCCAGCGCCGTGTGTTTGAAAAGTGGAACAAGAAGTATCCTGAATTTCAATACACCCCCGATCATAATCGTTCAGAGCATTTCGATGGTACTCGTAAGATCATGGCCTATTTCGATACGGTGATTGAACCGATACATAATCGTTATCTTTCCGAAGACTATATGTTTTGTCAATGGTCGCGAGATATTGATATTAAAATTTTCATGTGTCCATGGATGCAAATGGGGCATATGGGTTCGTATAACTTCAACGGTAATATTCCTGCAATCGCACAAGTTCCTAATGCGACACATGGAGGAATGTTAGGTGGTCCTTTGGCTAAGGCTGGAGGACCACAGGCCGGCGATCAAGCCGGTGCGCCTATTACGCCGCCGGGCGTGGCCCCTGGGTTGATACCCCCGGCTCCAATTCTGGCTCCACCGACTCCACCAATGTCATATATGGGTGGAGATACAGAGCCAGCCACTCTACAAGACAGGGCTACGCGCAGGCGCGAGGCAGCCATAAAACGTAGGGCTGAAAAAAAGTCAAAGAAGAAGAAGAAGGCCACATCAGAAGGTAAAAAATAATGAAATATAAAGGGTTCAATCTATTCTTCTTTAAACCTAACAAAGAGTATTGGCGGCGTGAATCTCTTATCAAAGAATTAGAATACGCGAAAGCGGAAGCGGCGAGATTCAAAGAAGAACATCAAGGAGCTTGCCACTTGGTTGCCCAAATGCACGCGGCTGCGGTTGGTGAAGTGACTGGTCCGAATCGGGGTGTGATTGAAGATGTAGAAGACCTTCGCCTGAGCCGCGACCAATGGAAACAGGAATGGGAACTGTCTGAGCGCAATAAAATGGATCGCGAGGCTGAAATCGTTAAACTCAAGGCTAAGTTGGCCGAGGCCTAGACAATAAATGAAATATAATGAACGAGAATCCCTCAAGGAAATTGAGGAGTATATCGAATCCACATATGGCGAACATTATGTTGGAAAGAATGAATTTCAGATTCAAGATTTGCTTCATTCAATTGACATTGCCTCACCTTTTTGCCAAGCCAATGCAATGAAATACCTTTCGCGATTTGGTAAGAAAAAAGGTCACAATAGACTTGACTTACTCAAAGCAATACACTATACTATACTCTTAATGCACTTTAGCGAATGCACTATAAATGATGATAAGGAATAATTCGTAATGAGGTTGATGTGTAAGGCAATAATTGAAGTTTTGTTTGATGAGGAAACTGTTCTTGGTTCTCCGACAATCGGCAAGTATATGGTGAGATACTTTGACGAAGATGATGAAGAGGTCGGCGGAAGTTTTCATGAAACAATTCAAGAAGCCCATGATGAAGTTATAGATTATCAGAATAAAAATAATGAGGACAATTCGTAATGAAAATTTCAAATAATACCCTGGCTGTGTTGCAAAACTTTGCGACAATTAACAACGGTATTCAAGTAAAGGCAGGAAGTAGGCTAAGGACAATTTCGCCAAACAAGACATTGTTGGGTTTGGCAACTGTGGCCGAAACTTTTGATACGCCCTTTTGTATCTATGACCTGAGCCAATTTCTTGGAACGCTGAGTCTGTTTGATTCGCCCGATCTTGACTTTGGTGAAAATGCAGTCGAGATTGTCGAGGGCGAAACGAACCTCAAGTATGTTTATGCCGACCCGAACACTATAGTTACGGTTCCCGAAAAGCGACTGGAGTGCGACGGGGATATTGAATTCGACTTGCCTCAGAAGAGTCTGGACAGATTGCAAAAGGCGGCTAACATTCTTGGTCTACCCAATCTTGTTATCACACTTGATGATGCTGGGGAATATTTGATTGCCGTTGCAACCGATGTCAAGAATAGTACATCGAACAATTTCAAGATTAAGCTAAATGGAGAAACTCTTTCTGGTGCGAAGTTCAAGATGGTGTTGAAGATTGATAACCTGAAGCTGATTCCGGATGATTATCATGTACGCATTTCTTCAAAGGGCATTTCTCACTTTGATGGAAAGAAGGCCGAATACTTTGTGGCCGTCGAACAAAACGAGTCTGAATATACTGACGCTTCGTAATAGGATTATATAATGAACGAGCAATTCTTGTGGGTCGAACGCTATCGACCACACACGATTGACGAATGTATTCTTCCAAAATTTCTAAAAGATACATTCAATGATTTTGCAGCACAAGACAAAATCCCGAATCTTTTACTTTCTGGTGGACCAGGTGTCGGCAAGACAACTGTAGCCAAGGCTCTTTGCGACATGACCGAAGCTGATTACATTGTAGTCAACGGGTCAGAAGAGTCGGGTATTGATGTGCTGCGAACCAAGATTAAGCAGTTTGCCTCGACTGTTAGTTTCACCGATTCTCGAAAGATGGTGATTCTCGACGAGGCAGATTATCTTAATCCGCAGTCCACCCAACCAGCCATGCGTGGGTTCATCGAAGAGTTTGCAGGCAACTGTGGATTCATCTTCACTTGCAATTACAAGAATCGTATCATTGAGCCGATTCATTCTCGATGCTCGGTTGTCGATTTCAAAATCGTCAATGGCGACAAGGCTAAACTAGCCTCCCAGTTCATGACTCGGGTGAATCACATTCTTGACAAGGAAGGAATTTCCTATGACAAGAAGGTCGTGGCTGAATTGATTATGAAACACTTTCCCGATTTCCGTCGGGTCTTGAATGAGCTTCAACGCTATTCGACAAGCGGCACAATTGACACGGGCGTTCTTTCCCAGATTGCCGATATTAATCTCAAAGAATTGATGGTTGCATTGAAGGCTAAACACTTCAAGGATATGCGAGCTTGGGTTGCCCTTAATGTGGACAACGATCCGCAGAGGATTTACCGAAAGATTTATGATACTCTATATGATTATCTCAAGCCGACTGCAATTCCGCAGACGGTGATTACACTCGCAGATTATCAATACAAGTCTGCGTTTGCGGCTGACCAAGAATTGAACTTGGTGGCTTGTTTGACTGAACTGATGGTTGAAGGCGAATTTAAATGAACCCCTTATGGGAACGAGAAACTGATACTCACATCTATTTCTGGAATGGAATATTTTGTCAATGGCATTCATCAAAAATGGTGGACGACGAAGGCGTTTCATATAGTTGCTGTGAGCAATATATGATGAGTAAAAAAGCCAAGTTGTTTGGGGATCACGTTGTTTATAGTATAATTATGAAAGAACAAATGCCCGGGAATCAAAAGGCATTAGGTCGATTAGTATCTGATTATGATGATGATGTTTGGAATAAACACAAATTTGATATTGTGGTTGATGGAAATGTTCTCAAGTTTAGTCAGAACGAAGAACTAAAAAAGTTGCTTTTGTCTACCGAAAATAAAATTATTGTAGAAGGTAGCCATGAAGATCCAATTTGGGGAGTAGGGTTATCTTACAATGATGATAGGATTCTAGATGAGTCGAATTGGCAAGGCGAGAATCTTTTAGGCAAAGCTATTATGATAGTTCGGAATACAATTAAAATTGGTAATTGACAGGGTATCTCTTATGTGATATACTCTTATATGAAAGTTCAGAATACAATTTAATTTAATAATGGAAAAGGTAACTAAGATGTCAGGTAGTAGGGCAAAAGCAAATCGTAAGCAGGAACATCAGGAACAAGAGTCTTTTCGTCGGAGTCAGGTTCCTGCGCGGGTGATAAAAGAACCGTTTGAAAGCACAGTCAACACTACAAGTATTTGTATGACAATTGATGAGTTTCGTCAAACATATGTGTGCGAACGAAATGGTCCTTGGCAAAGAGATTCACAGGGGCATTCGTTGCAAACATCAGTAGGGATTCTCAAGTCTATTATGAATCATGTGCCTATTGATTATTTTGCTTTTATTGATTATCCTATAATTCATCCGGAAAGAGGAATTGGTGCCTTTGATGGGTCCCATCGTCTTAATCTTATTGAAAATTTTATGACAGGACAGGATGGCGCACCGAAGTGGTTTAATAAGAACTATAAGAAAACAGGCAGGTGGGAGTCATTCTCGATGCTGAGTGAGAAGAATAGAAAGATATTTTTATCATATCCATTTATCGAAGGAAGGATTTGGCACGGTATTTCTCCCGCGCAGGTTGGTATTTATTTTCGTCGGTTGAATAGTGGGCTATCGGTTAATGATGAAGAAGAATTAAATTCATACTATGGTCATGAATTGCACAGCATCGCTCGGGTTTGGTTTCGGGGCCCCGAGGCCTCCAAGGTTTCTGATACTAAAGGTTGGAAACTTTTAGAAAGGCTTGATCTTTGTAAAAAGCATCCATTGGTAGATATGTGGAAACTAACCGAAACTAGACACAAAGGAGATACCGCAATTATTAAAATGGTTGCTATGGTGTTTAAGTGGTATGGGCCCGATGAACAGACCAATTATGAATATGGGCACAATATGAATTTTTATAAGAATCTATATAGACATCCATCCGAAGATGGGCAAGGTGGTTTGTGGGATAATTTCGCAGACAACAATCCGAAAGGTCGAGATGACTGTGTAATTCAAGCGTGGAAATTTATGGAACAACTTATTCCATTTCTTGAACAACACCCTAATGGTCCCAAGGCCTTTGGAGACTTGCACGCTTTTGAAGGACTTTATAATTTCCTACGATGTGAGCAACATTTGATGACCACGACCGGAGGTAAGAGATTGAGAACTCTTGGTAGTCTTTTTCCAGATCCAGGAAAATTTGCTGAGAATTTTGTTAATACTCACAATTCACTCAAGAAATATAAAGATAAGAAAAAGTGTATTAAGAGTGATTATGGTCATATTGCAACCGGTCAGACTGCGCGAGAGTGGGAGCAAAAGCATGATATGATTGTGGATGAGCTAGAAGATACAATAGGTTCCAGAGCAAACTGGCCTATTAAACCCAAAACAAATCCTGTCCGAAGGATTTCTCCTGAAGACAAGCAAATATTGTTTACACAACAAGATCATTTGTGTGCCTACTGTGAAAAAAAGATGACTATGAAACAGGCGGTAGGACATCATGTAGGGCTTCCTCATACAAGAGGCGGTAGTGAATTTGAACTTGTTCATTCCGGGTGTCATGATGAAATTCATGGTTTTTAAATAAGGAAATAAGAATGCCGTACATTGATAAATTTATACGAATGGAATTGAACCCAGAAATTGATAACCTTGTGGCGATGTTGCTGGCGCCTATTGACAAGGATGTAGACGCAGGCAATCCAGGCAATCTCAATTACACGATCACCAAAATTCTTAATGCATGGTTGGGGCATACTCCCAACTATGCAAAATACAATGAGGTGATTGGCGTTCTGGAATGTGCCAAACTGGAGTTGTATCGCAGAAAGATTTCTGAATACGAAGATGAAAAGTGTCTGGAGAACGGGGATGTCTATCCCAAGAAGTATATTCATAATCATCCCGCATAAGGATAACTGAGAGTGGTGCAAAAGTTTTCTTGGGGATATCCAAGAATTAAAAAAAGACGACACGTTGGAAAACATGAACTGGAATTGCTGAATCGAACCAACAGATGGTTGCATCAAATTGCTAAGTTGATATATCAGCTTTGTATTTTGACGTTTTGTGTCTTTTGTATGGTAATTTTGATCTATTGGAGAATTATATAATATGGGAATACTACCCACAGATGTATTGAAGCCAGTCATCTATGTCGCAGGTCGATATAGTGATGGTGGTACATTGGGCGAAGAGGAACGATGGATGAATCGTAATATCATGCGATACTTTTCCATCAAGTTTATGAAAAAGGGTTGGGCAGTTCTTTGCCCAATCGAGAATGACGAATGGGCATACGAAGATGGTGTGATTAACTATGAAGATACGCTTTCGTCAGACTTGGCTGTCATCAAGAAGTGTGATGCAGTTTTCTTTTGCCCCGGTTGGAAAAAGGGAAAGGGCACTCTTATCGAACACCAGTTTGCGAAAGACAATGCCATTCCTATTCTTTATGATGTAATAAACTCTATGGAGGTCATATAAGTAATTATGATGTTTTGGTTTTTTGTCACATGGTTTATTGTTTCGATTCTAGCAGCAATTTTGCTCGGGGCGTTTCTAAAAAAGGTTAGTAGTAACTATGGCAAAGTTAGGTGATTTTTTAAAGTCGATTAATCAATCCAAAGACAATCTTATGGACAAGGATGCTCTCACGGAGGGTGAGTATCTTCCATTTGTGGTTAATCGAACCTTATCTTATTTCTTGGATACGGTGATGTATGCAAATGAAATAAACACAAAATCACATGTAGATAATAAGCTGCAATTTGATTTTCTTCTAAATACCATTAGGGCGAATAGAAGATTCTCCCGATGGTTGAAACCTGAAGAAAACAAAGACGTAGATGCTATTAAAGAATATTATGGATATAGCAATCAAAAGGCAAGGGAAGTTTTAGACATTTTTTCGGGGAGTCAACTGTCATTAATACATGAACATCTAGACAAAGGTGGGCTGAAAAATGACAGCAGAACAAAAAGAACCAAGAAGGGTGATTCAACTTAATGTTGATGACCTAGTCGAAGTAGAATTAGAAGAAGCTGATGATTTCTTAAAAGTTCGCGAAACACTCACTAGAATAGGTGTATCTAGCAGAAAAGAAAAAACCCTATTTCAATCTTGTCATATTTTACACAAAAAGGGTAGGTATTACATTGTTCATTTCAAAGAGCTTTTTGCCCTAGACGGAAAGCCTACTAACATTAATGACAATGATATTGCGCGGAGAAATACAATTACCAATTTGTTGGCTGAGTGGGGATTGGTTTCTTTAACCGATTCTCAAAAAACAAACGAGCCAACAGTGTCTTTGAATCAGATTAAAATTATTGCCCATCGCGATAAAAGCGATTGGGATTTACAAGCGAAATATAATATAGGTAAACGAATAACTTGACGAAGACACTTCGATATACACAACGAATCCGTGGGCCACGCTCGCGTGCGAGCGACTCCTCGACACTAAATCTATTGAAGTTTTATAAACTAAATCCCAACGCAAAAGCTCCTATATTTGCTACAGAAGGTTCAGCCTGTTTTGATATTCACGCTTCCCTGATTCGTGGGGAGAAAGTGAAACTATACACTTCAAACGATGAATTTGACCAACAAAGGATTATGAATGAGGAGTTTGTTATCTGGCCAGGTGAGCGTGTTCAGATTCCCACCAATCTAATATTTGATATTCCAAAAGGTTGGTCGATTCGCATTCATCCTCGTTCTGGATTATCATTTAAGCGGGGGTTGATTCTGGTCAACCAAGAGGGTATTATTGATAGTGATTATGTGGA
>Ga0310120_10003551_pt1 | contig 11128 bp, 4 predicted proteins | sample CB27_AW_983_MG_FD_203506 | JGI IMG/M metagenome (GOLD analysis project Ga0310120, IMG submission 203506) | Marine microbial communities from Western Arctic Ocean, Canada - CB27_AW_983 | ecosystem: Environmental > Aquatic > Marine > Oceanic | place: Canada: Western Arctic Ocean | collected... | reverse complement strand
TCATCGAGCGGATGATGGCCAGTTCGTCGGCGACGGTGCTGATGTGCGGAAACAGGTCACTGATCGGCATCCCGCACTCGCCTCGGCGGTGGAAGGCCCAGGGACTGCGGATCCACTTGCGATTCTTGTTGGCCGTCGGATTGGTCAGGCCGGTGGCCGGTTTGCCGTGGTGCTTGTCGAGAGCCGGCTTGGGGTCGAAGCTGTCGACGTGGGAGACTCCGCCGTCCATGAAGCAGAAGATGATGTTCCTGGCCCGTGCGGCGTGGTGACCGATGGCCGCGGCCGCCTCGGGGGACCGTTCGGCCAACAAACCGGCCAGGGCCACTGCACCGAAACCGCTGGCTGACTGCTGCAGCCACTGCCGCCTGGACAGCGGGCCGGAAAGGTGCCCGGGGCAGGAGATGGTTTTTGTTGAGGCGGACATCGGCGCAATTCTAACAGGCCGGGAACGGGTCACGGCAGGTAGATGAACTCCTTGAGGTTGAAGACCACGTGAGCCATGTCCTTCCAGATCAGTCGTGACGTCATGCGGTCTGCGGCGGAGACCTTGTGCAGGCCGGCCAGCTGATCGAGCAACCGGGTGAACTGCTCGCGGTCGTCGGTGGTCGCTGGACGCGAGAGTGCCTGCTGGAACATCACGTCGATCCGTTTGGACGGATCACGATGAGCGACCGCGACCAGTCGTTGTCCCCAGGCATCGGCCTGGCCGATGACGAACGGGTCGTTGAGCATGGCGAGCGCCTGGGCGGGGACATTCGAGAGGTCGCGGCGTCCTTCGACGACCTTGCCGCCGGGAGTGTTGAAGACCGACAGGAAACGCGTGGGTTCCATCAGGTTGGTCTTGATGTAGAGACTGCGACGGCCGTGGCCGTCCAGGGGTCCCACGAACAGGCGTCGATCGGCATTGGGCTTGTCACGGTGCGGGTAGATGCTGGTTCCCCCCAGCTTCCGCTCGATCCGTCCCGACGTGGCCAGCAGCGCATCCCGGATCGATTCGGCATCCAGCCGCCGGGCGGGGTAATGGTGCAGAAGGCGGTTGAGAGGATCGACGGAGTCGGCCGCGGGCTGCCGACGGGCGGACATGCGGAATGTCATGGAGAGGACAACGCGACGGATCAGCTGTTTGACCGACCAGCCGTCGTCGACGAACGTGGTGGCCAGGTGATCGAGCAATCGTGGGTGTGAGGGCAGTTCGCCCAGCCGGCCGAAGTCGTCGACCGAACGGACCAGCCCGGTCCCGAAAAGGTGATGCCAGATGCGGTTGACCATTACCCGGGCGGTCAGCGGGTTGTTCGACGACGCAATCTGATCGGCCAACTCGCGGCGGCCGCTGCCCTGCCGGAATGGCTGTCGCGTTCCGCCGAAAACCTCGAAGAACCGTCGCGGCACAGGTTCCCCGAATTCCGTGGGGTTTCCGCGGACCAGCACCGGCTGATCGATGCCGTCATCGACATCCTCGACACCGGGGATGATCCGCGGCTGGATCAACTGCTTCTGCTCAATCTCCCGGTACTGCTTGACCAGCCTGGCGAGTTCGGGATCGGCATCGAGCGAGTTCTCCAGCAGGCCGTTGCGGACCATCCAGTCGATCCAGCGGACCTGTGCGGACGAGGCGTTGCGGTTGGTCCAGGCGATGACCGCACGGCCGATCACGGTGGCGTACCGGGCGGCGACCTCATCGAGAGATGCCGGGGCCTGGCCGTTCTCGAAGAGCCGGCAGAGATGATCGAGTTCGACCCCGGGAGGGGCATCGACGTCGTGGACCACGACCCGGCTGATGCCGAAGTAGGACCTGGGATCGGCAGCGACCTTGTCCCAGGGCACCCGGTCGTTTTCTTTCGCACCGCCGATGGTGGCCAACTGGTCGGGGAACTTCGGGTTGTAGAACTTCGAGACCACCTCGATGTAGGCACGCAGCTTCTGGTCATCGGCGGCCGGTTCGAAGGTGATCCAGGTCGGCTGGTCCGATTGCAGGGCCTTGTAGTTGACGTAGTTGAGCTGACAGTTGTTGGAGACGATCCGCACGACGGCCCGCTGGTTGCCCAGCACCTGCAGGCTGAGGTGCTTGCGGGTGGTGTGCAGGATGGGCGAACGGAACGTGCCGCCCAGCCGGGTGGTCAGGCGATGGCTGTGGATGCCGGCCGGCAGCAGTTGCGAAACGACCGAGTCACCCGAACCGGAGAGGGCGAGTTCTCCGTCGACCGACGCGGCCGCCCGGAGTGCGTGTCCGTGGGAACTCCACTCCGCGGCGTGAACGGGATCCCGGAGATCGTAGAGCGTCCGGAAATTCTCGAGGTTGAACCGTGTCCGCTTGCGGTGTTCGTCGAGATACCGGTCAGCCAGGCTGCTCCACGCCTTCTCCACGGGTGTCTTGCGATCCCGATCTGCCACCGATCGCCAGGTATGCAGCGGGTGCTCCAGCGGGGGGTTCTTGACCGAGAGAGCGGTTTTCCATCGCGTGACCAGGCCGGCGTCGAGCTTTCCGGGCGGAACCTTCCCGTCGCGGGCCGCCTCGGCAGCCAGCAGCAACGCCTTGAGCCGTGCCGGGTCGTGCCTCTTCCAGAGGCCGGCCAGTCGCTTGCGGATCGTGAGCTTGAGCGCCTCGAGTCGTTCGAGTGGCTGGCGGTTGACCTCGGGCAGGTCGATCGAGTGGGCGACCAGGCGTGTGCTGCGGAGCACACCGAGCAGGGCGTGGTAGTCGTGGGTCGAGAAGGCATCGATCTTGTGGTCGTGACACCGAGCACAGGCAACCGTGGAGGCCTGGAACGTCTTTGTCAGCGTGTCGAGCTGGTTGGCGAGGACGTCGTAGCCGATCGAACGCAGCCCGATGCAGTCATCGTGAGGGACCTCGCCGAATCGGTAGAAGGCCGTCCCGATGGTGGATTCGTTGAACCGCCCCTGATGGTTGATGCGTGGTTGGGCGAGCAGGTCGCCGGCGATATGTTCGCGGATCAGTTGGTCGTAGGGCACGTCCTGGTTGAAGGCGCGGACCAGGTAATCGCGGTATCGCCAGGCGTGGTGCACCTCGTAGTTCCACTCGTTGCCGTGGGTCTCGGTGAAGTGGACGACGTCCATCCAGTGGCGTGCCCAGCGTTCACCGAAATGAGGCGAGGCCAGCGTGCGGTCGACCAGTTCCTGCCAGGCCGAATCGGGATCGTGGTTCCAGGCGGTGACAAATTCGGCGACGTCAGCCGGTCGGGGGGGCAGCCCGGTGAGGACCAGCGAGAGCCGACGGATCAGCGTGCGGGGATCGGCTGCGGTGGCCGGTTTCAACCGTTTCCGCTCGAGCCGGGCCAGCACGAATCGATCGATCGGCTTCATCGACCAGTCGGCGTCCTGGACCTCCGGTACCGCTCCGGCCCGGACCGGTTTCAGGCTCCACCAGTCCTTCCGGGATGCCAGCAGCACCTGCCAGCTGAGCCGGGCGGCCTCGCGTGCGCTGGGCGGTCTGTCTCGCGGGTCGGCCGCCCCCCGGCGGATCCAGTTCTCGAAGTCCTTGATGACCTCGGCGGGCAGCGGTCCCTTCGGGGGCATCTTGATCGACTCGTGACGCAGAGCCGCCATCAGCAGGCTCTCGCCCGGTTTTCCCGCCACGACCACTGCTCCGGTCTCGCCGCCCTTGCGGACGCCCGGCCGGCTGTCGAGCCGCAGCCCTCCCTGGATTTCCTTGGCTGCGGCCGAGTGGCACTCGTAGCAGTGCTGGACCAGCACCGGCCGGATCTTCGTTTCGAAGAACTCGACGTCCTTGTCCGCCGCTGCGAGTGGAGTGACCGGGAACAGCAGGATGAGCGGGAGGTATCGCATGGGGAGGCCTGATTCTATCAGATCCTCACAATGGCCGGTGATCAGTCGAAGACCAGCCGCTGAACCGTTGCGGCTTCCATGGCGTCCCAGTCGACCCGGACTCCCAGACCCGGAGCGTCCGGGGCGGTGACCTGCCCGTCGGGAGCGGTGCGGATCACGTCGAGCATTCCGTACTCGTAGGGTTCGTAGGGGACCGACTGTTCGAAGTAACTGCAGCAGTCGTTGGCGAGCATCAGGTGGAGATTGGCGGCGGAGATCAGCGTGTTGCCCCATCCCAGCACCTCGCAGCCGATCCCCTCGGCCTCGCATAACTGCAGTGCCTGCCACGCCGGGGTCAGGCCACCCAGGCAGGTGATGTCGGTCCGGGCCCGTGTCCAGGCTCCCGAGTGCACCGCGTGACCGAACGACTGCAGGTCCATCAGCCAGTTGCCCGAGGGAATGATCGGGACATCGACCTGTGAGGTCAGTTGGCGGTACCCGTCGAGGTCCCAGTCGGGAAACGGGGCCTCGAACCACGTGAAGTTCAACTCGGCCAGTTCTCCGGCCACACGCAGTGCGTCCTCGTGTGAGTAGTTGTTCTCGACATCGTGCATGAAAGCTGTCTCGGGGAATCGTTCGCGTGCCGCCCGGCAGAGTTCGAGGTCCTTTTCGGGCAGGCACCAGCAGTGGAACTTGACGGCGGTGAATCCCATGTCGAGCCGCTGTCCGATCAGTTCAAGGTAGGCCGGCACGTCGTCCATCAACGGTGTGCTGGCGTAGGCCGGAATGCCGGTGCGGGTGGCCCCCAGCAGTTCGTGCACCGGCTTCTCGGCGAGCCGTCCGGCCAGGTCCCAGAGTGCGACATCGACGACGGCCAACGCGCCGGGTGAGAGCGGGAAGACTCGGGGGCGGAGGTCGTAGTAGATCTGGTCATGCTCGCGAGGGTCGCGGCCGATCAGCACCGGGGCCAGGTGGCGGATCGTCTCGGCCGTGTACCGGTCGAAGTCGTAGGAGGTGTAGTTGGACACGCCCGCCACGCCCTCGACCCCCGCGTCGGTCTCGATCCGCACGACCGTGTTGGTCATGAACTGTTCGGGGAGATCGAACGACCAGGTGAACCGCTGGACTTCGGGTGCTACGGTTCGGACTTCGATGCGGGTGATCTTCATGTCGGGAAACCAATCTGGCTCGAGATGGACCGCGTGATTATGAGACAGCCTCACGTTGCAGACAACGAACCGGCACCGGCATCGGCGTCGCATCTGCCGTGGAACGAGTGCCCGTGATGTGTCATTCTGGCGTGCAGCCGTTTCCCCGTGTGTCCAGGTGCTGGTGACCGTGAAGACCGTATTTCGGATCGTGGTTCTCCTGCTTGTCGCCGCGAGGCCGCTGGCCGCCGACGAGCCGCTCGGATTCTGGTCGTTCCAGCCGCTGCGGTTCACCGTTCCCGACGTGGCCAACAGCGACTGGCCGGACAACACGATCGACCGGTTCATCCTGAGACGGATCGAGCAGGGCAAGCAGCAGCCGGCAGACCGGGCGACCGCTGGAGTTCTGCTCCGCCGCATCTGTTTCGACGTGTTGGGGCTGCCGCCGACACCCGGGCAACGTGAACGCTTCCTGCCAGACCGTCGTCCGGACGCGTGGTCGCGGCTGGTCGACCGCCTGCTGGTCAATCCGCACCTGGGAGAGCGGTGGGGTCGTCACTGGCTGGACGTGGTGCGTTTTGCCGAAAGTTACGGATTTGAACACGACCTGGACAACGACAACGCCTACCACTTTCGCGATTTCGTGATCCGGGCGTTCAACGACGACATGCCGTTTGATCGCTTCGTCAGCTGGCAGTTGGCCGGTGACGAACTGGCTGCCGGCGACCCCCTGGCGAGGATGGCCACGGGATTCCTGGCCGCCGGTGTTCACAACGCCGACATCGCCAAGGTGCGGGTCGAGCAGGAGCGGTACGACGAACTCGACGACCTGGTCAACACGGTCGGCACCTCGCTGCTGGGACTCTCGGTCGGTTGTGCAAGATGCCACGACCACAAGTTCGATCCGATTTCGCAGGAAGAGTACTACCGGTTTGCGGCGATCTTCGAGCGGACCATCCGCGGCGAGGTGGAGCTTTCGACCGGGGCGACCAGCGCGGCGGGAGTCCGTACGGTGCTGGTGGCCGGTGAAGGCCTGAAACCGTTGCCCCGGCTCTACAACCCGGGTCCGGCCTTCTACACCAGGACCTGGTTCCTGCGTCGCGGTGACGTGAAGTTGAAGGACCACGAGGTTCGTCCCGGTTACCTGGACGTGTTGCTGTCCGAGGGTGTGACCGAACGGCAGTTTGCCGGTCCGAATCAGCCACCAGAAACCGGGAAGGACCGGCCGACGTTCCGACGATCGGGTCTGGCCCGCTGGATCACCGACAATCGCCGTGGGGCCGGTCACCTGCTGGCCCGGGTGATCGTCAACCGGGTCTGGCAGCATCACTTCGGCCGCGGGCTGGTGGCCACTCCCAACGACTTCGGTGACCAGGGCCAGAGGCCGACTCACCCCGGATTGCTCGACTGGCTGGCGTCCGAGTTGATCCGCAACGGCTGGCGATTGAAGCCGATTCACCGGTTGGTGCTCTCCAGCGCGACCTACCGCCAGGCGGTCCTGAACCGGGCGCAGACCGAGCAGGACCGGGCGCTGTTTCGTGGTCGGGCGGTACGACGGCTGGAGGCCGAGTCGATCCGCGACAGCCTGCTGGTGTTCGGTGACCGGTTCGACGGCCGGATGTTCGGTCCCGGTTCGCTCGATTCGGGCAACCCGCGACGGGCGGTGTACTTCCGGGTCAAGCGGAGCCGGCCGGACCCGTTGATGGCACTTTTCGACCTCCCCGACACCCTGCAGGGAACCGCCACCCGTTCGTCCACGATCGTCTCACCCCAGGCCCTGGCATTGCTCAACGGCCCGGTGGTTCGCCAGGCAGCGGCCTCGTTCGCACGCCAGCTGAGGCAGGATCGGCCACGGGCCGGTTCGGTGGACCTGGTCCGGGACCTCTTTGTCAGGGCGTTGGGACGCGAGGCCACGTCCGAGGAACTGGTTGTCTTGACCGAGTTCCTGCAGCAGCAGCGGGCCGGCTACCGGGCCATGACCCGCGAAGGAGCCGCCGAGCAACTGATTGCCGACGAAAATCAACTGGTGCTGGACCTGACCGCCGAGGGCCTGGACCCGGGCGAGGTGTCTCGCTGGGCAGATGCTCGATCTCAGCGGACCGGCATCGTATTTCGTCCGCGGGCCTCGGGACGGCCACGGTTGGTCGTGGCGGCGACACCGACTGGCCGACCGGCGGTTGCCTTCGGCCCCAAGCCGACGGTGTTGCAGGCCGACGACAATCCAAGCGTGGAATTCGGGACCGGAGAATTCACCGTGTCGGTCGTGTTTCGCATGGATCCGGCCAGCGTCAACGGGACCCAGATCCTGGGCAAGGATTCCTATCCCGGCAGCGGCACGTCCTACACCGGGTACTTCTTCCACGAGGAACGTGGCCACCTGCGGTTTTCGACCCGCAACCTCCGCAACGGCAAGGGGCCGGTCAACTACCTCGATTCGTACGGGACGATCCACAAGGGCCGTTGGCATCGGGCGACGGCTGTCCGTTCGAAGGGAACCGTAAAGCTGTATCTCGACCAGGCGGTTTCTCCGGACCGCATCCTGGCCGAACCCTCACCGACGAATGTCGACAATGACGTTCCGCTGAAGCTGGGGCTGATTGACGAGGATCCCTCGGGAGCGTTTCACGGTGCCCTGGCCGAGGTCCGTATCTATCGTCGAGCACTCTCTGACGAACAGGTCTGGTTGCTGCATGCTCGGCAGGGCCGGGTGTACCTGGGCCACCAGCCCATCGATCCACTCGACCTGGCCCTGGTCGATCTCTGCCAGGCCGTCTTCTGCCTCAACGAATTCCTGTACATCGAGTAATCCAAGTACCCTGCCGGAGCGGTGTGTTGCTCATGACCGAACTTCCCCTGGCCTACCGGATGACCGGCTACGGATCGCGTCGCGATTTCCTGTCGCGGGCAGGGGCCGGTTGCGGCACCTTGGCGCTGGCGAGCCTGCTGGCCGGCGAGACCACGGCGGGCCCCGATCCGCGGGCACCCCTGGTTCCGCGGGCGGGTCACCACACTCCGTCGGCGAGTTCGGTCATCTGGTTGTTCATGCACGGGGCCCCCAGCCAGGTGGACACGTGGGACTACAAGCCGGCCCTCGCCCGGCGGCACGGGCAGACGGTCAAGGACTTTGACCAATCGACGGGATTCTTTGCCGGGGCGGGCGGTCCGATCATGCGTTCACCGTTCTCGTTCCGACGGTACGGCGATTCGGGGACCTGGTGCTCGGAGCTCTTCACCCGCACCGCTCAACACAGCGACGACATGGCGTTCGTTCATTCGTGTTTTGCTCACGAGAACAACCACTCGCCGGCGCAGTTCCAGATGAATACCGGGATGGCCAGGATGGGCTTCCCCTGCGTGGGGTCGTGGGTGACGTACGGGCTGGGGACCGGGAACCGCAACCTGCCCGGGTTCATCGTGATGTACGATTCGCGTGGCCGCGGCACCCCCAAGTCGCGGGCGCCGGCCTGGGGTTCTGCGTTTCTGCCCGGCGTGTACCAGGGAACCCCCGTCGTCAGCCACGACACGCCGATCGACAACCTGAGGCGGCCCGGCCTGCTGACCGACACGATGCAGCGTCGGCAACTGGGGCTGATCACCAGGTTGAACCGCCAGCACAAGCGACGGTTGCCGGGCCGCGGGGAACTGGAAGCGAGGATCCGCAGCTTCGAGCTGGCCTACCGGATGCAGATGGCGGCTCCCGAAGCGCTGGACCTGTCTCAGGAGACACCGGCGACCCGCTCGCTGTACGGTCTCGACGATCCGCAATGCGGGCACTTCGGACGCCAGGCATTGCTGGCCCGGCGGTTGGTCGAGCGGGGGGTCCGGTTCGTCCAGCTCTACAGCGGGGGTTTCAACAACGACGATTGCTGGGACGGCCACAGCAACATCGACAAGAACCATCGCCAGTTTGCCGGTGAGACCGATCGGCCGATCTCGGGGTTGCTGACCGACCTGAAACAGAGAGGCCTGCTCGAATCGACGCTGGTGGTCTGCTGCGGCGAGTTCGGACGGCTGCCGCTGGTGCAGACCGGCGGCACCGGTCGCGACCACAACCCGTTGGCGTTCACCACCTGGATGGCCGGTGGGGGGATCCGGGGCGGAACGCACTACGGGGCGACCGACGAGATCGGGATGAAGGCTGTCGAGAATCGTGTCAGCGTGCACGACCTGCACGCAACCGTTCTGAACCAGCTGGGGTTGGACCACGAGCGACTGACCTTCCGCCACAACAGCCGCGACATCCGGTTGACCGATGTCTCGGGTCGAGTCGTTCGCGAGATCCTCTCGTAGGGCAGGTGGCGGCGGATCGTGGCCGGGTTCGCCTAGCGGTGCACCTCGAACCACTTCAGCACGTGGGCGACCTTGACCATCAGGCGGCTGGGCCGGGCGACGATGCCGTGGCCGGCCCCGGGCACGCGGACCATCATCGTGTCGACGCCTCGGAGCTTCAGGGCCTGGTAGAACTGCTCGGACTCGGAGATCGGCGTGCGGTGGTCGTCCTCGCCGGTCAGCAGCATCGTCGGCGTGGTGACCTTGCCGACCAGCGAGATCGGAGAACGGGCCAGGTACCGCTGGGGCTCCTCCCACGGCATGTGGTGGAACCAGTAGCGGGCGATGCCGGGGTAGGCGTCGGTGACACCGATGAAGCTGTGCCAGTTGATGACCGGCTTCTGGGCCACCGCGGCGCGGAACCGACCGGTCTTGCCGACGACCCAGGCGGTGAGGATGCCGCCCCCGCTGCCACCGGTGATGTACTGCTGCTTCGGATCGGCCCAGCCCCGCTCGATCAGCACGTCGAGGCCGGACATCATGTCCTGGAAATCGCCTTCGCAGGGGTAGTTGTGGTCGATCAGGTCGGCGAACTCCCGGCCGTAACCGGTGCTGCCGCGAGGATTGGTGTAGAGCACGATGTACCCGGCGGCTGCGTACAACTGGACTTCGAACGAGAACCGTTCGCCGTAGTTGGCAAACGGTCCCCCGTGGATTTCCAGCATCACCGGGTGTCGCTTGGACGTCTTGGTGCGGCCCCGGGGATCGAAGCCGGGGGGTGTGACGACCCAACCTTGGATCTCGCGACCGTCGAACGACGACTTGTAGCGGATCGACTCGGTATGGCCGAGTTGTCGCTGCGAGAAGAGGTCGTCGTTGAGCCGGGTGATCCGCCGGGCCGTCTTACCGCGAGCGGCGATCGCCACGTCGGCGGGATGTTCGGGGCGGGTCTGCGTGTAGGCGACGGTGCCCTTGTGCGAGACGCTGAAGGTGCCGCTGGCGTAGGGTCGTCCGATCGTGGTGCCCCCGATGTTGGTGGCAACCGGAATGACCCTGTCCGGCTTCTTCAACGAGACGAACCCGACTCTGGTCACTCCCTGGTCGTCGTATTGCACATACAGCCCGTCGCCGGCTTCGGCCCAGGTACAGCTCGACAGGTTTCGGTCCAGCAAGCGGGCCAGTCGTCGCGGGTCGGACGGCTTGTCGAGACGGGCCAGCGTCAGTTCATCGTCCTGGTAACTCTTGCCCATGTCCCGGAAACCCAGGTACGCGACCCATTCGCCGTCTGGTGAGACGGACGGGGCGTGGTCGGGACCGTCGCGGTCGGTCAACCGTGCAATCTTCCTGTTGTTGATCGTGACGGCGTAGAGGTCCGAACGGCGGGTCTCCAGTTCCCAGCCCTTGCGTCGGGTGGCCGAGAAGATGATGCGGGTTCCTTCGGCGGTCCAGGCGAGTTGACCCGAGTGGTTGTAGTCGCCGGAGGTGAGCTGTCGGGGACGTCCACCGTCGGCGGGGATGACAAAGACGTGCGAAAATCCCCGCTCCAGGTAGCCTCGGCCGTCGGCCCGGTAATGGACCCGGTCGATCGCCCGTGCCGGCTTGGCCCACTCGGCGCCCTTGGGTGCTGCCGGCAGCGTGACAAAGGGTTTGGGGGCCGAGGGGACGAACATCGTGAAGGCCAGTTGGTTGCCGTCGGGTGACCAGACCAGGTTGCCGGGCGAACGTTCCAGTTGGGCGATGCGGGCCGTTTCTCCGGAACCTGCCCACCGCACGACCAGCTCGCTGCCGCTCTTGCCGCTGACGACGTACGCCAATCGCCTGCCGTCGCGGGACCAGCGGGCTCCGGACGCCTTGACCGAGTCGTCCAGAAGCGGGCGGTGGTTCTTGCCGTCGGTGTCGATGGTCCACAACCGGCCACGGACCCGGTC
>Ga0310120_10003550_pt1 | contig 11131 bp, 10 predicted proteins | sample CB27_AW_983_MG_FD_203506 | JGI IMG/M metagenome (GOLD analysis project Ga0310120, IMG submission 203506) | Marine microbial communities from Western Arctic Ocean, Canada - CB27_AW_983 | ecosystem: Environmental > Aquatic > Marine > Oceanic | place: Canada: Western Arctic Ocean | collected... | reverse complement strand
ACTGATTATCGGCATGGTTCCGATGGGGGTTGGATCCGACATTATAGTTGGGTTCCTTATCAGGGATTGTGGATATCATGCTCCAAATCGCTAGACGCCCATTTTATCACTCTCTATGAGAAACACTCGATGTCAATAGGTATATGTGGATTCGCCTATGATGCGCCAGCGAACAAGTCGTTTTCTATTATCCCCGGTGAGGGTGGAGGAAAAGCACGCATAAATGTCTCCACACGCGCAGATCGTCGAAAGAACCAATGCAGCAACCCGCTGCTGTGTGGGCCCTTCTGACTCCGGTGGCAAGCTGCAGCGTGCCACTTCCAAGCGGTAGCAGTGCGTACGTCGATGCGAGCGTGGATCGGGAAAGCCTCCATTGCGACTCTGAATAGGTCAATATCCCCGTTACGACCGAAGGCACGTGGGTTCTGTCCAAAGAGTGGCATCAGGCGTACCGCGAATCGCAGTGGCCCTTTGGATAATACACTGAAATAGAGCTTGTCAGGCCGGTAAGACGGTGAACTGTCTCTCACGCTACTGGTGGTAGCTTCAGCGTGGAAGGCGGTCACCGTAGCGGTTTGGATAGCCAGGTGATCTGGATGGCGGTAACCACCAGACGGGTCAAACGTGATTACTACTTGTGGTTTCACTTGTCGTATTATGCTGCGGACTAGGCCAGATACCTGATTTTGATCCGCAGCTGCGAGCGCTTCGGGATGGGTGTTTTGAGGCGAACCGTGCATGCCGGAATCTCGGTAGCCGAGGTAGTGAATCGCCGTTAGCCTCAGATGCTTTGCCGCACAGGCTAACTCCGCGGCCCGCAGCCCGGCCACCGAGTCGTACCCCTCCATGTGCTCCGGGTCCACCGTTCCCGCTTCTCCTTTGGTTGCACAGATCAGGTGCACATCTACGCCTTCGCTAGCATATTTGGCGAGCGTTGCCCCTCCCGGACCAAAGCTCTCATCATCCGGATGGGCATAACAGGCGAGCAGCACCCTTTTATGAGCGGGAGTTCGTATAACGATCGTTTCGATACTCATGGGCACAGGTGCAATCGAATCTTTACGCGTGAAGTCTGTCATGTGGACACGTATTGCACAATTATCCCCGGCGGGTCACGGCAGGTGTCTTTTGCATTGTGGGGCCAGGTCCGTTTTTTTCATCTTGCTGTGGGAAAAGAAACTGGTCGAAAAAAATGCGGTTACTTACAGTGCTGACATAGCTTACTAGTGAAGGTAGGTATGAGAAAGTGCAACATGAATGCCACGGACACAATGAAGTAAGTGGTTCGGTAGTCCTAATTCCCACATGGTTACATCTCCGGCGTATCTTCTTCAGGCAGGTGGCTGCACAGATGTTTCTCCGTAGGTTTCACATTGCAGGATTCCAGTAATGTTACTATACACATGCCGTCACTGGGCAAGAAAGTATGATCCTTTATATTGTCTTCCGCCCCCATGTTCTGTGTGATCAAGTGGCCTAGTTGTCCTCATGCGGAGAAACGCTGTGCCCTAATAGCCAACCGGCGCAGCACGTCGTGCTATAATTCTTTTCGCATATTTGAGCCTGGAGAGGTCGCATAGTCTGGCCTAGTGCGCTCGCCTGGAGAGCGAGTATGGCGTAAGCCATCGTGGGTTCGAATCCCACCCTCTCCGCTCCCGGGGGAAGATACGAGTTTCGGTCCGCCAATTTTTGGCGAGTGCACGAGGCCACGCCCTTGTTCGACTTACGCGTCGTTAGCAGACACAGGCTACTGTCAGCCGTTTGTTCCGGCTGGCTGTGCGCTTGCGGGCAGGTCGCTCCGCCGCTTGTGGCGGAGCCAGTCGAATCCGTGGCTACAGCTGTTGAGCTGCTTCCAGTTACCCTGGTGGACGACGGTGAGATACAGGAATTGCAGCTGCAGGCCGTCACCATCGGTCGCGCTCTGGCTGTAGAGGATAGGGCGCTGTATGTGGGGGACCAGGTCGATCCGCCGCTGGACGCGCTTGTTCGCTCCGGGATGACCATCGAAATCGTACGGGCGCGCTCGGTGCTCATCCATGTGGATGGTCACGAGATTCCATTTCGTACTCACCATAAGCAAGTGGCTGGTGTGCTGGCTGATGCCGGTCTTACCCTGATCGGGCGGGATATAACCTATCCGCCACTTTTGGAATCTGTGGAAGATGAAATCCGGGTGGTGCGCCTAGGAGAGCGTTATCGCATAGATTACGAACCGATGCCATTTGACAAACAGTGGCAGGGTGTCCCGGATCTGGAGATTGACCAGACCCGCATGGTGCAGGCTGGCAGGAACGGTCTATTGGCCCGACGGGTACGTGTACAGTTGCAGAATGGCGTTGCCGGGAAGGAAGTCTTGGTGGATGAATGGGTGCAAATTCCGCCTGTATCGCGCGTTGTAGGTTATGGTATGAATATCCCCATTCGCACTATTGACACTCCCTACGGCCCGGTGGAATACTGGCGTGCGCTTCCGATGTACGCTACATCCTACTCACCCAGTCGCGCTGGTACCGCGCTAGACGCGCCTTGGTTCGGTCTCACGCGCACCGGTAAGGTGCTGAAGAAAGGCATGGTGGCCACTGACACGCGCATGATTCCGCTGGGTACAACGTTGTACGTGCCGGGATATGGGCTGGCTACTGTGGAAGACACCGGCAGCGGTGTACGCGGTCGCATGATTGACCTAGGTTATGAGGACCACAATTTTGTCTCGTGGAGCACGTATCTGACAGTGTATCTGCTCCTCCCGGTGCCATCCACCTCCCAGATTACGTGGATATGGCCGTGACCGTAAGTGCGGGCGCGCTGCTGCGGCGTTTTCGGTTGCGCCCGAAGAAAAGCCTGGGACAGAACTTTCTGCATGACCCGGTCTGGCTTGAGCGTATGGTGGCCGCAGCCGAGGTAGGAGAGCAGGATCTGGTTTTAGAAATCGGTCCAGGTGCTGGAAGCCTGACCAGCTGCCTGGCTGCTGCTGCGCGGGAGGTAGTCGCTATCGAACTGGATGAGCGTCTGCTGCCGGTGCTCGCACATGTGCTGCAGGGATGTGAGAACGTTACCGTTGTGGTGGGCGATATCCTTCAGCACGAGCTGCGCGAGCTGCTCCCATCGGCGGCTGATGCCGGTTTCAAGGTGGTAGCTAACATACCGTATTACATCACAGCGCCGATTGTGCGGCATTTGCTGCAAAGCGATTTACGCCCCGCGATTCTGGTTCTCACCGTGCAGAATGAGGTGGCCACTCGCATGGTGGCAAATGTTGGAGACATGAGCTTGCTAGCAGTCAGCGTCCAGTTTTATTGCTCGGCGCGGATTGTCGCGCGCGTTCCGGCAGTTGCTTTCTACCCTCCTCCCGATGTGGAGTCCGCAGTAGTGCGACTGGATACCCATCGTAAAAATGACTGGCCGCATCCGGATGCGCGCCGCTTTTTTCGTGTGGCGCGGGCCGGTTTCTCCCAGAGGCGGAAGCAGCTCCAGAACGCGGTCTCTCACGGACTCGCGCTTCCGCGCGAACATACAGCTGCGGCCCTGCGCTCTGCCGGCGTGGATCCGAGACGTCGTGCGCAGACGCTCTCGCTGCATGAATGGGCCCGTCTGACTGACTGTCTTTCGGAGGTGTCAGACTGACAAATCAGTCAATCTTCCTGCTTGCGGAAGATATACCCTGCGTTTGAAGATGATTTCGCGATAAGGTGGAGATGCCGAGAATCGAACTCGGGTCCGAAAGGATTCGCCGCCCAACATCTACGAGCGTAGTCAGCCTATTTTGGTTTCATCGGATGCGCCCCGGCTAACAGGGTCAGCACACGACCATCCGCTCAGTCTTGGGCGCGGTTAGCGGCGTCCCGCGCGGCACGCCAGCATTTGTGACGTCCGCTTCCCACGCGGCTGGCGGCGCTCGGGAGCGGACGGGCCTCACGTTCGGGAGACCTGCTCTACGACAGACCGGGTTTATGCGGCTAGCGGAAGAGCATTGTAGGCAGTAGATTTGCCAGTTGTGTATTTGCGCTGATTTTTCGAGCTCGGCGCCTCTCGGCTCGCAGTCTGACGACAACCTCCTCCGTCGAAGCCTGTCATCCCCATGGAATTATTATATCACGCAGAGAACCTGCGCAGGTCAGCGCCGGCGACCCAGTTGTCGGCGCATAGCGCGCTCGCTTTCCCGGCGTGCGATGATCTCTCGTTTGTCGTGGCGGCGTTTCCCGCGGGCCAGTGCGATTTCCACTTTGGCGCGGCCGCGCTTGAGATAAATTTTGGTTGGGATGATGGTGAGGCCGCCCTCGTTGGTCTTTTGCAGCAATCGGTCGATTTCGCGCCGGTGCAACAACAATTTTCGTGGGCGCACTGGGTCGTGGTTGCGCGTGGACGCCATAGGGTATTGCGAGATGTACGCGTTCCGTAACCACAGCTCATGCCCCTTGGCGTTTACATAGGCCTCACGCAATTGTACCTTTCCGGCCCGCGTCGATTTTATCTCACTCCCCAGCAGAGCCAGCCCGGCCTCGAAAGTGTCCAGTAGAAAGTAATCATGCTGCGCCTTCCGATTCTGGGCAAGGATTTTGATGGTTTCCATGGCTTTTAGTTGACGCGATTGGAGACTATCATTGCCGTCAATGGGAACGGATACGGGCCACTTCTCCTGGGAGATCGTTTAAGTAGGATATAGCTCGGGAGAGTGCCACATCCTTTTCTGTCGATTGTGGGCCGGGATCAATCACTATATCGGGAGTCAGGCCATCGTGGTCTAACGGGAGGTGATCAGGTGTTAACCAGCGGGCGTTGGTGACATGCAGGCTAGAATCGTCGGCGAGGCTGAAAATCAACTGCACTGAACCTTTGCCGAAAGTTTTGTTGCCAATCAGCGCGGCACGACCATGCGCTTGTAGTGCAGCTGCCACAATCTCGGCGGCGCTGGCTGATCCGCTGTCGACTAGTACTGCTAGTGGCATCTGATGAGCGATTCCCCTGCTGTGCGCGCGAAAGCTCTTTTCGGTCTCACCTCGACTGGCCTCATAAACAATTACCCCATCGTCCAAAAACATGTCGGCAACGTCTATGCTCGATTGCAGCAGCCCGCCGCCGTTACCCCGCAAGTCCAAAATCATGCATGTTACACCGGCTTCAAGCAGGACTTCGAGGCCTTCCTTCGCTTCGTCGGCCGTGCTGTCACTGAAGCGATCGATGTCGAGTAACCCGATTGTAGCGTCCTGTTCAAGTTGACGCCAGCTGACGGAGGGCAGCTCAATCCGCGCGCGTGTGATTGTAACCTCGCGCGCCGCTGCCGCTCCGCTGCGGACAGTCAGGGTTACCGGGGTGCCGATTTCGCCGCGAATCTGCGCTACCACTTCATCCAATATGCTCTCGACGGAGACCGGATCGCCATTGATGGCCATCAGTTGGTCGCCCGCTGAAATGCCGCTGCGGACGGCTGGATGATTATCCAAAGGCGTCATGATGAAATGGCCTTGTGCGTTTTTGTAGATGCGCACGCCGATGCCGCCGAAATTTCCGGCGAGGCGGTCCGCGTCCAACTCAGCCGCGCGCGGCTCGTTGAAAGTAGTATAAGGGTCGTCAAGTGTTGACAACATGCCTCGGATCATGCCGTACTCAAACTGGGTGTCCTCCGGCATCTCACCGTAGAAATTCTCATACACAATACTCTGTACTTGTGATAAGAGCGCAAATCCTCCGGGTTGGTTACGTCGCTGCATGAAGTACGTACCGTAGCCGGAGAGAAATGTGGCTGCTAGCACAACCGTCGCCAGCAGCGCAAAGGCGGCGCGGCTCCTAATCTGGCTTACTGCTGAGCGTAAATTCTTCACAGCGTTTCCCCAAGGTTAGCGCCCAACGGCAGCTTCCAGATGTTCTCAGCACGGGAGGTCTCCGCTTCGGTATCATGTTGGCTTCCATTACCAATATGCGCTAGGGCACTGTCCGCGGGTCGTGTCCATCGAGATAAAATGTTCCGCCCAGATAATCAGCAGCGCTTTACCTCCGGGACGTTCCTAATTGCTGGCGCGTGGAACTCATCGGAAGATTTTTGCGAGCCGATGTTTGTTTCTCTGGCTGGCCCGCGTGCGCGTTTTGTTATCGACGATCTTCTGGTAATGTTGCAGCAATTGGGCGGTGGTTTGTCCGATGTCATATTGCTGGACGCTTTCTCTGGCTCCGGCGGCCAATCTTTCGCGTAGTGCGTCGTCCAGCATCAGTCTCACCGTGCGGGCGGTTAAGGCAGCGATGTCGTTGCGGCACAATATGCCGTTCACACCGTCTTGAATAATATCACTGACGCCGGGAGACTGGATGCCAATTGCCGGCAGACCCATCGCCATGCCTTCGATTATGGAAAGCGGGTGAACCTCGGAAACCGAAGCGGTGATGAAGGCGTCTGCAACCTGCAGATAATCCGCGACTGCCGAGTAATCTACCTTCCCGATGAAGCGTACCTTATCGTTGATGCCGCTGCGCCTGCACCAGTCGTGTAGGTTGTCTCTCTCGACTCCTTCTCCTACGATGACGAGCCGGAGGCTCTCTATGGCTGCTTGCGCTCCGGCAAATGCACGCAGCAGCATGGTCAGGTTTTTCTCTGGTCCCAGACGCCCGACGAAGATCAGCACCCGGTCTCCGTGGTCAAGGTCTAAAGTCTTGCGCTGAATGTCTCTATGGGTACGGCGGAAACCACTCAGTTCCACTCCGTTGGGCACGATTTCAATGGGCGCATCTACTCCATGACCACGCAGCAGTCTCGCCAGGCTGGGGGAGGGCGCTACCACCAGATTGCAATGGCGACAAAATCCGGGTAGGAAAGCGTTCAGAAAAGCCTCCGGAATGGCTTCTGGCAGATAAGGCAAGTATGCCTGTGCGTACAGATCGTAACGGGTGTGGTTGGTGAAAACAATAGGGATATTGCGGCTATGGCAGTAACGCAGTGCCAGCATCCCACTGGCAAAAGGGTGATGCACATGTGCCAGATCCATTTTGGCGAGTTTGCGCTGCGCGTCGCGGTTGTATCGGAAGGAAAGATTGTATCCGGTATCCGCCAGAGGTACGGCTGGAGAGCGGATTACATAGGGCTCCTCGTCTATATAATCCTGATCCCCGAAGGTGAACACGAACACCTTGTGCCCCTCATTTTCGAGCGTGCGTTTAGTCAGCGATACATGGTTTGTAACCCCGCTGATATACGGCTTGTACGTATCAGTCAGCATGCCAATCAGCATGGGTGTTCCGCCTATCTTTCCGGCCGTGGTTTTAGGGTGACGGACAGGGGTATTTCTTCATTGGCGCGCAGTACCGTCAGCGTAATTGTGTCTTCCGGATGGGTGTGTTTAACCAGATAAACGATTAAATCGCTCATCCCGCGCACAGGCGTAGTCTCGATGGCGATTATGATATCACCGCCTATGTAAAGTTCCTGACCAGCAATCTCCAATTGCTCCTGGCTGCCCAGCAAACCGGAGCGCGCGGCCGGACTTTCCTCAATCACTTCAATTACAAGCGCACCGCGCTGGAGCGGATCAAGATCCATGGCTTCCATGATGTCCAACGAGAGATTACTACCGTTGATTCCCAGCCACGAATAAATATAGCTGCCACTTTCAATCAATTCCGGCACAATCTGTTTGACGATGTTTACCGGCACCGCGAATCCCACACCGGCTGAGGAGCGGGACTGCGATAGTATCATTGTGTTGACGCCGACAATGCGGCCTTTGGCATCCAGAAGCGGTCCGCCCGAGTTCCCTGGGTTGATGGCTGCATCGGTTTGAATCATTTCCGGGATGGAGAATTGGCTCGTACCGGAACGCAGGGTGCGCCCAATGGCGCTGACTACTCCTGCTGTTAGTGTCCATGTTTGCCCGAAAGGATTGCCGATGGCTACCGCGCGCTGGCCGATGAACACCTGGTCGGAATCGCCCAGCTGCACTGGATGCAGCATTGCGCCGTCCACAGCCACGCGAATGATCGCCAGATCGCTATCCGGGTCACCGCCAATTACCTCGGCGCGCGCGGTCAGCCCATCGAAAAAGGTAACGTCTACCCTTTCTGCATCTCGCACCACGTGGTAATTGGTGACGATGTATCCGTTCTTGTCTAGCACGAAACCTGAGCCTTCACCCTGGCGGAAGAATTCATCGTCGAACCAGAAATTTTCCGGCAACTTAGGTGGCTCTAACCCGGACATCTGTTGAGTGACCCTTATATGCACCACCGATGGTGCTACGGCGTTGAAAATACCATGCAGCAGAGCCTCCTCTGCATCGGGATCGATCGGGGCGCGGACGTCCCGGGACGGACTGATTTCGACCGTGCGAGCCGGGGTGGCAATATCCGTCTCTGGCGAGGATGCTGCCTCTTCCGGCTGTGGCAGCGAAAGCAGCTTTGCGGCAGAGCAGGCTTGCAGCAGCAGGCTGGCAGTCAGCAGCACAGCGGTAATTGGAATGGGCTGGCGAGGGCTATTCACTGTGCTCTCTAGGTTCGTATTACCGGTGCCGAAGAGCATAAAGTACTATCCTTAATATAATGCAAGAATCACCGAATGTGCTTTTGGTCGGCAACGAATGGGCCATGACCTCAATAAGCATTGCAGTTACAGACCAGCTAACTACGGTGATTGTTTTATGACTTTTGTGACAACGATATCTTTAACAACGCAGAAGTGTGAAACCGATACTCTGATCCACGGCATCATGCTTTATGAAGGTAAAAGATGTGCACTCAGCGCATGTTTGTGTCGATATAGTTGACTGCTTCTCCCACTGTGGTGATTTTCTGAGCCTGCTCGTCGGAGATTTCGCCACCGAATTTGTCTTCGAAGGCCATAATTAGTTCAACCAGATCAAGCGAATCTGACCCCAGATCTTCTCGGAAGCGGGCTTTGAGTACTACCTCGCTGGCATTGACTCCGAGCAGATCGGTGATGATATCCTGCACCTCTTGAAGTGTATCAGACATAGTTTTCTCTCCTGCTTTGATTTTGAGCGCATCATTGTAACCAACTGCCACAGCTTGTCAAAGCGGAAACACGTTTCCCGTTTGTTGACAGGTTCGAGCCCCGCTGATAATATGAGTGCTGTTTTCTCGTAGGTGGAACACCTAAAGATGCCAGAAGTTACGACCTCGGCACGCAAGGACGACCATATTCGCATAACCCTCGAGCGCGATGTTCAGTCTGATACGGTGAGCACCGGGCTGGAGAGGTTGTATTTTGAGCATCAGGCGCTGTCTGAAATTGATATGGCTGCGGTTGATACAACGGTGACGGTGTTCGGTAGACAACTCTCTGCTCCGTTACTAATTTCATGTATGACCGGCGGCACTGCCAGGGCTGGCGAGATTAACCGCGCTCTTGCTAATGCGGCCCAGCATTCAGGTGTGGCGCTTGGGCTTGGATCGATGCGGGCGGCTCTGGAGCAGCCAGAAACCGTTGCTAGCTTTCAGGTACGTGATGTTGCCCCGGAGGTGCTTCTGCTGGCAAACTTGGGAGCCGTGCAACTCAATTATGGCGTTGGCGTGGCGGACTGCCGGCGCATAATTGAAATGGCGCAGGCTGATGCACTGGTGTTGCATTTCAACGCGTTGCAAGAGGCTGTGCAACCGGAGGGGGACACCGATTTCTCCGGGCTCTTAGCGAAGGTGGAGCAAGTGTGTGCCGCGCTGGCGCCTGATGGGGTTCCGGTAGTGGCGAAGGAAGTAGGGTGGGGGTTCTCTGAGAAGACCTGTCGTGCACTGGCTGCGGCTGGAGTGGCGGCCATAGACGTGGCTGGCGCGGGCGGTACTTCCTGGAGCAAGGTGGAAATGCATCGCGCTGATGATGAAACCGAAAAAAAAATAGCAGCTGCCTTTGCGGATTGGGGTATTCCCACCGCTGACGCACTGCGTAATGCGCGCCGTGGGGCTCCGGATGTTATCGCAATCGCCTCGGGAGGGCTGCGGGATGGCGTCGAGGTGGCCAAATGTATCGCGCTAGGCGCCTCACTGGCCGGAGTGGCTAGGCCCTTTCTGGAGGCGGCAGTACGTTCTCCCGAACACGTTCTTCAGGCTGTTAGCGTGATTAAACATCAACTCCGCGTGTGCATGTTTTGCGCGGGAACCGCGGATGTTGGTGCGCTGCAACGCACCCCGCTTCTGCGACGACAATGAACGTCAGTGAACTTGATGCGCTCAGGCGTAAATATATGCCGGTGCTGGACGCGGCCCTTCGCGCAGCGCTTGACTACCCGTCAGAACATATTGATACGCCTGCGCAGATGCTGCATTACCATATGGGGTGGGATGTCCAAGAGGAATCGACGAGTTCTCTCGGTAAGCGCACGCGGCCACTGATTACCTTGCTGTGTGCCCAGGCAGCCGGGGGTCATTGGCGCACAGCGCTCCCTCTGGCAGTGGCTGTTGAGTTAGTGCACAATTTCTCATTGATTCACGACGATATTCAGGACGGGAGTGAATTACGTCGGGGAAGGCCTACTCTATGGGCGGTATGGGGCAAGCCGCAGGCTATCAATGCGGGAGACGCACTGTTTGCACACGCGCATCTTGCTATGCAAAGTGCCATAGCGCTAACGCCCGAGACGCGTCTGGAAGCGTTGAGTGTTCTCGATCAGGCATGCCTTGCATTGACTTCCGGCCAGCACTCAGACATTGCTTTTGAGATCTCCGACCGTGTTGATGAAGAGGCTTATAAGGAAATGGTGGCAGGGAAGACGGCCGCGCTAATAGCTGCTGCAGCAGAACTCGGGGCGCTGGCGGCTGGTGCTTCTGCAGCACGGCGTGAAAATTACCGTGCCTTCGGGCACGCGCTTGGCTTTGCGTACCAAGTACGCGATGACATACTCGGAATCTGGGGAGAAAGTGGCCGTACCGGCAAACCGTCCGGGGCGGATATTCGGGCGCGAAAAAAAACGCTACCGGTTGTAATAGGAATGGAACAATCATCTGGATTTCGTGCACTGTATCGCTCGTCCGCGCGCAGAGTTGCGGACGAGCGATACGCTGTCACGTTGCTGCAGGAATGCGGTGCGCGCGCGGCCGCTGAGAACGTTGAGCGGGAACAGATTGAGCTGGCTCTCACCAGCCTGACGTGCGCTGTCCCTGTGGGAAAAGGGCGCGATGCGCTGCAGGCGCTGACGCAGCG
>Ga0310120_10003547_pt1 | contig 11140 bp, 9 predicted proteins | sample CB27_AW_983_MG_FD_203506 | JGI IMG/M metagenome (GOLD analysis project Ga0310120, IMG submission 203506) | Marine microbial communities from Western Arctic Ocean, Canada - CB27_AW_983 | ecosystem: Environmental > Aquatic > Marine > Oceanic | place: Canada: Western Arctic Ocean | collected... | reverse complement strand
GACACTTCCCAGGAAGCGTCCAAACCTAACAACTGGCGGTAATGTTCGGTGAGTTTGCTCATCGGGAGCATTCTCAACAAAGTCACCCTACTTAGACACCACTGGCCATTAAAATTCCTGAAGAACCTGGAAAACTAAGACGAATGACCAGCGATCGTCGCCGTTTCAACTTGGTACAGTTTTCACCAGAAGCGGATATCTGGATAGAAGCGGCGGATCGCGTGATCGCCATGGCAGGCTACAACACCGCTTGTTCCATTCTTTCATTCGGTAAACCCGCTTTACTGGTGCCCCGTGTCCAGCCACGACGAGAACAGTTGATTCGAGCGTCGCGCCTGCGTGACTTGGGGATAGCCGATTTGGTCCATCCGGATCAACTTACGCCCGGTGCCATTGAGCAGTGGACTCGCCGAGTCGATGTCCCTCATCCGTCCAGCGGACCACCCATCGACCTGGAAGGTCTATCACGGGTTCGTCAGCTTGCCATTCAATTGGTCGGGAAATCGAATCGATAGTGACTTATTTGGTCTGATGACAATCGAGTTACGACACAACCTGTTAGGGTCTTGAGATGCGAATTGGCTACGTGGTTAAGCGATACCCCCGGTACTCTGAGACGTTCATTGTCAATGAGATCCTAGCCCATGAGCGGGCCGGCACGGCGGTCGATATCTTTCCCGTGCGGCCCACTGTGGACACTCATTTTCAGAATCGAATCTCGCAAGTTCGTGGTACTGTGCACTATCTGCCAACGGTCTCTCCCAAGACGCAGAAACTCTGGGACGCCATGGCCGCGGCGCATCGCGCCTTTCCCGCCTTCAGCCGGCTGATCGCCGATGCGTTGCACGAGGAGGAGCCGCTCAACCTCTACCAGGCGATCCAGCTGGCGTTCGAAATTCGAACACTTGGAATTGACCACCTGCATGCTCATTTCGCCACGGTTGCCACGACGGTCGCCCGCCTGGCCGCCAAATTGGCTGGAGTGACGTATACGTTCACCGCGCATGCGAAGGATATTTTCCATGAAACGGTGGACTCTGACGACGTAGGTCGCAAACTTCGGGATGCGGCGGGCACCGTGACCGTCAGCGATTACAACTTGAGTTATCTGCGAAAGCATTGGGGCTCGGATGCGGTGCGGGTGCGGCGAATCTACAACGGACTGTACTTGCCAGATTTTCCGCTGCGACCGTTCGGCGAGCGGAGGCCGAAGATATTGGCCGTGGGTCGGCTCGTGGAGAAAAAGGGAATCGAGGTTTTAGTTGAGGCCTGTGCCCGACTGGCGAATTCCGAGCAGGATTTCCATTGCACGATCGTCGGCGCCGGCAACCAGGAGTCGTTACTGAATGCCAGAATCAGGGAACTCGACCTCATCGGGCGAGTGGAACTTTGCGGTCTCAGGCCGCCGGCGGACATCATCGATCTGGTGCACGATTCATCCGTGTTCGTGGCACCGAGTGTGACCGCCGGGGACGGCGATCAAGACGGCATGCCAACGGTGTTGTTGGAGGCGATGGCGTTGGGTACACCATGTGTGGGAACGGATGTCATCGGTATCCCCGAGGCGATCCGCGACGGCGTCACGGGGTTATTCGTTCCGCAGCGCGACGCCCAGGCGCTGGCGGCCACGATCGGCCGGCTTCTAAACGATGCGCCGCTGCAGCGAGAGTTGGCAAGAAATGCTCGTGGGATGATGGAGTCGGAATTCGACGTCGATACGTCCACGGAAAAGATGCGACAGCTTTTTTCCGCCGCAATCACAACTCGGTTGGAGAACACGCCAAAAGAATCTTGTGAGGCGATCGAATGCGAATAGCCTACCACTGTTCCGATCGAGGCGTACCCGTCTTTGGGACGAAGGGGTGTTCGGTTCACGTCCAGGAGGTCTTACGTGCCTTCGATGCAGCCGGGCATGCCCTGGAGTTGTTCGCGGCTCGAACGGACGGACCGCGTCCGGGATTCCTGGGAGCGCACCAGGTCCACGAGCTCGTGCGTCCTCGGAGCACGGACACCGCGCGGTTGGAACAGATGACGCTGGACGCCAACGCTGGGGCACGTCACCAGTTGATCACAAACGGGCCATTTGATCTCGTCTACGAGCGATATTCATTGTGGTCGTATGCCGCCATGGAGTACGCTCGAGAACACGCTATCCCTGGCATCCTTGAAGTGAATGCTCCGCTGATTGAGGAGCAGACTCAATACCGAGAGCTGGTTTCGCGCTCGGATGCCCGTGAAGCCACGCGCCGGTCGCTCGCGGCGGCGTCCCACATCGTGGCTGTCTCGACTCAACTGGCGTCGTATCTTCGCGACCAGTTTCCTGAATCCGCATCGCGAATCCATGTGGTTGGTAATGGCGTGGACGGAGGCCGGTTCGTTCCGACCAGTGACGTTGGCCTGACGAGGACCGACGGCCCGTTCACCGTTGGTTTTGTGGGGAGCCTCAAACCGTGGCACGGTGTTGAACTGCTGATCGACGCATTTGCGGCGCTGTGTGACCATCGGCGGGATTGCAAGTTGCTGATTGTAGGGGACGGTCCCTTGCGTGACCGTCTTGAGCAGCGGGCGCGGATCGCACTGGATGTCGACGCGGCAACCGTCGAGTTTACCGGTTCGGTAACTCCGGATGCAATTCCCAGTCATCTTCGCCGAATGGACGTCGCGGTGGCTCCTTACCCTAACCATGAGTCGTTTTACTTTTCACCGCTCAAGATACTCCAATATATGGCGGCGAGTTTGCCCGTGATCGCTTCTCGGATCGGGGACATTCCGCGGCTGATCCGACACGATGTCAATGGAGTTCTTACAGCGCCGGGAGACGTATCTCAACTGGCGACTCAACTGGTGCGGTTGATTGAGGACTACGAGCTGCGAATCCGGTTAGGGACGGCGGCCAGGCAGACCATCATTTCAGATTACAGCTGGGGCCACGTGATTCAACGGATCTTGAGGATCGCCTCCGAGTCCAGCGATCCTTCCGCGGCATTGATTAAGGCGGGAGCGTAGATGTCGCGCCGCAAGAAACAACTCCGCGAGATTGTGCCGAGCCTGTCTTCGGTCTATCGGTACTTTTGGCCGTTTGCTCGGCGCTATCGCTGGATCGCCATTGGCTCGTTCTCGACGGCCATGATCAGTGTAGTCATGCGGTTGCTGGAACCGTGGCCATTAAAGTTTGTTCTGGATTTAGTTCTCTCCCAGCCGGTGGATGCGTCTTCGGTGCGGATTCGTTGGCTCGAAACGCTGGCGCCATTGGAGGCGTTGGCGCTGGCAGCGGTTGCGCTGGTGTCGATCGCGGCCGTCCGTGCCGCTGCCGAATATCTGTCGCGAGTCGGTTTCTTTATTGTCGGCAATAAGGCGGTGATACTCATACGAGACAGAGTTTATCGTCATCTACAGTCGTTGTCGCTGGCCTATCACCAGAAAATGCGTACAGGCGACATGGTCATTCGCGTGACACGTGATGTGAGCTTGTTGCGCGATATTACCGCGACCGCGGTGTTGCCCATGTTGACGAATACCGTCGTCCTGCTGGGTATGTTGTTGGTCATGTTCGCCCTCAGGTGGCAGTTGGCTCTCACGGCGCTTGTCGCCGTGCCGCTATTCTGTTTGACCACGGTCCGCATTGGCCGACGGATACGGGTCTCGGCTCGCAAGCAGAGGCAACGCGAGGGAGCGATGGCATCGAATGCGGCGGAGTGCTTGCATGCGATCGCGGATGTGAAGACTCTTAACCTGGAGAATTGGTTCGCGGATTCTTTTTCGTCGCGGAATCGGGCCGGTGAGAAGGAAGATCTCAAAGCGAATCGGCTGTCAATCCGACTAGCGCGAGTGATTGATTTTTGGCTGGCGATCTCGTCGGCCGTGGTTCTCTGGTTCGGCGCACGATTCGTGATCGACGGCGGCATGACCGCGGGCGACTTAGTTATCTTTCTGACGTATCTGAATCGGGCGTTCCAACCGTCACAGGATTTTGCCAAGTACACGGCCCGTCTTGCCAAAGCAACGGCCGCCGGTGAACGCGTAATTGAAGTGCTCGAGGAAACCGCTGAAGTTACCGAGGTACTCGGCGCCCGAGAGTTGGCACCGAGCAGCGGCGAAGTCAGCTTGTCCGATCTCTCGTTTTCGTATACCGACGGAGTTCCAGTCCTCAGGAACATCCAATTCCACTTGCCCCAGGGAACGAAAGCGGCGGTGGTGGGCGCTTCGGGTGTCGGCAAGTCAACACTGCTACGCCTAATACTTCGGCTCTACGATCCGGATGAAGGTATGGTTCTTATCGATGGCCAGGACATAAGACAGTTCACGCTGCGATCGCTTCGCGCCCAAATCAGCAGCGTTGGCCAGGACGCGACACTGTTTGCCACGACCATTCGCGAGAACATTCGGTTTGGAAACGAGCGGGCAACGGACGAGGAGATTGAATACGTTTGTCGTCTGATGAATGTCGATGAATTCGTCCGCGAACTACCTTTGGGTTATGACACGCCTATCGGGGAAGCCGGCGCGACACTTTCGCGTGGCCAACGTCGACGGATCGCGATTGCTCGAGCGGCCATCCGTCCTGCCCCGATTTTGTTGCTCGATGAGCCGACGACGGGACTTGACGAAGCCAACGAGTTGGCGGTGACGAACGCTCTGGACGATTTATGCAAGTCCAGGACCACGCTGATCGCGACCCACGACCTAGAATTGGCAGCCAAGACAGATGAAGTCTTCGTGCTTGAGGGTGGAGAGTTTGTTGAGCATGGGAGTCATGCGGAACTGATGCTCCGCGACGGTCCTTACGCCGCCATGTATCGAATGCAGCTTGACGCCCGGCGAGGCGGAGTTGACTTTTACGCGCTGGCATACGGGCATTCCTTCGCCGAGAAAACGAACACGCTCGAGCGTAAACTCAACACACACAAACGAGAGCAGCGGATTTTAGTCTTTACAGACGACTGTGTGGTCATCAACGGGGTCGGCGTGGACCGGCGGTTGGATGCTCTCGGTCGACTCTATTCCCCTTTGGAGCTATCGGACGTACTGACCAGTATGCTGCCCCATCACGCGCATCTGTGGGACGCCTGGTTCATGCCGTTGCGTTATAAACCCGAGCGACGTCTGGTAGGCCAATTGCGAGCGGACGACGACAGCCGAGCCGTGATTCGATTGTACACGCACTCCGATTTCGCTAGGGCGAAGTATGGATCCAAGAAGATGTTTTCGCGCGGTTGCTTGCGCACGGCACGTCGGCTCGGAAGATCGAATCGCCATCGTCTCCTGGCCTTTGAATGGCTTCACGGCGATTTGCTGAGTGATCTGATCACCAGCGGCAAGGATCCAATTCGGGAGATGCAGCTGGCTGGTGCCGGGATCGCGGAACTCCATTCACAATCGCTGAAACGAATTCGCTCACTCGATGTTCCATTTCAAAACCGACAACTCGTGGCGGCTGCCGACGCCGTTGGCCAGTTACAGCCGGAATTAGCCACGGCAGTCGGGGAAGTTACCAACCAACTCAGTGGTCGCCTTATTGGTTGCGAATCGCCGCTGGTACTACTCCATGGAGACTTCTACCCGGATCAGGTCCTCATCGAACGTGATCACGTTTCCGTTCTCGACATGGACCAGCTGGTTTTTGGTCCAGCGGCAGTGGACTTGGGCAACTTTATCGCCTGGCTCCATTGGTTTGCCACCGTGGGTCGGATTAGCGTGGATCGAATCGACGTTCTTGCGGCGGCTTTTCTCGATGGATACCGCTCTGCCGGTGGAATCGCGGATTCGTCAACGATCAAGACGCATCTCGCCGCGGGCCTGTTATCGTTGGCCCCCAAGCCATTTCGCACTCGCATTGAGGACTGGCCTTTGGCAACGGAGACGCTGGTCTCCACCGCGCATGATGTGCTGGCCGAAGCCACCCAACGGACGCGCCGCGCATCAGGCCGGAGTGGTACGGCCAGCGGAGAGTCCCGTCGCCGACAGACGTCGCCGGTCCACGATCCCACCGGCGGGATTAACGATATGTCCATGCCATACCTTGCTGATGCTCTGAATCCGGCTGAGGCGGAAAAGCAGTTGCGTCGAAATCTGGTGGACTTTGCTGAAGCGCGCGGACGGTTTAATCTCGTCGGGATTCGTGTTGTCAGGCACAAGCCAGAGCGTCGATGTTTGGTTGAATACACGTTGCGAATGCGGGATGCACCAGCGGGTGAGGAGCATGTGGTCCTGCTCGGTAAGATCAAGGCGCGTCGATTTGATCGCCGTACCTATCACCTCCAACAGTTTCTTGGGGAGAACGGATTTGACACCCAGAGTCGGGACGGCGTGTCCGTTCCGGAGCCGGTCGGATCGATCAGTGACTACCAGATGTGGCTGCAGCGCCATGTGGCTGGTCAGACGGCCGGAGAGCTCTTAACGCAACCCGAGGCGCCGGATGTCGCCGAGATGGTCGCCAGGGCCATCGCGAAACTTCATGCATCCGCCATCCCGTGTGATCGATCCCACGCAATCAGTGACGAACTGGACATTCTTGATCGTCGACTAGCGATGGTGGCGGAATCCTATCCGCGGTGGCGTCGTCGTGTGGGCGAGATCGCCAAGGCGTGCCGCCAGCTGGGTCAGAAATTAGATCCTTGGCCGTTGGCTGGAATTCATCGAGATTTCTACCCTGACCAAATCATTGTCGCCGGCGAACGTGCCCATCTGCTGGACCTGGACCTTTTTAGTCGAGGAAACCCAGCATTGGACGTGGGAAATTTCCAGGCACACATCGTTGAGCATAGCTTACGGCAGCACATGAAGCCGGAGCTACACGCGAATGTGGAGAAAGCATTCCGCGATGAATACTTGCGGCAAACCGATCCGACAATCGCGGACAACATTGAACGTTGTGTCACGTTGACCTTGGCGCGGCACCTATTTATCAGCACCAAGACGGCGGAAAGGGAGCACATTACGGGATTGCTGCTGAATTTTTGCGAAGCCCGGCTAGAAATCGATATCTATCGACAAGCCGTTTAGCAGAGAGAGCGATGAAATGAAGACAGAGAGCAATGCAATGAGGCCACTTGGTTTCGGATATGATGTCCTAGTGAAAAAGCGAATCGGTCGAACGTTGTGCCTGGTGATTCCACTTCTAGTCGCAATGCAACTTGGAACGGCGCATGGCCAGATCGTGAATCAATGGACCAATTTGAATGCCGGCAATTTGGCGGGCGATTGGTTTGGGACCTCGAACTGGAATCTCGGCACCGTGCCGGGCGCTTCGACGGCGGCCCAGGTGGGCAATGGTGGGGAAGCCAATGCCACCTCCGCAACGGCAACCGGTCCGATCAATGTGACTCTCATCGAGGTTGGCACGAATGGTGGCGGTGGTACTCTGACCGTCGACGCGGTGGATATGTCGCTGGCGATCAGCCTTGATGTTGGCGTGGTGGACGGGTTGGCGGCTGACGGTGCCGTGACCGTGACCGCCGACGGTGAGGTGACGATTTCGGACGCCACGAACATCCAATTCGGAACCAGTGGATTGGGGGACATCAACGTGGCCCAAACAACGGCCTTCAACGGAGCGAATGCATTGGGGACCGGCCGCCTTGTAATTGAGCGAGCCACCACGGTGCGGATGACCGGGATTTTGATGTCGGCCAGACCTCCGGAACGGGCACCGCCACGGGCGACGGTACTGCCATTGTGCGAGACATATCAGGGACGCTGGCCGTGGCAGCCGACCTTGATGTCGGCCAAACATCGGGTACGTTCGGCGGCCAAAACCATGGCACCGGCGTGGTGACGCTATCTGGGATCAGCGCTATCAACATCGGTGCCGACATCGATATCGGCCAGACCACTGGTCAGGCAACCAGCGTCGGCGATGGAACGCTTATGGTCTTCGACGTGTCGAATTTCTTTGTTGGTGATACTATTGACGTAGGCAAGATCGTGGCGGATACGACCGGGAACAACACGGCGACCGCCCACCTCACATTGAGCAATACGACGGGAACCATCGGATTCGCCGACGCGGGGGCACTGGGAAGCTTCGAGGTGGCTCGAGCCTTTGTTACGGAGTCCGCGGCGGTCGATTCACAGGGCAACGTGATACTTACGAATGTCGAGCTGGAGATTGCCAACAACGTTGTGATTGCCGAGCTTGCCCAGGGCGGTACGAATGCGAACAATTCGGTGATCAGAATCGCGCTACATCGACACGAAATCGAGCGATCGATCCATGACCGTTTGATGGGTATGGACTTTGGCGATTCACTCAATGGCGCCACGACCAATCACGAGATGAAGTCTGCACGGGAGGCACTTCCGCCGGCGATTCAAGCGATCGTCGGTGACAGTCCTCAAATCCGGATCGTTCGCGAGATTATCCAGGAGCTGGCCGCGTTTGATACGACTGTCTTAATTGAGGGAGAGACAGGGACCGGTAAAGAGCTGGCCGCCCGAGCGGTCCACGAACTAAGTGCCCGTCGCAATCAACCTTTTTTGGAACTGAATTGTGCGGGGTTAACCGTTGACTTGGCTGCCAGCCAACTGTTTGGGCATTGCCAAGGGGCGTTCACTGGGGCTGTGCGAGATCGCGTGGGGATGTTTCAAGCCGCGTCGGAAGGAACGCTGTTTCTGGACGAAATCGGCGAGCTGCCCCTCCCTACACAGACGGCATTGTTGAGGGTTCTCGAAGAGCGCGCCGTGATGCCGGTGGTGATACACGTCTGCATCCAGTGGACGTCCGGGTCGTGGTGGCGACGAATCGAAGCCTATCGGAGGAGGTCGCGGCCGGACGGTTTCGCAAGGATCTGCTGTATCGAATCCGTGTCGGGCGAATCATGCTATCCCCGCTACGCGACCGGCGGAATGACGTGCTTGTGCTGTTCAATGCGTATTTAGATCACTATCGCCAGCTTTTTGAAAAGCCGGTCCGTCGTCTCGACGACGGGGCGACCAAGTTGGTGACCGACTATGGATGGCCAGGCAACGTTCGTGAGTTGAAGAACGCGGTCGAATTCGCCATGGTACGAGTAAAGACAGACGAGATCACTACTTCGGATCTGCCACCGGAAATCCTACGTCCCGAGCTCGGACTGACCCAATTCGGTAGGGACGCCGATCGAGAGCGCATCATCGCCGCGCTTCGTACCGTCGGCGGAAATCGGAAGGCGGCCGCCGAGTATCTGGGGATGAGTCGCGCGACCTTCTATCGCCGACTCAATGCGCTCAAAATCATCGATGACTGACAGCGGCGGTCGCGTGCGGATAGACCGGCCGCATAAGTCATGCAGGCCTCGGCGGAGTAAGACCCTCGATGCCATGGATGGCTGTTAAGGTTGAGCTTGTCCGGTCTCGTCCGTGTCCACGTGCACACCTCCGCGGTAGTCGCGGCACGAAATGGTGAGCTCTATCTAAATCGCTTCGACGGCAGACAGTTTGTGGACAGACAGTTTGTGGACAGACAGTTCGTGGACAGGCACGGTGGGGCGGCCAGCTTTGCAGAGATCTACTCGCGCGGTAGTGTGATAATAAACTCGGCACCACCTAGCTCACCGTTGCCGGCGCGAATGACGCCATTGTGAGCCTCAAGGATGCGTTTGGCGATTGTCATTTCTAGACCAGTACCCTTCGTTTTGGTCGTGAAAAAAGGTTCGAATATTAGTCTTCGCTGCCCGTCGCTCAATCCGGGCCCATTGTCTCCAACGACGATACGCAGTGCCTTTTGGCCGTCGAGTATGTCTTCATGACAGCCGATCTCAATACGCACCGGACCTGGACAAGCTGCCAACGCATTTTCCATCAGATTCCGAAAGACCTGCTCAACCCGAAAACCATCGATCGCACACCGGAGTCCATTTCCATTCGTGACCTCGACCAAGTCGGTGACACGTTCAGCTCGTTCGGTCGCCAAACTCGACCACGCTCGGCGCCATACTTCGGCGAGATCGCGGTCAGACCGTTGGATTTGGATTGGTGCGGCGTAAGACCGCAATTCGTCGAAGAGGATCGATAGGTTCTCTCGGGCGGCTTCGATCCGATCCAGATCACGATGTGCCTGGTCGTTGTCGCCAATCTCCATGCGCGCCACGTCGACGCTCGCTTGGATGCGTTGTAGCGCATTGCGGCTCTCGTGTGCGATCCCCGCCAGCATTTCGCCGATGGCGGCGAGACGTTCCGCTTGCAGCGCTCGCTGCTCGGCCCGCTTACGCTCCGTCGTATCCACGATGATGGCCACGAATGAGGGCTGACCATGGTACAGTGCCTTCTGAAGATGCACTTCCACGTCGTAGGTTGAACCATTTTTTTTCGACGATGCAAAGTGTCAAACTGGGTGATCATTTCTCGCCCGTCGTTTAATGGTTGCATGATTTCGGCGCATGATTGACACGTGTGGGCTGGTTTGAGGTCCAAGGGCGTCATGCGACGCAACTCCTCCATCGTGTATCCCGTGTTGTCCCGCGCGCCTCGATTCACCTGCACAAACCGCAACGTCTCCGCGTCGAAGATGTAGATTTCATTCAGCGAGTCTTCGAGGATGCGACCGAATGTTTACTCCATCTGCTCGGCCGTTTTGTGCTGCGTAATATCGCGAACGATGCCCGTAAACAGCCGCGGCCGGGCGCCCGAGATCTCGCTCACGGCGAGATCCATGGGAAAAACGTCACCGTTTTTGCGGAGGCCCTTCAACTCACGTCCGATGCCAATGATCCTCCTTTCACCAGTCCTTAAGGACTGGCGCATCAATAACTGGCAATTAATTGTCCCCTCACGCTACCCTCTCTCCAGAGGCATTGGTATCTACACAAATACTAGAACTGATTTTACCCTCCCTCTGGGAAGGTCGAGCGACAGCGAGGGGAGGGCTGAGGACGCCCAAGCGATGACAGCAACCGAATCATGACCAAAAAACCGCCAGACTCATTGACCACGAACCGAGCACGCTCCTTGCGTCGAAATCAGACTCGGTCGGAGGGTTTACCGTGGAGCATCCTGCGAGCGAAACAGCTTTGCGGTCTGAAGTTTCGTCGGCAGCATCCCATTGGACGGTGGATAGCTGACTTCGCGTGCGTCGAGAGGATGCTTGTTGTTGAAATCGACGGTGGATACCATGATGAAACAATCGCCAAAGATATTCGCCGTCAAGAGGATCTGCAGCGACTCG
>Ga0310120_10003546_pt1 | contig 11142 bp, 4 predicted proteins | sample CB27_AW_983_MG_FD_203506 | JGI IMG/M metagenome (GOLD analysis project Ga0310120, IMG submission 203506) | Marine microbial communities from Western Arctic Ocean, Canada - CB27_AW_983 | ecosystem: Environmental > Aquatic > Marine > Oceanic | place: Canada: Western Arctic Ocean | collected... | reverse complement strand
ATCGAGGCCGTGGTGGTGAAGATCGAGGACCGGGCGGTCGTGTTTCGTATCGGTAAGGTCGAGCGACGGCTCGCTCTGGGCGAAAGCCTCCAGAAACTCAAGCCGGCCGCAAAGAAGCCCTACGATTCGGATCCCCAACCCGTGAAGACCACCGATGGGAAACCGGCCGAATCCAAGCCAGCCGCCACGAAGGCCGCTGATGCGAAACCGGCTGATGCGAAACCGGCCGCCAAGAAGACGGCTGACGACAGGTAGGTCGGATGTCTGCGTCGCAAGTCAGGTCACGGCCTACGGTTGCGCTGGTTCGTCGATCCGGGAATCCGAGCAGGTCGGGTTGAATTGGTTAAACAGTCTGTAGCGATTGTGCCGATGCTACCGGTGTAGTCGGTGTAGTCGGTGTAGTCGGTGTAGTCGGTGTTGCCGGTGTTGCCGGTGTTGCCGGTGTTGCCGGTTGCGCGCGTCGTTCAATGAGGGTTGGCGGCACTGGATCGTCGGTCTGGTGACATGCCGGCGGGAAACGACATTTCATCGTCAAGAACGTCAAGGATGACACTGTGTTCACCTCACATCCCAGCACACGATTGTGGTTGACGATCCTCCTGTGTGGCGGACTGACCGTCACGGTCGCAGGCCTGGCCTCTGCCAAGGCACCCTGGTCGTTCCGTACCCAGGCGTCCGACAAGAAGCCGACGGCCCAGGCCGAAGCTGTGCGGTCGAAGCTGAATCATCCGATCGGACTGAGGTGGGACAAGCTCATCAATGGTCTGGCCGCCGAACATGGGATGACGGCGGTGATCGAGCGAATTCCGTCGGGGAACTTCAAGCGATTCGACCGCCGCGAATACAACCTGACCGACGCGCTCAACCTGCTCAACGAAGAACTCCAGCAACAGGACTTTCGCCTGATCCGACAGGGCGACTTCCTGGTGCTCCTGCACCTGCGCGAAACCCGGACCCGCTACCGCCGTCCGCGTCTGCCACAGGCCAGCAGGGCCATCACCGCCACCGTCGTAGCGGCACGCAAGTCGATTCCGATCCACCGGCCCGATCTCCGCTTCCAATCCCACACGATCCGACCTCGAAGCTCGCAGCCACCGCAGCCACCGCAGCCACAGCCGCAGCAGCCACACCAACTCCTGAAGCCGTCGGTACAACGTGCGGCGTTCCAGGACCATCCGGTGGTTCAGTTGATTCAGACTCCGGTCGTGCCCAGGAACCGCTCGGTGTTGCAGCTGGCTCGTCGTCTGTACACGGCCTTCCTGTCGCACAGCGAGTTGGTTGATACCGGCCCGGCGGGGCTTCCCGCCTTCCGGGTCATGGATCGTGCGACGCGGTCCGAGGACGGCAAGCCGCTGCCCGCCCACGGCAGCGACACTCGCGTTGTCCGATTCAGTGTCGGCATCGACAGCAAGAACAACCGGCTCGTGGTTGAAGCCCCTGCAACGACCGCCGGCGCGGTGGTACGGATGATTCGATTGCTCGATGTTCCCGAGGCGAATGAGCAGCCTCAGATCACGATCCGCGAATCTCACGCAGACGCCGACGTGGTGGCTGCCAAGGTTCGCCCGGTGATCCGTCAACTTGCGAACGCCAATCGCACGAAGACTCCGACCGCAGGCCCCAAGCTCGCAGCCTCCACCAAAGACACCCTGGCCCAGCTCACCGCCCAAGCCCAACCCAAGGCCCAACCCAAGGACCAGCCCAAGGACCAGCCCAAGGACCAACCCAAGGACCAACCCAAGGCTCAACCCAAGGCTCAACCCAAGGCTCAACCCAAGGCTCAACCCAAGGCTCAACCCAAGGCTCAACCCAAGGCTCAACCCCCCCTGCCGCGTCAGCCGGCGACCCCACCAGCCATCGGGGACGCTCCTGCGGCACGTCAGCCGGGGATGGGGATGGGGATGGAGGCGATCCTGGGCGGTCTGAAGGGCGAGGTGAAGATCGAGGTCTTGCCCGATGGTCGGTTGGTGGTGATCGGCAACCAGGAAGATGTCGACAAGGTGATGAAGCTGATCGAGTTGCTCGAGAGGTACGGGGCCCCGACGGTCCCCGATCTCGAGATCATCATGCTCGAGCACGTCAATTCCGAGGCCTTGGCCAGCCTGCTGACCTCGGTCTACGAAACGCTCAACACCGCCCGCACCCAGGCGGGCCAACGCAGCCAGTCGGTGACGGTGGTGCCGGTGGTCAAGCCCAACGCGGTGCTGATCCTGGCCCCTGGCGGAGATCTGCAGTCGATCGTCGACCTCGCCATCGAACTCGATCACCCGGTCGATCCGTTGACCGAGTTCGAAGTGTTCCGCCTGAAGCATGCTCCGGCGGGACAGGTAGCGACGATGATCGAGGACCTGTACGAGGACACCGAGGATCGTCCCGGGCTGGCGACTCGCGTGGTGGTCTACCCCGACGTCCGCACCAACTCGATCGTCGTCCAGGCCCGGCCTCGCGACCTGCAGGAAGTGGCCGCGCTGGTCAAGCGGATCGATCAGGACAGTGCCAATTCGGTCAATCAACTCAAGGTGTTCCAGCTCAAACACGCCCTCGCCGAGGAGCTCTCCGAGACGATCAACCTGGCGATCCAGAGCGTGATCAATCCGGCTCGTCAGCCGACGGGGACCGGTGTCGGCGGGTTTGGTGGTGGTGGGGCGGGAGGTGCACAGTCGGCGCAGCAACTGCGTGACGTCCGCAGCGCCGTGCTCGAACTGCTCCCCGACGCCGGCAGCAAGGACTCCAAGGTCGTCTCCGGCATCCTCTCCGAAATCCGCATCAACCCCGACCCCCGGACCAACAGCCTGGTGGTGACCGCTCCGGAACGCAGCATGAAGATGATGCAGAGGTTGATCGAAAGACTCGACCAGCCGACCAGCGTGGTCGCGGACATCAAGCACTTCCTGCTCGAAAGTGCCGATGCCAGCAGCGTTGCTGAACTGCTCGCCGAGCTGTTCATCACCGACGATACCGGAGCGGGCGGCCAGCTGGGAGTGCAGTTGGCTGGAGCCGAGGACGCCAGCAGCAGCATCGTGCCACTGAGATTCAGCGTCGATGTCAGGACCAACAGCATCTTTGCCGTGGGGGGCCGCGAGGCCCTGGAGGTGGTCGAGGCGGTCGTGGCGCGGCTGGACCAGGGTGACGTGCGGCAGAGGGGGACCACGGTCTACCGGATGATCAACCGGCCGGCGACCGAGATCGCCGCCGCGGTCACCCTCATGCTGCAGACCCAGAGCCAGCTGCGACAGAGCATCCCTGATCTGCTGAGCCCCTTCGAGCAGTTGGAGCGCGAGGTGATCGTGGTGGCCGAGCCGGAAACCAACACGCTGATCATCAGCGCCACGCCACGCTACTACGAAGAAGTGATGGAGATGATCGAGGCGCTCGATCAGCCGGCCGAACAGGTCACCGTGCAGTGCCTGATCGTCGAAGTCGAACTCGACAACGCCGACGAATTCGGAGTGGAACTCGGGTTCCAGGACTCGGTGCTGTTCGATCGAGGTACGGTGGGCAGCATCGAGACGATTTCCCAGACGGTGCAGACGGCCGGCAACGACCAGACGATCACCGAAAACATCATTTCCTCGGAAGGCGTACCCGGCTTCAACTTCAACCAGCCCTTCCTGGGCAACAACACGCTCGGGACGTTTGCCAAACCCGCCTCGGCGGGCAAGCAGGCACTGAGCAGCTTCCAGATGGGCCGGGTCAACGGAGACCTCGGCTTTGGCGGCCTGGTGCTCTCGGCTGGGTCCGAGTCGCTCAACATCCTGCTGCGGGCGCTCTCCGAAAGGCGGCGGGTCGAAGTCCTCAGCCGCCCCATGGTCCAGGCACTGCACAACCAGACCGGCCTGATCCACGTGGGCCAGACGTTTCAGCAGATCAACGGCGTCACCCCCGCCACCGGCGTCGGAGGAGTCGCTCAGCCGAACCTCGAAGAGCGGGCTGTGGGGATCCAGTTGACCGTCACACCCCGGGTGTCGCCCGACGGGACGATCGTGATGGAAGTGGTGGCCACCAAGGACCAGCTCTCGCCTGTCCCCGGTGTGCCGGTCTTCTTTGATCCCCAGACCGGAACGACATTCGACTCGCCGGTCATCGACACCGCGACCGCCCAGGCCAGTGTCAGTGTCCGCGACGGACAGACGATCGTGCTCGGCGGCATGATCACTCGCACCGAAGCCACCGTCGAACGGAAGGTGCCATGGCTGGCCGATCTGCCGGTGCTCGGAGCCGTGTTCCGCTACGACTCGCACACCCTGCGACGCACCGAACTGCTGATCTTCCTCACGCCGCGGATCATGAAGACGCCGTCGGATTACGAGGAGCAGAAACAGGTCGAGGCCGAGCGGATGAGTTTCAGTGTCGAGGATGCCGAGGAAATCCACGGACCGCTGTTCTCGATGCCCGAGCCGGCGACAGAGGACATCAAGAAGTCCAAGGCAACCCGGGAAAAGACCAAGACGAAACTCAAGCCGATGCCTCAGTCGAAAGACCCCCAGCCGGCCAGGAAGCCAGGTGAGAAGCCGGGTGAGAAGCCGGGTGAGAAGCCGGGTGAGAAGCCGGGTGAGAAGCCGGGTGAGAAGCCAGCTGAAAAGCCCGGTGAGAAAGAAGTCCCCAGGCCGCCCGGCGGTGACTCCGGCCAGGCCGCGGGTCTCTCAGACGACCGCCGCGTCTCCCCGGCGTCGATGACGACCATCGATGAAGCTAACCACGATGCCAGGATCTTCGCCCTGCCCGAGACGATCGACGGCTTTGAGGCCAGTGTGCCGATCGAACTGCCCAAGCCTTCTCCGATCAAGCGGTTCTTCAATTCCCTGCTTCCCTGACGTCGGTTCTCTTTGATCTCTCGATCCAGGTCGCCTGTGCGGCCCGCACCCCAGAGTGACTTCGCTGCCAACACGACTGTGTCCCTCCCAACGCTGCAGGCCCCCCTCTCATGAAATCGTCACCTCTGCGTATCACGTTGTCCGGCGGCCTGGTGCTGGCCGTGGCCATCTTGTCCGGTTGCCAGTCCGGTAGCCTCTCGAAGCTCACGCCTACACTGCCCAACTCGATTACCAGGCTGTGGGGTGTGGACAACGACATGAGATGGGCCGACAAGGGGAACCCGGCCGTGCGGTGCGTCTGCCTGTGGCAGCCGGCCGACGGGACCTGGGAAGGGCGACCGTCTCGAGGATTCGGTGGCCAGGTCTTCTTTCTCGATCGCGAAACCGCTCGACCCATCGCCGTCAACGGAGACGTCCGTATCCACGTCTTCGACAATTTCGGGCCGCGCAAGGACCATGGGAAGCCGGTGCATACGTTCGACTTCACCAAGGGGGCCTGGAATGCCTTCCTGGTCAAGACCCAGTTCGGACCCGCCTACAATATCTTCGTTCCCTACACTCGGCCCGGGTATCACAAGACCGAAGGCGCGTTGAGAGTTCGCCTGGCCGGAAAGGACGTTCCGACCGTCTTCTCGGACATGTCCTACGTGAAACTCGAAGGAACCGAGGAGAAGAGCGACTCGACCAGGATCTTCGCGGCGAACGACACGAAACACCGGCCCACGCCAACCGTCTCGTCCGACTCGATCGGCCAGATCTCACGCAGGCACGGCGTGACACCGGCCTCGGTCAACAGATTCCCCTCCCAGCCGGAATCCTCGAAGCAGGCATCTCGGCGAGGACTCTCGCCTGAACTCGAAGCTCGGCTCGCGAAGCTGAAACAGAAGAGGCCGGTCAAGAAGTACACACTGACTGGGCCGACGCTTGTCGAGGGCCCGGCAGCAGCCAGTGCTCCCGATTTCGACGGGGTCCCGGAGGGCCGAACCCTCGAGACCAATAGACCGCGTCGCTTCGCAGCTCCAGTCCCCGCGAAGCCGATTCTGCGGGACACTCAGATCCCCTCTACCCGAGCAACTCCCCATCCCCTCGACGCCAACTCGAACACTCCAGCAAGACACACCCTGGCACCAGCCCACCCTCTCGATGGGCCATCAGCGTCCCACTCACCCATGATCCCCGCAGCCGGCCCAAGTGATTGGGCCAGTGGTACACCTCTCGCCCCGCAGGCTTCGAACTCCCATGAGGAGATGATGCGTGCGGCCGAGGCTGCTGCTGCGAGTCAGGACTTTTCGCAGGCCATCCGCCTGGCTTCTAAGGTGGACCGAGCGGTACGCCGCGAGCAGCTCAGTTGGCCGCTCGATCGGCCGACACCCTCGGCGTTGGTGGCCCAGTGGGAGGTCCAGCGGATCGATATAGCCGCAGCGGGCGATCCGGCTCAACGCAACTCTCGTATCGACTCTCGCGTCGACGACTACCTGAAGGCGTCCCAGGCACAGGTCGACAAGGACCAGACGGACGAGGCGCGGCGGATGGCAACGGTGGCTCACCTGATCTCCCGCGCGGCGACGGACTCGGGTGCCGTGACCCCGGTCGGTGCGGTGGAGATTCCCGCGGGTGCGACGATCAGGAGGCCCTCGGTGGTCGGTTGGAACCAGTCACCCACGCCCGCAAAACCGGCAACATCGGCAAGATCGGCAAGATCGGGATCGGCAAGATCGGCAAGATCGGCCCATCCGCTCGAAACTGCTGGTGGTGACGAGTAGACGCAGGGAAGTCCGATCGGCGAGATGATCGGTCTGGGATCCGAGATTGCTCGAAAGACCGAGCCGGCACGGCGTGAGTGTGCTATGATTCGCGTGATTTCGTTCTGCGTGGAGAGGCATCATGCGTCGGATCATTGTCTGTGTTTGCTTGGCTGGGTTGGTGATGTGGCTCGGTGAATCCTCGGTCATGGCCCAGGGGCAGGCTGGCCAGACCCAGACCACCCAGTCGACTCGCAACGCGACCACGGCCGGCACCGCTGCAGCCGGAGCCTCGACGAGCCCCACGGGAACGGCCCCCGGTGGCACCAACCTGAACCAGGCCACCGGTGCCCAGCCGACCCTGCAGAACTTTGGAACGGGCTTCGTTGGTGGCAGCCAGAACCAGGGCCGATTCGTCGGCAGCCAGTTCGCCGGCCAGCAGCAGTCTCGCGGTGGTGGCACCGGGATGAACACGTTCGGTGGTGGACGCGGGGGAAGTGGACGATTTTCGATGCCCAACCAGGCGTCGCGGACGACTCGCACCAGGCGAGTCCGTCCCAGTCACCGCGTGGCGTTCACCTTCCAGTCCCGCTCGATGACCACGATCAAGACGTCGCTCGACACCCGCTTCTCCTCGTTGCTGACAAGCCGCCCCCAGTTCAAGGGCGTGACGGTTGCCGTGGGCAAGCCGGGCGAGTTGACGTTGTCCGGCGAGGTGCCGACGGCGGCCGCCCAACGGATGGCTGCTGCCATGGTTCGCATGGAGCCGGGGGTCCGCAAGGTGATTAACCAGTTGAGCGTCGCGGCGGCCGCGCCCACCGGCGGCTGATAGCGGCCCCAAGCGGTCCCGCCCGACCTGATCCCGTGAAGTAGCAGGTCGGGTTGTAGCAATTTTTCCGGAAATGACAGCAGTCAGTTGTTCCGGCCGGTCGATATTCTCATTGGGGACGCGATGCGCGTCTGCCCAATCGACCGACCCTACACGAGCGACCGGGTCTGATGAACCGATCCTTGCGAGCCGCCGGCGGTGCGCTGGCCACAGCCGCGGTTGTGATCACCGTACTGCTGGTGATCGCGCTCATCGACCCCCGTGCCACCACGATCCACCTTGAACAGGCGGATCACGACACCGCAGTTGCGGCGTCCCGCGATGGCATCAAACCGCTCGATCACCGCCTGGTGAAACCCTGGCAGCGACTCGACGTGCAACTCGGTGAGCTCGAGAAACGGCTCGATGAGCACGCGCGTCGTGGTGATGACGCGGTCGCTGCCAACCGGCAGCAGTTGGTGGAAGCCGAGAGCCGTTTGCGGGCCGAACTGGATCGCCGACCCGGTGACCTGCGGCTGCTCGAGACGATCAGGACCACGCTGGCCGATCGGAGGGACGATCAGCGGCTCGCTTCAATCGAGACGCGACTGAAGAGCCTGGCCGGGACGATCGAGCGGGAGTCACAGGAGACGGCGATTCTACGTGAAGCGATCGGGCGGCTGCAGCCGGTCCTCGACGTCACCGCCGACAGAGATCAGCCCCCGCACTTCACGATCCGGGCCCGGAGGGTCCCGCTGGCCGATGTGCTTGAGCGGCTCGAAGCACTCTGCGACTGGAAATTCGACACCACCGCCGCGGCCAACTCGATCGTTTCGATCGAGCCTCTCGAACAGGTCACGCTCGAAGAGGCTCTCGAGGTCCTGTTGCCGGCCGCCGGCTGTGCGGCACGGCTCGAAGGATTTCGGGTCAGTGTGATGTCACTGGCCGAGGCCCGTCGACTGCAGGAGCAGGAGGTGAGTCCGCCGTCGACTGGCCGCATCGATAAGGCTGTGCCTGGTCGATCGCCGGAACGTGCTGCGGGCGAAGTTCGCGAGGTGATCCTCGAGGTGGTGATTCTGTCGGTCCAGCTCAACAGCGAGTCCCCCGCCGGGATCGGTGAGAAGGTTCAGTCAACGGATTCGTCGGAAGGGCCCGGGCATTCCACCGGAGGAATTCTCGATCAACCCGTCCCGGAATTCCTCGAGCGGCTGGGCCGCATGGTCGTGATGCAGGTTCTCACCCGTCCCAGGCTCCGGGTCGTCGATGGCGAGATCGCTCGATTGGAGACCAGCTCACACCCGTCGGCGCGAGTGGAGATCACGCCTCGGGTTGTGGCCGAGGGGGCCATCGAGCTGGATGTCACTCTCTGGAAGACTTCGGCTGTGGCGGGAGACGCCGAGGAGTTGCCGGCCCGGTTGACCCGCGTCCTGCTGAGACAGGGCGACACGGTGTTTCTGGGTCGAGTGTTCCGCGACGACGTATCGCGGCGGTCCTCCGGGAACGTACCGAGCTCTCGACGGCCGGGATTGCTCGAACGGTTGCTGGGTGATCATGCCAGTCAATCGAGTGTGCCGCCGGTGGCTGCGGGGCGTCGAGAACTGATCGTGCTGGTGACTCCCCGATTGGTCGACCAACGACCCGGCGAGTCGCCTCGGCAGGCCCGCCGCTAGCTTGCGGCGACCGTTGGCCGCGACGAGAATGCGACGGTCACAGGTCTCAAACGGTGTGCCGCCATGAAGATGTCCTCGGTTCCGGTCGCGTCCGGTCCACTGCTGGTTGTGTTGGCTTGGCTGATCGTGACCGCATTGCCGGTCACCGAAGCCGGAGCTCCTCGAGAGCCCGCTGCGGCAGCGAAGAAGCCCGATGGTGTGGATCGCGATTATGGCAACGAGTTGCCGAGAAGCCCGGCGACGCGTCCCCTGGAGGCGGTCGCCCAGCTGGTGGCTCGACCCGGTTTCCGCATCGAAGTGGTTGCCGCCGAGCCGTTGGTCGAGGACCCGGTGGCGATGGCGTTTGACGAGAACGGTCGGGTCTATGTGTGCGAGATGCCCGAATACAACCAGTACGCCAACACGTCGTTTCGGGGCAAGGGGCGGGTGAGGTTGCTGGAGGACAGTGACGGGAACGGGGTCTTTGACCGCAGCCGGATCTTTGCCGACGGGGTCGATTCGCCCACGGCGGTCGCCTGCTGGAAGGGTGGAGTGTTTGTCGGCAGCGTGCCGCACATCCTGTATCTGAAGGACACCAACGGCGACGGTGTTGCCGATGTGCGTCGAGTGGTCTTCACCGGGTTCGCTCGGGACAAGGCGGGCGAGGCGATGCTGAACTCGTTTCGCTGGGGCCTGGACAATCGCTACCACGTCTCGACCAACCTCGCCGGTGGCACGGTCCGCCGCGCGGGTGCCCCGGCGGCGGCCGCTGTCTCGGTCCGCGGTCGCGGCTTCCTGTTTGATCCGCGTTCAGAGACGTTCGAATTGGCCAGCGGTGGCGGTCAGCACGGCATGAGCATGGACGACTGGGGCCGCAAGTTCGTCTGCCAGAACAGTGTCCCGGCCCAGATGCTGATCTACGACGACCGCTACCTGGCGCGGAACAAGTTTCTGGCCGGTCCGGCTCCGGCGGTCAACATCGTGCCCACCGGCAAGCAGACCCGGCTGTTCCGCAAGAGTCCGATCGAGCCGTGGCGGAAGCTGCGGACCCGGCTGCGGAGCAAGGGCCTGATCCCCGGTTCCGACGAGGGGGGCAAGCCCGGCGGGTTCTTCACCGGTGCAACCGGCGTGACGGTGTACCGGGGTGACGCCTGGCCGGCGGCCTATCGTGGCAACCTGTTGATCGGTGAGGTTTCCAACAACCTGGTGTTCCGGGCACGGCTGGAAAACGACGGAGTGTCGCAGGTGGCCCGGCGGGCCGACCAGGGAGCCGAGTTCGTCGCTTCAAAGTCGGTTTGGTTTCGGCCGGTGCAGTTGGCCAATGCGCCCGACGGCACGCTGTACGTGATCGACATGTCACGCGAGTTGATCGAGGGGGCTGCGTTTCTGGCCGACGTGATCCTGAAGCACATGGACGTGACCAGCGGAATGAAGATGGGCCGAATCTACCGAGTGGTCCCCGTCGGCAAGACACTCAGGCCAACGCCCCGACTGGGACAACTCGGCACCGCAGAACTGGTTGCGTTGCTCGATCATCGCAATGGTTGGCACCGCGATACGGCTTCGCGATTGATCTACGAACGCCAGGACCCCGGAGCGGTTTTGTTCTTGAGGCGTCTGGCTCGGGCGGGCCGCCTGCCGGTGGGTCGAGTCCACGCACTGTGGGCGTTGGCCGGCGCCAACGCGTTGACGGCCGACCTGGTGCTGGGGGCACTCCAGGACAAGGATCCGGAGGTTCGGATCCAGGCGTTGCGGCTCTCGGAGCGGTTGGTGGATCGGTCGGAGGCGTTGAGACTGAAGCTGGCCTCGATGGACTCAGACCCCCAGCTGCAGGTTCGCTACCAGCTGGCGTTTTCGCTGGGCGAAATCGATGCGGCATCGGCCCGGGGGGCCCTGGCCCGGCTGGCGAAACGTGACGGGGGCGATCGGTGGGTGAGGTTGGCGGTGTTGAGTTCGTTGGCGCGGGGAGCCGGAGAGGTCTTCGGGCAGTTGCTGGGGGACACGGCGTATCGTGCAACGGGTCCGGGTCGAGCGGTCCTGGTGGAACTGGCCGGTCAGATCGGTGCTGCGGACCGGTCGGGTGACGTGGCCGCGGTGATCGCTGGGGTGGCTGGATTGCCGGCTGATGA
>Ga0310120_10003543_pt1 | contig 11144 bp, 9 predicted proteins | sample CB27_AW_983_MG_FD_203506 | JGI IMG/M metagenome (GOLD analysis project Ga0310120, IMG submission 203506) | Marine microbial communities from Western Arctic Ocean, Canada - CB27_AW_983 | ecosystem: Environmental > Aquatic > Marine > Oceanic | place: Canada: Western Arctic Ocean | collected... | reverse complement strand
GGGCCGGGTCAATGGGATTTCAACGAGGGCTCGTCCCGAATCTTGACGGGTGATCGTAACATTGTTGTGACCATCGCCCCACCCGGAGAAACTACTCTAACAATTCTCGCACACGAGCACGGGCCGCCTCTTGCCAGCTCCCTCCGCCCCCGCCGAGCTCCGCCCGCAAGCGGGCGGGATCCATCGCGGTGTGAATCGGTCGCGCAACCTGCAGGCGCGTTGCATCCGCCATCTTTTGTCGACGCACCTCCTTAAGCTCCTCTAACAATCCAAGCGCGTGGGCGAGGCCCAGGACCTTGTTTGCATACGACCACCAACTCTCCGGCGCTCCCTCGTGGGTGAGATGAAAGAGCCCCTTGAGATCGCCCCGCTCCAGCAAGGCAAGGACCACCCGGGCGATCTCCCTCACACAGGTGGGCTTGGAGAACTTGTCCTCGACGGCCTGGAGCTCTTCGCCCCTCCCGGCTCGCGCGAGAAATGATTCCAGGAATCCTCCCGGCTCCGTTCCGAAGATCCACGAAACCCGACAAACAATCGACTCGGCATGCTCCTCCAAGACCAGGTTCTCCCCTGCCAATTTGCTTCGCCCGTATTCGTTGAGCGGATGCACAGGCGCCTCTTCATCTTTCAATCCTTCCCGGGAACCATCCAGCACGTAGTCGGTGCTGAAGTGCACCAAGCGCGCCCCCCGCTCGCCACAAATCCGCGCCAAGGCAGCGGGCGACTCCGTATTGACCAGGCGGGCTTCTTCCGGATTATTTTCACAACGTTCCGGATTGGCCATCGCGGCCCCGTTCACGATCGCGTCGAAGGAATAGTTTTCCAGCACCCGCACCAGTTCGTTGGGCTTGCGCAGATCCAGAACCTCGCGGCCCAAGGCATGCACGATGTGCTCCCCTTGCCAAAGCCTCACCAGCGCTCCCCCCAATTTCCCACTCGGGCCGGTCACCACAATCTCCATGCTCCGAGGCTAGCAGGACCCCTCTTAAAAAAAGAGCCGTTTCCCTCCGGCCCAAACCTGCCTACCCTTCGACGTGCGACAACTCCGCTCCATCCTGCTCACTGGCGGGGCTGGCTTCATTGGCTCGGCGCTCGCCCGCCACCTTCTCAAGCTGCACGGGCTCCAACGCCTCGTCGTCCTCGACAAGCTGACCTATGCCGGAAATCGGGGCCACCTCATCGGTCCCGATCAGGATCCACGCTTTTCCTTCGCGGAAGGCGACATCGTCGATCGGGAGTTCGTCGCCCGGCTCCTCCACGACCATGGCATCACCGGGGTCTTCAATCTTGCCGCAGAGTCCCATGTCGATCGTTCCCTGCTCTACCCGGACGACTTCGTGCACAGCAATGTCACCGGGGTGGCCCATCTCCTGGAGGTCTGCCGCTCCCATGCCGTGCCGCTTCTGCAATGTTCGACCGATGAAGTTCATGGCTCGGTCGAGCCTCCCCGCCGCTTTTTCGATTCCAGTCCGCTCAACCCCTCTTCTCCCTACTCGGCCACAAAGGCCGCTGCAGACCTCCTCTGTTCTGCAGCCGTCAAGAGCTACCACCAGGAGGTGGTCATCACCCGTTCCTCCAACACCTACGGCCCACGCCAACACGCGGAAAAACTCGTCCCCACCCTCGTCAAGGCCGCCTTTCATGACGAACAACTTCCCCTCTACGGCGACGGCATGCACATCCGCGACTGGATCCACGTCGACGATCACTGCCGCGGGATGATCGCCGCCTTCAAGCAGGGAATCAGCGGAGAAGTCTATCTCTTCGGCGGAGCATGCGAACGCACCAATCTGGGCATCGCCCGCAGTGTCCTCGAAGTGTTCGGAAAACCCGAGTCTCTCATCACCTCGGTGAGCGACCGTCCGGGCCATGACCGGCGCTACTCCATCGACAACACCAAGTCCTTTGCGGCCCTGGGCTGGCGGCCACAGCACATATTCAAGACCATCTTCCCTTCTGTGGTACGCGAGCTCGCCGCCAACCATCACGGCGCGCAAGTCTGATCCAGAAAGGGGATCGCGCGCCTCGCTCCGGCTCCGCGAAGCCCGACTCTCCCCGGCGGCCTAATGATTGGAGTCGCCGACTTACATTTCGCCGAGCTCTTCCTTCACGTAGTCAATGTCCCGGGCCGGCACCCCAGCTCCATCCCGAATACTCCGCAGGGTGCGCTGCGTGCCTCGCCGGGTGTTGGGACCCGCCACTTTTTCGCGAACCGAATCGACAATCACGGGCGCGATCGCAGCCGCCCCAAGCACCGCCAGGGCGAAGCCCACCGGGCGCCGGGCGCCACGATGCATGAGGTCCCCAAGGATTATTCCGGCCGCCACCCCCAAGACCGCCGGAGCACACTCCGCGCTGGCTTCCACAAGACTTCTTCCGGGATCGTGAGATTTGCCGTTCACGAAGTAAACTTAACTCACACCCGGCCGAGTAAAAACAAGAAATTCATCACATAGTTGCTTTTAACATGGGCCCATGATCCCCCACTATCTAGGAAGCATGTCAAACCACTATGCTCTGATCCTCGCGGGCGGCAGCGGCACCCGCTTTTGGCCCCTCAGCCGGAATGCCAAACCGAAGCAGCTTCTCAACCTCTTCGGCACGGACCCTCTCCTCACCCAGACCATCGAGCGCCTCGACGGCCTCGTCCCTCGGGAGAACATCCTCATTCTCACCAATGCCCTGCAGGAAGAAGCGGTGCGCGAACTCGCTTCCTCCCTTCCTCCCGAAAACATCTTTGCGGAGCCCGCCAAGCGCGATACCGGCCCCGCCGTCGCGCTCGGAATCGGGCTCGTCGCGGCCCGCGATCCCGAGGCCATCATGATGGTCCTGCCCGCCGATCACCTCGTCAATGACACCGCCGCTTATCATTCCGTCATGACCGACGCGCTCGCCACCGCCAAGGCAGGGGCGGGTCTCGTCACGGTGGGCATCAAGCCCTCCTGGGCCTGTCCGTCCTATGGCTACGTCGAACGGGGTGAACCCGCCAATCTCGAAGGACTCGACCTCACCAACACCCCTCACGAGGTGGTGCGCTTCCGCGAAAAACCCGACCCGGCCCAAGCCGAAGAGTTTCTCGCCAGCGGCAACTTCACCTGGAACGCCGGCATGTTCATCTGGTCCGTCTCCACCGCACTCAACGAACTCAACACCCACGCGCCCGAACTTGGTAGTTTCGTGGCCGAGATTCGTGACAGCAATGATGTCGTCGGCACGATCGCCGCGCGTTTTCCGGAACTCACTCCCATTTCCATCGACTACGCCCTCATGGAAAAAGCCTCCCGCGTTTTCAACATCGAGGCAACCTTCGATTGGGACGACGTGGGCTCCTGGATCTCCGTCGCCAAGTATCTCGAGACCGCTCCCGAAGCGAATCAAACCAACAAACCGATCACCGTCATCGACAGCCGCAACAACATCGTCTTCAGCAACAATGACCGCCGCGTGGCCCTCCTCGGAGTAGACGATCTCATCGTAGTCCAAACCAGCGACGCGATCCTCGTGGCCCACCGCGAGAAGGCCGATGACATCAAGAAACTGGTCAGAGAATTGCCCGAGGAGTTGCTTTGAATGAACTCGTGAATCCGTGAGGCCTTGATGAAAAGATGGATCCGGAACAAAGGTGACCAGACAGCACGAGGGTATGTTTGAGTTTCGTGCTCTGCTTTGTTCTTCTCATCGTCCTCATGGTCGCGATCAGTGATTTGACCCTGAGAGATGACTCCACCAGAGTCATCCTCGCAGGCTCGTCCCTCATTTCCCTCGCCATCCTCTCTTGTCACTAATCTGGAATCCCCGCTTGCCACCGCACCCGGGAGCGGCCAAGACGAGCCTTCTGAGCGCTGAACTCCATCCCATCCTCGCCATCGATCACGGCCAGGCCCGCATCGGCCTGGCGGCCACCGATCTGCTTGGCATCGCCGCCCATCCGGTCGAAACGATCCACCTCGAAAAAACGGACCCTCTCGAACGCATCGCAGAGATCGTCCGCGAACGGGAGGTGAAACTCCTCCTCCTGGGCCTGCCTCTCCGCCTCGATGGGAGCGAGGGTGAGGCCGCCCAACGGGTCCGACTCTTCGGCGACGAACTCGTTGAGAAGATTCCAGGCCTTCCCCTCGAGTACGGCGACGAACGACTCAGCACCACAAGCGCATCCGAAAAACTGCGCGCTGCGGGCAAGTCCGCCCGCCAGCAAAAGAACATCATCGATCAGGCGGCGGCTCTTGAGATTCTCAACGACTGGCTGGCGGAACAGGGTTAGGAAATGTATTTCCATTCCATCTAATAGATTCGGGGAAGCCTCCAGGATCACACAAGAAGCCTCGTTCTCCAACTGGGGTAGATTCGCGCTGGGATAACCCTAACGACATCTTGCTCCCCGAGCAGGGATGGGTAGGCTAGATCTTACCTGTATCTGATCCCATGTATTTGCCCGTCGTATCCACGATGTTAACCATAGCATTTAATGGCCACGCCCCGGCTCCAAAGGAGTATTCACTCCTCAACCTGCGATCCAATCAAAGCTTATCCATCCGCTACGAATCGGTTGGGTGCTTTCATCACTTCACCTACCGATTCGAGTTTTCGGAGGACCACGTGATCCTCTCCCTCCACGAACTCGCCACCCGCCTGCTCAAGAAGGACCGAATCTGATCATCCCCCTCGCCATGAAAGTGGCGAAAGCCAAGCATTCCATCCGCCTCATGGAGGAACTCTTCCAGTTCGAGCCCTCCCGCGCGCGGGAATTCCGCCATACCCTGAGACCGCTTCGTTGTCTGTCTTGGCTTGCTCCTGCTTGACGAGTTCATCCAGCGATTCCTGGTCGGCCCCGAGAGAAGCGGAAAGGAGTAGGACGAGAGCGAATGCGAGAGAGAACAATGACTTCGTGATCATGACATCGTAAACGATGTGAACCACGTAACTACCTCCCTCCCACCCTTCGCGTCAAGGACAGCTGTTAGAATGGCGGTGGGATCGAACCCGCCCCCAATCGATTCCATTTGGCAAACCGAAAGAAAGACCCCCTTTGGAGCATCCCCAACTTCTGACCATCGGCCTTCTTCATCTTCCCTTTCCTCATGATCCGGCTTTCCTGCAGCCGGGACGATATGATAAGGAGAGCGACCATCAATCCCTTCCTCCAGATCATTCGCATCGTTTTTCTCACCTCCCTGAGTATTTTGTGCCTGCGTGCTGAAAGCACAAAGAAGCTCCACTGGGCCTTTGGCAAACTAGGCCCCGGGGAGTTGCCGAAGGTGACCAACACGGAATGGATCCGCCAACCACTCGACCATTTCACCTTGGTCAGGTTGGAGAGACAGCAACTCCCCCTCGTGCCCCCGGCAGGGAAGCGGATTCTCATTCGCCGCGCCTACTTCGACTTGATCGGGCTTCCCCCCACCCCCGATCAGGTTCGCGCCTACCTCGCAGACAAGTCCCCGACCGCCTACCGCAAGGTCATCGACGAACTCCTCGCCTCGCACCACTACGGTGAGCGTTGGGGTCGCCACTGGCTCGACCTGGCCCGCTACGGCGACTCCAATGGCGGAGACGAGAACCACCCCTATCCTCTCGCCTGGCGCTATCGCAACTGGGTCATCACGGCCCTCAATCGCGACCTGCCCTACGACCAATTTGTCCGGGAGCAACTCGCAGGCGACTTGATGACCCCGGCCAGCGCGGAGCGCATCGCCGCCACCGGCTTCCTCGCCATCGGCACCAAGATTCTCGCCGAGAAAGACCAGGTCAAGAAACGCGCCGATATCGTGGACGAGCAGATCGACACCATGGGACGCGTCTTCCTCGGCCTCACCCTCGGCTGTGCCCGCTGCCACGACCACAAATTCGATCCCATTCCCGCACGCGACTACTATGCACTGGCCGGAATCTTCCACAGCACCGCGATCGAAAACCGCGAACTCCTCTTTTCGGATGCGGTGGCCGCGGCGAAGAAGCGCGCGGCCGAGATCGAGACCCTCACCAAAAAAATTGCCGCCAGCGCCAGGAAGCTCGAGATGTTTGTCGACAAGAGCCGCACCATGGAGTGGGAAGCGGAAGATCACGTCCGGGGCAATGTGATCGTGGACTGGCAAACTTACGGCGACGGAATCGGTATCATCTCTGATCCGGGGGGCCAGAAGAACTTCGCGGAATACGAGGTCACGATCAAGAGTGCCGGAACCTACTTCCTCTCCCTCCGCTACGCCGCCGCCAACGCCCGCCCCGGACGCGTTCTCCTGGATGGCAAGGTCGCCGTCGAGAATGCCCTCGCCGAAGTGACGGGAGGATGGCTGCCCGAGAATCAACGCTGGCACCATGAAGGACAGCTTGAACTTACCGCGGGCAAGCGCGTCCTGCGCATCGAATCCGAGCCCATGATGTCCCACCTCGACAAAATCAGGCTCATCCCGGTGAGCGCCCCCGAACGGGCCAACCAAGTGCGTGCAGAACATGCCAGGCTCCAGGAGGAGCGTGGCAGACTGCAAGCAGTAGAGAAAGGTGGCCATCCCAAGGCAATGGCGGTGACCGAGGGCACAATTGCCGATGCCCGACTCAATATCCGCGGCAATCCCAACGACCTTGGTGATTCAGTGCCACGCGGATTTCTTACCGCGATCGGGGCCCCATCCAGCGAGCCCCGCCTCACCACCCAAAGCGGACGCCTCGAACTGGCGAATTGGATGACCGCCCCTGAACTCCCCCTCACCGCGCGCGTGATCGTGAATCGCCTCTGGCACTGGCACTTCGGAGAAGGCCTGGTGGCCACGCCCGACAATTTCGGGACGACGGGCACGCCTCCCCGCGATCTCGCCTTGCTCGATCACTTGACCCGGCAATTCATGGCCGACGGCTGGTCGATGAAAAACCTCCATCGCCGCCTCATGCTTTCCAGCACCTACCGCATGGCTTCCCGACCCGGAGGCCGCACGATCCGCCGTATGGAAGCGGAAACCTTTCGCGATGCCGTTCTCGCGGTGTCCGGTCGACTCCATCGAGAGGCCCCCTCCGGACCACCTCCGGCCGTCAAATCCCAGGACCCCTCGCCCGCAGACCTCGCCCAAAATCGCCAGACCTACGAAGAGTATCCGCATCGCAGTGTCTATCTTCCGGTCGTGCGCTCCCACCTCTACGAACTCTTCACCCTCCTCGACTTCCCCAACTCGACCGCACCGGTCGGACGCCGAACCAACACCACGGTGGCGACTCAAGCGCTCCTCATGCTCAACAGTCCCTTTCTCATCACAAAGGCCGACCAACTCGCGACCGCGATCCGCTCCCACTCCGATCCGCTGGAGGAACTTCACCTCCGTCTCTTCGCGGCGCCCCCCGACGAGGGGCAACGAAAGTGGGCTCGCGACTTCCTTCAACGAGCCGGCGAGGACGACGAGGGGTGGTCCCTGCTCTGCCACACCCTCCTGATCTCAAACGATTTTCTCTACCTGCGATGATCGATCTTCGCCCCAGTGCCTCCCTGACCCGCCGCGACGCGCTCCATCGCATCGGGCTCGGCTTTGGCGGACTTGCCCTCAACACCTTGCTCAGTGAACAAGTCGGCGCCGCGCAACTCCCGGCCCAGTTTCCCGCTCGTGCCAAGCGCGTGATCTTCCTCTTCATGCACGGCGGACCTTCCCACGTCGACCTCTTCGACTACAAACCGAGGCTCGCGAAGGACAACGGCAAACCCCTCCCCTTCCCAGAACGCAAAGTCCAGTTTGCCAAGCGTGGCAATCTCCTCAAACCCCCGTGGGAGCTGCGCCAGGTTGGTCAGGGTGGACACTGGATGTCGGAGCTCTGGCAGCATCTTCCCAAGGTCGCAGACGAACTTTGCATGCTGCACTCGGTCTGCGAGACCAACGTTTCGCACGGTGGTGCCTGCATGAAAATACACACCGGCGACGAAGCCCTGCTCCGACCAAGCATGGGGGCGTGGGTGAGCTACGGGCTCGGGACCGAGAACAACAACCTGCCGGGATTCGTCACCATCTGTCCGACCTCCCTTCATGGGGGCGCCAACAACTTCGGCCCCGCCTTTCTTCCGGCCGAACACGGGGGTGTCCCTCTCGGCACTCCCGGCTATCCCAACACCCCGGCCAAGGACGCCCGCTTTCACTACATGACCCATGCTCGCCGAAACCGCAGGCAACAGGCGCTCCAATTGGAATTTCTCCGCCGCATGCACGCAAGCGAACCCGCAGCCCGCGAGCTCACGAGCGAGTTGGAAGACCGCATGCGCAGCTTCGAGCTTGCCTTCCGCATGCAGATGACGGCTCCCGAAGCGACCGACCTTTCCGGCGAAAGCGAGGCAACCAAGAAGCTCTACGGGATGGACGACCCGAGGACCGAGAACTTTGGTCGCGAATGCCTCCTCGCCCGTCGTCTTGCCGAACGCGGCGTTCGCTTCATCCAGGTCAGCCACGCCCACTCACTCAAGTTCAACAACGAGCAGTGGGATCAACACACTCATCTCGAACAGGGCCACGCCGCCAACGTGGGGCAAATCGACAAGCCGATCACAGGCCTGATCCAGGACCTCAAGGCTCGCGGACTCTTGGAAGACACCCTCGTCCTGTGGGGCGGGGAGTTCGGACGCACGCCCACCACCCAGGAAGGCAATGGACCGATTGGTCGCGATCATCATCCCGACGGCTTCACGATGTGGATGGCTGGCGCCGGGGTGAAGGGCGGACTGCGCTACGGCAAGACCGATGAATTTGGTTACCATGCCATCGAAGATCGCTGCACCATCCACGACTTGCACGCCACCATCCTCCACCTCATGGGCATCGATCACACTCAGCTGACCTATCCGCACGGCGGCCGCGACTTCCGGCTCACCGATGTCTCCGGCGAGGTCGCAACCAAGATTTTCACTTGAGAAAACTTGTCCGGAGTCGCCTTGACCGACGGCCCGACCGTCCCACTATTCCCAGCAGCCATGCAGCTCGTCACCCGATTCCTCATTTCTTTTTTCACTCTCAGCAATCTCACCGCCGGTGAAGCGCACGACGTCGTCATCTACGGTGGAACCTCTGCCGGGGTCATCTCCGCTGTGCAAGTCAAGCGCATGGGCAAGTCGGTCGTCATCGTCTGCCCGGACACCCACCTCGGCGGGCTCTCCGCCGGAGGACTGGGATGGACGGATTCCGGGAAGAAGGAAATCATCGGCGGGCTCGCTCGCGAATTCTACCACCGGGTTTGGAAACACTATCACTCCGACGAGGCCTGGAAGTGGGAGACGCGTTCGGATTACGGGAACAAGGGACAGGGTTCGGCCGCCATCGACGGCACGCAACGCACGATGTGGATCTTCGAGCCCCATGTCGCCGAAAATATTTTCGAGGAACTCATCAAGGAGCACGACATCAAGGTTCACCGCGACGAGTGGCTCGATCGCAAGGACGGGATCGAAAGGCAGAATGGACGCCTCCTCTCAATCAAGACCCTATCCGGCCGCACCTTCCCTGGACGCATCTTTATCGACGCCACCTACGAAGGCGACCTCATGGCCACCGCCGGGGTGAGCTACACCATCGGTCGCGAACCCAACAGCAAGTACGGAGAGTCCCTCAACGGCGTGCAGACGAGCCACGCGCGCTCGCACCAGTTCAACAAGCCAGTCGATCCCTACCTGGTTCCGGGCGACCCTGCCTCCGGCCTTCTTCCCCGTATTCACGGCGAGTCTCCGGGCGTGGAATTCAGCGGCGATCACCGGGTGCAGGCCTACTGTTTTCGCACCTGCATGACCACCCACCCCGACAATCTCGTCCCCTGGCCCAAGCCCAAGGGGTATGATCCCAAGCAATACGAACTCGCCTTGCGCTACTACCTCACCGGATCGAGGGAGGGCTTCCGCAAGTTCGATCCCATCCCCAACCGCAAGACGGACACCAACAATCACGGGGGCTTTTCCTTCGACAATATCGGCTACAACTACGAATACCCGGATGGATCCTACACAAAGCGTCGCGAGATCATCGCCGAGCACGAGACCTACCAGAAGGGACTCCTCTGGTTTCTCGCCAACGACCCGCGGGTGCCCAAGGACATCAGGGAAAGGATGACCCAGTGGGGCCTCGCCAGAGACGAGTTCACCGACAATGGAAACTGGCCCCACCAGATCTATGTCCGCGAAGCTCGGCGCATGGTTTCGGACTGGGTGCAAACCGAACCCCACCTCCGCCGCGACAAACCCACCCCGCGCCCGATCGGCATGGGTTCCTACAATATGGACTCGCACAATGTGCAACGCTACGTCGACAAAAACGGACTCGTTCGCAACGAAGGCGACATCCAGGTCAATCCCGGTGGCCCTTACCCCATCGACTACGGCACGATCATTCCCCGCAAGGCCGAGTGTGAAAACCTCCTCGTCCCGGTGTGCCTCTCCTCCTCACATATCGCCTACGGCTCCATTCGCATGGAACCGGTCTTCATGATCCTGGGCCAATCCGCGGCCACCGCAGCCGCCCTCTGCCTCGATCAGAAGATCGCGGTCCAGGACCTCGACTACGACATCTATCGCAAGCGCCTCCTCGCCGACGGGCAGGCCCTGCAATTCGACTCCCCCCAGACCTACCTCGCGCTCAAGTCGCTGAAAGGCATCGTCATCGACGACAGCAAGGCAACGCTCGAAGGCCCGTGGAAAAAATCGGGTGTCGCGGCCGGAGTGCACAATGGCTACTTCCACGACAACGACCTGCGGGACGGATCGTGCAAGGCGACCTTCACCGCCATCCTCAAGCCAGGCTTCTATGAAGTCCAGGCCGCCTCCGTCGCCAACTCCAACCGCGCCACCAACGTGCCCGTCACTCTCACCTCCCAAGGAGGTAACCAGAGTTTCACCCTGAATCAAAAAACGGGATCTCCCAAGGGCTCGTTCCACAAGTTGGGAACTCACAAACTGGGCGGACCAACCTCGGTCATCATCACCAACACGAACACCAACGGCCACGTCATCATCGATGCCGTGCGCTTTCTTCCGGCCCCGAAGTAGGGCACGGTTTCTCCTCGACTCCACCGGAGACAAGAATGAGGGTGCGGCATGACTCGCGTTCTCAAAGGCACCGGCTTCCTCGCGCTCCTCCTCTTGGGTTCCCTCCTCTCTTCCTGCAGCAGCGAGGACACTCACGAGGCAATCATGAAGG
>Ga0310120_10003537_pt1 | contig 11152 bp, 6 predicted proteins | sample CB27_AW_983_MG_FD_203506 | JGI IMG/M metagenome (GOLD analysis project Ga0310120, IMG submission 203506) | Marine microbial communities from Western Arctic Ocean, Canada - CB27_AW_983 | ecosystem: Environmental > Aquatic > Marine > Oceanic | place: Canada: Western Arctic Ocean | collected... | reverse complement strand
GGTTGTCTGCACTCATTTCGGTGAGACCAAGCGCCTCGTCAAGTTCCCGATACGCCAACAACCCGGCGTCGGTTGTGATCTGGCTACCCAGGAACTTGAGCTTCAAGCGGCTGTCAAAACTGACTCGTAAATCGTCGTTTTTTGCGTCACCCATGGGGTTCCCCTGTCACATTGGCATGAAACGCGTCAAATCCCTTGTTTTCAAAGGGTTGGCGCAAATTGCATGCCAAAGTCAGGCAACTCATCTGGGAAATGCGGGGTATTACAGCTTCGTGACGATGACCACGCTGGGGTACGGCGACATCGTTCCCGCGTCGCCCGTGGCCCGAATGTGTGCCGTGCTGCAAGCGGTATTAGGGCAACTCTATCTGGCGGTTTTGGTGGCGAGGCTGGTCGGCCTGCACATTCTGCATGCGACGAGCAGGAATCAATAATGTAGGCCGGAACAAGCGGTAGCGCAGTTCCGGCAAGAGGCGTAGAAAAGCGAGCCAGCCGGACACCCTACTTGGCATCGAGCCGTCGCGGCTCAGCTGGCTGGGCGTCGGCGGGCGGCCAGGCGGGCGTGGGCAGGCGGTAGTGTAGCGCGAGCCAACCATCGTCGGCACTGAAGTTGTCGATCTCGATATCACCGACCCAATTCCAATTACCCCCGAGCCGGAATCGATCGAGCGGGATGCTTTCGGGAAAGACTCGGTCGAACCGCTTGCGGAAGATGGTGCGGAAGGTCGAGAACCGTGCGCCGAGCCGCTGGCCTGCCTGGTACTCTTTCGGCAGGATCTCCAACGGGGTCTGGCGAACGCCGGCCAGGCCCTCTTTGCCCACGGCAAGTTGATAACGGGCAGCAATCCGCATGGCGGGATATTCTTTTTCACCGACGTGAAAACGATCGGCTCGAAGCTGGACGGTCAGTATGCCGTCGTCCAACTGGAGGGTGATGGGATGTTGCCGTTCGAACGTGACGGACCAGGGCCGACTCGCATCGGTGGTCTGTAGACCGGTAGGCACAAAGCCGAGATAGTCGTCGACGAACGTTTCGATTTCTGGTTCGGTCATGGTGCGGCCGCCAAACAGTGGGACAGCCAAATTGGTAATCGTGGAAGCGTGCATCCGAAAGGAAAGGTCGGAGCCGGGGGGCAGGTCGGGCGGGTCGGTGGCCGCGGCCATCTGACACGGTGTGGCCTGGGTAGCGGTAAGCATCATATTGTTCTCAGATGTCCGCATTTCAAGCTGTGCTGGAAAGGCGTTTTGTTTCATGAGTGGAATGCGCATTTTGTACATGAGAAATTTTTGGGCGGCACCAAAAGCATCGTCGGCCCGACGGTCTAAGGTAGCGCGAGCATCTGCGGCGGCCAAACGTTCGACCGCGCGTTCGGTAAGTGATTTTTCATCATAGACGTAACCGATCTCTCGCCCGTCGGCATTCGTGTCGATGATGTCGCTCTCATGAATGGCTTGAGCGGCCGCCGATTTCCAACGCAATCCGGTGTCGTCGAGTGTGACCTGTTTCTCGCCGGCGACTCGGACGGTGCCTTGGCTGTGAAAGGTCACGCCGCTGTCACTGCCATAGGCATTGGTAGCGACGGTTGCCTGATAGACGAAATGGACTAGGGCATTTTCATAATTGGGTACCCACTGCATGCCCAGCGCGCCACGCGTCTGGTTTTCGCCCCTGAAGTAGGTGCCACGAATCTCGACATCGATGGGCGATTTCACGTCCTCGGTGAATTCAATGCCTGCCGCGGCCAACCGGCGCGATACGTTGATGTAAAGATTCTCGCGGCGGTAATGCGCGTCGATCACTTTGAGGAGCGAGTGGTTGAGGTCGCGGTCACGCAGCCAGCCGAGCTGCTCTCCGACCGCTTCGGCGGTGGCGGCTGTCGGGTGGTCGAGATGGGTTTGCAGTCGATTGGCCAGTGCGAGCAAATGCTCTTTGAGATCGGCCCCGGTGGTCTCGGCGCGGCGCAGATCCCGAACAGCAAGCCGCAACGCAACGGCCATGTTTTCAATCGTCTTGGCGCCACTTTCGCGAAACAGCGGTGCGGCGCCTTCGTAGCGACGGGCGATCGCGTAGAGCGCCTCAGCGTTGGGTTGAGGGGCTGCAGCCAGCAGCGTCTTCATGTCTGTCCAGTGAAGATAAGTTCGCCAGTCTTTCTGTTCCTCGGAGCCAAAGTGGTCGAAGTATGTGTCCATCTGATCGACGGCGCGACGAAGCTGCGCGAGTGTCTGCCGGACAGAGGGCGTGGCGGGCAGCGTGGCAATGTCGGCCGCATGGCGAACCAGATCGGGCAGCTCGACCGACCGAGGCAACTCGAGGCGCGCCAACCAGGCTTCGATCGCATGGTATGCTGGTCGGTAAGGAGACCTCTTGAGTATTTTTGCTTCGTCATCGTAGGCAAAGCGATCGCGGATTCCACGAACGATTCGGACGTTTGCCTGGTCGCCGAGGTTGAGTTGCTGTTCGAGCTGTTCGATCGCCAGATATTTGCGCCAGTCATTTCCAATGCCATCATCAGCCAGCACGCGATCGACCGCGGCGTGGGCGCGACGCACATCGTCTTCCACCGGCCCGGCTTCCGAGGGACGAGTGCCAGCGACGGTGAGTACGATCGAGAGCACCGACCAAAAAAAAAGGCCAAACCATGTAGCGCTAGAAAGCACCCCGGCTGCTTTCCAGCGAGACTTTCCAGCACGCCGATCTGTCTGAAGCAGCCGGGGTGCTGGTAGTTTAACGCTAAAACATTTAGCGCGTGATTGGCTTGTTTGCTTGTCCATTCTGGCGCGGCTAAAATTGAGGAGGTACACTTGCGTAGATTTTGGTATCGGTGTATTGGCTTTGAAGCCCGGGGGTGGCCATCCCTGGGTGCAATGCCTGCGTCTGGCTCCAATCCTCTATTATAATCGAATGTTTTCTTGATGCACGCGCTGTTCCCGTTGCCGTTTACGCTGTTTGAGGAGTTCCAGCTGGCCGATCAACGGCCAGGGTATCCGCAGACGTTCATCATCCAGTTGGCGTTCCTCGGGCGTATCGAGCAGGAGGCGTTCGATCGAGCCGTACGGGCCGCCATCACGCGGCATCCGCTTCTTTCGGCCCACGTGGAGTCGATGGGCAAGTACGCTCATACGTGGGTTCCAGCTGACGGGGAAACGCCGATCGATTGGGCTTCGATCGACGTTTCATGGGAAAACGGGCCGCTCGATGGTGGCTACGGCCAGCCGGTCAATTTGTACCAACGGGCCGGGCTGAGCATCTGGGTGCGACAGGGTGGCGAGCGGAGCGAAATTCGTCTCCAGTTTCATCATGCTTGTTGCGACGGAATTGGCGGGTTCCGATTCGTCGAAGATTTGTTGGTAGCGTATGCTGCGGAGATGGACGGCGACCAGCGGACATCGCTGGCCTCCTTGGACACGGGCCGGCTGGCTATGCGTGGTAATTTCGGACTGATGCCGCGTCCATGGCGTCAGCGCCTGAGCGAGACTCGATTCGGAATCCAAGAGGCGATCCGGTTCTATCACCAGTCGCCGTTTCCGATTGCGCTATCCGGCGCATCGCAAGGCATAGCAACGGACAACGTTCGTAGCTTAGCATTTGTATCGCAGCGTTTTTCGAGTGAGGTGTTGCGATCACTGCGGGTGGCCGCTACCGCCGGTGGTGCGAAGCTGAACGATCTGCTGCTGCACGATCTATTCTTGGCGCTCCGCGATTGGAACGCACAGCACGACGAAGATCGACCCAAACGATATCTGCGCGTCGTGATGCCGACAAGCATGCGTGGGCGGGATGATCTGGCTATGCCAGCGGCCAATGTGATGAGCTACTCCTTTCTTACACGGCGGACCGATGCTTGCCAGGCGGGCAGCGAGTTGCTTGGCGGTTTGCGAGGGGAGACAGATGCCATTCTCAAGTATCGGCTCTCGCTCTATTTCATCGGGATGTTGGCGGTTGCCCAGCGCTGGCCTTTTTTGATGTCGTGGGGGCTGAGGAGCAAACGGTGCTTTGCGACGGCCGTGCTGACGAACCTCGGCGATCCGACGCGACGGTTCTCGGCACGGTTTCCGCGGACCGACGGGCGGATTCATGTGGGCAACCTGCTGCTGGACGATATCACGGGCGTGCCGCCGCTACGGCCCATGACCCGGGCCGTATTTTCGATTACGACATATGCCAATCGACTAACGATCAGCACGATGTGTGATGGCACGGTGATGACCAGGGACGATGCGCGTGGGCTGCTCGATTGTTTCGTATCGCGGACGCGAGAGCATTTCACGATTGGCGAGCCACGGGCGTAAGCCCGTGGGTGTAAGCTACTCATCACTTCCTAATGTGACGCCGAACTGGATCCAGCCGTGCTTGGTGCGCTGGACGAATTCGCCGCTTGACGGAAGATGGTGTGCGACGATTTCAAACGGAGGCAGAAGCGAGAAATCAATATCCGCAGCCATGCGGGAGATTGTGTCGTTCAGCCAAGCACCGAGCCAGGTCGTCTGCTGAGATCCCCGCGATCGCAGCTGCTGGTACGTCGAACGCAGATCCTCGCCTCGACGATGGAACTGATGGGCGAACGTCCTTGTGGCGCCAAGTTGTTTCATGGCCAGCGTGACGCGACGGTATTCTACGTCGTTGGCAAGCATCGGCGTTGCAGGAGGCCGCTCCAATACGTTTTTCAGCAGGCCAAAGTCGGTCACGACAAACAAGGTGCCGTTGGCCGCGGTGATGGCGATGTTCGATAGATCGGGTCCGAACACCGGTTGCGCGCCGACCGCGGCATCGGGTGCCTTTCGATCGCGAAAAACCCAGACCGTGTGCGGTCCGATCTGGTGGATATCTATTTCCGGATCGCCTTCAAGTATCTTGCGAACCGCCGTAGTGACGGCCTGGGGATTCTTGACCTGCATCGCGTAGATGGTGTCGGTTGCCGCGCCGTTCGGCTTCGCGGGGCGCACGATGAAGAGCGGTGGCTGTAAGTGGGCCAGCAGGTCGCGACGAATATCGACGCCGGGTGCGCCAGGTTCATTGCTGCGTAGGTCAACCAGCACGTCCTCGAATATGCCGTCGATGCCGTCACCATACAGCGTGTCGAACAGCGCGCCATAACCGCGCAGTGCGCCCGACAGATCCCAACGGACGGACGTGAACTGTTGCGTGGCGGACGGAACCCAGGCGGGAACTTCCGCGAGTTGGCTTGCCTCATGGAACGACAGCATCTGCGCGACTTTGGTTAGTGCTCCCGGCATGTAGACACTCGTGCGCCGCGCCAACTCAAGTGAATTGTGGGCGAAGGCGATTTGGCCGCCGATGCCCTCGATAACTCGGAAACCCTGTTCGGCGAGCTGAAGTTGGTGGTCGCCCGGTAGTTTGTCCTCCTGGCTGAGCATCGAATGATGCAGGTCAAACGGTCGGACGAACCAACGGACGTGGCCCGGCGGGTTCGATCCTGGTCTCGCTGCTGAGCCGAGGCAGTGGTCGAAGGCAGCGAGTGCAGCGAGACGGTCATCGTCCCGATCCCCGTCGTCCTGATCCAAGATACGGGTCAGAATGTCGCGAGCCAAGTCGATGTGGTTGGTGATGCCCAGCCACCGGTCGGTTTGAAAGTAGCAACGTCGTGCAGCCGTGTCATTCTTGTCAGACTGTGTGGGCAGCAGATACGAAACGATCGTCGTCGAACCGATGGTTTCCTCACCGCGCTCTACGGCCTGCGATTCATACTGTGCATCGAGTTTCTTGAGCACAGACGCGACAGACGCTCGGTTTCCCCGCGTATCGATCAGCAGCGCGAATGCTGCCGGCGTCTGCTCCGTGTCAGACTTCTCGGGCGACAGCGGAGAGACTTGTGCCAGGCAGACTTGGCCCCGGGCGAGTGCCGAAAAGTCGGTCCAGCCGATGCCGAGCGGAGGGTGACCGCCGGGCAAGCCGTGGTCAAGATAGTTTTTCAACTCATTGACAAACGGCGCCATCTGCGAGTCGCCGATGAGTTGTGCATACTGCGTCCGTTGCCATGCCTGGCGAAGTTGCTCGAAATGGTCACAGGCTAGGTATGCGGTGGTCGACCGGGGCAGCAGCGAGGCACACGGCGGATCGGCGCGGAGTGATGCACCGGTTGGCACGATCAGCAGCGCAATCAAAGCAGCATACCGGATGAAATACGGCCGTTCATTATTCCGCATTCCGCATTCCCTATTCCATTCCCTATTCCGAATTTACGTCAGACGTGGATTGCCGCGCCGCCGTCGACCGTGAGTGTTTCGCCCTGCACCAGATCGCTCATGGAACTGCACAGATAAACGACGGCATCGGCCACGTCCTCAGTCGTCAGGTACCGATCGCCCACCATGGTTTTGTACGTGCGTCCGGCGAATATCGCATCGGCTCCGGGAAGACGTCGTGTCGAGTCGGTTTCGACCAGGCCCGCTTTGACGATATTGAAATTGATTCCGCGGTCGCCCAGCTCGAGGGCAAAATGGCGGGTGAGCGATTCGAGTGCGGCCTTAGATCCGCCGATCGTGCCGTACATCGGCAGAGCCATGTGCGAACCGTGGCTCGACATGACCACGACTTTGGCACGGCCCTCGCTCGATTCAAGCAGCGGCAGCGTCGATTGTATCAGGTAGATGAGCGGCCGGACGTTAATGTTCATGGCCGCTTCGAAGTTACGATCGGTCGTGGTCACAAGCGGGCGAAAGCCGCCGGTCGCCGCGTTGTTCACCAGGATGTCGAGCATACCGAATTCGGACTTGATAAACTCGACCATCGATTCGACATCGTCGCGCTCGCTAACGTCGGCTTTGACGATGGCGACGTTGCGGCCCTTGTCCCGAATTTGTTCGGCGACTTCCATCGCTGCGGAATGGGCAGTGACGTAATTGACAATCACATCGGCGCCATGGTCGGCGAGCCGCAACGCACAGGCACGGCCGATGCCGCGCGATCCGCCGGTGACCAGAGCGATTTTTCCTGATAAGTCGATCATAGCAACGCGTCCTCGAAAATAGGCAAATTCACAGCTGTTCACCAAGATGAAATGAGAACTGTAAAGCGAGTAGTTTTCACCACGGAGTCACGGAGGAAAGAGTAACCACGAACAACGCGAATGGATACGAATGAACGAAAAGGTACGGGGCTCCGAGGAACCGGCGAATGCAAGATGTTGACCGTATGACATTTGCCATGTTTTTCAATTCGTGTTAATTCGTTTCATTCGTGGTTCGTACTTCCGTCGTCGTTTTCTCTGTGTTCTCCGTGCCTGTTATGTAGTTCATTCAGCGACTAGTCGACGTAGCGGCCAGAACGTAAAAATGACCGGCCGACTCACAGTTGTTGATCTGTAAGCTGCTCGGAAGTTGGCCATCGGGAAGCCGGCAGCCGAGCCGGCCGTGGCGATCGCGGAAAACTTCGAGCTTGCCCGGCATGAACGATTCGCCGCGGTTGGTGGCCTTGTAGACGGCTTCTTTGACTGCCCAATCGCGAGCTGAGCACCAGCGATCTCCGTTGCCGTTGGCCGAGAATGTCTGCCGCTCGCGCCCGCTCATCCAGGCGATTAGTCGGGTGCGGTTGGGACTCTGCATGTCAATCACGTCAACGCCAACCGACAGGCTCTTTTGTATGGAGAGCGCGACATATACGACCGATTCAGAGTGGGAGATCGAAAGCGACCAGTCTTGTAGCCGGCCCGCGACGTAAGCACGGGGACGGATCGGGCGACCGGTGGCGTCGGTCGACTGGATGTAAACCGATCGTAGATCAATTGTGGTTGGCGAGGAACACGTCTGGCGGAGATGTTCGACGATCAGCTGTTTCGCAACGAATCGTGCCGCCAGCCATTGGTAGCGGCGATCGTGGTGGCCGAAGCGCGCCGCCAGCTCACATTCGCTGTCCGAGAGCCAGGCATTGTCGTGGCGTTCCGCAAGCGCCGGTCGCAGTGCGTCGAGCGTGGCGGAACGTTGTTTTATGACATGGGGTTTTATCGCATGGAAGTATGGCATAATTCAACTCCCACCGATCAATGTCGTGTGATAACCTTCAACCGAGAAAATGACGTCGCCAATCGCACCGAACAGTGTGAAATCGTAGCAACTGCCGTTCTCTTCGGTTGCACGATAAAAGAACCGCATCACGCACTCCTCACCCTCGATCGGTTGACGGCTGAACCGAAAACGATTGATTGATTTTGGAATCTCGACGCGGCGTTCCATCATGAAATATGCGTAGCCGCCACAGGCGACCATGCAGCCATCGAGAATCGCCGAGGGCACGATCCAGTTCCGACCGCTTCGATTGCCGGCCAGTTGCAACGGCGGCGCACCGATCAGTTTCGCGCGACCGCCATCGCGCTGGCTGGCCATATGGGTGACGCAGCGGAGCGGCGGACCGTGGTACATGACGTCCCAACCTTCGGGATATTCGTAGGGTGCCCAGCCTAAGGTCGGATAACCGGGCTCCGCCTGCTCGATCACCGGCATGACGTCGCCGAGTTCGACCTGGCCCTTGGCAAACACGCGGCCGGCGTCGTTCGCAGCGTCCTCGGCCTGTTCAAAAAAATTATGCAATTGGCAATCAATGAAACCGTCGGTCTCGGTGGCGAACACCCGGAGTGGTTGGATGCGGCCGGTATAGAACGACAGTCCAGCGGTTAGTTCCATGTTGGAAAAGCCGATGATTTTCTTGTCCGGATGCAGGCAGGTGGCCGCTTCGGCGAACATCTCCATCGAGACGACGGCCGGTAGCAGCGGCCGCCGATTGACAGTGTGGTTGGTAAGGAACACTTCCGCGGCCGGATTGGCGTCGATTTGCGTGACGACACGGCCTCCGTGGGGTTGTTCAACAACTAAGTCGACCAGCGGCAAGTCGGCGACCACTTGATCGAGCGTTGCGGGCACCGCCGGTTGCGATGCCAAGGTCACGGTGGATTGCTCAGTGGGTCGTTGCTTGGTTTCGAACGGTTGGCGCGTCATTGTTTCGTCCAAGTCGAGTAGAAACGGGCGATCGAGGATCAGCACTTCCGGTTCGGGCAATCCGGCTTCGAGTTCTTCGATGAGAAACTTCATGCCTTCGGCGGTCGGCATGAAGCTGAGTCCGGCGCTTTCGAGGTTTTCCTTGATTTGCGGTCGGACGGCCATGCCGACATCTTCCCAGCTTGGCCAGTGGAAACTACAAGCGTGGCAATTGGGCCGGAATGTGCGATACCAATTGATGGCCTTGCTCAACATGTCGGAGGCGGCCGAGTAGTCGGCTTGTCCATGGCCACCGAAGCGACCGCTGGTCGATCCGAAGCCGATGAAATAGCGGACCGGATCGTCTTGGGTCAGCTCCATCAAGGTCAGTGCGCCATCGACTTTCGAGCCGATGGTGGCCGCGACGTTTTCACGTTTCTTTTTAAACAAACGACATGCCAGCTCGACGCCGGCGCCATGAATAATGCCTTCGATTGCTCCGTCAGCGCGCCGTACTTCATCCACAACACGGGCCATGTCATCGCGCGAACAGACATCGCAAGGGTGATACGTTGCCCGCACCCCGTCGGCCGCTAGACGACGCAGGTTCGCATCGATCTCGATCGCCTTTTCGACACGGTTCCAAGCGGCCAGCGGAGCTTCGTTTGTCGCTCGCGCCTCGCGCATGATGGTGGCTTTCAGCTGTTCGTGGCCCTCGCCGGATAGATCGCGCCAGGCAGGGTCGACCTGCGGCACCGGGCTGCTGCCGAGAAGATGCAGTTTTAGGCCGTAGCGTCGCGCGATCTCACGAGCGACCAGCGCCGTGACGCCGCGTGCTCCGCCCGTGACAAGCCAAGTGCCGCCGCGCGGGACTTCGACTTTTTGATTCTTGTCGATCGGCTCGGCCACGGTGCGAACCAAGTGCCGACGGGTGCCGACATAGGCCACCTCGGCTTCGGAGGTGGTCGAGACGAGTTCGCCGAGGATATAGTCAGCCGTGGCAAACGCTTCTTCGACGGGCGTGGTGTCGATGATCTTCACGCGAATCCAATCGCATTCGCGACGGATCGATTTGAGCATGCCGGTCAGGCCGCCGCCAATCGTAAAGGGCGAGATATTGTGGAAACCGAAATCTCCGCCGAGCGCCGTGACGGCGACGAGCGTCGCCTGCTGGTGGAGCGAGGCCTCGGCCACCATCTCAGCCCAACACTGAGCGATGACCAGCGGTGTGATGAGCGATTCACTGGCCGGCCGCTGCCAAGGGCGCACGGCGGCCGGCTTGCAATGCAGTTGGTCGCAACCGCTCATGATGAACAGATGCGGGGCCGGGCCGCTTTGCCAGATGCGATCGAGCTCGGCCAGGGCCTTATCGGGATGGTCATCTTGGATTGTGTGAACCTGACAGCCGAGTTGGATGAGTTTTCCGCGCAGTGCATCAGCGCGGAGGTTTTTGCCAAGAATGATGGCCGGCCCGGCAGGTGTGAGCGCGCCGCAATCATCGGCCGACAGCGGTGCTTCGGTTACGCTCGACACGTAACGACGCATGACCCGTTCAGCAGTCTCTTCCGTCGGAGCCGGACTGTTTGTGGGCGGCGCCGGCGCGGGTGTTCGGATGACTGCCGTGACAGGTGATCCGGCCTCGGCGACTTGATAAGCCAGGACGTTGCCGAGCGCGACACCAACCGCGTCGGCCATGCCGCTCATCTCTTCGAGTTCTTCGGCCGTGAATCGGCTGGCCGGATTCTCAATGCGTGGAATCGGGTCGGTTCCATCACCTATAGATATGGCCAGATCGGCCGACCGCTTCAGTGCGGCGAGTATCGCATCGCGGTGCTCAAGGCCGTGCCGGCGGCCCGTTTCGTAGCGAGGACCGTTCGTCTCGGCCTGGTCATTCGTGTCAGGCTGGCCGGTGGCGCCCGTCGTCGGCTGGACCATTGGTGAAGCGGCAGGAATCGAGGCACTGGGGTCCATCGCGGGTGCTGTGGCCGCGGCAGCCGGCGATACCTGGGCGGAACTCGGTTCCGCTACGCCGGACTGAGACGGCGACGCCGGTGGCGTGGCTGTCGCAGATGCCTGGGGTGACTCACTGCCGGTAACAACCGGCTCGGCCGACGACGTGCTGCGCCCGGCAAGTTCGTCTTGGATGAAGCCCAACACATGGCGCAGTGTCGTGTAGTCGTCCATCGAGAGATCGGCGCGGGGCATGATGCTGAAGTGCTCACCC
>Ga0310120_10003532_pt1 | contig 11167 bp, 6 predicted proteins | sample CB27_AW_983_MG_FD_203506 | JGI IMG/M metagenome (GOLD analysis project Ga0310120, IMG submission 203506) | Marine microbial communities from Western Arctic Ocean, Canada - CB27_AW_983 | ecosystem: Environmental > Aquatic > Marine > Oceanic | place: Canada: Western Arctic Ocean | collected... | reverse complement strand
TCAGGATATTGTGTAACTGCATCGCTAGCACCACGACGAGCTGTACAAGCACAATCAATTTAGGTGTCACTTTACGTTCCTATGGGATCAGGAGTCCTGAGGATTGAGTTCGCGTGATGTGACGGTCAGTGAATTTCTCTGGGTTCGAACCTTTCCCAACTGAGTCGAATTCGGGCGATGGTGTGTTGGATCACGTGCACGTCATGACCGGTACAGGGGCCCAAAACTAGCACAGGCGCGAAAGTCCGCCGACTCCGGGTTCTCGGTGCCAAACGCGTTCCAGGCGGTAGGCCGGAAGACACGGTCTGGTGAGACATTGTGCATGTAGACAGGAATTCTTAGCAACGATGCCAAGGTAATGAAGAGATGTCCGACGTGGCCCGCGGTCATGACGCAATGATTGGCTCCCCAGTGATTCATGACCTCATAAGCGGATCGGAACGGGCCGCTGCCGGTCAACGAGGGCGCAAACCAGGTGGTGGGCCAAGTCGGATTGGTTCTCAGGTCCAGGACGTCGTGGACATGATCAGGCAAGCCCACTGTTTGGCCTTCGGCGATTTGTAGCGCGGGACCCAGTCCTGCGATGAGGTTGATCCGCGTCATGGTGGCTGGCATTCCGCCCGCAGTCCGGAATCGGGTGCTCATGCCGCCCCCTGGGAAATACTCAGTCAAGGACGGATGCCAGGTGGTTGCCTCGAGACATTTGCGGACCTCGTCGTCGGTAATCTCCCAGAACGGTTTCATTGTCGGCCGGCCGTCAGAGTGTTGTTGGCCGGTGCCATCCAATGCCGCTGGTCCGGAATTAAGCAAATGCAGAATTCCGTCAGCCGCTGGACCCTCCAAGCGGTAACCATCACACGCACTGGAAACGGCATCCGAGCTCCAGTAGGTTCTCAAATCGGCGAAAATCTGGGCACTGTTGGTGAGCAGATGGCCAAACAACATGGTTGCCCCGTTTAGCGCGTCATTCTCGGTGGCCAGGACGTAGGGGGCCCGCTTGCCGTTCCAATCAAAAGAGGTGTTCAGGATGGCTTCCATGAAGTCGCCGTTGGGGAAATGATCCGTCCACTGGCGTTGCCCTTGAAATCCCGCCGCGGCCGCACCATGGCCCTGGGCCTGTTCCTGCAGCCCCATTTCGGCGAGGCGTGGATTTCCCACCATCAAATCACGCGCGATAAGCGCCATCTTGATGCTGTCGGACCATTCTCGATCCAACTGGTCACGCGTGCGAAGATGTCGTTGGTCGTTGTAGTCTTTCCCCTCGGTGCAGTGCTGTTTTACCCATGCCAAGGCGAGCTCGTATTCCTCCTGGTCATATTGGGATCGATTCATGCGCCCCAAGAATTCTGACATGTCAATATCTTCGACGCGCATGCCCAGCCAATGTTCCCAGAACGAGTAGTCGATCATGGAACCAGCGATTCCCATGGAGGTGCCGCCCATCGACAGGTAGGCCCGACCCTTCATCAGCGCCGCCGCCAACCCACAGCGAACAAAGTTAAGGAGTTTGTCCCGCACATCGTTGGGAATCGTCTCGTCGTCTGCCTTCTGCACGTCGCGTCCGTAGATTCCAAAGGCGGGCAGTCCCTTCTGTGTGTGGCCGGCCAACGCCGCCGCCAGATAGACGGCCCCTGGGCGCTCCGTGCCATTGAATCCCCACACGGCTTTGGGACGAAGTGGGTCCATATCCATCGTCTCCGAACCGTAGCACCAACATGGCGTGACGGTCAGCGAGACGCCTACGTTTTCGCGTCGAAATAAACGATCGGTGGCCACCGCCTCCGCATTTCCGCCAATGCAGACCTCCGGCACGACGCACTGCACAGGCTCACCATTTGGATAGCGAATGGACGAGGAAATCAGCTGAGCCACTCGGGTTGCCTGGCCGATCGTGAGATCCTCCAGGGACTCGCGGACACCACCGAGTCGTCCGTCGATCGTCGGGCGGATTCCGATCTTGGGTAGGTCATCATTCCAAACACTGAGTGGAGCGGGTCGTTCGGACATGCGGTGTTTCCTCGCGGGTTGGTTGAGAGCAGCTGTGCGACGTCCGCAATCAAGCCTCTTCATCGGTACGAGTGTATTCCTTATCGCGGTTGTTTCAACCGTGTGTTGGTACCTTGCCAAAACCTTCGATCGTTGGACGTCGGGCCCCGACATGGTGTCGCGACCAACCCACAGGTTTTTTGGTATAATGCATTCGTTAAAACGCGGCATTGCCTTTTTTCGATCATGGACCTTGAAATGGGCCTGCCAATCAGTGAGCCGCCTTAATCTCGCGATCGATGCCCATGGATCGGCGATTAAAGACACGGAGATTTCATCAGGCGCCACTATGGAGTTAGGCGACCGAGACACTGTCGGGTGGACCGGCTCCGAAAAAAATCAATGAGATCAAAAATGAACGATCGGACTTTCAACTGGGGTTTTGTGGCCGGTGCTCTTCTCTTGGTAACCGACGCGATGTGCGGTGCGGAGATCGAACTGAACGGACATCGCTTTACGCTGCCCGATGGCTTGGAGATCGAGCTGGTCGCGCGCTCTCCGTTAGTAGACCGACCGATTTGCGCGGATTTTGATGAGGCCGGTCGGCTCTATGTGGCGGACTCCAGTGGATTCACGGGAAGAGCCCAGGAGCAACTGGAGAAGAAACCGCATCGAATCGTGCGACTGGTCGACACCGATGGAGATGGAGTTTACGACCAAAGCACTGTGTTTGCGGACCAGATGATGTTTCCCGAGGGGGCCATGTGGTATGACGGTTCGTTGTACGTTGGCGCCCCGCCGGAGATTTGGAAGCTTACTGATACGGACGACGACGGTATTGCAGACGTGCGCGACGCGTGGTTCGACGGCAAAACCTTGACCGGCTGCGCGAACGATCTTCATGGGCCCTATTTGGGACCTGATGGGTGGATCTATTGGTGCAAGGGCGCTTTTGCCGAACAGACGTATGCGCGGCCTGGGCGAGATCCGTTGGTCACCACTGCAGCTCACATTTTCAGGCGGCACCCAAAAGGAAACGTCATTGAGTCCGTGATGACGGGCGGAATGGACAATCCGATTGAGGTCGTCTTCACACCCGGTGGCGAGCGAGTTTTTTCCACGACCTTTCTGACGCATCCAGGTCCAGGGGTGCGAGATGGTGTTATCCATGCCGTCTACGGCGGCGTCTACGGTAAGGTTCATCACGTACTCGATGGCCATCCCCGCACCGGGGAAATCATGCCGGTGATGGCGCACCATGGTGGCGCGTCAGCGCCGTGTGGGTTGGCGCGACTGGAGACAGCCCAACTGGGTGAGGATTTCGAGGATAACGTACTCGCCTGCGCGTTCAACATGCGCAAGATCATCCGCCACGAACTGTCTCCTGAGGGCGCGACCTTTGCGACTCAGGACTCCGACCTTCTGGTGTCGGACAATCTGGACTTTCATCCCACGGATATCTTGGAGGATGCCGACGGCAGTCTGTTGGTGATTGACACAGGCGGTTGGTACAAGGTCTGCTGCCCAACTTCGAGGTTGGCTAAGCCGGATATCTTGGGTGCTATATACCGCATTCGGCGAACTGGCGCGCATCATCTGAGCGATCCGCGCGGCGGCAAGGTTGAATGGCGTACCACGGATGTCCAAAGGTTGATTACGCTTCTGGGCGATGAGAGGCATGTCGTACGACGGCGGGCCCGGCAGACGTTGGGCCGTCGCGGGGTGGCAGCAATTGCCCCATTGGTGCAAGTTCTTCGCTCATCGGAGGACGCCCAGCAGCGACTGGAGGCGGTCTGGGCGCTCACGCAAAATCAAAGCAACCAGGCACTAGCGGCGGTGCGCGTTGCCCTGCAAGATCCCGACGAAGACGTGCGCCAGGCGGCATTGCACTCGATCAGCCTGCGACGTGACCAGGATGCGACGCCCGCGTTGCTCCAGATGCTCGATAGCCCATCGGCTCACAATCGACGCGCAGCCGCCGAGGCACTCGGGCGTGTCGGCGATGTCAATGCACCTCAGGCCATATTGGATGCGTTGGCGGACTGTGACCAGCGCGTTGAGGAGCATTCGCTGATCTACGCTCTGATTGAATTGGCCCAACTGGAACCGCTGCAGGCGGCGGCTCGCGATGCCCGTGGCCGAGTTCGCAGGGCGGCGCTGATCGCGTTGGACCAGATGCCGGAAGTCGAGTTGGAATCAACACAGGTGATTCCGCTGCTGGCATCGGACGACCCGGTCCTTAGCGACGTGGCTTGGTGGATCGTCAGCCGACATCCTGCGTGGGCCAACGAAATCGTCGACTACTTTCGCCAGGAAATCGCTATCGAGTCCGCGGAAACGGCCCGTCATAGTCAATTGGCCCAGCGGCTGGCAAAGTTCGCCCACGACCCAGCGATCCAACGACTCATGGGAGAGTCCTTGATGAACGAAGGTCTCTCTTCGGTCATGAAGAAAACGATCCTTGAGGCGATGAAGACCAGTGGTCTGGCGGAGTTGCCTGCCGATTGGACCGAACCGTTGGCAGCCGAGTTGTCTCGAGCAGATGCTGAGTCCTTGGACAATGTGGTCGCAACCGTGCATGCCCTGACGCAGGATCATCCGAGCCCCGAGTTTGCGAGTTCGCTCGCGAAGGTTGCGGCCAATGAGCTGCTCAATGTTGATCTGCGTCTGCAGGCCCTGGTCGCCGTGGTCAGCGAGCACCGTAAGCTCGACTCGGCCGCGTTGGAGTTCTTATGCAGTCGCTTATCCGTCAACACGCCGGTGCGGACGAGGTCACTCGTGATCGATGTATTGTCTGCGTCGCTGTTAACTTCCGCACAGTTGCAGCTCGTCGCCGACGCATTGAGCGACGCTGGGCCGATGGAGCTACGGCGTGCCGTCGAGATCTTCGGCGAGTCGGACGATGAGATTGTGGGCCTGCGTCTGGTGGCTGCTCTCGACGAGTGCCCGGCGGCCAGCTCCTTGCCACTCGCACAGCTACAGCAGCTGTTGGCCAGTTTTGGCGAACCATTGAAGCTTCGCGCCGAGGCGCTAGTGCAACGGATCGAATCCGAAAACCACGACAAGATCGATAAAATGGAATCCGTTCTCGAATTGGTTCCTGGCGGAGATGTCCGGCGCGGGGAGCGGGTTTTTCACGGCACCAAGGCGGCCTGCATCAGTTGCCACGGAATTGGCTATGTGGGGGGGCGAGTTGGTCCGGATCTGTCCGGTGTTGGTTCGATACGTTCGGAGCGTGACCTGGTTGAGTCGATTCTTTTTCCGAGTCTAAGCCTGGTGCAAAGTTTCGAGCCGGAGCAGATCTTAACTACCGATGGCCGTATCCTCACGGGCCTGGTTACCGAAGAGACCCATCAGAGTGTGCTGTTGCAATTGGATGCAGAGAAATCGGTACGAATTCCGCTTGTGGAGATCGACGAGCGGCAACCCAGTACCGTGTCCGTAATGCCTGATGGTCTTGATCAACACCTCACGCCACAGCAGCTGGCCGATTTAGTGGCGTTTCTCAAGACGCCGAGGTGATGTGGTCTTCGTCGAGTACGTTTGACGCACACTAAGCCGGGTACACCGTGCTGGGGTGCGTGGTGTAGAATCCTGTGTAGAATCCTGGTCGGCGCCACACGCGGTAAAACCGGCAGGGAAAAACTGTGCGTATGTGATATCAGACAAAAAAGGGCCTAGGATGGGTGGCCGAGTGGACTAAGGCGGCAGTCTTGAAAACTGCTGTACGGGTGACTGTACCGGGGGTTCGAATCCCTCCCCATCCGCCTTTTATTTGGCATGGTGATGACGACGGTAGCCACGATGGCGCGTTGCTTTTCATTGTTGCCGTGGAACAGGAACGAGGCGATCACGCTCGATCTTCTTTCTCGTACCTTTTTATCGCGCCCGGATATCGCCGACGCGACCGACGACGAGACGTCGAGTGGCTGCGCCGGAGGGGTCTGCTCGATTGAAGCTCAGGTGCGGCCAAGGAAACCGGCATCGATCGAACTAGGATCCTAATACCATCTGTGATAGCAGCACCAGCACTCCGAATGGACTGGTCCGTTCTGCTACCTAAAGTTTGACGCCTTTGTCGTCGATGCCAATTCTGAGGGCCGTGACTGTTTTGCTGGCCAGTCGCCCCAGACGCTGGCCGCGGAATTGCTAAACCCTTTGTGCCATCCAGTTCGTCCGCGTTTGGTCGAGATTCGCACCATTCGATGACCAACCCGTACGCTTATCTTGTGAGTGCCATCCATGTTGAGCATGATATTCGGCCCGGTTCGCTTCCTCTCCCGCGCCTTGACCGACCAACACGCCCCCAGACAACTGTCTTTGGCCGTCGCACTGGGCATTTCCTTAGGGTTGGTTCCCAAAGCCAACCTTTTGGCCGTAGCGATCACCGTGCTTATTTTTGCTCTTCGCGTGAACTTACTGCTCGCAATGATCGTCGCGCTACTGAGCTCGGGACTGGCCATGACCTGCCAGGTCGGATTGGACCGGTTGGGCCTGTGGCTGCTATCGACTCCATGGGCCGAATTGGTCATCCCGCCACTGTTTCAAAAACCTTTGTTTGCTTGGACTTACCTCGACAACACGCTGGTTGCTGGCGGACTTCTGGCCGCGATTTGCCAATTACCGATAACCTACGTCACGGGTTATTATTTTTTCCGCGGGTTTAAAATTGATGATGACGTGAAGCCATTCCAGCTTCTACGGGGAATTTTCCGGCGGGAGTATCTTCTCACGCGTGGCACGCTTTTGATGATGAGCCTCGTTTTGTTTTGGTTGGCGATTACTCCGGCCATCAAGTTGAGCGTTGAAAATGCTTGCTCCCATGTTGCTGGAGCGGACGTGGCGGCCGATCACGTCGCTGTACGGTTCGGCACGAACCAGATTCAGTTGCACGGCGTGACGGTTTCCAATGTAGATGAATCGAACGTCGTGGTAGCCCGCGTGGCCCGCGTCGATCTGGATGTGGATCGAAGCGCGTTGTGGAAACGTCAACTTCACATTACCAGCGGTGAGATCAGCGGTCTCATGTTGCAAGACGCCATGTCACATGAGCCCAGTGCCGCCAGAACCGAGGCGATGGTTGACCCTTCGAAAGATTCCTTGTGGGGATTCGCCGGTAGTGAAGGATTCGTCGATGGTCGGGGCCCTAGCTCTCCGGATTGGCTTCAGGAATCGCTTCAGTCTCAATTTGTATCCACTGCGGGATCGGCGCGTGCGCCGGCCCTCTCCGCGGAATTGGCATCCAACTGGCTGGCCGAATTCGACCAACTGGAGCAGGCAGCCCAGCAAGCCAATGGACTGATTGAACAGTGCATCGAGACGCTCGACCAGTCGAACAAGAATCCACTTCGCGACATTTTTCGCGTAGAAGAAGCGGCCGCCGGATTGGAAAAAGCCAGCCAGCAGTTGACGGCTATCGAGGCCGATATTGAGCGGCTGGAACAGCAGCGGTTGATGGATCGCGAGTTGATTGAGGAAGCCCAACAACAGGATGCTGCCCGGTTAACATCGGTGCCTGTTCCGGGTGGTGTCGACGCTCATGAATTGTCCGAGTATCTTTGGAAAGATGAAGTTCGTGAACGACTGTCCGAAATCCTGAGTTGGTATTCTCGTTGTCGCACCTACCTGCCGGATGCTACTCGACAGGTTGTTCGTCAATCGTTGCAACGGGGACGCTTGGTCCAATCCACGGAAATGCAGGATATTCCCGATGTCGTCATTGAGAAGCTGGATTTCCGCGGTGCTGGCGTCTTCGGCGGCGAAATGGTGAAGCTCAAGGGACAGATCACGAATTGGACGACCAATCCCGACATTCAATCCGCGCCGACGGCCGTTTCGTTGGTCACTTTGGGCAGATCTCCGGCCACGATCCGGAGGGTGATGGCCAATCGTGCTACCCAATCGTTGGACCAGTTGACGGTGGATTTCCGGTCGATTCCCTCAGCGGCACGGTCCTTCGGCGAGAGCGGACCACTTGTGGTTCACGCTGGCCCCGGCAGCACGCGAATGGTGGCGACGCTGAAGGTCGACGGAGATCACTTATCGGGTGAGGTTCGCCTACAGCGGTCCGAGTCGCGGATTCTCGCAACGGTTCCAGAACATGAACATGGCACGGTCATCGAAAAAAACCTGTTGACGGCGTTAGCGAGTCTGAATTCCATCGACGCCACGGTCAGGCTGGATGGTACCATTGACCGGCCAACTTGGACGCTCGATTCCAATCTTGGTGACACGATTGCCAGTCAGCTCCGCGAGTCGGCGGGGCGGATCGCTGAGTCCAGAGAGAGAAGCCTGATCGAGGAGATGCGGACGGAAGTGGACCGTTCGCTGGCTCAATTAGAGCAGCAGGCCGTGGCCCGTCGGAACGTATTATGGAGCCAGTTGCAGTTGGATATTGAAAACGTGGACCAAGGCCAGCAAAGGGTTGCCGTGTTACTCAAACCACTCCTGCGACGACCCCGCCGACAGCAGAGCGGCGCGGACGCAGTGCGACGTTGAGGATCGCACTTCCATTCGAAACATGTCGATGCGTTGCGTGCGACGGCATCGGTATGTGATCCGCGGTCCGGTCAAGAATGGTTCTCAAATCAATCGCTGGACGCGCCTTCGATTGAGCGCCGTCGAAACTCGCCAAAAAAGCGATTGATTTCGGAACCTCATTCGCGTCGTTTGGACTCAGCGATTTGGTGCCTTGCCGCACGCTGTAACAGGCGAAGGTCATTATCCAAATCGACAAAGAGAAATCCTTCGTGAATCCTTCGGCGTGCGGTGACCCCGTCGCCGACTGGAATTCCACACGGTTTTCCCGCTTTTTCGCAGCCGACTCGAAAACGTTGCAAAGCGGCTTCGTGCTCCGGATCACCCATCTCCACGCCCATGGAATTCGCCAGATCGTTTGGCCCGAGAAAGCCGATATCAACTCCGTCCACGCTGGCGATGGCCTCGGCATTTTCGATGCCTTCGAGATCTTCGATTTGAGGAATGCAAAGCACGCGATCATTGGAAACAGCGCGATAATCGTCAGCGAATGTAACGCATCGACCCGTACCGGCGGAGCGTTTACCACGTGGAGGGTAACGCATGGCACTGGCCAGCTGCCGTGCCTGTTCTGGTGTGCTGACGTGAGGAAAAACCAAACCCCAAGCACCGGCATCCAACAGTCGGGCGGCAGTGACGACGTCGTGGTCCCAGGCGCGTGCCAGCGGAATTGCCCCGCGAGCTTCGATCGCGCGAAAGGTGTGTGCCACGAGATCCATGTCGAACGCCGAGTGCTCGGTGTCGACGACCAACCAGTCAAAACCGGCCGCTGCCATCACTTCGGCAGCCAATGGCGACGCCAAGTTGAGCCATGAACCCACCGACGGTTGGCCGGCACGCAGCGCATCACGAATCGTATCTGTCATGCATTGATACCCTTGGTTGAGATTGTGGACGACGTAAGTCGGTTTGGTAATTAGGTTCGGACACCGATGTTGATATAGGCGTGGACATGTGGTGCTCCACGAAAGTGCCATACCATCGACGGGCCTTCGATTCGCCAAACATCCCAGACTCGATCGTCATTAAGATCCTCATCTTGATAAAACGCCATGTTCAGTTTGTCCAACCCGCCGTCCGCATTGACGAATTGCATCGCTTCATCGATATCTTGCTGCCGATACGGTGCCAACAACACTTTGAGCGTCTCTTCGACCAACTGTTTCTGATCCGAGGATAAATCGGCGACGGAAACGCCGCTAAAGCTTCCGTCCGGGCCCTGAAGTTCAACGGCGCTTTCTTCGGGGGATTGTTGAAGTAGGGCTTGCTCGGCTTGGCCACTATCAAGCGCCTGAAAAACCTCGTTGGCCTTTTGCGTTTGATAGTGGAATAAATTGGCCTGAGTGTCCTCTTCGCCATGTCCATATACGATCGGACCTCCGAACGCAGCCTGATCGACCGTATTTCCGTCGGCACGCAACGTGAGGTGACGGCCGGTCATTTCCCATTCGAATTGGCCCGCCTCGGGATCGCCAAACATGGCCACGCTGTAGCTCTCAATACCGCCGTCGTCGTCATCCATCTGGCGCAGAAGGCGTTCGTAGCCGTCTTCGGACGTGACATTGCGAACGATTTCGTCAATCGTCCGACGTTGCTCGTCGGTGTAGAAACTATCGCCGACGACAGGATCGACCACATGCCAATTGGCGCTGATACGCTGGCGGGACTCATGTTCAAACGGAAGGCAGATTTGTTGTCGCTGTTCGTCGGATAGTGACTGATGAAAGCGTGCCACGGCCGTTTCCGCGCTACTGGAACGCGAAGGCGCACCGTGCACTGCTCGAGCGCCAAATAGGCTGGGTACGGCAACGGCGGCGGCACCGACGCTCTGGATGAAACGCCGGCGGTCGAGCGGCTGGCAATCGGAACAATGGTTTTTAGCGCGGTTCATGCTAAAGCTCCTTTTCATTTTCGGTGGGCGGAAAGCACCTCGACGAAACCACATTCTATCCGACTCGTTGGAAAAGGGCGATGCGTCGGTCTATATAAATTGAGGCGCGGATCCAGCGGTGTTTTCGCTGTTTTTGGGGCTTCATCGTTCGCGGATTGACCGACGGCTCGGCACGGTCACGTCAGAAAGTACTCCGGGGCTGATGCGACGTTAGCTCGTCGACGGTTCCTTGGGAGGTGCAACCGATACTCAACGGAAGGCCGCGATTTAATTCGCCGCGCTTGGATTTTTACTGGTTGCATCCTTCTGATTCCATCCCTTTGAGTCCATCCATCTCGCGATATCTACCGGGAATCAGCGGCGTCGACTTCGGAAGGTACCTCGTTCATAATGATGCCGGCGCCGGTGATTTTTCCACATGAGGTGATGCCTGGACGCCGTCAGGGCTATGAGCTGCCGAAGGTGCGATGAGCCAGCGGTTTTCTAATAGTAACCACTGGGAACCGAACCGAATGTTACAAGCTCAACTCACCTCATCAACAAAGTTCTTGCACTCGAGGAACGTTGGTTTATCCGCCATGGATTTGCGCTTTGTGCTGGTCGTTCTCATTACAATCCTAGGGTGTCTGTTCGGCGTCAATTACCGGTTCACTTTAGCGACAATCATTTTTCCCTAGTGGGGGAGCGTCCCGCGAGCCCTTCAAAAGCTCGCGCGGACGCTGACCCCTGTGCTCGCATTGCGAAGCTGAAAGA
>Ga0310120_10003528_pt1 | contig 11172 bp, 5 predicted proteins | sample CB27_AW_983_MG_FD_203506 | JGI IMG/M metagenome (GOLD analysis project Ga0310120, IMG submission 203506) | Marine microbial communities from Western Arctic Ocean, Canada - CB27_AW_983 | ecosystem: Environmental > Aquatic > Marine > Oceanic | place: Canada: Western Arctic Ocean | collected... | reverse complement strand
GAAACAGGCGCGGGAGTTTGCAGTCCCTTAACCTCCAGGGGAACGACGAGCTGATTGTCGTGGTGCCCAATTACGATCTCCGTGCGGCCCTCGGCCAAAGGCCGCACCAGGCCGTGCTGGTCAATCGTAGCGATTTTCGGCTGCGAGACTTCGTAAGATACGCTCCCAGTAACGTCGGAGGATTCGCCACCGGCCGGTTGAACGCTGGCAACCAGCTGCTGGGATGCGTCCGGGCCAGCAAGCACAATCGAGACGGGCTCGACGCGGAATTCACCAGCAACGGTCCCGCTCCGAGGCAGCAGCACCATGATCAAACCGCCAACGACCAGTCGTAGTTTTCGTTGGTCAACCACCGAAGTTCTCCGGCCCGAGTGCACGTTCTGCAAGTCACTGATTGACTAACCACGCATAAACGCGAATCGGCACGAATAGGAACGGAAGGTAAGGATCAACAGTTCCCCTGCAATTCCGTACTTTCAAACTTGGGTTTGAAAAGTAGATTGCTTCAAACTGTTAGAATGTGTTCAACTCTCCAAAATGAAGCGGTCCAAAATTTAATTGTGGGGTAGGCACCACGCTCAAGCCGGGCAGTTGACACGACTCAACCACAAACTCAAAAGTTGATTCTGGACGGCTTCTTTGGTTGTGGTGACTGGTCTAGATTTGTGATTCTCACGTCTATTCTCGACGGGGTTGTGATCACAGATCTAACCAGGATTCTACCACACCAGGAAACCGAATAGCAACTGAGAATCCTCATCCATGCGGTCGCTTTGTTGGTTAAAATTGAAAAGAGGGCAAGTGCGAGTGTCGTTTGGACGCTTATAATGATAGAAATCATCGAGTCTGCGGAATGATCGCTTTACGCGATACGGTTCTTCTTCCTTCTAAACCTTCACAATTCTTCTCATTCCAAACCTTCACCATGGCTCACGACATGCCTTTTTCGCGGCGCCCGTGCATCGTACTGGCAACCGGCTACCCGGGACCTCGATGGAAGGTTGGCTGCTTTCTGATTCTGCTACTCTTGCTGACTGAAACTAGTACACGGACGTTCGCAGAAGACCCAATGCCAATCTCCATTGCCGAATTGGATCGAACCGAACCGGTCGATTTTGAGAAAGAGATTTTACCAATCCTGCGAAAGAGCTGTTTGGCCTGCCACAATGCAACTGGCGCCGAAAACGAACTTATCCTGGAAACTCCGCAGACGATCCAGCAAGGAGGTTCAGGTGGACCCGCAGTCGTACCGACCAAAAGTCTTGAGAGTTTGTTGTTGCTTGTGGCGGCTCATTTGGAAGAACCGGTTATGCCTCCGGTTGACAACGACCAGGGTGCCAAACCATTGACGCCTGACGAGTTGGGTTTGATCAAGAAGTGGATAGACGAGGGAGCGGAGGGTACGGTTACCGGCGGCAAAAAACCGTTGACATGGCAGCCAGTTTCCCATGAATCCCAACCGATTCTCGCCACCGCGATTTCGCAGGATGGGCAATACGTGGCCTGCGGGCGTGGCAACCAACTGTTCGTTTACCACGTGCCCACCTTTCGACTTGTGGCGCAACTGGTCGATGCTAATTTGTCGAACAGCAGCGATCAAAATCCGCTTCAAGTAGCTCATCTGGATACGGTGCAATCACTCGCCTTCAGTCCCAAGGCAGACCTGTTGGCCTCGGGTGGTTATCGTACGGTGAAGCTGTGGCGCCGGTCACCCAATGCCCGCTTATCTGAGGCCGATATTGGCGTGACGCCCGGGGTGTTGGCTATGACTGCCAATTCGAGGTGGGTTGCTAGCGGAGAGTCATCGGGAGTAATCCGTTTGCTGGATCTTACCGGTGAGTATGATGTCCGCCGGCTCGAAGGACACAATGAGCCGGTCACGGCACTGGTATTTTCTGACGACGGAATGTGGCTGGTCTCGGCTGCACCGGACAAGACGATTCGCATCTGGAACGTGAGTGAAGGCCATCAAGTGGCCGGATTTACAGTGCCCGCCGCCGTGCATGCGATGACCGTGATCAATCAAGGAAGTCAGATCATCACGGGGGAAGGAGACAATGTAATCCGCGTTTGGGCTACACCCGAATTGGCTACAAAGACGGCCACGGATGAGCAAGGTGTTCCCGGCGACGACGACCTTGGCGGTGACCTGGAGGCCAAGCCGGCCACACCAGTTCGGGAGTTGAGCGGTCACGAAGGGGAGATTACTGCGCTGGCGAGCTTGCCTGGCGCATCGCACCAGTTTGTGTCGGGGAGCCTCGACGGGACGTTTCGCATTTGGGATGCCGATCAAGGATCACAGTTACAAAAGTTTGACGCCGGTTCGGCGATCACTGCTCTTGCAGTGCGGCCAGACGGCAAAAGGTTGGTTGGTGTTACCAAGGATCGCGTCGCGAAATTGTGGAATCTCACAGATGGCCAGTTAGTTGCTGAGTTCAAAGGAGATCAACGCATTCGCGCAAGGATCCCGGAATTGGATCGCGTCGTCCAGTTAGCCGAGACCGAAGTTGCCCACCACAAGAGTATGAAGGAAGCTGCCGAAAAGCAGTTGCAAGAGAGTGAGAAAGCGCTCGCGCAGTCCAACAAGGCTCAAGCAGCGGCTGAAATCAAATTAGCTCAGGCGATCGAAAGGGCAAAAAAAGCAGAGCAGAAGAAAACCGCCGCCGAACAAGCCGTTGCGGCGGCCAATGTCATCCTGCAGCAGGTAAATCGATCTCAGTCGTTGGCAGCCGAGTCAGTGAAACAATCTGCGCAAGCTTTACAGCGGCTCGCGCAACTCTTGCAGACGACTCGACAAGACGCTTTGGAGTATCCGGACGACCAATCTTTTAACGATGCCCTGGCAGCCGTCGAGCAGGCGCTTCAGGAATCTGTTTCAAAACAAAATGAAATAGACGAAGCTCTGTTGGCCCAATTGGCTGTAGCCAACGAGGCTGCGGAAAGTGCAGTCGAATCGAACAAGAAACAGGTCGAGATACTCGCAAGAAAATTCGCGCAAGTTGTTGCGGAAGTGCAGGTGGCGGAAAAGAAGAAAGAAAGCTTGATCGCGGCCGGAAAGATTGCATCCCAAAATTTGGAGCAGGCAAAACAGAAGACCTCACAAGCAACAGAAGAACTGGCTGCCGCAGAACAAGTACAAAAAGACCACGAACAAAGAAGAAACGAAACGGCGAAAGCTGCCGAAGCAAGTCGAACGCAAATCACAGCTGTAGCCTTTGCTCATGACAATACGTACCTGGCTTTGGGCGATGTAGAACACCGAATTCAGCTCCTGGACGCCTCTACCGGGGATCTGTTCCTGACCCTCAACGATCAACCAGGCCCGATTCATACCGTCCGCTTCGCACAGGACACGAGTCTCGTTGCCTTCGCCGTCGACGGAAAAATGGTTGTCTGGCAGGTGCAGCCAAAATGGGTTTTGGAGCGGACGATCGGGCACGTCGATGAACCCGCACAGCTTGTGGACCGCGTGTTGGCGTTGGACTTTAGCCCCGACGGAAAGCTGCTTGCGACTGGTAGCGGTGAACCGTCACGGAGTGGCGAGCTCAAAATCTGGCAAGTGGCCGATGGGCAGCTGGTGTATGTGATAGATGACGCTCACAGCGACACCGTGTTTGCGGTGGAGTTTTCTCCCGACGGTAAAACCATTGCCTCCAGTGCGGCCGATCAATTGGTCAAGACGTTTCAAGTCGACGACGGTCAATTGGTGTACAATTTTTTGGGACACACACATCACGCGCTCGACGTTGCCTGGCAGGCGAATGGCCGGCGACTGGCTAGCGCGGGCGCCGACCACGTGATCAAGGTGTGGGATCCAAGTACGGGCGAGCAAAAACGTACCATTGAAGGTTACCTGAAAGAAGTTACCTCGGTTTCTTTTGTGAGTGTTGGGTCTGAAGTGCTTGCCACTTCGGGTGATTCGACGATTCGCCTGCACAACACCGATAACGGCAGCGTGATTCGCAAGCTCGAAGGCGCCAAGGACTTCGTCCACACGGCAGTTGCCACCCCCGGTGGCGAGTTGGTCGTGGCGGGGAGTCGTGATAGTGTGCTGCGCGCGTGGAATTTAAAGGACGGTAAGTTGCGGGGATCGTTCGCGCCGCACGAGCCGCCGAAAGAAGACTCGGCCGGGCAGGACAATTAAGCAACACGAACACAACCTTGTGTGTTTGGCTGAAATCCATTTTGGCTGTTCACGCCATTTCTCAACGAACTTGTTCTGCCAGTTCGCGTTCTCTCGGGGGGTGCCCAGCCAATGCTGCTTGAACCTCCGCCTGATCCGAACCGTGACCGCTGGCAGCACTGCCGCCCAGTTGAAGCGGTTGTTGGATTTCGCCGGCCGAGTCTTCACCGACCACGAACTCGGTGGCGATGACCATTACCAAAAGTTTGCCACCGAAATTTGCAAGGATGACGTAATGCGCGGCCTTGCAGGATCAGGTTCCCAGCGCCTCGTGCGCGCGTGTTACCAGACGATTATCGCGATCGCCGGAGCCGCGGAGGTTGTAAACGCCAAGAGCGAGAAACAGGTCTTGCCAGTCGTGGCTTACGTGGTCGTAATCCTCGAGCACGGCCGAACTGAATTTGTAGTCATGGGCGTTGTGCCCCTTGAGGAAGATCAATCGTCGTGCCGTATTGATGATTTGTCGAGCGTCGCCGCCCGCCTGCAGAAAGCTTCTGATCTTGGACGCGGCGCGATCACGGTTGGTGCTCACATCGGCAAAAATCTCTGCGATGGCTTCTGCCGGCAGCGCGTCACTTGGTTCGGCGGGTGCCAGGTCGTCGACGGTCACGTCGCGCAGCTGGCCGCGGCCCATTGCCGATTGACGAAACATCGGCAGGAACGCACAGTTCTGCAACAGTAGCATTTGCCGTGTCGAATCGTTGCCGCTCGCTTGGTATGCATAATGCAGAGCATTCGCTGTCGTCAGGGAGTGGAGCCCGACGATACCCGGCTGACGCATCAACAGCTCGCCAGACCCGATCATGACGGCATTCCAAATCGACTGTGGCGCGACACCTTTGTTGAGCAACTCGACGCCCAGGTCGACGGCATCGTCGGATGAGCCGCTGCGCAACGTTGAGAGCAGGTCACGGGTTGCGTTTGTATCGACCGCCCCTTCCAGCCAATCTTCACGAACCGTCCTTTGCAGCTCCAGGTTCCGCCGCCACGGTTTGTCGGCGGGCAGATCGCTGCTGGCAGGATTCGGCTGGCCAGAGTGGTTCAACAGTGCGGCGCAGAGCGACCGCAAAACAGATTCCGCGTGGTGCCAGCCGATGCACTGCAGCGTCCTCCAACTGTTGGCAACGAAGATGGCTTTGTGACCGATTGAGCGATAGTCGCGCGCCCCGTAGCGACAAAACAATTCAAACACTTCATTCGCCCCAGCTGCGCGAACCAGCCCCACCACAGCGATGTCGGCGGCGTGCTTGTCCCAGTTTTCCATCGCCTCGATGAATGCAGCCTTCGCTTTTCGCGCCGGAGGAACGGCGCTTTCCTCGACCGGCTGCATCTTCCATCCGCTCGTCCGCTCTTCTTCCAGCTGTTTGCCCTTGAAGTAGTCGAGCGCCCAGAAGATCGGCAACCAACGGTCCGAGTCGGGTGATGAACGACTAGCCACATGCGCCGAGTTAACGACCAGCACTGCATGGAACTTGAAGCCAACCGACGGCTGCGGCTGGACGTTCCGGACACCCGCCAGCAGCAGCGCTGCCAGCACCTCGCGATACGAGGTCCCGCTGCGCACCTTACCCGCGACCGCTTCGAGTAACTGATCCCGAGGTGTCTGTTCCAACAACCGCACGAGCGGATCGACGCCATTGCCGACGCGCACAAGGTTTGCATCGAGTTTTGCATCCGCCGCAGAAACGGGGGGCAACTTGGTGAGGAAACCGAGTTCCTGCATGCCGATTCCGGCCCCACACGCTGCCGCCGTTCCCAGGAATCGCCGCCGAGTCGATTTTTGTGACATTGGATTCTCCTTTACCACATTGTAACCATAAAACCCGACTGCACGGTCCCCGATGTCCTGTCTGCGCCCCACGTGGTCAAGAGGTTGTCACGCACCAAGTCTGCAAGCCGGGTGCAGGTGGCTTGATCCTGAAGATCGTGCGCATTCACGAGAATCTGAGCACGCAATTTGTTACGGGCGGATCCGACCGCGTGGCAGTGAGTCTCAGTCAGGGGTAGCCGGATCTCAGTTCCAATTGTCAACCAGGTAGTTACCACTGCAGCACATTAGCCGCAGTCCAAAGAATAGCATGGGCGATTTGCAGATTAGGATGTACCAATATGATAGACGGAAGGTGAGCGGGAGCGGGAGCGGGTAGGGGGGTACTGGTTGCTCCGTCGAACCGACTTTTTCAGGTAGGTGTGAGTATCGCGTGGCAAACCCCGCCACGACAGTCTTGATTGCGTGTTGGCTGAAAAGAGATTAAGTTGAGCATACTACGGTGTTTGCTTGGACGGAAAATCCAACCCACTGAAGGGCATCTGAATGGACCCAATCAGAAATGGCATCTACTGGCTTGGTTTTGGATGGGGTTGGTTTGTTGGTGGATTGGCCTTTGCGAGTGATGAAACAACGCAAGAGCAACTTGATTTCTTTGAAAACCACATTCGCCCGGTACTGATCGAACATTGCTTCGAATGCCATTCAGGCGATGCGAAGACACCTAAAGGTGGTTTGCGACTGGATTCTCGCGCAGGTGTTTTGGAAGGTGGCGAAAACGGTCCTGCCCTGGTTCCTGGACGTGCCCAGGAGAGCATGCTCATCCAAGCGGTCCGCTACGAGTCGCTCAAAATGCCACCGCAAGGCAAGCTGCCTGAGGCAATCATCTCTGACCTGGTCAAATGGGTGGAAATGGGCGCACCTGACCCGCGGTCAAAGGGACCGACCCATGTCACTTTGTCGCTCGCCGACGCTAGCCAAGACCATTGGGCATTTCAAGCGATCACGGATTCTCCACGGCCTTCGGTGGGAGATAACTCCTGGCCACTTGTCGCAAGCGACTACTTTATCCTCAGCCGGCTTGAACAAAAAGGATTGGGCCCGGCTGAAGATACAGATCGTTACACGTGGCTGCGTCGGGTCAGTCTTGATCTGACAGGCCTGCCACCCACCGTTGAAGATATTCACCGTTTCGTGGCGGACAAATCACCAAGGGCTCATGAAAAGGTAGTGGATCGGCTGCTGGCATCACCTGCGTTTGGTGAACGGTGGGCTCGACATTGGTTGGATCTTGTCGGGTATGCAGATCAGATTGGGACATCGAACAATGTTTTTGCCCGGTATGCATGGAGATACCGCGATTACGTGATTGACTCACTGAATCGTGATGTGCCCTTTGATCGTTTTGTTCGAGAACAGATCGCCGGTGATCTGCTTACCTATGATAGCCCCGAGCAACAGGCAGCTTCTATCATTGCGACAGGATTTTTGGTGTTGGGTGATCTGGAAATCGTGGAAGCCGACAAGGAAAAAATGCGGGTCGACATTATCGACCAGCAAGTGGTTAAGACCAGCAGGGCATTCCTTGGCATGACGATTGGTTGTGCGAGGTGTCACGATCATAAGTTCGATCCGATTTCGCAACGAGATTACTATGCGATGGCGGGTTTCTTTTATAACACCCAGTCAGTTTACAAAACGGACCATGGCGTTTGGAGCGATATCGTCGAACGTGAATTGCCTCAAACCGAATCACAACTGGCGCAGCAAGCCAAACAAGTGCGGCAACATGCGACAAAACTTTCTGCGTGGAAAGATGAACGAGACACCGCAACGACACGGAAAGATGAATTGGAGACATTACTGAAAGAAGAGGGGAAAAAAGAAGAGATTCAGGAGCAATTGACGAAGGAACGCGATACCTTGATAGAGCGTATCGACCAACTGGATCGCCAGATCCTCCATGCGGAATACTTCGCACCCGGTTTGCGCAAGACCTATGGTGTACGCGATGTTAGTGATCCGAAGGACATGCGCATTACGATTCGCGGTAATCCACGTGTCTTGGGCGAGGAAGTGCCGCGTGGTTTTATTTCAGTGGTTGCGAGCAGTGCAGGAGGTGGACCGACGGTTCCGCCAAAGGTGAGTGGCCGCCGCGAGTTTGCTGACTGGATTTCCAGTGCCGACAATCCTCTGACGGCCAGGGTGACGGTGAATCGGATATGGCAAAAACTTTTTGGCACAGGAGTGGTACCATCAGTTGACTATTTCGGTGTTCGTGGCGAGGTGCCAACCCATCCGAAGTTGCTTGATCATTTGGCGACAAAATTTATCCGGGACGGCTGGTCGCGAAAGTCTTTGGTTCGTTCACTGGTCCTCTCCCGATCGTACCGGATGAGTAGTGCCCACAATCACCAATCGTACGCGTGTGATCCAACCAACAGTTTTTTCTGGAGGATGAATCGTTGCCGACTTGACGCCGAGGCGCTGCGCGACTCGATGCTCGCTGTGAGTGGCCAACTTCTAGTGTCATTAGGTGGACCGGCGCTGCCATTGGAGTTTGTTGAGAATGTTCGCAATATCGATCCTAAGAATGTGAATCCGCCCTCGTTTACAATCAAGCGGTGGCGACCTGAGCAGGAAGCACAGCGTACCATCTATTTGCCGATTATTCGTTCGGCTCTCCAGCCGGGACCTGCTGAGTTGCGAAATGTATTTGATTTCCCACAACCTGCCGAATTTGTCGGCCAACGGGCAACCACGGAAGTCCCAACGCAGGCTTTGTTTTTGATGAACAGTCCAGCCGTGAAGCAACACGCTGTAAAACTGGCAGAACAAGTGAAGTGCGTTGCAACTGAAAATGACGCGAGACTGGAATTTTTATGGCTCTGTACGTTAAATCGTCCGATTACTTCTGTTGAAAAGGATTCAGCCCAAGCATTTGTGTCGGGGGATGAAACAGGGTGGCATGAGTTATGCCATGCGATCTTGGTGACCAATGAGTTCCTGATGACGTTGTAAGCAAAGGGTAAACACCTAAAAAGAGTTGACGATGAGCAGGCAAACTGTGTTGGAGATGTCCCGTCGACAGTTGTTGCGGACAGCGGCGTGTGGCTTTGGCAGTGTGGCGCTGCAAGGGATGGTTTCGAACCTGGCCAACGCAGCAAGTCAACCGCTGGGCCGGCATGTCCCGGATCATTTCCCTCGTGCTAAACGAGTTATCTTTCTGTTCATGGCCGGGGGACCGTCGCAGCCTGACTTGTTTGACCCGAAACCAATCATCGCCAGGTATCACGGCAAGACGATCGCGGCCCCGATAGATAAGCATCAGATTCGTGTGGGTGTAGACCAGTTTCTTGCCATGAAGCCTGTTGCTCCCGTTCGGCCACGCGGTGAGTGTGGCATGATGATGTCGGACTTGTTGCCGAACCTGGCTCGCGTTGCGGATGATCTATGCCTGATGAGGGCCATGTACACGGATAACAAAGCACATGCGCCGGCAACGCTTCAATTCCATACGGGAACCTTGTCCGAGGTGCGCCCTTCTATGGGGGCGTGGATCAGTTATGGGTTGGGAACTGAGAACGAAAATCTTCCGAGTTTCATTACTATTCACCCGCCGGGGGATGGACGTACCTATGGATCGGCGTTTTTGGCTGGGGTCCATCAAGGAACGCCAGTTGTCGTGCCGACCGACGACGAGACTTTGCCGATCAAATATCTGCAGGATTCCAGTGTCGAAGAGTCGATGCAGCGCCGCCGACTCGATTTCCTGCAAGGCATGAACCGACGCTTGCTTGGTCGTGTACAGGCCGATGCTCGCATGGAAGGAATGATTGAGTCCTTCGAACTTGCGTTCCGTATGCAAACTGAAACACCCCAGCTGGTCGATTTGTCGGACGAGTCGGAAGAAACGTTACGGTTGTATGGTGTCAATGACGAAACAACGGATCGCAATGGCCGTGCTTGTTTGCTGGCTCGTCGCTTAAGTGAGGCGGGAGTGCGTTTCGTACAAGTAACGTGTACTGGTTGGGACCACCATGGAGATATTCGCACTGCCTTGCCGATAAGTTGTGCGCAAGCTGACAAGCCGGTGGCTGGATTAATCACCGATTTGAAACGGCGTGGGTTACTCGATGAGACACTTATTTTGTGGTCCGGAGAATTTGGCCGGTCACCATGGAGCCAGGATATTTCAGGCACGTCACCGATCGAAAAGCACGGCCGCGAGCACCAGCAAGAAAGCTTCTGTGCGTTCATGGCCGGTGGCGGTGTGAAGCCAGGATTGACGTATGGTGCGACTGACGATTTGGGCTACCAGCCAGTACTAGGTCGAATTCATCTGTATGACCTGCAAGCGACACTATTGCACTTATTGGGACTTGATCATGAAAAGCTCACCTATCGGTACGAAGGTCGCGACTTTCGGCTGACCGACGTCTATGGCAACGTGGTCAGGGATATTCTGGCTTAGCCAGGGTGTGCCCGTGGGCCGGTTGTGGTCCAGACCGGGTGCACGTAGCACCACAAGTCCTATCGATTGTCGTATAAATCGAGGCGCGAGAGCCACCTCTGCAACCCAAGTTAACCCAACATCGTCAGCGGATTGTTGCGATTCTCCAGCGGAAAATTGACTGGCCCTCCCTGGCGATGTGACTCGAAGACCGCCACAATCATTTCGGTTGCACCGCGCGCTTCATACACACCACAAAGTGGCTGACGGTCTTCTTCAATCGCTGCCAGTAGATCCTCGATCGCCAGCATGTAACGCGACTGGTACCGGCGTCCCGAGAGAGGCTCCGCCTTGCCAATGCCGGCTGAGGAAACAGCCTGCCACTTTGCTCCCGAACGACCAGGTGACCAGGTGGCATCGTCGAGGTATTTTACATCGGGTAAAATGCCCTCTCTGAATTCAAGGATTCCCTCCGAACCATAAATCTGTAATGCAAACCGTTTTGCGTTTCCAGCGTGTTTCAACGAGCTGAAATAGGCCATTGCTCCGTCGGACATTTTGTACGTGGCATGCACCTCATCGCCAGCCAAAGGTCCAAGTCCTTCGGCCCCCTCGAACACATCGTCTTGAGTGACCAGTTTTCCGTTTTGGAGGACCGTGGCGTGACACCACTGGGCATCTCCTCCGAATGCACGGATTAAATCCATAATGTGCGTGCCAAGCACCCACAAGTCGAGCCCACCACCCCGCCGATCCTCTTTGCCACGA
>Ga0310120_10003520_pt1 | contig 11187 bp, 7 predicted proteins | sample CB27_AW_983_MG_FD_203506 | JGI IMG/M metagenome (GOLD analysis project Ga0310120, IMG submission 203506) | Marine microbial communities from Western Arctic Ocean, Canada - CB27_AW_983 | ecosystem: Environmental > Aquatic > Marine > Oceanic | place: Canada: Western Arctic Ocean | collected... | reverse complement strand
TAACCAACCAACTAACTAACTAACCAATCAACTAAGAAATCAAGCTTCTTCAAGTCACTCCCTTGGCCGACCGCGCGACTCTCAGAGTGCGGTCGGCCATTTCTTTTTTTAGTTTTTAGAGAGTGAGCGCGCCTTGTCTTGGGGAGTGAGCACCTCTTGTTTTAGAGGGTGAGCACCTTAGCGGTCCGTTGCTCGACGCCGGCGGCGCCACTCGGCGAGCCGCGCCGCCATGGCGGATTCCGCCCCCTTCTCCTTGGGGGCATAGAATTGCTCGTCCCCGATGGCTTCGGGCAGATTGTCGCCTGGGGCGAACTCGTCCTCTGCATCGTGGGGGTAGACATAGCCCGCCCCGTAACCGAGATCCTTCATGAGCCGGGTGGGAGCGTTGCGCAGGTGCATAGGCACGGGAAGCGAACCCGTTCGCTCCACCGCCGCCTGGGCGCGCCCCAGCGCCGCATAGGCGGCATTGCTCTTGATCGCGCACGCGAGGTATGTGGTCGCTTGGGCGAGGGCGATCCGGCACTCGGGCATGCCCAGGCGTTCCACGGCCTGGTGGGTGGCGGTGGCGAGGCTCAGAGCCCAGGGGTCGGCGTTGCCCACGTCTTCGGAGGCGAAGATCAGCAGCCTGCGGGCGAGAAAAAGGGCTTCCTCACCCGCAGCGAGCATGCGGGCTAGGTAGTAGAGGGCGGCGTCGGGGTCGCTGGCCCGCAAGCTTTTGATGAAGGCCGAGACCAAATTGTGGTGCTCCTCGCGGTCGCGGTCGTAGAGGAGCAATTTGCGGCCCGCGGCTTCGCGTACGGTTTCCGGGGCCAGGGGGCTCTGGGGCGAGGGACCGCGTTGATGAATCGCCGCCGCCGCCTCCAGCAGGCCCAAGGCTTTGCGCGCGTCGCCGTCGGCAAATTCCACCATGGCGCCCAGGCTCTCCTCGCCCACCACCAAAGCCTGCTTTCCCAGACCCTTTTCCTCGTCCCTGAGGGCGCGCTCGATGACGCGGACCACGGCTTCGGCATTGAGGGGCACCAGGGTGAGGACCCGGCTGCGCGAGAGCAGGGGAGCATTCACCGTAAAGGAGGGGTTCTCCGTGGTGGCGCCGATCAGCGTTACGGTGCCCGCCTCCACGTGGGGCAGGAGGACGTCCTGTTGGGCACGATTGAGTCGATGGATCTCATCGATGAAGAGCAGGGTGCGCAGCCGGGTTCGGCGAGCGGTGTCCACGGCTTCCCGGATCTCCTTGACCCCGGCGACGACCGCGGAAAGCGCGTCGATCCGCGTGTCCGGGGCCTCGGCCAGGAGCCAGGCAAGGGTGGTTTTTCCGCTGCCCGGGGGTCCCCAAAGAATGATCGACGGTATTTCGCCCGCCTCGACCATGGAACGCAGCGCTGTGCCCTCGCCGACCAGGGATTCCTGGCCGATCATGTCGTCGAAGGCGCGCGGCCGCATGCGGTCGGCCAGGGGCGCGTGGGGGTCCACCGCGCGGCGGGGCTGACTCGGAAACAGGTCCATGGTCTGATCGGGGGGCATGGATCGAGTCTAGCCCGCAAGGGTGTGTTTGGAGCCTTGAGGTCTGGGCCAACTCGGGGGATCATGGGGGCGAGAAAGGCAAGGCGATGAAACTTCGGTGCGTAGGAATTTGTTTGAAGGAGGACCAACCCCAGGTCGAGGGGAAGGTGAGGGAATTGGCCGCCTGGCTGCAGGCGCGCTCGATCCGAGTGCGTGCCGATTCCCGTTGTGCGGGCTGGTTGGGCGTGGAGGCGGAATCCCGAGAGGCTCTGGCCAAAGAGGCCGACTTGCTCGTGGCCCTGGGTGGAGACGGCACTTTGCTCTCGATCGCCCGGGCGACGGGAACCCGCGCGGTTCCGATTCTGGGCATCAACCTGGGTCGCCTGGGATTCCTGGCCGAGGTCAGCCTCGACGAAGTGCTGCCCACTCTTGAAAAGGCAATCGCTGGCGATCTCGACGTGGTATCCCGCATGCGGTTGGATGTGCGGGTCCACCGAGAGGGCCAGGAGATCGAGGCTTTTTTGGCGCTGAACGACGCGGTGATCACTCACACCCAGATTTCCCACATGATCGACGTGGATGTCTATGCCGACTCGGCCCGGGTGACGACCTACCACGCCGACGGATTGATCGTCGCCACGCCCACGGGTTCAACCGCCTATTCCCTGTCGGCGGGTGGGCCGCTGCTGGCGCCGGATCTGCCGGCCATCGTTCTGACGCCCATTTGCCCCCACTCCCTGACCCAACGCCCGTTGGTTTTGCCCGAGACGGCCGAACTCGAGGTCGTTCCCCACGGTCGGATCGAGAGCGCTTCGTTGACCGTCGACGGGCAAGTGGGCCTGGCGGCCCTGGAGGAGGGAGATCGCATTACGGTCCGCCGCTCGAGTCACTCGGTGGGAATCGTCGCGTCGCCCTTCCTGGACCGCTACGAGATCCTCCACGCGAAGTTGCGCTGGGGGGAGCGATGATCGAAACCCTTCGCATCGAGAACGTTGCGATCGTCGAAGAAGCTGAGCTTGAGTTCGGGCCGGGCCTCAATGTGCTCACCGGGGAGACCGGGGCGGGCAAGTCCATTGTGCTTGGCGCTCTCTCGCTCCTCGTCGGAGGCAGGGCGGCGCGGGATAGCGTCCGGGAAGGGGCCGAACAGGGGGGGGTGGAAGCGCTTTTCCGAACCGACAGCCTGCCGGAACTCGAAGCCGAACTCGATGCTCGAGATCTGCTTCCCGCCCCGGCGCCGGATAACTCCGACGCCCACGAACTCGTCATTCATCGCTCGCTCACGGCCCAGGGTCGCAGCCGGGCTCGGATCGGCGGGCGGGTAGTCCCGGTCTCGACCCTCGGCGAACTCCTGACCGGCCGGGTAGAGATTTCGAGCCAGCACAGTTCCCAGGCGCTGCTCCGTCCGGAATCCCACGGCCGATATCTGGACGCGGCGGGTGGTCTTTTGGAGCAGCGGGCGACCGTGCGCGCCCGCTTCGAGAGCCTGCAGGCACTGGATGCCGAGGGTGCGGACCTGCGCGGCCAGGCTGAGGAAAGAATTCGTCAACAGGATTTCCTGGCCTACCAGTTGGCCGAGATCGAGGACGTGGGCCTGGCGCCCGGGGAGTTGGAGGCGCTCGAGCGAGAGCACGGAAGGCTCGCTCACGCCGAGAGCCTGGGCTCCGACGGCGGCCGGGCCCTGGCTTGCCTGCGCGGAGAGGACGGGGCCGGGGTGGCGAGCGGGGCCGGGGATGCCGCGGGTCAGGCCTTGCGTTGTCTGGAGTCTATGGCGAGCCACGACTCGGGACTGACCCCCCTGATCGAGCGGCTGAGAGCAGCCGAAGCCGAAGTGCGCGATCTGGCGGCGGACCTTGAGCGCTATCTCGATGGCGTCGAGGGGGATCCCGCGCGCTTGGCGGCGATCGAGGACCGCATCGGGCAGGTGGAGCGACTCCGCCGAAAATACGGGGCCAGTGAAGCCGAAATCTTCGCGCGCCGGGACGCCTTGGCCGAGGAATTGAGCGGGATTGAAGGCGTTGACGTGCGGTTGGAAGAAATAGACAAGGAGCGGGACAGGGCGTTGGCCGCCTTGGCGGCCGGAGCCAAAAAATTGACCGCCGGACGCAAAAAGGCCGGACGAAAACTCGCGCGAGAGGTGGAAGAGGCGCTCGTGGGCCTGGCTATGCCCGACGCCCGCTTCGCTGTGGAACTGGCCGAGCCTATCCAGGCTGCCCACTGGCCCCAGGGAGCGACCAGTGGCCCGAGCGGTGCCGAGGCTCCGGAATTTCGCTTTTCGGCCAATAAGGGCGAGGCCCCGCGCGCGCTCCAGAAAGTGGCGTCCGGGGGCGAACTCTCCCGGGTATTCCTGGCCCTGAAAGGCGCTCTGCGCCAGGTGGGCGCCAATATGGTGCTGGTCTTCGACGAAGTGGATGCGGGGATCGGCGGCCGGGCGGCGGAGCGGGTGGGGCGGGCCCTGGCCGAACTCGCTGGGCGCCATCAGGTGCTCTGCATCACGCACCTGCCCCAGATCGCCGTGTTTGCCGATCGCCACTTTCGCGTGGAGAAGGCCACGGCCCGGGGCCGGGTTCGGGCGCGGATCGTGCCGCTCGAGGGCGAGGGCCGGGTTGAGGAGATTGCTCGAATGGCCGGAGGCGAGGCGATTTCGGATGCCACCCGGGCGCATGCCCGGGAACTGCTGAATTCCGCGCGTCCTGGGGCGCCGAATTTAGCGTGAAGGCGAATGCCCGGACGGCCCGAAAGCTTCCCTGGCGGACACCCCTCCGCGAGGGTTCCAAGCGGTCTCTGATTGCCGCTGGCCCGGTGCTCTCCTAACCTCGGCCTCCACCCCCTGCCGCCGTCACTCTCGGGAGCCCTGCGAGCCAGCCATGCAACGCATTCTAAGCAAGTTTTTCGGCACGCGGAACGACCGAGTCATCAAGGGCATTGTTCCCTTGCTCGAACGCATCAATGCCCAGGAGCCCAAGCTGGTTGCCTTGGCCGATGCGGACCTCAAGGCGCGAACGCCGGCCTTTCGCCAGCGCCTGGAGAATGGCGAGCCTCTGGATGATCTCCTGCCCGAGGCCTTCGCCACGGTGCGCGAGGCGGCCAAGAGGACCCTCGGGCAGCGGCACTACGACGTCCAGATGATCGGCGGGGTGGTGCTGCATCGGGGTGAAATCGCCGAAATGAAGACCGGCGAAGGCAAGACCCTGGTGGCCACGTTGCCGTGTTATCTCAACGGCTTGACGGGCCAGGGGGTGCACGTGGTGACGGTCAATGACTTCCTGGCCCAGCGCGATGCCGAGTGGATGGGCGAGGTCCACCGCTTTTTGGGCCTGTCGGTGGGGTCCATCGTTCATGGGCTCGACGACGCCCAGCGCCGGGCGGGCTACGAGGCCGACGTGACCTACTGCACGAACAACGAACTCGGCTTCGACTATCTGCGCGACAACATGAAATACTCGGTCGACCAGTTCGTCCAGCGAAACCTTCATCTGGCCATCGTGGATGAGGTGGACTCCATTCTGATCGACGAGGCCCGGACCCCCCTGATCATCTCGGGCCCGTCGGAGGAGAATACCCAGATCTACGAAGTGGCCAATCGCGTGATCCCGATCTTGAAGCAAGGCGTCCAAGCCGAAGCCTCCAAGGGAATCGAGGAGAGCGGCGACTATTGGGTCGACGAGAAGAGTCACAACGCCACACTCACCGAAGAGGGCGTGGAAAAGGTCGAGAAGTCCCTTCGTATCGACAACCTATTCGACCCATCGATGCTTCCGGTGATTCACGCCGTCAACCAGGCCCTTTCCGCTCACGCCTTGAAGCGCATCGACGTGGATTACGTGGTGCGCAAGGGCGATGATGGCCGCAAGGAAGTCGTGATCGTCGACGAACATACCGGGCGGCTGATGCCCGGCCGTCGCTGGTCCGATGGGCTCCATCAAGCCGTAGAAGCCAAGGAGGGCATCAAAGTTCGCAGTGAGAACCAGACCCTGGCCTCGGTGACCTTTCAGAATTTCTTCCGGATGTACGACAAACTCGCGGGCATGACGGGAACAGCGGACACCGAGGCGTCGGAGTTCGCCAATATCTACGATCTTGACGTGATGCTCGTTCCCACCAACAGGCCCCTAGTGCGCGACGATCTGGCCGACGTGGTCTTCAAGACCAAGCGGGAAAAATTCAATGCCACGGTCGAAGAGATCGAGGCGCGCCACGCCACGGGGCAGCCGGTGCTGGTGGGTACGATTTCCATTGAAACCTCGGAGATGCTCGCCAAGAAACTCAAGAAGCAGGGAATCAAACACGATGTCCTGAACGCCAAGCAACACCATCGGGAATCGGAGATCGTCGCCCAGGCCGGGCGCAAGGGCGCCATTACCATCTCGACCAATATGGCGGGGCGAGGCACGGATATTTTGTTGGGGGGCAACCCCGAGGCGATGGCCCTGGCGAAATGCGGCCAGGACAAGGAACACCCCGACTACTTGACGCATCTGGGCCATTTTGAATCCCAGTGCGCGGCCGAGCAGAAGGCCGTCCTCGCCGCTGGTGGCCTCCATATTTTGGGTACCGAGCGCCATGAAAGCCGGCGCATTGATAACCAGTTGCGCGGTCGAGCGGGTCGCCAGGGCGATCCCGGTTCGAGCCAGTTCTTTCTCTCTCTGGAGGACGATCTTCTGCGGATCTTCGAAGCCGATCGGGTCGCCCAGTGGTGGGATCGCGTCGGCGTGGAAGAGGGCGAGGCCATCGAAAACCGGATGTTGACCCGGGTAATCGAAGGCGCCCAGAAGAAGGTCGAGAGCCGGAATTTCGATATCCGCAAGCATTTGCTGGACTACGACGACGTCATGAACAAACAGCGCCAGGCCTTCTATGCCCGGCGGGTCGAAGCCCTGCGTCACGAAGCCATTGACGAGGAAGTGCTCGCCATGGTGGAGGGCCAATTGGTCGCCTTCCTCGATGAGATCTGGCCGGAAAAGGGCGATCCCGAGGACGAGGAACTCGAGCAACTGGTGGGCCTCATGGAACATCAGTTCGGTGTTGTGCTGCCCGTCGACAGTCCTCCGCTCCGGGTGGACGGCCAGTTCCCTGGGGAGAAGGCGCCCCTGGGTCATCTGCTGCTGGAAACGTTCAGCGGCTTGCTCGCGGACAAGAGGGCGCGCTGCACAGAGTTCGGTGCCGAGTTCAAGGAAGTGGTCGAGTATCCGAGCTTCGATTGGTTTCAGCGCGACATCATGCTGCGCATTCTCGATGCCCAATGGAAGGACCATCTCCACACCATGGACGGCTTGCGCGAGTCGGTGGGCCTTCGCGGATATGCCCAGCGTGATCCGAAACTCGAATACCAGCGCGAGGGTTTTGGGTTCTTTGCGGAGATGGAGCAGCGGGTCGACGAGCAGGCGCTCGAAACGATCTTCAAATTCGAGTTTCCCCGGCCTCGACTCGAGAGCACGGCGGCGGCGGCCAAGGCTTCCGGCGGCGGTCGGAGTCTCCCGGGTGCCCAGTCGGGCGCACCGTCGTCCGGCAATGCCGGCGCCAAGGTCGGCCGCAACGAGCCGTGCCCATGTGGCAGCGGTAAGAAATACAAGCGCTGCCACGGCGCTTGAGCGCTGTGCCTGGGCGGTTCCCCGCCCAAGTTTAGGGCGTGGGGCGAGAGGTCTGGGGGAGAGATGAAGGCGGCGGAGACGCCCACGGTTCCGGGATTCAGGGCCAGCGGTATCCATTGCGGCATCAAGGCCGGCGAGCAGGCCGGCGAGCCGGATCTGGCGCTTTTGGTGAGCGACGAACCGGCCACGGTGGCCGGGGTGTTTACTCTCTCAACCGTCGTCGGTGCGCCGGTGGAACTCAGCCGGGCCCGGGCTCAAAGGGGCCGGGCTCGCGCGGTGGTGGTGAACAGCGGCGTGGCCAACGTCGCCATGGGGGAGCGCGGCCGCCGAAATGCTGTCCGCATGGGCGATCTCGTCGCTCGCGCCGTGGGCTGCCCCGGGGAAGAGGTGCTGGTCGCTTCGACGGGAGTGATTGGTGAGCCCCTGCCCATGGGAGCCATCGGGCGGGGTGTGCGGGCGGCGGCGGAAGTCCTGGATCCCGGCGGTCTCGGCCGGGCAGCGGAGGCAATTCGGACCACCGATACCTTCGCGAAACTCGCCCAGCGGCGGGTCCGGATCGGGGGCCGCACGGTGACGGTCGCGGGGATCGCCAAGGGCTCGGGCATGATCGAACCCGATATGGCGACGATGCTGGCGTTCGTGTTGACCGATGCTCAAGCGTCGGCCCCCTATCTGCGCGGCGTGCTGCGCCGGGTTGCCGATGACACGTTCAACCGGGTGAGCGTGGACGGCGAGACCAGTACCAGTGACAGCGTGCTTCTGCTGGCCAACGGGGTGTCGGGGGCGCCCGGGCTGAAGCGCGCCCTGGGTCCCGATGCAGAGCGCTTCGAAGCGGCGGTTCACGACGTGGCCGAATCGCTTGCTATGGATTTGGCCCGGGACGGAGAGGGCGCCACCAAACTGGTGAAGGTTGTGGTGGTTGGGGCGAGCAGCCCGAGCCAGGCCCGGGCCGCGGCCCGCCGGATTGCGAACTCGCTGCTGGTGAAGACGGCGATCTTCGGGGCCGACCCCAATTGGGGCCGGATCCTGCAAACCGTGGGTGCGGGCCGGATTCGGCTCGACCTGGAGCACACCCGGATCGGTTTGTGCGGCGTCACAGTGTTCCGGGCAGGCGCCTCGGCGGGCCCGGCGGCGCGCCGCCGAGCCGCGGCACGCCTGGCCGATTCGGCGGAAGTCGAAATCGTGATGGATCTGGCCGCCGGCGTGCATGGGGCTCGGATCTGGACCTGCGACCTGAGCACCGAGTACGTTCGTATCAACGCCGAGTACACCACCTGAGCCCCGGCTCTTCTCGGCACCCGCCCAGGTTCCCCTGGCTCCCCCGACCCACCGATGTCCACGCCCCCTTGGGGCCAGCGTGGTCGGCCGGATCCGATTCTGCTACCTAGAGCGGCGGCTGATCCAGATGGGGTCGGTACAACACACGCTTCAATTCGCCCCTGCGGTGCCGGAGAGGATCCGGTTGGGGAGTTTACGGATATGAAGCGGAGGCAGAACCGCGAAGGAGAAAATGAATGAGTGAGACGACGGCGCCGCCGTCGGCGGCCGGCGATGCGCCCGCTGCCGCTTCCGCCCCTGCGGGCGAAGAAACCGCAGCCGCGATCTTCGAGAAGACCGACCTGAGCATCCGGGCCCTGCTGGAAGCAGGCGCCCATTTCGGCCACCAGACCCATCGCTGGAATCCGCTCATGCGTCCTCATATTTTCGGGGCTCGCAACGGCACACACATTCTGGATCTCGACCAGACCTTGCCGAATTTTGTGGCGAGTCTGGACCACATCCGGGAGACGGTCTCCAACGGGGGCAGCGTGCTCTTCGTGGGGACCAAGCGCCAGGCGGCGGACGTCATCCGGAGCCAGGCCGAACGCGGCGGCCAGTACTACGTGAACAACCGTTGGCTGGGCGGCATGCTGACGAACTGGAAGACCGTCAAGAAATCCATTGATACTTACAAGAACCTGCTGGCCATTCAGGCGGATGAGGAAAAGCGAGCGGAGCACTCGAAGAAGGAACTCGCCCGCATGAGCCGCTTGTGCCAGAAATATGACAAGTCCCTTGCGGGCATCAAGCACATGCCGCGAATCCCCGATGTGATCTTCGTCGTGGACGTGGGCAAGGAGGCCATCGCGATCAGCGAGGCGCGTCGATTGGCCATTCCGATCATTGGCATTGTGGACAGCAATCGTGACCCGCGCGATATCGACTACGTGATTCCAGGCAACGACGATGCGACACGAGCCATTGATCTGTACTGCAAGTGCGTGGCGGACGCGTGCATTGAGGGCGAGGCCATGCGCCAGGATAAACTGATTTCCCAAAAGGAGGCCGAGCCCAAGGGCGACAAGGTACTGCCCGGCACGGGACGCCGGGTCGTGGAAATCACCCAGCCGACACGACGAACTCGCGGTCAGGGCGGAGGCGCCGGTGGCACGACCGGAAGCGGCCGGACCCAGAGTGCAGGGGGCTGGTCGGATAAGCGTGCGGGCGAAGGCGCAGGAGCGAGCAAAGCTGAAGCGAGTAAGGGCGAGCCGGCCAAGGCCGCCCCGGCCGAGAAGGCCGAGTCCAAGAAGGCCCCCGCCGAGACCGAAGCAGCGAGTGCCGAACCGGTAAGCGCCGAGCCGGAAACCGCTGAGGCGGCTCCGGCGGCTCCCGAGCCGGCGGAAGCGACGGACGCGGCCAAGGACTGAGCGCTCCGGGCATTGGGACCTCGTCCGTATACGGCGGCAAAATTCCGGGAACGCAATCTGAGGAACAAGAGAACCAAGGAGAGAATCGTGGCAGACATATCTGCAAAGGACGTAAAAGCCCTACGGGACCAGACCGGTGCGGGCATGATGGATTGCAAGACGTCTCTCAAGGACAGCGAGGGGGACGTGGAGCGCGCAATGGAGCTGCTGCGCGAGCGCGGCCTGTCGAAGGCTGGCAAGCGTTCCGGGCGTACCACCAGTGAAGGAGCCGTTGCGATCTCCATTGAAGACGGCTTCGGCGTTATTATTGAGCTCGGCTGCGAGACCGATTTCGTGGCGAAGAACGATCAGTTTCAGCAACTCGTCCAGGGGATCGCCGATGCACTCCGCGCCTCGGGCGATGTCGGGAATGTGGAGGTCGCCCTGGCGGCCAAGATCGAATCCGAGACCGTGGATACCCACATCAAGGCCGCTGTGGGCCGGGTGGGTGAAAATATCCAGTTGAAGCGGGTCGGTTCGATCCAGGTCGATGGCCTTGTGGGCGGCTATATCCACGGAGGCGGAAAGCTCGGTGTCCTGATCGGCGTGGCTTCGGCCACTCCCGAAGCGGTCGCCGGCACCGTCAAGGATCTGGCCATGCACGTCGCTGCAGCCGATCCGACGCCTCTGGCGGTGGATCAGGCGGGCCTGGATGCCAATGTGGTGGAGAAGGAACGCACGATTCTGCGTAATCAGGCGCTGGAGAGTGGGAAGCCCGAGAACATTGTGGACAACATGGTAAAGGGGCGACTGAAGAAGTTCTTTGCCGAAAATTGCTTGGTCGAACAGGCGTTCGTGAAGGATCCCGACAAGTCTGTGGCGGACATTCTGGCGACCGCGGGAGAGGCGAGGGTGACCGAATTCCTGCGCTTCAAGCTGGGCGAGGACGCCGAGTGAAGCCCGTCTTTGGCCGGCTGCTCTTGAAGCTCTCGGGCGAAGGCCTCGCCGGGGACGAGGGCTTCGGCATCAGCCCGACGGTGATTGCGGGCATCGCCGAGCAAATCCGGGACGTGCACCAACTCGGTGTTGAGCTCAGTATTGTGATCGGCGGCGGTAATATCATTCGAGGCATTACGGCGGCCTCCCAGGGCATGGATCGCGCCAACGCAGACTACATGGGTATGCTGGCCAGTGTCATCAACGCCATGGCGCTTCAGGATTCCCTGGAGAAAGTCGGGGTGGATACGCGGGTTCTCTCGGCTCTGGAGATCAAGCAGGTGGCCGAGCTCTATATCCGCCGCCGGGCCGTTCGACACATGGAGAAAGGTAGGGTGGTGATCTTCGGCGGAGGCACGGGCAACCCGTACTTCACCACGGACACCGCCGCCGCTTTGCGGGCCGCTGAAATTCAGGCGGAAGTGATCCTGAAAGCC
>Ga0310120_10003518_pt1 | contig 11189 bp, 6 predicted proteins | sample CB27_AW_983_MG_FD_203506 | JGI IMG/M metagenome (GOLD analysis project Ga0310120, IMG submission 203506) | Marine microbial communities from Western Arctic Ocean, Canada - CB27_AW_983 | ecosystem: Environmental > Aquatic > Marine > Oceanic | place: Canada: Western Arctic Ocean | collected... | reverse complement strand
TCCAAATCTGTTTGTTGGATCACTTAGTTATTTGAAATTTGAAAACTAGAAAAAAAGTCGTCCCCCCAAAAAATTTCAAAATTTTGATTAAATCTGTACCGCAAGAGTTTTAAAAACTTGTATTTTTTATAATTTAACACAAAATTTTAAAGAATTATGATAATTTCCTCAAATCCATTTTGACATTTTTTTGAACAAATTGTGTCAATTTTTATTCATAATTCAAGTGACTAAATTATTATGATTAAAATTTTCATATTTTGACACAATGTCATTTTGGTTCAAAAATGTTTGTCATAATTTGTGTGATTAAAATTATTATAATAATGTCTAATTTTCAGAAAGCATCATATTATAATCAATTCAAAATTATTAGAATTCATCTTTAAAGATTTGAATTTTAAACACTGATGACTTTTGAAAATATTTTTATTTAGGCCAAGGTGAACTGACATTTTACCAGAAAAATCAAATTCAAAATTGAACATACCCTTATGATTTCCAGAATCTTTTTTTTCAATTTTCTAAAAGTGTCCATAACTTCGTTTCTATTGAGTTTTGAGCTAAATGCTTGAAATTTTGCGTTTTTTGCTCATGTTGATACATATACTAACTCTATTTCTATTGCGTTTCAGACAAAACAAAAATGTAACTTTTTGATTTTATTTTTTGCAACCAAATGACTATTTGATTTTATATAAATTTTTTATTTCAATTGAGCCTTGTAATGTTAAAATAGTTGATTTCCTTTTTTTTCGATACTTGAAAAAACGTTTTTGTTTTTTGTCAGAAAAAATAAAAATATTATTTTGTATTTTGATATACCCCTATGATTTTATAATAAATTCTAATAAATTGATGAGTTGGTAATTTCCAAGTCCAATCAAATATCAGAAAAAGTAATTTTAATACTTTCAATTTATTTATACTAAAAACAGAAAACAGTTTTTTTTTCTTTCTCTCTCTTTTTAAATTTTGGCTTTTTAGGAAACAGAAAACAGCGAGAAAAAATTAAGACAAAATATTTTTAAAGATTAATTATTAATGGCTAATTTTTTTTTGTTTTTAACAAAAGATAATGCAAACTCAAAAAAGTAAACTACATTCACAAAAGCAAGTAAACAAAATTGCAAACAGATCATTCAAAAGTCAACAGAAATTTTTTCTACAAAACAAAAAACATTTTAAAAATCATCGGTTTCATTTTCACCCATCATGCCAACATCGGAGTCATAATCAGGGTGCTCAAATTTTTCATCACAAACAGAATCCACAATAATAGCTCCATGGGCCAAAGATTTCATTTCCACCAATTCCCATTGACCACAAAGAGTTTCATAATTTGGACAACCAGCCAATGGATCTGTCGCACAGCTTTTACAAGAACAAGATAAATATCGTCTATACACTTTACCATCTTTATCAAAAGCCAGACAACGATACATTTTGGTATCACCAACTGGTTCAAAATCTTCAAAATTGGAAGCATCATCAGATCGGACTTCAAAATTTCTTGATTTAATTTGCTTTCCTCCACATTTCCAGCTAGCTTTTTTTTGGTCACAAAAGTCTAAAACCAGCTCAGCACTTTTTGATTTTCCAAGGCCAAATTTTATAAAAAATCTACGTAGCCATTCTTTAAAACGTGAAAATTCACTGTCACATATGTTTTTTCCATGGTTATTTGCAAAAAAATGCCAAACAATCAAAAAGCCTAATTCAGAAGCAATTTTTGGCATATTGCCAAACATTTTTCTATTCATAAATTCAGAAGTAGAACCATCACTCCAACAATGTGCGACATTTATGTTCTCATTTTTTTTCTTTCTATTCAAAATGACATTTTTGATGTCATCTACAGAATTGGAAGCATTTTTTTTAATTTTTTGGTCGCTTAAAATAAATTTGGAACATGACTCAAATTCATTTTCAAAAAAATTAAAATCTACCACACCAAAAATTTGACATTTTTGAGTTGAAAAAAATTCACGAGAAGATAATTTTTTACCATTGGTAAATGTAAAATTAAATGCCCAATCGGCCACACACATCATCACACGTTCACCATAATATCCAACCATAATATTATCAATCATTTGATTATAAGCAAAACGCTGCGCTTTATTCACATAGAAGTGCCAAATAAACCCACGTTTTTCGGTTAAAAAAGTATGAAATTTTTCCAAAAAATCAAAAATATTTAATGTTTTTGTTTCCAAAGCAAACATATTATAATGAGATTTTGTTGTTTCAATACATTTTTTTTTCCATTCTTTGGTTGTGACGTTGGTGGAATAATCTAAATTTTCACTCACTGATGGACAACATTTAGTCAACAAAACTTCAAAACTGGAAATATCACAAGAAGGGCATGAATTTTTTTTTGAATTGATAAGACAATTAATATTCGGAAATTGCATTCCGCCTATTTCATTTTCTACACACGTCAATTCATTTAAAAATTTTGTGATACTTTCTTTCAAATCATCCACTTTACAAGTCAAACATAGTTCACAATAGCACTGCTTACATTGCGTACACTCTCCTTCTGAATTTAAAATTCTATTGCATTCAAAAAAATGTCGAAAACCATTTGGACAATTTTTCTTGTTACAATTACAATCATTTTTTAAAATTCTAAGGAAAGTTTTTAAATATTCTTTCATTTTCATACAAAGCGGACAATAACCGGTACGTACGTCGGGATGTGACCGGATGAAAAATGGCTTTAAATCACGAAAAAAAGTTTCCTTTGGAGTTCTATGATTGCCATGAATATCAACACAACGTTTTCCATAATTTGGGTGATTTAAAAAATACTCATAAAATTCATCAAAAGAAGAAGGAATGAAATGTACTTGGTGAGTCTCTTTCATTCCATTTTCCAATCTACGAGTTGCTAACTTTCGACCTTCCCAAGCTATGCTGAACTTTTCCCAAAAATCCTTTACTAAATGAACGGTAAACGAAGGAAAAATTTCTGTTGATTCGAATGATCTGTTTACGCTAGAAGTGAGACCGAGTTTGAAATTATTTATATGTTTTAAACTAGCATTCATTAAATGATCTGAAGTGTTAAAAAAATTTTTTAATTCTTCCCTTTCAATTATAGTCGAACCATTAAGAAGTATAGAAAATAAAAGAGTATGTAAATAATCATTTTTTTCTCGATATGACATTTTGGGATCATTCTTAGATAATTCTAAACTTTTGGAAATTGATTTGAGACATCGAAGAGAAAGTGAAAATAAAATTGGATTTTCTAAAGATTGTTTGACAAATTCTGGATAAGAGTCATACATAGTAGAAATTATTTTTGTTAAAATAGTATTTAAATTAATTGAAGGATTTTGCTGATAAAATAATATAATTTTATTCACCAAAGGTTTAATAAATTGTTCTTGAGAAGAGGAGGAAATAGGTTCTGAAAAGTAAGTAGTTTGTGAAAATGTAGGAGGGGAGGAATTTATATTATTAAAAAAAAATTGAGAAGAGGAAATTTTGTTATCTTTGTATGAGGACCATAAAAATTCCATTTCATAATATTTGAATATGTTTTCAATGTTAGTATAAGATTTAAAAAATATAAAATATGTTGTGGAGGGATTGGTTTTCAAATTATTTAAGGAGCAAAAATTCCAAAAAAGAATAGCTTGAAATTTAATCCAGTCAGAATCAGTCAAATGAGAAAAAAATTTTCGAGAGCCATGATCTAAAATAGGATAAGATAGATAAGAAATGGGAGGGGGTGTACTTATATTATTATTATTATTTTCCAATTTTGTTTTTTTCTTATTTTGTAATCGCTTTGATCGCTTTCGCTTAGGTTTTTCAGCCAAATGACATGAACATTTTTTAATCAAATTTGATTTCATGCATTCAAAGCAAGATCCGTGTTCTTGACAGCGTTTCCTTTTATGAATACAAACAAAAGCTTCCGTTTTGTTTTGACCACTAATGGGGGAACAAGGGATGGAAGAAGATGGCGCAACATAATCTAGACAATCAAAGCGATTATTACAATTTTTGTGTTTGCAACAATTTTGTTTCTTTTTTCCTTTTGACATTGATTTTTCCATTCCTTTTTAAAAATCAATTTTATGCACCTCAAAATCATTAAAAAGTAAAAGAAAATAATCATTTTCTCCTTATTTTATGCCTATAATGAAGCATCTCTAATTTTGTATAAATTAAGTTTTAGAAGAACAGACAAAACTTCATTTTTTTTTTTTCAAAAATGAAGCATAAGATTTCATAATTCGAGTGTGAATATCAACATCAACTTATAATTGGAACCCAAATTTATAATAATTTTAAACAAATAAGGTTTTCGATTTTTTTTCCAAAAAATTGGAAAAAATTGATTTTTTTTCAAAACCTCAAGGGTATATCGTATTTTTCTAAAAACTTGCTTTTTAAGGAAAATCATAAGGGTATATTGAATTTTTGTGTTCTGAAAATTTACAAATCATGTACTCAGACTCATCGTTTTTAACAAAAATTCCCAAAAATGACCATTTTATTCGTCTATTACCTTGAGATTTTGATTTTGAAATTGTTCAACATTTCAATCTAAATACTATAATTTTTCGTTTGAATTATGATAAAAAAGTCAATTTTGTCAATTTTTTTTCCAAAAAATGAGCTTTTTTTTCATTTTTTTGAAAAAAAAAGACAATTTTTTCAAATAAAATTCAGTTCTTCAATAGTGACAAGCAATTTTATATCAATTTTTGTTTATTTTATTTTTGAATAGAAACTCATTTTCACAAAGTAGTTCCGAAAATTCGTGCTTTTACATTTATTGTTTATCAAGAGTGAAGAAAAAACGGTTGGTAGTGATATGTTTAGAGAAGTTTTCTTCAATGACTTCATCACTTAAATGGTTTGAGTACTCAAAAAAAGTATTTACTGTTAGAAGTTTAAATACTAGTCATCGATACTGAAGAAAAAACGAAAGGTGGTGCTCCTTTTTGGGATGTTCCACCGGTGTTTTGGGTTTTGGTTTTCAGTTGAAAACCCCCCGTTCACCAAGCTCACCGAATGGGGGAAAAATGAGCATGGTAATAGTTGAGTAAAAGTTTATGCAGAAGTCAAAGCGACCCTGCAAACGTGCCTCGCGGCGCCGCACACCCGCGCATGTTTCGTCTTATATATGATGAATATAAGCCTTTAATTACGGGTCAATTACCTCTTAACGTCTTAAGAGTTCTATCACATATATAAGACTGCAAAACTTGGTATAAATGAAACTTATTGTTTCATCCATAATTGTGGGGTAAAAACATCTTTTTTCGTTACAATTGTTCCGCATTGTTTTACACTTGATTTGATCTGTTTTTTGAGATTTGTTTAAAGAATTTCTTTACTACGGTATCCTTTATCCTTGTTACTGCATCCTTACTGAGGTGGGTGATTGAATCTATATGAAATGTTTGTTTGTTTGTTTCTTTTAAAGAAAACGGAGCGAAATCGGCGTTTGTGTAAAATGTTAAAGATGAATGTTTCACAAAAAATTTTTGAAAGAGCATTGAACGGTGGGTGAACAAAAATGTTGTAATTGAACAACAAAAAAAAGAAGTAATTTTTTTTCATTAAAGACCAAACTTTCCTCTTTTTTCTAAAATTGAGCAGCAAAATATATAGGTTTCAATCTAAAGTTTTTCATTGTAAATTATAAAGAAATTTAAACACAGCACTGTTTTGTAGGGAAGGAAACTAAATTTGGTTTTGTATTTCTACTAGTTTTTACACTGTTTTCTGCAACTAATGAAAGCCCACAAGTCAAAACAAACGTTTTTTCAATTGGGGGGGAGATTCTATGCCAAAGTTTAGAATCTTTACTTTACATGAAGCACTGTTTTTGTTTTTTTTTTCATGCCCTGATATGAAGCTTTTGTCCTTTACAGACTACAATTTAAAAAAATGAAAATTCTGTCTGACAATAGAATTCGCTTGGAAATTTAGACTCTCTTTAAAAAATAATGACGTCTCAAAAACAGAGTATCCAAGCACCCCCGAGAATGTGCACTTTCATCCGTCTAACAGAAGAAATAACATTATTTCAATTTGAAACAAATAGGCTCTATCATACCGTTAATGTCATAAGGCTAATAAACTATTATAATAATTCTAAAGCGCTATAATCATTATTTACTACAATTTTTATAATTTAAAAATTATTAAATATTTTGATATGCTTGCAAAACATCACCATATAGTCATAAACATTGAATGATCAATGTAGTGTCATTGAACAAAAGTGAACACCTACATTGTATGCTCATTGAAATCGTAATTTATATCTCTTTTTAAAAACTTTGATACATCATTAGAAGCCAGGAATGCAACGACGCTTAAGGTATCTATCAAAATTGTATCATACTTTATATCTTGAGTATGATAACGCTAGATACCGCAAGCTTAAGTTGGTCTTTTAACTTATTTATTTAAGTTAATTGGTTCAGGTCTTGCATGCACATTCCTGAGCGAAGAAACTCATATATATATCTTTTTACTCAACCTTTCTAAAAATAGTATTTAAACATACCCTAAAAAAGTTTTTACATTCATCGCATCCTTACGGAATTGCCCTTGAATTACAACAACAACAAAAAATAACAAAAGGAATCAGAACAAAAAAACCACTTGCCGTAATTATTATATTTAATGTTTTTATACACAATCAATCATATGTCGTCCGTCGTCCGCGATCTGATCTGCAGATCACATCTTTCAAAAAAAAAAAACGGCAGGGCAACCAGAAAGAAAACGACAAGGCAACCAGAAAAGCAATCTGCAGGGCAACCAAAACAAAACGACAGGTCAACCAGAAAAAAAAAACGGCAGGGCAGGCACAAAAAAAATAACAGGGCGACCAGAAAAGCATCTGGCAGGACAACTTCTTTTTTTTATCTAGTTGCCCTGCCAGTTTTGTTTTTTCTGGTTGTAGCCCTGTCATTTTTTTCACCTTGTTGTTTTTTTGCTGGCCCTGCCGGTTGTTCCGACGTTTTTTTTCTTACCTGATTGTTTTTCTAGTTGCCCTGCCGGTTGCCCTGTCGTTTTTTTTCTGGCTGCCCTGCCCTGCCGTTTTTTTTTTTCTGGTGGCCCTGAATTGTTTTTTTCTCTCTCCCTGCCTTTTTGCTGGTTTCCATGACGTTTTTTTTTTCAGATTGCCCTGCCCTGACAGATGATTTTCTGGTTGCCCGACATTTTTTTCACCTTATTGTTTTTTTCTGCTGGCCCTGCCGGTTGTTCCGACGTTTTTTTTTTCTTACCTGATTGTTTTTCTGGTTGCCCTGTCGTTTTTTTTTTTCTGGCTGCCCTGCCCTGCCGTTTTTTTTTTTTTCTGGTTGCCCTGAATTTCTTTTTTTTCTCTCTCCCTGCCTTTTTGCTGGTTTTCATGACGTTTTTTTTTTCAGGTTGCCCTGCCCAGACAGATTCAACAAATTTTCTTAACTTTCAAAAATTCTCTATTTAAAAATTATCGAACTAAAATGAGAAATTTTAATACATTTGGAAACAAACAATTTAGGGACTACCTTGTGAAAATGATTTTCTATTTAAAAGCAAAGTCATCAAAAATGGATGTAAAAATGCTTTATACTATCCTAGAATTGTTTTTTTTTGGAAAAAATGCTCATTTTTTTTCAAAAAAATGATAAAAAAGCTGATTTTTTGGCAAAAAACTTGACAAAATCGACCTTTTGATCATAATTCAAACGAAAAATTATAATGTTTAGATCGAAAATTGAAAAATTTCAAAATCGAAATCGCAAGTTAATGGATGAAAAAAATGGTCATTTTTTGGAATTTTTGTTAAAATCGATGGGTCTGAGTACATGATTTGTGAATTTTCAGAACACAAAAATTTAATCTACCCTTACGATTTTGCTAAAAAAGGCACTTTTTGTGAAAATACGATATACCCTTATGTTTTTGAAAATAATCCATTTTTTTCAATTTTTTTCAAAAAAATAGAAACTCCTTGTTTTTTTAAAATTATTATAAGTTTTGGTTCCAATTATAAATTGGTGTTCATATTCCCAGTTGAATTATGAAATTATGTGCTTCATTTTTGAAAAAAAGATAAAATATTTAACTTTATGTTCTTATTCAGTTGCAAATCTTGTGTTTTTAATGGCTCATCAGAAATTGAATTGTTATCTTTTGGCTCTAAAACTCAATTTGCCCAAAATTATCAATGCTCATTTATAGGCATAAAAACAAAACTTTCAAGGAAACGACACAAAACTCAATAGAAACGGAGTTATGCCAAATTTTAAAAAATTCGAAAACCAGTCAAATCAAGTGTAAAACAACGCAGAGCACTTGTCACGAAACGTAATGCATTGTGGTTACAGAAAGCAGTGATGAGTGTCTAATCTTTGCAATAGAATCCCCACAATTTACTTTTCACTTGTGGGTTTTCATTAGCTGTTACAGAACACCATGTCAAAACTAGTACAAAAATAAAACCAAATTTTGTCTAAAAAATGTTTACTGTTAGGCAATTGAATACTACTCAATTTTAGGTATGCGCTGCACTCAATTTTAGGTATGACGCTGCACTCAATTTTAGGTGCTACTCAATTTTTAGGTATGACGCTGCACTCAATTTTAGGTATGACGCTGCAATCAATTTTAGGTATGACGCTGCACTCAATTTTAGGTATGACGCTGCATTCAATTTTAGGTATGACGCTGCACTCAATTTTAGGTATGACGCTGCACTCAATTTTAGGTAATAATTTTGAAAAGAAAAAAAAATGTCAAAATTTTCGACAACAAATATAGGTCAATTTCCATAAATGAAATGGTATGCGCTGCACTCAATTTGTGGTATGACGCTGCACTCAATTTTAGGTATGACAACAAAAATAAAAAAAAAGTTTGCTCACAGGTGGGAAAACGCAAATTATGGCCATATTGGAGTGAAAATCGTTGAAAATTTGAATTAAGGCCCGCGGTCCTCAAACTAAATTGTAGTTGACATTTTACCGCATTTTCAGGAGAGACAAAAACAAATTTGCTTAGCAAATTTGTTTTCACAAACTAAATCATCATTTTTAAACCAACCAACAAAATAGCCATTACTCTTGGCAAATTCAATATCAATAAGTCGTTTTGTATTCATTATTTTTTATCAAATATTTTTGTTTTTAATAATAAATTATTATTTTTTTGTTTTGTGGTCGAACTAATAACCTAATTTAGAAGCCAGAAAATTATGATTTTGTGAAATGTAGTGTAAAATTTTAGTATTGGTGATTGCAGGATTGGGATTGGTGATCAATAGCTTTTTCTGGTAGGTAACGGGTTTACAATTATGTTTTACGGTATTTTGGGTTTTGTAAAAAAATGCCTCATTTGGCAAAATAGCCTGAACTAAGCGTCGTGGACCATTTCTGAGGCAATTTTTGGAAACTCCATAAATTTATGACTACTTTTCAAAACAAAAATTCTCTAGGGCCTTAACTAAACATCGTAGACCATTTCTGAGCCCATTTCTAGAAAGTTCATGAATACAGAACCACTGTTGGAAAAACAAAATGCTCTAGAACCTTAACTAAATGTCATAGACCATTTCAAAGCCCAATTTTTGGAAAACAAATTCTCTAGAACCTTAACCTAGACCATTTATGAGGCCATTTTTGAAAACTAAATTTACATAGATTTGTTTTTTCATAATATTTATAGATTAACTTTACTCTCTTACTCATCATACTGTACGATCATACCATCCTGGATACTATCCACTGATCTCTATTCCCTACCCTCTATCCCCCCACAAAATACTCTTCCTTGCCAATAAAATATTTACTAAAGCCAGCAGCAAATCAAAAACACTGCTGAATTTGGTAAAGAAATGGTTTTTCGAATTTTTAGGAAAACATTTTCTGACGTTATGCGGAAAAGAAAAAACAAAAATCGAAAAAAAGAACAGTAAAAAGTGACCCAAAATTTTTCGAAAAAAGTGGTCCAAATAGGAAATTTATTGTACCACAAATGAAGTCAACCGCTTTTGCCCAATATATAGGCAATTTTTACCTTATGCATTAGAGCTAGGTGCTGGCTCACCGGTGAAAGGAAATCTACCTCTCGCGGTGAGCGCAGCGAACAGCGCAGGGAACTTCGAACTTAGACCGAACTTGGAGCCGAATCTTGGAACGACATCTGGCACATCTGATTGAGCCAGCATGGTGGGATATTCCGTTTACACAAGAGATTGAGGGAGGAGCGGAGCACATGATGCGGAGCGTTATAAATTTTGAAAACTTATAATTTTACACACAAATTATGAAATTTCAACCTATTTGTTTTCTCCAAATCTGTTTGTTGGATCACTTAGTTATTTGAAATTTGAAAACTAGAAAAAAAGTCGTCCCCCCAAAAAATTTCAAAATTTTGATTAAATCTGTACCGCAAGAGTTTTAAAAACTTGTATTTTTAATAATTTAACACAAGATTATGAAAATTTTAAGCTCAAAAAAAGGTTAATTTTTGTCGCCTTTTTTTGATGAAAATTAATAAAAATTGGGGGTCAAATTATTATAACTTAGCATGATAATTCTATTAAAAATTATGATAAAAATTATTCTTTCGTAGATTTAATTAAAATTTTTTGTCTAATGTGAGCTTTGTATTTGACACCATAGAACCTTCCCAGAAAAAATTGTTTTAGACTTTGTCGACGCAATAGATTTACTCATAATGCTTTTTGTAACAATTTTTTGGACCAAATTTGAAATCTTGGTAGCCGAAAAAATTTAATTTTTTCCCCCCCTTTTTTTCATAAAAAATGAGCCCAATTTTACGATTTTTCACAACTTGTTTACTCCCCTGATATGACTCCTTGTCCGTTCGAATTATGACAAAAATAGAAAAAATCAATAGGGTAGACCCTATGATTTTTGAATAAAATTTCATTTTTGATCAAAATCTCAAGGTAAATGAAGAAATTTTGATTTTTGAAAATAGCTCATTTTTCACATTTTGTTCATCGAAGGTATGGCCTATTTTTGCACTCGAATTATGATTGTTTTTGAAAAAAAATTGCAAATTTTCATTTTTTTGAAAATTTGGGAGTCAAGTTTTATTTTTACGAACTAAAATGGAATTTTTAAATAAAGAAAAGGGCCCCACCCTTGAGATTGAGAGAAAAAAAAAGTAATGAAAAAGCATTTTTG
>Ga0310120_10003515_pt1 | contig 11196 bp, 9 predicted proteins | sample CB27_AW_983_MG_FD_203506 | JGI IMG/M metagenome (GOLD analysis project Ga0310120, IMG submission 203506) | Marine microbial communities from Western Arctic Ocean, Canada - CB27_AW_983 | ecosystem: Environmental > Aquatic > Marine > Oceanic | place: Canada: Western Arctic Ocean | collected... | reverse complement strand
AACAGCGGATAGTGATCCGACGCCACCCGCGTGATCTCATTGTCTATCCTGCGCGCCGACACGATCGAGTCCCCAAACACCGGCGACACGAATATGTAGTCCAGCCTTGCCGGCGTGAAATCCGACTCTTCCGCCCCCGGAGTCGGAATTGTGTGCAGCGGCCCGTCCGGGTTCATCGCGATAAAAGTATCGATAAAACCCGTCGCCTCCAGAAATTCCGTCACCCTGAAATCCAGCATTCCGTCTCGCGAATGTCTAATGAACGTCGGCTCCGCCAGGTCCTCCGCCACCACCCCGTCAAGGTGGCTTATCGTGTTGAAATCTCCCATCAACACCGTCCGCTCCCCCAGGTGATGATGTCGCAACACACTTCGCATTTCCGCCAGCTTCTTGGACGTATCGCGCGGATGCAGGTGCGCGGCCAGAAACCGTGTCTGCCGGCCGTCAGCATCCGCCGTCAGCACGTCCAGCACCCCGTGCCAGAATCCGTCCGTGGTTGCGCTTGCGCTGATCACCTTCAGGTCCGGCCGGATCATGATCGCGATCGGGAACCCCTCCGTGATCACCATCGCCCCCCGCATGTCCACCGCCTTCTCAAACCTGCGCAGGAGGCTGCTCTCGTCCTTGTCCCAGTCCGTGCACTCTTGCAGCGCCACGATGTCCGCCCCGGTCGACTTAACCGTTTGGGCGATCAGATCGAACCGATCCTCGCGTCCCCCAAATGGCGTCACCGCGCCCTCAAGGATGTTGTAAGTAAGTACTCTCATAAGTGCGCCACCCCGTCGATTGACGGCTCTCGACACCGGGGACAGGGCCACGAGCCCCTCTCCACCCCGGCCACTCCTCAACTCTCGCCGCTAATCGAGCCAACCCCACAGTTCGACAGTGGTGGCGCGTGATCTTACCGCGCTGACGACCGCATTAGGCAAAAATAAAGCGCCAATATTCCGCCGCCGCTCCCAGTCTGCCTGCACTTGATTCACCACCCGACGGGCGCTCCCTTAAACTTCCCGACACATGCGCACAATCCATAGACAGACCTTCCCGTCGCCCCTCTCAAGGACCGTCCCGGCCATTTGCGCCGGGGAGCGCTGACCCATGCCCAGATCCCTCTCCCCCCTGCCCGAACGCCAGGGCGAGCTCTCCCTCGGGCCCCGACCCGAGCGCATCGCCGAGCTAGAATCTCGCGAATTCGATCTCCTCGTCGTCGGCGGCGGCATCACCGGCTGCGGAATCGCCCTCGACGCCGCCGCCCGCGGCCTCTCCATCGCTCTCGTCGAAGCCCGTGACTTCGCCTCCGGCACCAGCAGCCGGTCCACCAAGCTGATCCACGGCGGGCTCCGCTATCTTCGCCAGCGCGAATTCGGGCTCGTCCGCGAGGCCAGCGCCGAACGTCGCCTACTCCAACACCTGGCCCCCGGGCTCGTCAGCTCCATTCCGTTCGTATTGCCCGTCTACAGCAGCCGGTGGGAAAGCCTCACATATCGCGCCGGTCTCACCCTCTACGACCTGGTCGCCGGCTTTCGCGACACCACCCAGCACCGGCGGCTTTCCAATGAGGACATAACCACCCATCACCCCGGCATGCGCCGCGACGGCCTCAAGTCCGCCTACCGCTACTTCGATGCCGTCACCGACGACGCCAGACTCACCCTTCAGGTCGCCAAAGTCGCCGCCTCCCTGGGCGCCGTCTGCGTAAATCACGCCCCCGTCACCGCCCTCCTCCGGCAGGCCAGCCGAACCACCGGCGCCGCTGTCACCGACTCCATAACCGGCCGCGACTTTCGCATCAAAGCCCGCAAGGTCGTGCTCGCCGGCGGCGTCTGGCTGGACGATCTGCTCGCCCTCGACACCCCCAGGGTCGCCCCCAGATTGGCGCCCACCCGCGGAATCCACATCGTCCTTCCCGGCGACTACCTTCCCGCCGGCACCGCCTTCGCCCTCACCGCGCCCGCCGACGGCAGATTGGTATTCGCCATTCCCTGGCATCACCGCACCTTCGTCGGCACCACCGACAGCCCCTACGACGGCGACCCCGCCAATCCCCCGTTCAATCTTGCGGAAGTGGATTACCTGCTGGACGCCGTCAACCACCATTTCCCCGATGCCGGATTCGTCCGCGCCGATGTCGTGGCCGTCCAGTCCGGGCTTCGCCCCCTGATTTCTCGGGCCGGCCGGGGTCTGGAAGACCTCTCCCGCCGGCACCGTCTCATTCGCACTCCCCCCGGCGTCCTCGCCGTCGGCGGCGGCAAGCTCACCACCTACCGCCGCATCGCCGGCAAGACCGTGGACGCAGTCCTGCGAGACCTGACCGCGGCCGGAATGCATTTTCCCGACGCCGGTCTGGATACCGAAAACGTACCGCTTAATCGCCGCATCGGCCACGAGCCCCCGGCCCGCGCCTGCGGCGTCAGCGGACTCGCCCCCACCGATTATCTGACCTGGGCCTACGGCGCCCACGCGCCCCGGATGACCCAACCCACCACCCCCGGCGGCGATCCGGCCGGGCGGGAACTACTGCCCGGCAGGCCTTATCTGGAGTCCGAAGTCTCTTACTCCGTACGGCGGGAGATGGCCGTCAACCTCTCCGATTTCATGTCGCAGCGCCTCCGCTGCCTGCTCATCGACCACGACCACGGCCTTGCCTGCGCCGGCCGCGTAGCCGCCATCATGGGAAAGCACCTCGGCTGGGACGAGCGAGAACAGCTCCGGCAGGTCGAAAATTATCGCGCTCTGGCCACCCGGCATTCGCTAACCCCAAACGCGCTCCCCTCCCCTCCGCAACCCAACCCCGGCTCCGCCGACTGATCCGCCGACTGATCCGCCGGCTCAGGCCCTCTGAATCCGGTAGATGATCTTCTCGCTCTGGCGCGTCAACGGCCGTAGGTCATAGTCCCCGTAGATTTCCTTCACCTCGAGGCCCACGCTCCCCATCAGCACCTCAAGCTCTCCCGGGTAAATCGGGCGCGTCGAATAGTTGAACGTGGCCGTTTTCGTCGCGTCATGCGGCGCTCGCGGGTTCGCATACTCGTGATGCCGCACGATCAGCTGAAAGTTCGGGTCCACCGTCGTCGTCCCCCGGTACAGCAGCGTCTCCCCGAGTTCCCGGTTAAACACCTGTCGTGGCCGCTCCCGCTCCACCCGATATTTGCCCGCTGCCCCTAAGTACGGGCTGGGCTCGAACGCGATGTAAAGCGTCCCGTCCTTATCCAGCTGCCCCCGACACCGCACCAGGCACTTCTCCAGTTCTTCCGAAGTGAGCAGGTGGATCAACGAATTCGCCCCCGCGATGATCAGCGGGAACTTCTGCTTCATCTTGAAGCTTTCCATCTTCGCTTCCACAAACGAAATTCGCCGCCTCAAATCCAGCATTCTTGATTTTGATTCCGCCAGCTCCAGCATCTCCGGATCGGAGTCCAGCCCAACCACCGTCGACCCCGCCTCCGCCAGCGGAATCGCCACCCGACCCGTTCCGCACGCCAGCTCCAAAATCGGGCCCTCGTGTCGCTTCGCCATTTCCAGGTACATCGGCACATCGCCTCTGAAGTCGCCCGTGAGCGCTTCATAAAAGGCGGCGAACCCGGACGTCCAGCTCTTGGTCGGCGGACGATTTTCCGCGGGTGACTCGGTCAAAGCATCTCCTATCAATTTACGCATGTGCGTTGGGCCTTGTCCCCACCACTGAACAGCCGCCACCGTAACGTCCCGGTCGGCCACCGGGCAGACCAACCGCCACACCAGCCACCAAGCATAGCCAAAGGGCTCCCGCCGGGAAACATTTCCGCCGCCGAAGCCGCCATTTCAGGAACTAACGCCCGAATCCAGCCCGCTCGCCCGCCTTGCCATCACACCTCCTCTTCTCCCCGCACCGGCTCTAAGAATCCGCAGTAGTGGGCCATTATCAATTCTCAGCTTTAACCGACAGACTCACGACGTCCTCAATCTGCCACGGCTTCTTGGCGACGCCTGACGTCATTGTCGGGGTATTCCGGGCGCGCGGGCTCCGGTGAAACCGGCAGAATTCGTAGCCCATGAAGTAGAGTGCCGCAGCGGCCTCCAAATTCCTGGCCTTCATGCTGAAAACGTCGGTGAGCCGCGCAGGACGTGGATATGTGCTTCGGGTCCGGCTCGCCAACCATCAGGTTCGTCCTGACGCCGGTGCGCGTGGCCGGGCTGTAGCGGGTCTTAGCCGACTTAAATCTGCGACACCGCCATCTTGCTTCTGCCGCTTGCCTGGCGATCTCCCTCCGCCGCTCCGGGCTCAGCAACTTCGCCCTGGCCTTGCCGCCCTTCAATCCACTCAACCGTCCCCGGGTAACCGCGCAAGGATTCTTCTCAAGCTCTTCTTCGTAGCGGTATCGCGTCCCCAGCCGTCGGGTCCTCTACGCCGAAAGCCCCAAACTTTCTAGGGTCCACGCGCCGCTTCTTCTTGCCCGAGCGCTCCGCCATGCAACCACCGGCACCACCCCCACGGACCTGCGAACTGCTTGCCCCCCCGTCCGCTTGCTGGCTACCATAAGTAGCTTGAAGGAGTGTAGCTCAGTTGGCAGAGCGTCGGTCTCCAAAACCGCAGGTCGGGGGTTCGAATCCCTCCACTCCTGCCACGGCCGAAGTGGCGGAATAGGTAGACGCGCTGGTCTCAAAAACCAGTGAGGGCAACCTCATGTCGGTTCGAGCCCGACCTTCGGCACCACTTCCCACCGACCCGTCCTGTATCCGGCACGCCTATCTACCGCCCAACCGCATCACACCCACGGGTCTACGACTCCTCGATCTCCGGAATGTCCAAGTCCATCCCCGGGTAGATCGTGAGCGGGTCGGCGCCGTCGAAGCGCCATTTATTCTTGTTGAAGATGATCTCCCATTTCGTCTCATCGCCGTATTCTCGTTCGGCGATACTGCGAACCGTTTCCCGCGGAAGAACCTTAATTGTCTTCCGCACCCCGAAATCCGCTTTCTTCTTGCTGCCGAAGAACCCCACCATGTACTCCTTCGCAGAGCTATCAAACCGTCCTGCCAACGCCTCAATATATTAGACATCACCGCTCTTCACAGCAATTCATGGTTTCCAAGCACATCCGTCGGATGATCGCCCCCTCCCCCTCCGACCCCCTCCCGGCGTCACCCAGAACTCCATCTCAACCACATTGAGCCCCCACCGCCCGGGCGGGTACCATCGGCCAAAACGGAGGGTCCGTTGGTCGAAAGCCTGCAAGACCGCATTCAGAAAATTAACGATCGCCGCCGCGCCTACGTCTGCGTCGGCCTCGACATCGATCCCGAGCGTTTCCCCGCCGGCATCTCCAGCGATATCGCCGGCGCCGAAACCTTCCTCCGCGCCATCATCGACGCCACCGCCCAGCACGCCGCCGCCTACAAACCTAACCTGGCATTCTTCCTGGCCCTCGGGGTCGAAGGCTACCTCCTCCTCAGCCGCCTGCGAGACTTCCTCCCTCACGACACCATCCTCATCGGCGACGCCAAATGGGGCGACATCGGCAACACCGCCGCCATGTACGCCCACACCGCCTTCCACCAGTTCCACTTCGACGCCGTCACCTTAAATCCCTACCAGGGCTTCGACGCCATCCAGCCCTTTCTCACCGATCCCGCCCGCGGCGCCTTCATCCTCTGTCGCACCAGCAACCCAAGCTCTCCCGAATTACAGGGAACCGGCGAAAACTCCCTCTTCATGCGCGTCGCCAGATTCGCCACCAGCTGGAATCTCCATCACAACTGTGGCCTCGTCGTCGGCGCCACCGATCCCCGGGAGCTCGGCCTCGTCCATCGGCAGGCTCCCAACCTCCCCCTTCTCATCCCCGGCATCGGCGCCCAGGGCGGCGATCTCCAAGCCTGCATGGACCAGCTAAACGACCCGCCCCCCGCCGGACTACTCATCAATTCCTCCCGCGGAATCCTCTACGCCGCCGACGGCTCCGACTACGCCCGCCACTCAACCCGGGCCGCCGCCGCCCTCAACGAGTCCATTCTCGATTCCCTTAACTGAATCCGACTCACCCCCGGACATCACCATTCCACCCCTTCCCGCAGATCCAACCCCCACCCCGCCCTTCCCATCGGTGCCAGCGTTCCGTCTGGCGGGGCGTATCTCAGCTTGTTGTCGGCCACCACCGCCTGTGATACGTTTGCTCCCCGCTATGGGCACGTAGCTCAGCTGGTTAGAGCGCCACGTTGACATCGTGGAGGCCACAGGTTCGAGTCCTGTCGTGCCCACCCGACGCAAAAACCGTCCACGTATCCCATCCAGCGGTTACTCTGGAACCGGAAAGCGCCGTCAAGCAAGATCGATGGAGCAGCCTTCACGAGCAGAACCTATCCCGTCCCTGTGGCCCCAACTTGCAATGGACCGCACCAATACGGATACTGTCTCAGAGGTACGGCACCATCGATCGCGCAGTAATGCATCGGCAGTGTCAAACAGACCGGGGACATCATCGTCTCGGGGATAGGAGCAGCCAACTTGGCATTCGAAGTGGTCAGTAAGAAATCAGGCAAAACATATTATTTGCACTCCAAGGAAGTCACCTTAAACGGCGGACGAAAGCAGATGATTTACTATTTCGCCGGCGACGTCCGCGATAACTTCCTCGACGGTCTCCCGGACGGTTACGTGGTCACCGAGAACACGCGCACCGGCTTGCCGATGCTCAAAAAAGGCTGAGAAATTTCCAGCCAGGCCAATCACGGTCCGCTGAAGCTCAAAAGAGAGCCCGATCTAACGACCGGGTTCTCTTTTTTTCTTGTCCCGCGCACCCCCACGCGCCCATCCTCACCTATCCGTCAATTATCCTTAGCCAGTTCATTGCAGCGGCTGGCCAGCGAAAAGTCCAACTCCGTCAGACCCCCGGCGCTGTGCGTCGAAACCGCCACCCGCACCCTGCGATAACGAATATCGATATCCGGATGGTGATTCAACTCCTCCGCCGCCGTCGCCACCGTAACCACAAACGCGATCCCGGCCAGGAAAGTCTCAAATTCAAACTCCCTCGCGATCGCCTTGCCCTCCACCTCCCAACCCTCCAGGTCTTCAAGAGAACGTTCAATATCCTCGGCCGTCAAAAGATCAGGCATCCAGAAAACCTCCACCGTCGGCCGGCCAATACCGGCCGGTCACACCTATTACCTAGCGCAAAAGCAAGTCATAATCCAGCGCAAGCAATCCCGTTCCCAAGGGAATCGCGTCCCTCCATCCAATCCAATCGCCTTGCTCCGCCACCGCCGTCATCCGGCCGGCTCCAATCCCAATTCAGGTCCGCCCCGTCCTCCCAGATCCCGGCCCGGGCCAGACCGCCAAATCAATCTGTGGCAGGCCCGCCTCAAATCCCGTACACTTCCGCCACACCCTAAACTTTCTATCTGAGGGGATCGAAAGCCACTCGCCACCAACGAGGAGTTCCGCCGTAATGACCTACTTCATTACCGAGCCGTGCATCGGTGAAAAAGACGCCTCATGCATCGACGTATGCCCCGTCGACTGCATCCATCCCCGCACCGACGAGGCCGAGTGGGAAAAAGAAGAAATGATCTACATCGATCCTGAGGAGTGCATCGACTGCGGCGCCTGCGAGCCTGCCTGCCCCGTCGAAGCCATTTATCCCGACTTCGACCTTCCCGCCGACATGGAAAAATACCGCGCCATCAACATCGACTACTTCAAGTAGCGCCCCGCCCCGCGAACTAGCCACCACCCCCTGGTCCGGCGGCTTCAGGCTTCAGTCCCTTCACAACGTCTGTGCGCAGTTAGGGGCCCACACCCGCCCTTTAGGCGCCCCCACCGCTTCGCCTCGCCTGGATCTTCCCTGATCCGACCACCTCCACGGCGGCAGCGATTCCAGCAGCCCCCAGGGTCGTTCCCCGCAAGCGCGCCCCCCTCTCTCACCGCTTCGAGCCGCTCCGGCTCATATACTGTCCGTTCGCATAATTGGTCTGGGTCCGATTTCCAATCGACGTAGATCCGGCTAAAGAACTCACCGGCCCGGCATTTTTAAGAATTGCGAGGCCGCATCGGGCCCCCGGAGAAGTCTGACCGCGGCAACGTCCGCCGTTAACCAGAACAGAAGCACCGCATGAAACCACCACTGATCACCCGGATCGAGACCTTCGAGTTCACGGTCAACCTGCGCAATATTCGCGGCAGCTCGTCGGGGCTCGGGCTGATCTACGCGCCCGGAGACCAGGGCACCGTGCGCCGAAGTGCGATGCGGATTGAAACCGACTCCGGCGTGAGTGGAGAAGCGGTCGGACAGATGATCATGGCGGTGCGGCAAGCCGACCTGGTGGCACGCTTTCTGCTCGGGCGCGATGCCCGGCAACGCAACGAGATATACCATGACCTGCTGTTCGAGCTGCGGCAGCACGATGCGCTGGCGATCGGGTAGGCGGGCTCGATTCACCCCGGGCCTATGCTGATTTTGCCGTGCAGTGCCAGCAAATGGGCTACACGGCGTTCAAGATTCACGGGTGGATCGACGCCGATCCCAACGAGGAAATCGAGACTATCCATGCGGTGCGCGAGGCAGTTGGCAACTCGATGGCGCTGATGAGCGACCCGGCCTGCACGATACCCACGTTTGCGGAGGCGGTGCGGGTCGGACGGGCCTGCGACGAGGCAAATTTCTTCTGGTACGAAGACCCGCTTTCAGAGGGCGGCAAGTCGTTTCACGCGCACCGGTTGCTACGGGAAAAGCTGCAAATCCCGCTGCTCATGTCGGAGTACTTGCGGGGACTGATTGCCCATACCGATGCCGCAATCGTGGGCGCAACCGACATCCTGCGGGTGGACGCCTACCAGGACGGCGGAATCACCGGAGCGATGAAGATCGCGCACGTAGCGGAAGGGCTCGGCCTGGATGTTGAAATACATTCACACAGCCCGGCCCACCGCCACCTGATGACGGCGCTGCGCAACACTAACTACTACGAGATGAATCTGGTGCATCCCGATCCTGATGCGGACACATCAGCCGTGAACACCTACACCAACTATCGCGATGGACTCAGCGCCATCGATGCCGAGGGTTGCGTCTACGCACCCGATGGGCCCGGCCTGGGAGCGGAAATCGACTGGGACTACGTATACGCGCACCGAACCGGCGGAGAAGTTTACGAGTCATGACCCGGCAGCCGAACTGTGCGCTGACCAAGCTAGGCCGATGCGAGCGCCATTTCGACCGTCATCCCCGGCCGATCGTCCCCTCCGTCCCAGCATCATAGAAGAGCGCCGCCGCCGCCCTTTCTCTGCTCACGTCCGCTGCTAGAAGAAGCAGACGGAGTCTGTGCCTGCCGGTGCCTGCTGCCCTTTCTCTACTCGCGTCCGCTGCTAGAAGAAGCAGACGGAGTCTGTGCCTGCCGGTGCCTGCCGCCCTTTATTTACTCGCGTCCGCTGCTAGAAGAAACAGGCTGTGCCTGCCTGCGTGCAGGTTGGGATTCCCTCCCCAGGACCCCAACCTGACCAGAACCCGTCCCGCCGCCTCATCCCCATCCGGACCGGGACAACGCACCCACCTCCCCTTCCACCCCAATCCCATTTCCCGGAAAAATACACCTCTTTACTAAATTTCCAATCCCAAATATAAATCTCTTTGCTAAGAAATATATCCCATATTCCAATATTGGCTGGGTGCACCGCGCCCGCGGCATGCACAACGACAGCCGGAAAGCGCTCAATAAACAACCGAACCGCTATGAAATACCCCCTCACCACAAGCTATCCACTAAAACGACGAAATCCCGTTTTTGGCGAAAGTTACCCTGTAACTCCCGAACTCGCCGGCATCCCGAAACATCCACAAGTCCACCGCCGCTTGTGGACCGCTTCCCTGTGAGCCCCAAAATTGGCCCTCCACTGGACGCCCACAGCACAAAAACCACTCTCTCAAACGCACGTTTTCCAGATCGGCTATCTACCTACCCTTAAACAGCTCGGCCAGCGGCAACTTCCGCCTTCTACCATGTGAAATACACCCTGTGCCAGCTTCAACCCCACTTCGCCAACCCGACTTTGGTGCTCCAACCCGACTTCCAGAAAAACCGTTCTTATGGCCTGTGGGTAACGCCGTCGTTACAGCAGTTACCAAATTCAGCCCCCTAACTATCACCGCCTGCCCGTTCCCCAACTCGCCGTCCGCTGCTTGAAGAAACAGCCTGTGGCTGGCCAGAGCGGCCCAATCGGGCGAATAAGTCACAACCACGACCAAACCGCGTTATCATTGTCGTGGGGTGGACTCCAACACTGGCAAGCCGCCCGACCACACACTGGAAGTTGATGACGCTGGACCGGGTCTGTTTTCGCCGGGTATCCGATTTCGAACCATCCTCCCTACCCTTATGTCGCGGAGAGGATTTTGGTCTTCCAGGGTACTCGCCCGGTGTGTCCCGGGCACTTATCATTACTGGCTATTGCCCATAGCCGCGTTCGGCCCGGCCGAGACCGAGACCGAAGAAAGGAACTAATTGGCACAACGACGCGCAACCGCCCGCCCATCCCAATCGCGAAAGGCCAAATCCGCCCCCACCAAATCAGCCGGGGCCGCCTCTAGCACCTCCCCCGCCCCTGAGCCTCAGCAACCGCCCGTCGATCACGGCGAGCATCACAACCTCATCGCCCGCAATCTCAACGGCCTCCTCGAGAACTTCCAGGAGCTGCGCACCGAGATGCGCGTACTCGGGCGCGAGATACAGGCACTACACAAGAGATTCGAACAGGTGGAAGTGGATTTCCCGGACGTGCGCAAGAGAATAGAGACGGTCACATCGGCCGTCTTCGACAGCGACCAGACCCTCCGCGGAGTGACGAAACATGTCGAGGAGTTGTGGGGAACCGTCGCCGAAATCGCTGGCGAGCGCAAAGCGCTCGTCGAAAAACGAAAAATTGGACTCGAAGAAGATGAGAAGCGCCGCGACGCCGAAATGAAACGTCGCCTCGCCGATCTCACCAGCCAGTCCAAAACTAATATCTAGGAAGAGACATTCCAATTGAGAAGACTCAAACCAATACCTGAACGCGTCACCTTTGAAGAAAATGGCGGCGCCCCAACAACTCCCACCCGCCGCCGAGCCGCTCCCTCAAGGGAACGGTCGGCCAACGGAGAGACCGGCGTGCTATCCGCCGTCAACACCCTCACCGACATCGTCAGCCGCCAGACTGGCGGCCCCGCCGCCGGTGCCGGTGCCGGT
>Ga0310120_10003514_pt1 | contig 11197 bp, 10 predicted proteins | sample CB27_AW_983_MG_FD_203506 | JGI IMG/M metagenome (GOLD analysis project Ga0310120, IMG submission 203506) | Marine microbial communities from Western Arctic Ocean, Canada - CB27_AW_983 | ecosystem: Environmental > Aquatic > Marine > Oceanic | place: Canada: Western Arctic Ocean | collected... | reverse complement strand
ATCCCGTTTAGTTAATTAAGGTTCGAATAGTTAGTCGAACTCATCATGTAGGCTTCGATTGAAACCCCGACAGGGTATTTTTCCCTAAGTGCAGCCCAAGCCGGGTCGGCCGCAAAACCAGCCCATACTTCCTGGCGATGAGCACGGTCGCGATAAGCCAACATCCATACCAGAGTGTTCGGGTCATCGAGTCGCTGCCACACCGCAACCACTTCAGCCCCGTGCTTCTCAAAAATTGCGACCTCTTCTTCTCTGAAGCGCTGGTGAAGATCATTGATGCCACCCTCACCGTTAACTGCTGCCTCTGCTGTATACATACGAAGCTCGAAACAGCGAGCATCTGAGCCTACATTGGCTGAAAACTCATCTGCCAACTGTCCTGCCGGCCCGCACGGCTGAGGCGCTTGACCCGCATTCGCAAAGCTAATGCAGCCTAGACCCATAATCATCAACACTATTTTTCTCATTTTTATCTCCTTGCTGAGTACAAAATTTACAGTCAGTCTTCTAACATTATTCTATTGAAAAAACCCAAATCGCTGCTCCACCCTTCGGTGCGTCGTTCACAGGCATGTCTTCCTCTTCGGCAAACAAATTATACATCCTGTTCCAGTCATTAACATGGTACCCAGTTTGGCCAACTCCAATAGCCAAATACTGAATATCATCAACTGCATAGGTAATAATGGTTGAACTTGGCACATCATCAAGATTGGTTTCCCACAAAATTTCACCGGTGTCTTCGTCAAAAGCTCTAAGAGCCCGATTTAAATCACCCGCGAAAACTATTCCGCCCGCTGTGGCTAGAATTGAGCTAATAATTGGACTCGGCTGCCTATAGCGCCAAGAGAATTCTTGCTTTCCTAAATCTATAGCCTGGATACGTCCCATATTGCCATTACTTTCTGGGTGAAGCGCTTCAGCCATGAGCACACCAGTCGTTAGAATTTCATATCTGCCGTCAGGACCGGCTTCGATACAGCCCTCATTCAACGGCACGAATAATCGATTCGTTTTCGGATTAAAAGCCGATGGCGGCCAGCTTTTAGACCCATAGTGATTGGCACAGATAAGGCGCGTTTCCTCAGGGTTTGGAATAGTCGCCGGATTAATCGTTTTATAACCTGAAACTGGATCAATCGAAGTCACAACATTTTGTAAGCCCATATCGATGGAAAACATATATTGACCACTTGCGGCATCAACCGCATCGAGAATACCAAGCTTTCCAATGTTGATTACTGCTTTGCGAGTTTCTCCTTTGAAAGGAATACTTACGATCTGACGCTCGAAGGCCCAATCCAAATCCCATTGATCATTGGCTAGGTGCTGGTAATACCACACAAGTTCTCCGCTATCGGGATTCAAGGCTATGGTAGCGTTTGTATACAGAGCGTCATTCGTAATGCCATCAATTCCTAACGGGTAAAGCAACGGGCCAGTATCATAAGTCGGCGCCACTCCGAAATAGGCAAGATTCAATTCAGAGTCATAAGCCCCCGCGTTCCAAACAGATCCACCGCTTCGCCCTTCGATTGGCAGCCCATTCCAGGTGTTACCACCAGGCTCTCCTGGTCGCGGGATGGTATTAAACCGCCATTTTTTTTCTCCGGTATCGATATCCAACCCCAAAACCCAGCCCCCTTTCGCGATTCGCAGTGATGTAATACCTTGCATTACCGTATTACCAACAACAAAAGGTGCCATTCGTAAGTGATATCCACTTAACTCCTCTTCAGTCTCAATTTTATGATCCCAGATCAACTCGCCGGTTTTTGCGTTAAGCGCCAATACGTGGAGATCAGAAGTCGGCACATAAACCCTACCTGCATGCAATGCGACTCCTTTCTTTTGACTGGAGCGAACTTCTGATTGGTGTTGGTATCGCCAAAGCAGAGAGCCATTAGTTGCGTCTATTGCCAACACTGTGTCGGGAAATGTGAAAAAAAACATAATGCCGTCATGTACTAATGGGCCCGGATTGTTTTCACCGACCTGCAGGGGTATTCGCCAATTCAACTTTAATTTGTTGACCGTTTCTCGATTAATCTGATCAAGTGAACTGAAGCCCTGATTATCGTAACTGCGTTGCCATAACAGCCAGTCTTGGGCGGGAGGGTTGTTCAACATAGCATCTGTTACTGGGGTTAATTTTTGGAGCACTGCTGCAGCGCTTCCGGCGATACTTGTCTCGATTTCTACCTGCCGGTTTCCGTCCAGGTTAGTTAATACAGCATCAGACTCGAGACTAAGTCGGTTTACTGGCATATCCGGTGCTGCTGGTACCCCATTGAAAGAAAGAATATAGGCAGCAATCGCAGCGTAGTCTTCGTCTTCTAATCTCCTGTCACCACCTGGTGGCATTTGTCGAAGCTCTATAGCGAATTCATTCAGGGGAACTGCGCTCCATTTTGTCGCAAAAGATTCGCCAGACAGGTTCGGAACTACAGCGGCGCCTTCAAGGTCTAGCCCGTGGCAAGCGGCACAATTTATCTCGTATGCAGCCTTGCCTTCTACAACTTGCGGAGCGGTAAAACTGATCGTTTCTGGTCCCGGCGGCTGAGCTGTAGCAACTGGCATCAGGCAATCCCATATTATTAGGATCGCAAATGCGAAATAAATCTGCGACTTTGTTCGGTCAGTTTTCATCTTTTTAGGAAACTTAATTGCGTTCTAGTTTGCCCTATTACTACCATAGAGTGCGCTATTTTCATAACATGGTAATCATACATGCCCTCTAGTAACACGCCGCTTGCCTGACTAAAAACTTTCGGAGGCCGAGAATGAAACCTAAAAAAGCCTTTAAACCACTTAAGTACAACCTTCCAGGTGTGCGCTTTTATCTGATCGTTGCGATGTCACTGATAGTAAACAACGCATTGGGCCAGAATTGGCAGGCACTCCCCGATATGCCAGTCGGCAAGTGGGAACCAGGTACTGTAGTTTTGGAAGACAAGCTTTATATCTTTGGCGGTTATACAGAGGGGGTGGTTTCGAGCAAACGATCGGAAATTTTCGATCCCAGCGACAACAGCTGGACCTCGATACAGGACTTACCTAGTGCCATTACCCATATGAATATGGTGCTTGACGGCAGAACCGTATGGTTCGCCGGCGGATTCAAGGATGGTTACAAGGGACATACCATCGCGGAGGTATGGAGTTACGATATTGACCAGGATCGTTATACGGCGGCTCCACTCCTACCTGCCCCACGCGCCGGTGGTGGGTTGGCTGTCATAGGTAGCAATCTCCACTACTTCGGCGGGCTAATGATGGACCGAGATACCGACTCCAGCGATCACTGGGCCCTTGATCTGGAAGCCTGGGCGCTTGGGTCAGCCGAGTGGTCTGCTGTGGCCCCAATGCCGGTACCACGCAACCAGTTTTCTACCGTTGTGTTCGACGAAAAAATCTATGCCATCGGCGGCCAATTTCACCATGACAGTATGCAACTCGATCAGCCCCGAGTAGACATCTACGACCCTGTCACCAATTCCTGGAGCCGCGGCCCAGACCTTCCCAAAGGGCATTCCCACGCGGAAGGAGCCACTTTTGTTCATAACGATCAGATTTTCATGTTCGGCGGTCATACGACTCCCGCCGGTGGTACGAAATCTACGGACGGAGACATTCTAAGGTTAGCTAAGCAAGGCGGGTGGGGGAAAGTCGGAGAATTACCAGTACCGCTCTCCTCCCCGGCAGCAGCCATCATACAGGGCAAATTGTATGTGGGTGGTGGTGCGTTTGCCGGCAGCCAGGTACAGGGCAAGATGTGGACTGCCCTGCCATCCTGGCAGTAAAAGCTTTACTTTCCGAAGAGAATCACGAATTTACTGGTCTGACCCTGGATAGAAGGATCGAACACACTGTTATTCAATGGGTCATCTTCATTCTTGTGCAGATCTGATGCCCGCAAGACATTTAGGCCCGCGGCTTCGGCCAACTCTGTAACAATACCTTCCCCTATCCGGTGGAGCGTGCCACCAACTTCTGTCCCGGCACTGTCGTTGGCGATATGGTCTATTACTAGGAAGACTCCACCAGGTTTCAATACCCGGAAAATTTCCTCAAACGATTCTTCCGGATTCCCCAGTGATACATTCTCGCCGGGTTGGAACCAGAGCTCATGAGGCCCCAGGATCCAAGTCACCATATCGACGGAATTATCAGTGGCGCTAAGCTCGTCAAAATTAGTCCTACTCAGGCTTACGTTGGCTAAACGGTCACCGGCCAAGCGCTGCTCAACTGCCTCCCCGAAAAACCCGTCGAAAGCCGGTGGATTCTGCATTATGACATTGCCGCTCGGCCCGACAGTCCGGCTAAGAATTTCGGTGTAGTACCCAGTTCCCGCTTCAAGTTCGAGTATAGTCGTCCCTGATTCGATTCCGGCAAATGCGAGCACCTCCTGCGGCATGCGTCGAGCATCATCAGCAGCATCTTCGCCGGGTCTATCTCCATGGGCAAGCGCATTGGCAACCAAATCAGCAGAAGTTGTTTGTCCACAACCAGAGAAGCTCAAAGCCAGTAGACTACTAATCGCGACGGCAAAAAGTGCCTGTTTTGCTTGAAACATAGATTGCTCCCATTAATGAATTAATTTGTTGTAAAGAACAGGATATGTGATTGAGAAGTAATTAGGAAGAAATAGCCACTAGGGCCATACTAAATCTGAGGGATGAGGCTCGCGAGACACAAGAGGTATTACCTTCGGAATATAAAGTTCGGTAAAGGCCTTCTCTTTCTTGTGACGGTCAAGATCTTTCTGGGTTTCCCATTTCTCCACTAACAGAAATTGTCGAGTATCCGCCTGGGAGTGATAAACCTCGAATCGCTCGCAACCTGGTTCGCCGCTGGAGCGAATCGCTTGCTCCTTTAAAAACGACTTTACTTCAGTCACATCATTTTCATTTATAACTCTGAGTATTACGTTGTTATACACCATTGTTGTTTTTTAATTCTCCCTTCCTTTTCATGGCAAAACCCTGATCTTCATTATTCACGTTAGCCAGTTTATCAAGCAACTTCATTATTTTCCTCTCGAAGTATCTTCAGGCTAAGTTGTTCGTTGGTATCTCCTTAGTATGGTAAGTTCAGCGCAATTTGATTCTAAGTTACGACCAAGAGTAAAACGATATGAATACGGTACTAAAGCGGATGGGAGTCGGGTTGGGTTTATCAGGGCTCGCCATGGGGCTTTTCTACACCTACATGCGGCTGCACGATGGGCCTGTCGAATTTGTACCCTGGTTTACTATTAGTGTGGGTGGCCCCTTCCGCAGTGGTGAATTACTTGCATCTCCTGACGATTGGACATTCTTGAAGGATCGCGAAGAAATTGAGATGGAGACACTCAATTTAGGCACGTCCAAAACCATTTGGATATCCGTGGTGGACGGACGCATGTTTATAGCCAGTGGGCGCCGCAATACCTGGATCGGTCAGATCTGGAAGCAATGGCCGCAACGGGTCGCCGAAAACGATCGCATCATCTTACGAGTAGATGACAAGCTTTACGAACAGCGCCTGCAACCTATTACCCAGGGGCCCGATGTTATTACGGCAATGACAGAAAGTGCGCGCAAATATGGTAGGGGTGGCGCCCCCCAAAGCGACTCCATTGCGCGCGAGTATGTTTGGTTGTTTGAAGTGGTATCGCGCTGAAGCAATTAGTTGGGGAAATCCTAATTGGGAGGAAGGCGATAAGCGAAAACATATCCACCAAGGGGATCTTCATCATCAGCTTGCAATGGTTCGTATCCTGAGCCACGTGTTGAGTTAAAAACCGGCACTACGACTATTAGAGTCTGGTTTCCCTCAGGAGAGAGGTAAGTCATAGGTGTCCCTTGGGCAGTATACGGAATTGAATGTTTCCACAACTCACTACCATCACTCACCCTGGTTGCTCGTACCGTGTTATCGAAAGCCCCCGCACTGAATATCAACCCTCCAGCCGTGGTGGCTGTGCCACCCGTTTGCGGGGTGCCAATGGTAAGCGGCAAACGCGTAGGAATTCCCAGCGGGCCAGTATGTTTCGCAGTTCCGATGGGTTTCTCCCATAACAGCTCATGTGTTTCAAGATCCACAACACCGAGAATGCCATAGGGCGGCTGCATGCACGGTACATGCAAGGGCGACATAAACCGAGTTGTGGTGTGGCTATACGGGGTACCGAGCTGACTGCCGGTAACCCCTTCCGGTAATTCGTCTCTGGGAATCAGAGTTAACTTATTTGCCATAAACAGGGGGTTGACGATCATTAGGTTGTTGGCCTCATCGACGCTGACACTGCCCCAGTTGAACCCGCCAGTCGGACCCGGGTTTTGCAGAACCGAGCCAACACCCGGCACCGTAAAGTGCCCCTCATAACGCATTTTCTGGTATTCAATACGGCACCAAAGTTGATCCAATGGAGTCAAGCCCCACATCTTTGACTCATCCAGCTGCATGCGAAAAATCGGAATGTCCACAGCGAATGGCTGGGTGGGTGCAATGTAATCTTCGGGCACACCCCCAGTTTGTGGTACGGGGAGTTCTCGGATATCGAATAAAGGTTCACCGGTCTCGCGATTGAGGACAAACACCTCTCCACGCTTTGTGGGTTGCAACACTGCCTTGACCTTTTCACCATTCTCATCAGGCAAGTCAATCAGAGTCGGCTGCGATGGCACATCGTAATCCCATATATCATGGTGTACCGTTTGGTAGGACCAGCGCACTTTGCCTGTATCCCCCTCAATGGCAACGATTGAACTGGCATACTGATCACTAGCCTCTAGCCGGTAGCCACCAAAGTAGTCGGGTGTTTCATTTCCGGTGGGAGCGTAAATCAGCCCTAACTCCTCATCGACACTAAACAAACTCCACACATTGGGAGTGCCCCGGGTATACACCTCTCCCCGCAGTGGTTCGGAGGTAATTCCTGGTCGCCCCATGTCCCACGCCCATACAAATTCACCGGTTATGGCGTTGAATGCTCTTACCACTCCCGAAGGCGGACCCACAGAGCGATTATCGATGACCCAGCCACCCACTACAGCATTGCCTTTTACAATGCCCGGCGGCGAAGTTTGAAAGTTGGCGATTCGCGGATCGTTACCCATGCCTATAGTAAGGTTGACTTCACCCTGGTCAGCAAAGCTCGAACACCTTTCACCGGTCAAGGCATCGACAGCAATTAATCGAGCATCAGTAGTATTGGTAAGAATTCTTTCTTCGCATTCACCGTCATACTCCTGTGGCGCCTTGTAATAGGAAACTCCGCGGCAGCCCGTGGTGAAGTAACGAGCCTGCGATAAGTGAGCAGGATCGATAAGCGGATCAAATTGCCATGCCAGGACTCCAGTCTCAGCATCCAGGGCAATGATTCTATTCCCGCCGGTGCACATATACAGTAGCTTCCCTATTTGCAACGGAGTCGCTTTGAACGCTCCTCCAGCCCCGGTTCGGTAGGTCCACGCCAATTCCAGCTCATCCACATTATCAATATTGATCTGATCTAAGGGAGAATAACGAGATCCTTTCAGGCTGTTTCCATAGCTCGGCCAGTCAGTTTCCGTGTTAACAGTATTAATACCACTGCGAGCAGACATGGGCTTCACTTCATAGCCTGTGCCATCAATAAAAACCGATACCGCGATCACGACTGCGATAGGCGGCATGCTTCTGGCAATGGGCGAGGCAAGCAAAGGGGGTGGTGATCCCTGGTACAAGGGTTTGCGAAGCCAGGGAGTCAGGAACCAGAGTCCAATTATTGCAAACGGCAGAATGCGCGGCACCAGTGCCCACAAGTTAGTACCCGATTCATAGAACGACCAAACAATAGTGGCTAACAATAAGCCACCGTAAATTATCGAGCCCTGTGGATTCCCATTCCATAAGTGCCGAGCACTGAAGCCCAGAGCCAGCCCAGCGGCTAGGTAATAGAGGGAACCTCCGAGAAAAAATAATTGCAAACCACCGAGTACCAGCGGTATTGCAAGTACGGTAAGAAATAACGGGAAAATACGTGGGGGTTTGAACTCGGTGAGCGGCGCCATTGTGCAGGCTGCTCCTTATATTTCTATTTCTATTATTGAGGCGGAGGCCACACTCGCGCCTCCGTCTCAATCAATTTTACAGCAGGCCTTCGGCTTGCAGGCGCTCTTGCACCCGGGCCCCACGCAGGATGTTTTCCATGCCATAGTTGCCTTCATGGCAGGCGTATTCATATAGAAGACCGTCCACCTTGGTCATAGACACAATGGCGGTAAATTTGTCGCTGTAGGTGGACGGATCATCGATCGTAAATTCATAGTCGACTGTGTAAGGCCCCATACGGGTGAAACGTTCAGTGAGCACCTTGTCATAGGATGTACCGCTGAAGCCAAAACTTGAGGACATGCCGTTGAAGTTTTTTGTGACTGCAACTAACGTATCGCCATCCCAATAACCCCGTGAATCCCCCGTCCAGAGTCTTACGTCGTCATCAAGCTGACCCATCGCTGCGGCGGATTCATAGAGATGCACAACGCGGGCATCATGAATCATCTCGGTCAACAACACAGCGGTGTCTTTACTCTGGAAAATCTGCACATTGTTGTTGTACAAGCTAGGCACAAACGGTGGTCCCGCGTTAAATCCGATAATACAGCGCTCAGACAGTCCCCGGTCTTCCGGTCCATCAGTGCCGATGCCTCCCGCAGAAATACGAACTGGCCGCGAGGCTCCTGTAGTACTACCTCCGTATACGCCCCTTTGTAAGGCTGCCCCTTCCGCCATGGGGGGCAAACGTCCGTCAGAGGGGGAAATAATGTGCGAGGTTCTTACGTTGCCACCAATACCTGCACTCTCTATCCAGAAATCATTGTATGACCCGTCCACGCCTTCGATAGGCAATGCCCCATCGGAATTGGCATCAGCAGTTGCCCGGCTTACCGCGGCTTCGGCAATTTCTTCCTCTGTAAGAAACTGTCTTTCACCAAATCGGGAAGGCCGTTGCATTGGAACGTTGGAAGAAAAATTCCATACCCCTTGCAAGTCAGGCTGCCCCCACTGCGTCCGGGGAACTTCGTAGTTCTGGGCAAAGACCAACACTGCACAGAAACTGGAAAAAACGAGTAAAATCAATGTGCTCATTCTTTTCATGGGGAGCTCCTTGAAAATTTCATATTCAATGGTTGGACCATAGCCTATTCGTGCACTCAGCACAATTTAGTTATCTTCGCTATATTCGGCATGGGCAGCACGCAACCAAACGTCGGTTCTCTGTCCGGGTTCAGCCAAGCCCTGTGCCGGATTTCCTGCAACCATCTGGTCAGCAGTTAGACCCTCAGCAACTGCTGCCTTGATGCGGGTGCGCATCGTCATCAACATATTGCGAAAATCGAGCAAATCAGCACGGCTTGAAAGTTGCCCATGGCCAGGAATAATAATTGTTTCGTCATCAATAATTCCCGCGATATTCCATAATGCGTCAATCATCCCATCCGTAGATCCGCCATTTGGCTGATCGATAAACGGCAACCCATAGCGGACGAACATATCACCAGTATGTATAACATTAGCTTCGCGAAAATAGATTTGCGCATCACCATCGGTATGTCCAATACCGGTATGGATAAGATCAATTGTGTGACCGTTGAAATAGAATCGCATGGTATCGAAGAATGTAATCTTGGGTTGTCCCACCTCGTCATAAGCAGGCTGAGGGCGCCCGTTAACGACATGATCAACTTCCATACGCTTGCGGCTATTGTCTTGCGCTACAATATAGGCACCGGCACGCCCAAAATTTTCATTGCCATCCGAGTGATCGAAATGAAAATGGGTATTAACTACGAATTCTACAGATTGGTCAGTTAACTCGCCTATCGCGGCTGAAATCTTATCGGTTAGCGGTGCAAACTGATCATCAATAATGAAAGTGCCGTCATCACCAACGGAGACACCGATATTGCCACCACTGCCCTGCAGCATGTAAATGGAATCAGTAACCTGGGTCGCTGTAATCTCAATATTGTCACAGTCTTGTGCCGCCACGACGTTTAAAAACTGCAAGGGAAGTATGACGGCAAACAACCCTGGAAGAGCATGGAATTTCCTGAGCATAGAGTGCCTCTTTTTTCTTGTTTTTGACAATGGGAAAGCCTAGAGGAATTATGGTAGCAGCACAAATCCTGCTTGAACTGTTTTCATGTCTATTGCCGGCTCTTGGTTTAGAAATTAAGTACTGATAATCTCACGGAACTAGTTCAAAACAAATTAAGGAGAACTTAATGAGAACTATAAGAACACTTCTTCTCTTATTAGTAACTAGCCCCACTTTACTGGATGCCCAATCGGGCTCCTATGACTGGCCTAGCCAGAATCTAAATATTCATAATAGTCGTTACGCAGAACTGGACCAGATTAACAAATCCAACGTGGATCAACTGCGGGAAGCCTGGACATTCTCGCCTGGTCCTCAGGACGACATCACCCAGGTCACTCCATTGGTTGTTAGCGGGGTCATGTTGCTGCACTCGCGCAACACAATGTTTGCTCTCGATGCTACCTCAGGCGTAGAGTTGTGGCGACGACCATTGGATGCGGGCTCAGCAGGTGGTCCTGTGCGTGGCTCTACCTACTCAGAGGGCAGGGTTTATGCCTACCGTGGTGCAGACCTTTATGCTTTCGATGCTGGTAATGGTGAAGCTATCCGATCCTTTGGGGATACCGGAGTATTGAAAGTGGTTGCCGAGGCGCTTAACTTCAAGTACCCAGATGTCTATTCGGTGAATACGGATCCGATCAGTCTGGGCTATCGTCTTACCACGCCTCCTACAATCCACGACGGAAAAATGTACGTCGCCGCCGCATTATCGGAAGGTCATATACCCGGTGGCCTGGTAATCAGAATCGATGTAGAAACCGGAACGGTTGAATGGGTGTTTAACACTATCCCCCAAACTCCCAGTGACTCCGGCTGGGAAATAGCCCAAAGCACATGGGGTACAGGTCAACGTGCTGGTGGTGGGGTTTGGACTCCGCCAGCTATTGATACTGAACTGGGACTCGTTTACGTCAACGCCGGTAACCCGTCACCGGACTATGACGGTTCGGCACGAGCAGGTGCGAATCTTTTTTCAAATGCCACGATTGCTCTTGATATGGATACAGGAGAACTCGCGTGGTACTACCAAGCGGTGCATCACGATCTATGGGACTGGGATCATGT
>Ga0310120_10003513_pt1 | contig 11201 bp, 4 predicted proteins | sample CB27_AW_983_MG_FD_203506 | JGI IMG/M metagenome (GOLD analysis project Ga0310120, IMG submission 203506) | Marine microbial communities from Western Arctic Ocean, Canada - CB27_AW_983 | ecosystem: Environmental > Aquatic > Marine > Oceanic | place: Canada: Western Arctic Ocean | collected... | reverse complement strand
TCGTCGGGTCGTGCTTCGCCATTACTTTCGTGATCGCCGCCGTCAGCGTCGTCTTCCCGTGGTCAATGTGCCCAATCGTCCCGATGTTCACGTGCGGTTTCGACCGATCAAACTTCTCTTTCGCCATCGTTCGAGCCTCTCGTCTTCAGCTGCCCTGGATACGCGCGATGACCTCATCACGAACCGCTTGGGGCACCTGTTCGTATCGGTCAAAGTGCATAGAGAACGTCGCACGCCCCTGCGTGCGAGATCGCAAGTCAGTGGCATAACCGAACATTTCGGAAAGCGGCACCCGCGAGTTCACAATCTGTGTCCCGCCCTTGGCTTCCATCGACCGGATACGCCCTCGCCGCGAATTGAGGTCGCCAATGATGTCGCCCATATACTCTGCCGGAACCACGACCTCTACACGCATCACCGGCTCGAGCAGCTCTGCCCCAGCCTTACTCGCGGCTGTCCGAAACGCCATCGAGCCAGCCACCCTAAACGCGATCTCGGACGAGTCGACGTCGTGATACGAGCCGTCATACAAGGAGACACTTACGTCATCGATCGGGTAACCGGCCAACACGCCGGTCGTCATGGCGTCTCGAATCCCGTCCTGTACCGACTTGATGTATTCGCGGGGAATGGCGCCACCGCGAATATCATTCGAGAACTCAAAGCCGTGCCCAGGTTGCCCCGGCACCACCCGAATCTTGACGTGGCCAAACTGACCTCGACCACCCGTCTGCTTGACGTAACGACCCTCCGCCTCAGCCTGGTGGGTCAACGTCTCTTTGTAGGCCACCTGGGGCCGACCCACAGACGCTTCCACCCCAAACTCTCGCTTCATCCGGTCGACGAGAATCTCAAGATGCAGCTCGCCCATGCCTGAGATCACAACCTGTCCGGTCTCTTCGTCTGACTTGACCTGAAACGTTGGATCCTCAACGGTGAGCTTAGCCATGGCCTGACCGAGCTTTTCCTGGTCGGCCTTGGTCTTCGGTTCTATCGCCAGGCTAATAACCGGGCTCGGAAAATCCATCGATTCGAGCACGATCGGGTGCTCTTTGTCACAGATGGTGTCCCCGGTCCCAACAGTCTTGAGGCCGACGGCGGCCACGATGTCGCCCGAGTAGACTTGGTGGATCTCCTCCCGCTTGTTCGCATGCATCTTGAGGAGTCGGCCTACGCGTTCGCCGCGTCCGCGGCTGGGGTTGTAAATCGTCGAGCCGGACTTCATCATGCCCGAATAGACCCGAATAAAGGTCAGTTGCCCTACGAACGGGTCGGTCATGATCTTGAAAGCCAGCGCGGAAAACGGTGCGTCGTCGCTAGCCTCTCGCTCACTCGGCGAATCTTCAGACCCACCAGGTTCGACGCCAACGATCGCCGGCACATCACTCGGCGAGGGCAGGTAGTCTACGACGGCATCGAGAAGTGGCTGAACGCCTTTGTTCTTGAAAGCGGAACCGCAAAAAACGAGCACGAACGGCGATTCCTCTTTCTTGACGGACTCAACCACCCGGCGCCGAAGCGTGGCCTTTATCTCGTCCTCGCCAATTTCCTCGCCGTGCAGATACTTACTAAGAAGATCGTCGTCCGCTTCTGCGACCTTCTCGATGAGTTTCTCGCGTAGCGCGTGGGCCTCAGCTTGATACGCATCGGGGATATTCCCGACGATCGCCTCGGCGCCAAGGGACTCAGTATCGTAGCGGAGCGCCTTCATCGACACGATATCAATGATCCCGTTGAATCCGTCAGCCGTGCCCATTGGCATCTGAACCGCTACGGGGTTGGCACCAAGTTTGTCGCGAATCTGGCTGATCGTGGCGTGGAAATCGGCGCCCACTCGGTCCATCTTGTTCACGAAACAAATCCGCGGCACCGAGTACTTGTCGGCCTGGCGCCACACGGTCTCGGATTGGGGCTCAACACCGCCTACGGCGTCAAATACGGCAACAGCGCCGTCCAGGACTCGGAGTGACCGCTCGACCTCCGCCGTAAAGTCGACGTGCCCCGGCGTGTCGATGATATTGATCCGGTGGTCCTGCCAAAAGCAGGTCGTCGCCGCCGACGTAATCGTGATGCCTCGTTCCTGTTCCTGCTCCATCCAGTCCATGACCGCGGTCCCGTCATGAACCTCGCCCAACTTGTACGTAATCCCGGTGTAATACAGGATTCGCTCGGTCGTCGTCGTCTTGCCGGCATCGATGTGAGCCATGATGCCGATATTTCGAGTGCGAGCGAGAGGAACTTGCCTGGGCATACTCTGCGACTTTCGCGGGTCGGCTTTGGATGTCGATTTCTCGACTGGCAGCTCAGCCGTGGTCACGCTTCCATCCTTACCACCGATAATGGGCAAAGGCCTTGTTTGCCTCCGCCATTCGATGGGTATCTTCGCGCTTCTTGACAGCCCCGCCCCGAAGATTTGAGGCGTCGATCAGTTCATTCGCCAGCTTTTCTCGCATCGTTTTGCCGTCGCCTCGATTCCGTGCGTAAGAGGCGAGCCAACGAATGCTCAAAGAGAGCCGCCGATTCTGCGTCACCTCAATCGGTATCTGATAGTTCGACCCCCCCACGCGGCGAGATTTCACCTCAAGGCTGGGCTTGGTGTTGTCAACGGCTTTCTTGAATATTTTGAGAGGATCATCTCCAGTGCGGGTGCGAATCACGTCCAAACTGCCATACAAGATGGACTCAGCCACACTGCGTTTCCCGCCCTTCATCAGCATCCGCACGAATTTCGTGACCAACGTGCTGCTATAGACCGGGTCGGCCGGAACCTCACGTTTTGGTATCTCGCGTCGACGAGGCATACGCTATTTCCCTCTACTCACACTCTGAGTCGTCCTTGACCGCGGCGCGGCTAGGCCTTGGGCCGCTTCGTCCCATACTTGGAGCGGCTTTGCTTGCGGCCTTGCACGCCAACCGTATCGAGGGTTCCCCTCACCACGTGATATCGCACACCCGGGAGGTCTTTCACGCGACCGCCGCGGAGCAACACCAACGAATGCTCCTGAAGGTTGTGCCCTTCGCCGGGAATGTAACTGGTCACTTCGATACCATTTGTGAGACGAACTCTGGCGACCTTGCGAAGGGCCGAATTCGGCTTCTTTGGCGTCTGTGTGAATACCCGCACGCAGACGCCCCTGCGTTGGGGGCACTGCTGAAGGGCTGGGCTTTTTGTCTTACTCACCACCGGTATCCGTCCGTGGCGAACCAACTGGCTTATCGTCGGCAAGACAACTCCTCACACTACGCCACCGCGTCACGCGACCAGCATCCAAAACGATGCGTCGCCGCCGCGGCGAAAAGTTTGCGGTCGAGGCCTAAAAGCCGCCGTCTCTACGGACGACCGACTTGGCACCTTGACCAAGTTGACCCTATGTCTGTTAACGCGTCGTGCAGGCGATCAACGGCGAACGCCGCGATCCCACTTCAGGAACAAAGTCCGCTGGACAGGTCGGGGGCTGGGATAGGGTTTCCTACACCCCCCTGCTAAAACCGTACGAGATTATCATAGGTTTTTCGCGAGCGCAACAATTCTCTCGTTTCTGCCAGAGGCCTGGTGCCCCAGCGCGTGCCACGCTACTCAGAATCTATCCCGCTTCTATCCTTCCAGTGGCTCGGGAGTAGGACGCACGAGCCGCCCCTCTTCTGGACGCCCGATGCGGTCATCCGGCTCGACAAAGTACTCCATCTCTCGCTCGAGTTCTAGCTCTTCGAGCGAAAGCGGCTGCGGCGGCGGTGGCTCATCCGCCTCGATGCTGACGTATTTGTAAAGATCGAACCCAGTCCCCGCGGGTATCAGGCGACCCATGGTCACGTTCTCTTTGAGACCGCGCAGGTGGTCTACCTTTCCAGAGATAGACGCCTCGGTGAGCACCCGTGTTGTCTCCTGGAAAGACGCCGCCGAGATGAACGACTCGGTGGAAAGTGACGCCTTGGTAATGCCCAGCAGCATCGCCCGCCCCGTCGCTGGACGCCCGCCGGACTCGATCACGCGCTCGTTCTCTTCAGTAAAACGAACCTTGTCTACCTGTTCGTCGACGAGGAACTCCGTGTCCCCGACGTCTTCGACTTTTACCCATCGCATCATCTGGCGCACGATGACTTCGATGTGTTTGTCGTTAATGGCAACACCCTGCAGTCGGTATACCTCTTGAATCTCGTTGACCAGGTATCTGTGCAGCGCCTTCTCACCGAGAACACTCAAGATATCGTGAGGATTGCTGGGCCCGTCCATCAGCGGCTCGCCGGCGCGAATCCGGTCGCCATCTTGGACGTTCACGTGGACACCGCGGGGGAGTGAATACTCGCGTGGCTCGGCGCCCTCTTCGTCAGGGATGATGACCATCTTGCGCATCCCTTTGACGATCCCGCCGTGCTTGACCACGCCGTCAATCTCGCTGATGACCGCCGTCTCACGCGGTTTGCGGGCCTCAAACAGCTCCACGACACGCGGCAAACCACCCGTGATGTCTTTGGTTTTTGTCGTCTCGCGTGGAATCTTTGCGAGCACATCGCCACCATCGACGGTGTCGCCCTCTCCCACCATCAAATGGGCGTGGGACGGCATGTGATACTTCCGCGCGATCTTCCCGGCCTCGTTGCGAATCTCGATCGTGGGCTGCCTCTTTTCATCAGCCGAGTCAACGATGATGAGACGCATGAGACCCGTCACCTCATCGCGTTCTTCGTTGACGGTCATACCCTCGATGATGTCCTTGAAGCGAACGGTTCCGCTCTCCTCGGTGAGCATGGAGAACGTATACGGATCCCACTCCACCAACGTCTGTCCCGGCTCCACTTGTTGGTCGTCCCGTACCCGCAACTGAGCGCCGTAGACCAACGCATAGCGCTCGCGGTCGCGTCCTTTTGCATCCTGCACGACCAGAGAACCGGTCCTATTCATCACGATCAACGAGCCGTCCTTCTTCTCGACGACTTGTACGCCCTGGAACTTTGCGGTGCCGGCGTGCTTGCTCTCGAGCGTGGACTGCTCCGATACCCTCGACGCCGTGCCGCCGATATGGAACGTCCGCATCGTGAGCTGCGTGCCCGGTTCTCCAATCGATTGGGCAGCGATGACCCCAACCGCCATTCCCCTTTCCACGAGCCTCCCCGTCGACAAATCGCGACCGTAGCAATTCGCGCAGGCGCCGCGCCGGGACGCGCACGTGAGAACGGATCGAATCTTCATCTTCTCGATGCCGGACTCCTGGATGGTCGACGAGAGCTCTTCGCTGATCTCGGTATTCGCCTCGACGATGACCTCGTCGGTAAAGGGATCTCGGACCCGCTCCAGCGAGACACGACCAATGATCCTGTCGCGAAGCGGTTCGATAATCTCGCCGCTCTCGACGATAGCCTTCGATTCGATCCCGTCCAGAGTCCCGCAATCCAGCTCAGAAATAATCACGTCCTGCGCGACATCGACCAGACGGCGGGTCAGATACCCTGAGTCGGCGGTCTTGAGCGCGGTATCCGCCAAGCCTTTGCGGGCGCCGTGGGTCGAGATGAAGTACTGCAACACCGTGAGCCCCTCACGGAAATTGGACGTAATCGGTGTTTCGATAATCTCGCCCGACGGCTTGGCCATCAACCCGCGCATCCCTGCCAACTGCCGGATCTGCTGCTTGCTGCCTCGCGCGCCAGAGTCGGCCATAATGAAGACCGGATTGAACGAGCTCTCCGCGCCGTCAGTGCTTTCCATCTCGCCAAACATCGCATCGGCGATCTTCTCGGTGACGTCTGACCAAATCGCGATGACCTTGTTCTTGCGCTCACCATTGGTAATTGCCCCGTCAAGATACTGGCCCTCGACGCTGATCACCTCTTCATTGGCCTTCTTTACAAGAGAGTCCTTCTCTTGAGGGATGACCAGGTCGTTGATACCAATCGAGAGACCAGACTTGGTCGCGTAGAAAAAGCCCAGGTCCTTGAGACTGTCAAGCATCAACACCGTCGGTTTGAGCCCGTATCGCAAGTAACTGTATTGGACGAGCTGTTGGAGCCCCTTCTTTTTCATCAAGCCATTAATGAACGGAATCCCCTCGGGTAGCGCGCTATTGAACAGCACTCGGCCCACGGTGGTGTTGACGATCTTCCCTTCAAGGACATCGACGGTGGTATGGAGCACATCCTGGTCGTCTCGGACCACCGTGAGGTCCATGAACTCGCCGCTGAGACGCAGCCGTATCGGCGTCAGCGTCGCGACCACGCCGGCCTCGAGGGCAAGCGTCACATCCTCCGCCGTGCCAAACACTCGCCCCTCGCCCTTTGCCCCCGGTCTTGGCTTGGTCATGTAGTAACACCCCAACACGATGTCCTGCGACGGAACCGTGATCGGTGCGCCGTTCGACGGCGACATGATGTTGTTCGAAGACATCATCAATACCGTCGCTTCAATCTGCGCTTCGGGGGACAACGGCACGTGGACGGCCATCTGGTCACCGTCAAAATCAGCATTGAACGCGGTGCAGACCAGCGGGTGAATGCGAATCGCTTTTCCCTCGACAAGGACGGGCTCGAACGCCTGGATCCCCAACCGGTGCAAGGTCGGAGCGCGGTTCAAGAGCACGGGGTGCTGACGAATTACATCTTCGAGGATGTCCCAGACCTCAGGCTCTTGCTGCTCGACCATCTCTTTGGCTTGCTTGATGGTCGCCACGAGTCCCCGCTCCTCAAGCTTGTTGTAGATAAACGGCTTAAAAAGCTCCAGCGCCATCTTTTTCGGGAGCCCGCACTGATTCAACTTGAGCTCTGGCCCCACGACGATAACCGAACGACCGGAGTAGTCGACCCGTTTTCCCAATAGGTTCTGTCGAAATCTGCCCTGTTTACCTTTCAGCGTGTCCGACAGTGATTTCAGCGGACGGTTGTTGGCCCCACGTAGCACACGACCTCGACGACCGTTGTCGAATAGCGCGTCGACCGCTTCCTGCAACATCCGTTTCTCGTTACGGATAATGACGTCGGGCGCCCGCAGCTCCATCAACTTTTTGAGGCGGTTGTTGCGGTTGATAACCCGACGATAGAGATCGTTGAGATCAGACGTCGCGAATCGTCCACCATCTAGCGGAACCAATGGTCGTAGTTCTGGTGGAATTACGGGCACGATGTCCAGAATCATCCATTCCGGACGATTGGTTGACCGACGGAACGAATCGACGACCTTGAGCCGTTTTGCGAACTTCAGCTTTTTCTGGGTCGAGGTCTCGCTGCGCATCCTGGCCCGGAGTTCCAATGCCAGCTCCGAGATCTCAACGCGTTTGAGGAGCTCCTTGATAGCTTCCGCACCCATCTGAGCACGAAACTTGGGTCCGTACTCTTCGCGTGCCTTGCGATACTGCTCTTCGGTGAGGAGTTGGTTGTCCTTGAACTCGGTGTCGCCGGGCTCGATGACCACATAGGCCTCGAAATACAACACGCGCTCGAGCTCACGCAAGGAGATGTCGAGGAGGTGACCGATCCGGCTAGGCAACCCCTTAAAAAACCACACATGGCTGACAGGTGTCGCGAGCGTAATGTGACCAAGTCGCTCGCGACGAACCTTGGCCTGCGTGACCTCGACGCCGCACTTGTCACAGATCACCCCGCGGTGCTTCATCCGCTTGTATTTACCGCACAAACACTCCCAGTCGGTCACCGGGCCAAAAATCTTGGCGCAAAACAGCCCATCGCGCTCTGGCTTGAAGGTGCGGTAGTTGATCGTCTCGGGCTTTGTGACCTCCCCGTGAGACCACGACATGATCTTCTCGGGGGAGGCGAGACTGATGCGGATCGCGTCAAAGTCCACGCTGAGCGAGCTCCGGTCGTTATAACTTGGTCGCATGAGGTTCCTTTCAGTCGGCTACGACATCGGGCAGCACGTCTTCAAGTACCGGCTCAGGCTCAGTCTCTGGCAGCAGCATCTCGAGCGGCTTCTTGGTCTTGATAAGGTCGACGTCGAGACAAAGTGCTTGGAGCTCTCTGATGAGCACATTGAACGACTCTGGTAATCCCGGCGTGAACGACGCGTCGCCCTTGACGATGGCTTCGTAGATCTTCGCCCGCCCCGTGACGTCATCTGATTTTGCTGTCAGCAGCTCCTGCAAGATGTGAGCAGCGCCATACGCTTCAAGCGCCCAGACCTCCATCTCTCCAAACCGCTGCCCGCCGAACTGCGCCTTCCCACCCAGTGGCTGTTGAGTGATCAAGGAGTACGGACCGATCGAGCGGGCGTGAAGCTTGTCGTCGACCAAATGCGAAAGCTTCAACATGTAGATATACCCGACGGTCACCTCTTCCTCGAACCGATCGGCGGTCATACCGTCATACAACACCGTCTTACCGGCGGTCGGAAGATTCGCCTTAGCCAGCCAGTCCTTGATCTCCGTCTCGCCGGCACCATCAAACACCGGTGATGCGAAATAGAGTCCGAGCGCTTCAGCCGCCCATCCGAGGTGCGTTTCGAGAATCTGTCCGACATTCATGCGCGAGGGAACGCCTAGGGGGTTCAGAACGATCTCGACCGGCGTCCCGTCCGGCAGGTGGGGCATATCCTCTTCGGGAAGCACGCGGGCGATGACCCCCTTGTTGCCGTGCCGGCCCGCCATCTTGTCCCCGACCGAGAGCTTCCGCTTCATCGCAACGTAGACTTTGACGAGCTTGATGACTCCCGGCGGAAGCTCATCACCGCGGCGAATCTTTTCCTTCTTTTCCTCGAACAGCTGACGAATAACCTCGACCTGACGTTCTGTGCGTTCCTCGATGCCGCGCAGTTTCGCCTCGAGCTTCGAGTCATCGGCTTCGACCCGGGCCCGTGCCAAGTCGAGGAAGGTCAAGGGCCGCATCGTCTTGTCGTTCAGGACGGTTCCCTTATCGAGAATCGTGTCTCGGCCGTACTGGTCGTAGAGATCGGTGGACAGCGTCGTGCCGTTCAGCATCCCGGCCACGCGTTTCTTGACCTCGTCGTGGAGAATGCGAACCTCGTCCTCGAGGTTCTTCTCCATCAATTCGAGATCTTCGGTTTCGATCGCTTTGGCGCGTTCGTCCTTGTCGATCCCCTTGCGAGAAAAGATCTTCACGCCGACGACGATGCCTTCGATTCCCGGAGGACACAGCAGAGACGCGTCTCGCACGTCCCCGGCCTTTTCCCCAAAGATCGCCCGCAAGAGCTTCTCCTCCGGCGTCAGCTGAGTCTCGCCCTTCGGGGTCACCTTGCCGATCAGGATGTCCCCGGGTTTGACGTTGGCACCTATGCGAATGATCCCGCTCTCGTCGAGATCCTTGAGAAATCCCTCGGAGACGTTGGGTATGTCCCGGGTGATCTCTTCTGGTCCAAGCTTGGTATCTCTCGACTCGATGTCGAACTCCTCGATGTGGATCGAGGTGTAGTAGTCCTCTTTGACCAACCGCTCCGAGACCAAGATGGCGTCCTCGAAGTTGTAGCCGCGCCAAGGCATGAACGCCACCAGAACATTCTGCCCGAGCGCAAGCTCGCCAAACTCGGTGCTCGGACCGTCGGCCAACACTTGTCCTTGAGTCACCTTCTGACCCACTCTGACGATCGGCTTTTGGCTGATACAGGTGTTTTGATTCGACCGCCGAAACTTGGTCAGATTGTAGATATCGGCACCCATCTCGATGGAGAAACCGGCCACGGCTTCCTCACCCTCGACCCGCACGACCACCCGTTGCGAATCGACGTAATCGACGGTTCCGCTCCGACGGGTCAGCACCACTGCCCCGGAATCGCGAGCCGTGATGTATTCCATCCCGGTTCCCACATATGGGGCGCGTGCTCGGAGTAGGGGAACCGCCTGCCGCTGCATGTTCGAGCCCATGAGCGCACGGTTGGCATCATCGTTCTCGAGAAACGGCACAAGCGACGCCGCTACTGACACGAGCTGTTTTGGCGAGACGTCGATAAACTCGACCTTATTGGCTGGCGACAGCAGGAAATTGCCGGCTTGCCGACAGTTCACCCGTTCGTCGGTCAGATGGCCCTTCTCGTCGAGGGTTGCATTCGCCTGGGCAATGAGATAACGGTCTTCCTCCCACGCGGACAGATAGAACGAATGCGGCACAAAATCAGCTGGGCGCTTCTTCTTCTCCTTGGCGGCGGCGTTTGCCAGAGCGAGCACGTCGGATTCGAGAACCTCGCCGGCCTTGAACTTTGTTCCGCCGCTATGGGTCACTTGTACGAAATCGACGGCGCGCCCGTCTTTGACTCGACGATACGGGGATTCGATAAACCCGAACTCGTTGATGCGTGCGTAACACGACAGCGACGATATCAATCCAATGTTCGGCCCTTCTGGGGTTTCAATGGGACAAATGCGCCCATAGTGCGTCGGATGAACATCGCGAACCTCAAAGCCCGCCCGTTCTCGCGATAACCCGCCAGGTCCGAGGGCCGACAAGCGGCGTTTGTGGGTAATTTCGGACAATGGGTTCGTCTGGTCCATGAACTGCGACAACTGCGACGACCCAAAGAACTCACGGATGGCAGCCATTACAGGCTTCGCGTTGATCAGGTCGTGCGGCATTGCTGTCGCCATTTCCTGATACACGGACATCTTCTCTTTGATGGCTCGCTCCATCCTCACCAGCCCGATGCGAAACTGGTTTTCCAGCAGCTCGCCCACCGACCGGACGCGCCGGTTTCCGAGGTGATCGATATCATCGACATTCGTGGGATATCGGCGGAGCTTCAGGAGATACCGGATGACTTCGTAGAAGTCCTGCGGGTGAAGGATCTTTTCGTCGAGCGGCGTATCCAGTCCAAGCTTTGTGTTCAGCTTGAGCCGACCCACCCGAGAGAAATCGTATTTCTGTGGGTTGAAAAACATGCTCTCGAATAGCGAACGAGAGCTATCGAGAGTCGGCGGATCGCCAGGCCTCAAGCGACGGTAAATCTCGATCAACGATTCTTCGTGGGTGCGGATCGGTTCCTTGCGTAACGTGGCCGACATGACCGGACCGACTTCGTCCCGCTCGGGGTAGAAGACCTCAAACTCCGCGACGTTCTTTTCTTGAAGCATCGCGATGCTCCGCGGCGTCACTTCCTCGTTTGCTTCAAGAAGGACTTCGCCGGTTTCCTGGTCGACGATATCTGCGGCAGCAAAGGCGCCTTCGAGCTCCGCGTCTGACACTTCAACAAATTCGACGGCCGCCGCGCGCAGGGCCGCGATCGCTGACTTGGTGATTTTCTTTCCGGCGTGAAGAGA
>Ga0310120_10003512_pt1 | contig 11202 bp, 9 predicted proteins | sample CB27_AW_983_MG_FD_203506 | JGI IMG/M metagenome (GOLD analysis project Ga0310120, IMG submission 203506) | Marine microbial communities from Western Arctic Ocean, Canada - CB27_AW_983 | ecosystem: Environmental > Aquatic > Marine > Oceanic | place: Canada: Western Arctic Ocean | collected... | reverse complement strand
GCTCCTGTTCTTGCGCTCTTCGGTCGGGCAAGAATTAAGCGACCAAAAGCATCTCCTCTCGTCTTCATTCTTTTCTTGTCTTTTCTTTGCGCCTTTGCGACTTTACGTTACGCTTTTCCTAATATTGATCTAGCCTCTAACCCGTCAGAACCGTCTCTGCCGTTCACGAGGCTTCCAGGGTTGCCTGGCGAAAGTTAGAGGCTAGGGGTTTGGGCTGACAGCGGCGGGGTCGAGAAAAAACAGGCCTTGCTTCACGCCGCTCACGGCAACGACACCACTCGGGAAGAAGGGATAGACGCTCCAGGCACCGTCGAATCGTGGCGCGTTGTCAATAGGGTAGATATCGAAGAAACCGGCGGGATTGAGCCTTCCATCCGCGACGGCGTCGAGATTGAACAAGCGGAGCCCCGCGCTGTAGTTCGCCTGAAAGACGAGCCTGCCGCGAATGTAGATATTGTGATCGATGGCGGCGTAGGGAGCTTCGTGCACGCCTATGAGCAGCGGACGGTCGAGGTCGGTCAGATCCCAGACCCTCGTTACCGTGTTGTGACCGAAGTCCTGCTCGTCGGCCTCGTCGCCGAGAAGTAGAAACATGTGGTCGTCACTCGCCCAGCCCTGATGCGTATAGCCGACGCCGGGATAGCTCGTGCGTGAGATTGCGCGAGGGGCGGCCTTGTTCGTCACATCGACGATGGTGAGCGTGTCCTCGTTGAACGCGAAACAGACTTCGCGGTCTCGGTAATCGCTATCGGGCCCGACATAAGAGACGCACTGCGCGTCATGCGTGTAGCCATCGGCGCTGAAGCATCCCGCGAATTGAGGATTTCGTGGCTTGTCGAGGTTCACCATGTGCAGACCACCGATACAGGTATTGGAGCCCAAGATGTAACCGAATCCCGAATCCTCGTTGATCGCGATGTTGTGCGCAATCGACAAAAACTCCGCGTTGTAATGCGCCACCGTCGAGAACTCGACGGGCGGCGCCGCCACGTCGAGAAGCGCCATGAGGTCGAAGACTTGCATGCCGTGTGCGGAAGCTTCGGAGACGATGAAGGCATGATGTTTGTGGACTTTGACGTCTCGCCAGGCGCTCGACGCGGATTGCGTGGGAAGCCGCCCCAGATAGATCGGCGCCGTCGGGTTCGTGATCTCGATAAAGGCCGTGCCGTTTCTCATCCCGAGGAGCACAAATTCCCGTCCCGTCTCGGCGTCGGTCCATCCCCAAAGGTCGTTCGCGTCGACCGTCGCACCGCCAAGTTGCTCGAGCGGCATGAAAGCGAGCAAGTCGATTCGGTTACAGGGAAAGCCGCCCGCCGTGCCGGCCACACAAGGCTGGGCCTCGCTTGCAAGGGACGTAGTGAGCACGATCACGAAGCCGAGTGCCCCGAGTGACTTTGTCAACCGCATGCTCACATTGTAGAAGATATTTACCGATGATTTGGTGTTTTGTAGACCACCCCGCCTTTCATGACGAACTTCACATCCTCGAGGAGACCGATGTCGTCAAGTGGGTTGCCGGCTACGGCAATGAGGTCTCCCCATTTACCGGGCTCGAGACTGCCCACCTGATCCTCGACCCCGATGAGCTCGGCAGCGTTCATCGTGGCCATGCGGATCGCCTCTATCGCTTGAACGTCGAGCTTCTCGACAAGGATTTTGAAATCCCTGGCATTGCGTCCATGTGGAAAGACCGCGGCGTCGGTGCCGTAAGCAAACTTGACGCCCGCGTGAAACGCGATCCCGAGACGCTGCCGCTGCTGCGTCGCCATGGCTTTCGCTTTGTCGATCGCATATGCGGGAATACCGTTCTCCGGGCCTTCGTCGATGATGAAATCGAGCGTATAGAGCGTGGGCACGATAAACGTTCCATGCTCCTTGGCAAGGCGAATCCCCTCGTTATCGATGAGGCTCCCGTGCTCGATCGAAGCCACCCCGGCGCGAATGGCGTCGTTCATTCCTGCCGGCGAATGCGCATGGGCCGCGACCTTCGTGCCGAGCATTCTTGCGGTCTCCACGATCGCAACGAGCTCTTCGTAGGAATATTGCTGGTCGGTGAGTGCGTCGCCCACGGAGAGCACACCTCCGGTGGCGGTCACTTTGATGACATCGGCGCCATGTTTGATCTGCGTCCGGACAGCTTTTCGAAGCTCGTCCACACCGTCCGCAATTTGGGCATAACCCGGAAGGTCGAGGTCCGAGTTCCAACCGTTGATGTCCGCATGGCCGCCTGTCGCGCCGATGCCCCGCGTCGCCACCCACATGCGCGGGCCGGGGACGACGCCACGATTTATCATGTCGCGAAGCGCCGCGTCGGAATAGTTTCCCGCGCCGATGTTCCGAATCGTCGTGAAGCCCGATTCGAGCGTGATTTTGGCATGCGCAACGCTATAGATCGCTTCATAGGCAACCGACTCTTGAAGCTTGTGGGTGTCGCCGCCATCACCAGGCCTTCCCCCAATATGTACGTGACAATCGATGAGCCCCGGCAAGACGGTGTAGCCGCTGAGATCGATCACACGCATGCCAGAAGGAACGGCGACATCGCTCCCCACCGCTTCGACCTTGCCATCACGGATGACGATAACGGGATTCGTAATCGGTGCGTCCAGGCTCGGATCGACGAGAAGCGATGCGCGCACGGCAACGTCCTGGCCAAAGGCCGGGAGCGAGACTAGCGCGAGTACGAAGATGACAGGAAATGATCGAATGCGACCCATGCTTTTCCTCCCGAACGAGGCCAGGATGCTAGCACATATCTTCGTCGAGAAAGCTCACGATGTGCTCGGCGATGGCGAGCGAGCTCGTCGCTGCGGGAGAAGGCGCGTTCAAGACATGGACGACGTCGTCGATGCGCTCGATGCGGAAATCGTCCACGAGGTTGCCGTCGGGCTCGAGAGCCATCGCGCGCACACCGGCGCCGCCCACCTCGAGATCATCGCCCGTGATCTCCGGGACGAGGCGTTTGAGCCCTCGAACGAAGGCGCCCTTCGAAAGCGATCGGTAATATTCCACAGCCGCTCGCGTCCAATGCTTCATTCCCATGCGCCAGAAACCGCCGAAACGCAGCATCTCCGCCACATCTCTCCAGTCGACATCCAACTTGCGGTAGCCTTCCCGCTTGAGCGCGAGCACCGCGTTCGGACCCGCCTCGATCTCTCCGTCGACGCGCCGCGTAAAGTGCACGCCAAGAAAAGGAAAGCGTGGATCGGGTACCGGGTAGATGAGGTTTTTGACGAGACCACGCCGGTGCGGCTTCAAGCGATAGTACTCGCCGCGGAAAGGGACGACGAGAAGCCTCTTCGCGCCAGCCGAAAACCTCGCGACGCGGTCCGCTTGAAGCCCCGCGCAGCACACGACGCGTTTCGCCTCCACGTCGCCCGCGCTGGACACCACGACGGTAGAGCCCGAGCGTTTTTCTAGACCGGCAACGCGCGCGCTTTTTCGTATCGTGCCGCCAGCGCCCTCGATCTGCTCGGCGAGCTTCTCGGCGACGTGCCGGTAGTCGACGATGCCCGTCTCAGGCGAGAGCAGTGCCTCGACACCTTCTGCATGTGGCTCAATATGTTTCAGCGCGTCCCGTGAGAGAAGCTCGAGCCCGGAGACGCCGTTCGCGCGCCCGCGCTCGTAAAGCGCATGGAGGCGCTTTCGCTCATCGTCGTTGGTAGCCACGATGACTTTGCCGCAGAGATCGTAGGAGACATCATGGACCGTACAGAACTCTGTGAGCTTGCGGATCCCCATGCGGCAGATCCTCGCCTTCAAAGATCCTGGCTCGTAATAGATGCCTGAATGTATGACCCCGCTATTGTGTCCCGTTTGATGAGCAGCGAGACGATTTTCTTTCTCGAGGACGATGACCGATGCTGTCGGCTTCCGTTGCAAAAGCTCGTGGGCCGTTGCCAAGCCCACGATCCCTCCACCCACAACCACAACATCGTACACAGAGCGATTTATGGACCAGAAAGGCGCAAAGGTCAATTAGTGTATGCCCGAGCCGCTTGTGCCACGGGTACCGTATCGACGAGTTTCTCGATCGCCGCGCGCGTAGCGGTGCGACTCACGATGTCGAGCTCGATCTTCCTGCGTAGAAGCACGTGACGAGTGAGCTGACGCGCCATCAACCCAATCGCTGCGTGCCCGCGTTCTGGTGCGACGACATGCACGAGCTCATGCGCGAGCACGCGCGCCATCGCACGCGCAAGATCGGCGTGTTGCGCGGGCGTGCGAATCTTGCGAAGGCCGCGCGTACGCAACAAGACCGGATAAAAGACGAACATTGAGTGGCCTTTTCCGGACTCGCCTATCGCAGCCGCCATGGCGTTGTGTCCGCGATTCCACGATTCAGCTTCCGACGGCGCAAGGATAGCGTTCATGCGCGGCTCGGGATATTCGGCGAGACTCCGACCAGCTTGCGCCTGGTGCACGCGAACCGAGAGACCGTTTTCCCAAGATATCTTCGACCTCATGGCGCATCGCATCGAAAGCGAGGGCGGGGTAGAGTCCATGGGCATCATTCCAGAGAAGATGAAGCGTGGGGGCATCCCAGAGAATCTGTGCCCTGCCTCGCTCCTCAGGTCGAGCTAGCGTAGTAAGAAGAGGGAGTACGAGACAGAGAAATGCGAGAAGAAACCTACGAGTGTGAGCTACCTACTACCTCCAGTCCTATCAACCTCACCGTTTTTGCTCCCTGGTCAGGTTGGACGAGAATCCTGCCGGTAAGTTCGGACTAGAGCGTTGATTTTAGTAATGTTTGCTATCCATAGATAAAGTTCATTTTATTGAACGTCAAATTCAACGAAACGGTTTGAACTTCCGGTAAACTGACGGCATGTTGGGGATGAGCCGTCGATGAGTTCAAAGAGCCGCATTGTTTCCTTGTCACTGCTTCCACTCGCCGCGTCGAGCTCCTATCTTGCTTTCCAATTCCCCGCCGTCACCGACGCCCTCTACTCGCGAGGACTGTACCCGCTCGTCGCGCGCGGTTTCGCGATGTTTGGTCGTTTGTCGTTCTCGCTCGCGGAGCCACTTTTCGTAGCACTCGTCCTCATTCTCATCTTCGGGATCTACCGTTGGTCTAGAGGCAAACGAGACCGATTTCGAAGAGCGGTCGTTGCCATCTGGGTGGTTGCGGGAGCAGTCGCGCTCACGTTTCTGTGCCTCTGGGGATTCAACTACGCCCGCCCCTCTCTTCAAGAAAGGCTAGGCTTGTCGCGAGAAGACATCGAAGCGAGCGCGGTGTTCGATGCGGGAAGACGTGCCGCGATGCTCACTTCGGAGCTCTATGAAGAGCTGCTTCCTCGAGAGTCGCCCACGGCGCTTCCGTTCGGATTCGAGGAGTTGAACCTTCGGCTCGACAACGCCTATGGCCATCTTGCGCTACCGGGGGATTCTCTCTCGTTTCGACCCGCGCCGGCGAAACCGCTCCAAAGCTCCACGCTTTTCTCCTATCTCGGCATCAGCGGAATCTTCATTCCTTTCACTGGCGAGCCTTCCGTCAACGCGCTCCAACCAGATGTCGCGCTCCCCATGGTCGTTGCGCATGAAAAAGCGCACCAGCGCGGGATTACCCATGAAGGCGAAGCGACCTTCGCGGCATTTCTCGCCTGCGCCCAGCCCGCAAACACGACCTATTTCCGCTACGCGGCCTATCTCTTCGCGACGCGATATCTCCTGAGCGAGGCGTCCAACTACCGCCCGCGTGACGAAGTCGACGCGGCATGGGAACTGTTAGGCGACGGCCCCAAAGACGACCTTCGAGCGATCCGAAATTTCTGGCGCCGCTACGAAGGTCCCGCGGCCATCGTTGCCAACACGATCAACGACCAATATCTCAAAACGATGCAGGTACCAGGCGGTATCCAGAGCTACGGCACCGTCGTGAAGATGCTCATGGCGCTCGACCGGGAAGGAAAGCTGCTGCCGGGGCAGTAGAGACCAAATCAGAGGGGAGAAAAAACTAGAAAAGAACAGCCTCAGAGGCACAGGGCCACAGAGGGTCAAGAGAACTCCTTGTCGATCGCATGGCCTGCCGCGAGCCTTTCAAACTCCGCGGCCGCACGAAGAGATATCGCGAACCTCTGTGTCTCTGTGCCTGATCTTTTTTTCCTAATTCCTTCTCACGTCCTAAGTGCGTTAGAGAAACAGCGCTAGAAGGATTCGGCTAGCTCGACGAAGGTCTTTACTCCGAAACCCGTCGCGCCTTCGGGGTAGTACTTCCACCTTTTTTCCAGGATGAACGGGCCCGCGATGTCCAAGTGAGCCCACTGGGCGCCATCGGGAACGAATTCCTGGAGGAAGAGACCGGCGGTGATGGCGCCCGCGAATTTGCCGCCTACGTTGTTCAGGTCCGCATAGGGAGTTTTCAGAAGCTCACGATATTCCTCGACGAGAGGGAGCTCCCAATAAACCTCACCGTGACGCGCGCCGGCATCGATGACGGCGCGCACCAGATCGGGATCGTTTCCCATTATGCCCGCGACCGAAGTCCCGAGCGCGCGGATGACGGCACCTGTGAGGGTGGCGGCGTCGACGATATGCGTCGCTTTCTCTTCTCCCGCGCGAGCGAGGGCATCGGTCAGCACGAGGCGCCCTTCCGCATCCGTGTTGTCCACCATCACGGATTTTCCGTTCTTGGCGACGAAGATGTCGCCCGGCCTCTGCGCTTTGGGGCCGGGAAAGTTTTCCGCGGCGGCGATGATGCCGGTGACGGCCACCTTCGGCTTCAGCTTCGCGATCGCCGCCATGGCGGCGAGGACCGCGGCGCCTCCCGCCATGTCGCCCTTCATTGTCCACATGCCCTCGGCGGGCTTGATGGAGATGCCTCCCGTATCGAAGGTGATGCCCTTGCCGACGAGAGCCAGGTGGTGTTTCGATTTTCTTGCCGGCCGGTAACGAAGCACAATCAGACAGGGCGCGTAGAGGCTTCCCTTCCCCACCGCGACGAGGCCGGTATAGCCTTGCTTTTCGAGCTGCGCGCCTGAGACGATCGTAGCTCCGAGCTTGCCCGCGCTGGCAATCTTTCGCGCGAGCGCTGCGAGAGTCTTGGGGTAAACGCGATCGCCGGGCTCGTTGACGAGATCGCGAGCGCGGTTGACCTCCTCGCTCACTATACGGTAGCGCACAAGGGCACGCTCCGCTTTCTTGCGTTCGGCGGGGCGGCAAAGGAGACTGACCGACACCTTGCGCGCGCGCTTCTCCTTGCGATATTTGTCGAAGCGATAGTCGCCGAGAACGAAGCCCTCGGTAGCGCTTCCCACATAGTCCGAGCCGTTTGCGCCGTCGAGAACGAGTGCTACTTTCGACTGGCCGTAATCCGAAGCGAAGGCGAGCGCGCGCGCCACGAAGATCTTTACGCTCTCGTGAAGGTCGTAGACCTTCTCGTGCGTCGAAGAATAAACGACGAGCGTTTGGCCCTCGAAGGTTCTTACGATTTCCCTTTGCACGCGTTTTTTGCGAAAAGCTTTACGCGCTTCGGCGAGCGCTTTGCCGATTGGCGAGCTCCCGGTCTCGAACAGTTCCACCTTAGGGTCGTCGATCGCGACGACGAGTTCCGCTTTGGTCTTTTCGATGCTTTGTGTGGTCACTGATATTTTGATTTTCATCAACTGCACTCCACTACTCCGCTTCATCAGCATATTTCTCTTTGAGTCTTTCGATCACCGTCGGGTCCGCGAGCGTCGTGGTATCACCGAGCGCTTTGCCTTCCGCGACATCGCGCAAAAGCCGCCGCATAATCTTGCCGGATCGAGTCTTTGGTAGATCCGCGGTCAGAATGATGTCGTCGGGACGAGCGATGGCCCCGATACGTTTGACCACGTGCTGTTTCAAATCATCCACCAAGGACGGCGACGCCGGCCGCCCTTCCTTGAGAGTGACGAAAGCCGCGATCGCCTGCCCTTTGATCTCGTGCGTCCTTCCTACGACCGCCGCTTCAGCGACATCCGGAAAGTCAACGAGCGCGCTTTCCACCTCCATCGTCCCGATGCGATGGCCGGAAACGTTCAAGACATCGTCTATGCGCCCGAGAATCCAAAAATAGCCATCGGCATCTCTTTTGGCGCCATCTCCTGGAAAATAAACCTCGTTCGACCACTTGCTCCAGTAAGTCGAAACGTAGCGCTCCGGATCACCGTAAATACCACGGAGCATAGCAGGCCAAGGACCCTTGATCGCGAGAAACCCGCCGCCGACTTCGACCGTCTTCCCCGTGCCCGTCACGATGTCCAGGTGAATCCCAGGGAACGCCTTTGTCGCCGAGCCCGGCTTGGTCTCCGTTACCCCCGGAAGCGGCGTACACATGATAGCGCCCGTCTCGGTCTGCCACCACGTATCCACGACGGGGCAACGCTTGCCGCCTATGTGCTCGCGGTACCACATCCAGGCTTCCGGATTGATGGGCTCGCCCACCGTTCCGAGAAGTCTGAGAGATGACAAGTCGTGCTTCTCGGGCCACTCCGTGCCCCACTTCATGAAAGCGCGTATGGCCGTGGGCGCCGTATAGAAACACGTCACCCCGTACTCCTCTACGATCGACCAGAAGCGGTCTTTGTCGGGCCAGTCGGGCGAGCCTTCGTACATCACACCCGTGATGCCGAGAGCGAGTGGCCCATAGACGATATAGCTGTGTCCCGTCACCCAGCCGATATCCGCCGCCGCCCACCAAACGTCATCGTCTTTGAGATCGAAGACATATTTGGTCGTGGCCGCGACCTGCGTCAGATAGCCCCCGGTCGTATGGACGATGCCCTTGGGCTTTCCCGTCGTGCCGGACGTGTAGAGGATGTAGAGCATGTCCTCCGCATCCATTGGCTCGGGCTCGCAATAATTGTCGACATCGTCCACGAGAACGTGCCACCAGTGATCGCGTCCTTCTTCGAAGTGGATTTGAAAATCGCCGCGTTTGACGACGACGACGTTCTCGACGCACGGCGCCCCTTCGACCGCCTCGTCGGCGAATTTCTTCAAGGGCACAATGTTGCCGCGTCGGTAGCCACCATTTGCAGTAATCAAGAGCTTGGCTTCGGCATCATTGATGCGATCTCGCAACGAGTCCGCGCTGAACCCGCCGAAAACGACACTATGCACAGCACCAACCCGGGTGCAGGCAAGCATCGCGATTGGAAGCTCGGGAATCATGGGAAGATAGATCGCGACCCTATCGCCCTTCCGAACGCCCAGCTTCTTCAGCACATTGGCGAACCGATTGACCTCGCGGTAGAGGTCCCAATAAGTGAGCGTGCGTCGGTCGCCAGGCTCGCCTTCCCAGATGAGCGCAGCTTTGTTGCGGCGGGCGGTTTTGACATGACGATCGAGACAGTTGGCGCTCACGTTTAGCTTTCCGCCAACGAACCACTTCGCATGGGGAGGATTCCAGGAGAGAACTTGACTCCAGGGCTCGACCCACTCGAGCTCACCGGCCATCCGGGCCCAGAAAGCTTGGTAATCCTTGTCGGCTTCGTCGTAGAGCGACGTATCACTCACGTGAGCCTTCTCTCGAAAGGCCTCGGACGGAGAGAACTTCCTCCCTTCTTGAAGCAGAGTAGCAATCTCAATCTCAGTCTCAGTGTCCGCGCTTTCGCCCTTCCCGTCGCTCATCAAAACCCTCCTTCTATGAAACTGCAATACGAGATTCTACGACAAGTGCTCGTGTCGGTATACTGGATCTAATCTTACAAACCGAGACCAGGTGGCCGAAGATGCTAATCCCGTGACCCACGAGCGCATGACGGTACAACGCCTGCCATGGGTCACGATCGGCATCATCGCGATGAACTTCGTCGTCTTTGCTTTCACCTGGCCTACCGCTCAGCGGGACGAGACCCGGCGCGCCGATGCCTGGGAAGACCTCATCACCAATGCCGACACCTATCCGGGTGTTTGGGAGGAGGACTGCACGCGCTGTCCGGGCCGAGCCGAGTTCGACACTCTGCGCGAGCGTTTCGAGGCCGTCGCCTCCGAGCACATTTTTCTCGATACGGCTACGTCCCGGGAAAGCCGACCCTCCGCGGCCTGTTCGGCTCGCTATTTCTTCACGCGGGCTGGGCGCACTTGTTGTGGAACATGTACTGTCTATGGCTCTACGGATGCAGCATCGAAGATCTTTGGGGGCGCCCACTCTACGGCGTCGTCTATCTCACGGGCGGCGTGGCCGCCGCGCTCGCGCAGGGCGCCTATGAGGCCGACACGCTCGGCCCGCTCGGGGGCGCCTCGGGGGCGATCTCGGCCCTTACCGGCGTCTTTCTCATACGCTGCTGGGACACCCGCATCCGATTTTTCTGGATGTTCATTGTTCTTTTCGGAACGTTTCAGGCACCCGCCTGGATCAGGCTCGGTTTTTGGCTTACCAAGGAGCTCTTCAACGCCTTCGTCTATGCGGACGTCTCGTCGGTGGCTTTTTGGGCTCATATCGGCGGCTTCGTGTTCGGCGCGGTCATAGCCTCCGTTCTCAAGTTGACGCGGGTCGAAGAGAACATTCTTGCACCCGCGCTCGATCGCAAGACCAATCTACTCGGGCGCCACCCGGAAGCTGCCAGGGCGGTCGAGCTCATGGAGGACGGTGATTATGCGACGGCTACCCGCGCGCTCAAAACGGCCATCCCACAGGCACCAAAGGACAGCGACAGTTACCGGCTGCTCGCACAGTGCTATCAGGCGCGCGGTCGTCCGGAAGAAGCGACGCGTTGGCTCCGTCAGGAGCTGAAGCTCCACACCCAAGCGCGGGACAACGTCCTCGTGGCCGAGACCTATCAAGAGCTGCTCAACACCGCCCCTGAGCTTTCATTGACCGCGAGAGCTTTGGAGCGTGGCCACCTCTCTCATGGCGACCGGCAACGAAGGGCTCGGCGTCCCTCTTTATATTCAGCTGCTCGAGGACGCGCCGGAGCCCATGATGCGGCTTTCAGCCGGTCTTGCGCTCGTCGAGCACTATCAGGGCGAGTCGAACCCACTACGCGGGCTAGAGATTCTGGACCACATCCAGGAACTAGCCGCGCCGCACGACGAATGGCGCACGATCGTCGAGAACAAACGCGCCGTGCTCCGCGAGGCCGCGCCCGCCTTCCTTAGGGCCGCCAAACAATAACTCCAGTCTAATAGACGTAACCGTGCCTCGGTCAGGCTGCGAGGTTGCCAGTGCAGATGAGCGCCTTACCCCGTAAGTAGAGCCATATCCATCGATCTCGAGTGGTTGTCAAGGTGCGCGAG
>Ga0310120_10003511_pt1 | contig 11205 bp, 10 predicted proteins | sample CB27_AW_983_MG_FD_203506 | JGI IMG/M metagenome (GOLD analysis project Ga0310120, IMG submission 203506) | Marine microbial communities from Western Arctic Ocean, Canada - CB27_AW_983 | ecosystem: Environmental > Aquatic > Marine > Oceanic | place: Canada: Western Arctic Ocean | collected... | reverse complement strand
GCTACTAGCCTGAAGCGTGCGAAAGCAATGAGTGAATCGACTACTGACCCGACCGAATTTCGCCTCCATGACAAAGATACTGGAAGTGCGGACTATCAGGTGGCGCTCCTGACCCAGCGTATCAAACACCTCACCAATCACCTTGGAGGTCACCGCAAGGATTTTTCCTCGCGTCGCGGCTTGCTGCGGCTCGTGGCCCGGCGGCGGAAGCTCCTCGACTTCCTGAAACGGGATGATGAAGAGCGCTACAAGAAGATTGTGGCCGGTCTCGGACTCCGTCGATAACTCGACTGGCTGCTTGTCTCGCGGCCGATCGTTGACGCCTTTTGTTTGTCTCTCACACCACAGCGCCGGTCGTCCTTCGAGACCGTTTTCACAGACGGTAGGCCAGCTTCGAACCCTGATCGCGTCCTCCAAGGGGGGGGCGTGATGACGTAAGTTAGAACACGAAAACAAAGATGAGTATACATACTGTAACAGCCGATATTGGCGCGACCCCGATCACGATTGAGACGGGCAAACTAGCGAAACTTGCAGACGGAGCGGTGACGGTTCGTTGCGGCGACACGGTGGTCCTGGTGACTGCGGTTTCGCAGACCAAAGTTCGAGAAGGGCAGTCATGGTTTCCCATGTCGGTCGAATACAAGGAGCGCGCGGCAGCAGCCGGAGTGTTTCCCGGTGGTTACTTCAAGCGCGAAGGCCGACCCACTGAAAAGGAGATTCTGACCTGTCGGATGACGGACCGCCCCTTGCGTCCGCTCTTCCCGAAGGGGTATCTTTACGACACCCAGATTGTCGCGATCATGTTCTCCGCCGATGGCGTGAACGACGCTGACATCCTGGCCATGAACGGCGCCTCTGCCGCTCTTGCAATTTCGGACATCCCCTTCGCCGGCCCGATTGGTGCGGTGCGGGTGGGTCGCGTGGACGGTGAGTTCATCGCGAACCCCAACTTCGAGCAACGCGCTGAAAGCGACCTCGATCTCGTCTATGTTGGCAACAAGACCGACGTGGTGATGATTGAAGGTGCGGCCATGGAAATTCCCGAGGACGAGTTCGTCAAGGCCCTGCGCTTCGCACAGGAGAGCGTCACCCAACTGGTCCAGATCCAGGAAGACCTCGTCGCGCAGTGCGGCAAGCCGAAGCGTGAATACACCGTGACGGTGGCCAAGGAAGAGCACCTCGAGATTGCCTACCGCATCGCCGGAGATCGCATCGAGGACGCCATCTACAAGCCGAGCAAGGTCGAGCGGGCCAAGTCCGTCGGTGCCCTTCGCGACGAAGTGGAAGCCGCGATCAAGGAGTCGGACCCTGAGGTCTCGGACTTCGCCATTGAGCAGGCCTTCGAATACCTTCAGAAGAAAGCATTCCGCATCAGCATCCTTGAAAAGGGACTACGCGCTGACGGACGGAAAGTGGGCGATCTTCGTCAACTCACCGCCGAAGCTGGAATCCTTCCCCGTGTGCATGGCTCCGGGCTCTTCGCCCGCGGAGAGACTCAGGCTCTTGCCGTGACAACCCTCGCTCCCTCGGACGAGAAGCAGTTCTACGACAATTACGCCGGCGGCGATGACAGCAAGCGCTTCATCCTGCACTACTCCTTCCCGCCATTCTCGGTGGGTGAGAGCGGACGTTTTGGCGGCTTGAATCGCCGTGAGATTGGTCACGGTGCGCTCTGCGAACGGTCGATCGAAGCCGTCATTCCCGACGTGGAAGAGTTTCCCTACGCGATCCGCGTTACCTCCGAAGTTCTTGAGTCAAACGGCTCCTCGTCGATGGCGACGGTGTGCTCTGGCACGATGTCCCTCCTGCAGGCTGGAGTGCCCTTGAAGCGGCCAGTGAGTGGAATCTCAATCGGACTCGTTACCGACATGGATGAGAACGACAACATCAAGGAGCACAAGCTCCTGATGGACATCATCGGAAGTGAAGACTTTTACGGGGACATGGACTGGAAGCTTTGCGGCACCAGCGAAGGAATCACCGGATTCCAGCTCGACCTGAAGTTGCGCGGCATTTCGCTCGATATCTTCGAGGTCGCAGTGCACATGGCCAAGGAAGGCCGCACCAAGGTGCAGGAAGCGATGACGGAAGCGATTTCGGAAGTGGGCACCCTCAGCGAGCACGCTCCGCGCATCGAAACGGTGAAGATCGATCCCGATCGCATCGGCGAGCTCATCGGACCGGGTGGCAAGCACATCAAGGGCATCCAGGCCGAGTCCGGTGCCGAGATCAACATCGAGGACGATGGCACGGTTCACATTTACGCGGCGAAAGCCGAGTCGTTGAATCGCGCCAAGCAGATGATCGAGGAGATGTTTGCCGAAGTCGAGGTGGGCAAGATCTACACCGGCAAGATCGTGAACACGATGGCCTTCGGTGCCTTCATGGAAGTGCTGCCTGGCAAGGACGGACTTGTTCACATCTCGGAGCTGGCCGAAGGCCGGGTCGAGAATACCGAAGATGTCGTCAAGACCGGCGACGTGGTGACTGCCAAGTGCATCGGCGTCGACGAGAAAGGCCGCGTCAAGATGAGTGTCCGTGCGGCCTCCCGCGAAGCTCGTGGCGAAAGCGACGACAGCGATGAACGTCGCGGCGGCGGTGGAGATCGTCGCGGCGGCGGTGGAGATCGTCGTGGCGGCGGTGGAGATCGTCGTGGTGGCGGTGGAGATCGTCGTGGCGGCGGTGGAGATCGTCGTGGTGGCGGTGGAGATCGTCCACCCCGGGGTGACAAGCCCAAGGACGACGGTCCTCCTCCTGAGAAGGAAGAGTCCTTCTCGCTCACCGATGACTAATCGGATCTAGAAGTTCGAAACAATTTTCAAGCGCCTCGAAGTCATGCTTCGAGGCGCTTTTTGTTGCCGAGAGGAATCAAATTCAAGGCGTCTCGAGAGCTCCCGGAATCAGCTTGAGAGCATGTCGGAAATTGCTGCGACCCCTCCGGGGTCGGGGCTCCATCTTAACCTTGCGCCATTCCTGCTAGCGTCGACGGGGGCCCCGTGGAGGCGAGTCGAGGGGCGAGTCGAGAATCCCTATTCGGGGGCGGGTTTCTCCACCTGCTTGTCCTTGTGCTCGAATTTGGCCTCACCGCTGATGTTGATGAAGAAAAACGCCACTCCGCCGAAGGCAAGAAAGATGATGCCAGCGAGCAAAATACTGAGGATACCGCGCACGGGGAGAGAGTAGTCAGAGTTGAGCGGGAATTCAAGCACCAGCTCTGAGGAGAGCGGCGTAGGTGCCGTCAAAGCCTTCGCGAAAGGGGCGCGATCGCTGGGTATCGACCAACTCGAGGCGAGGATGGGCGGCCAAAATCGCTTTGATCTGGAGCTCGTTTTCCTCCTCTTCGAGCGAGCAAGTGGAGTAGACGAGGCGGCCCCCACGCTTGAGGCAGGGGAGCGCATTCATGATAATGCGCCGTTGGGTGGTGACCAGGGAGTCGAGGTCCTCAGGCCTGAGGCGCCAGCGCGCATCGACTCGTCTCCGGAGGACGCCGGTATTGGAGCATGGGACGTCGAGGAGGATGGCGTCGAAGCGTTGACGCCATTCGCTTGGGGCTTCGCTGGTCCAGTCGAAGGTGGCCATGGTGGCGATGGAGATGTGTTGGCGGTGGAGGTTCTCGGCAAGGCGGGGCAGGCGCCGTTCGTTGGAATCTGTGCAGAGGAGCTCGCCTTCGTTGTTCATGGCGGCTGCCATGAGGGAGGCCTTTCCGCCCGGTGCGGCACAGGCATCGAGGATGGTTTCTCCCGCCTGGGGGGCGAGAAGTTCCACCGCGTGACGGGTGGACGGATCCTGCACGTAGACGAGCCCGCCTTCGGTCCACGCACTGGGGAGCGGACCGTCGAGTTGGTAGTAGCCGGGAAGGGAGATCGCGCTGAGGTGCTCGCAGCCTTCCATGTCGAGGGCCGTTGGGGCGGTGGGATTTGCGCGGACCAGGGTTGGGGCCGGCTTGTTGTTCCAGGCGAGGAGGGCGCTGGTGTCCTCCGCGCCGAACTGCTTGGTCCATCGTTTGCAGAGCCACTCGGGATGGGAAAAGCTGAGAGCAGGGGAGAGTTTTTCGCGTTCCGAGAAGAGGGTCTTGCGTGCAGTGACCGCCCTTCGCAGGACTGCATTGATCAGTCCGCGAACGGGGCTGCGGGCACAGCCTACCGTTTCATTCACCGCCGCGTGATCCGGAATGCCGAGGATGAGAAGTTGGCAGATCCCAACCCGGAGGACATCGCGTGTTTCGTGATCGAGTTTCCCCTTGCGCAGCATCCCGATCCAGTGATCCAACAAGCTGCGATTGCGCAGGACGGCGAGGAGGATACTGTTGAGGAGGGCGCGATCAGCGGTGGAGAGGCTGTTGCGACGGGAATGCCGATCGACCAGGGCCTCGGCATAAACGTGTCCCTTCGACCACGCGCGCAAGGCTGAGACAGCGGCGCGACGGACGTTCTTATCTGGCATGGAGTTATTGGGAGGGTGGCGGGAGAGCGTTAATCTTGAGCATGAAAGTGAGTGGCCAGTTCGCGCCACTCGTTGTCCAGGGTGAGGGACGAAGCAGGCGCGGAGCGGCGGGCACGGTTGTACCAGTAGCGGGCATTGGAGAGATCGCCTTCCTCGCGGTGAAGGTGAGCGTGGATCCAGGCGCCGTCGGGATCGGGAATTTCAGAGCACAGATCGTGGGCCTCGTCCCAGCGGCCGGCGCGGGCCAACCACAACGAGCGCAGTTCGTCGGAGAGTCCTTCAGGCGGGGAATCGTCGTTCTTGGCGGACTGATCCAATTCGGCAGCGGTCATTTCGCGGGGAGCAAAGCCCAGAATTGCTCTGGTGAAAAGCCCGGCGTGCTGGTAGGGGTGAAGCATGAAGACCGCGCTCCTTGCCTTGGGGGCAACGTTTCTCGCTGCGGCGTCAGGCTTTAGCGGAGAGTTGCCGTTGATTTTCGACAAGCCCTTCCTGGGGTGTTTTGTTGGCTATGCTGAGGCGCGGGATTTTGAGTTCGCGATCGGAGGGGGTGGAACCTCGGAGCTTTTCTTCCGAAAGGACCGCAAGACCCGCCTGCAGACTGGGGGCACCACGCTCAAGATCTACTTTGTCCTCGAGGAAAAGGTGAATGGGGAAAAGTGGACCAACCGCTTCATGTCCGAGGACGGGTTTGAGACCTCCTTCAAGGAAACCGCCACCCCTGAAATGGGAAAACCGGTCTCCTTCACGGCGACCTACACGGGGGACACCAAGGTCGAGATTACCCACATTTTCACCAAGAGCAGCGTCGAGATTTCGACCAGAGTGGTGGAAAAGACAACGAAGAATGAAGTGCGGGTCGGGGTGAAAGTGTTGGCTGGCGACCTCTATCGCCATATCAAAGAAGAGATCACCGAGCGGGAGGCCAGAACCAAGATCAAGGAGGGGCGCATCGAAGTGTGGCCGGTCGGGAGCAAGCGGAGGAAGAGGATCGACCTCTCTGATCTCGAGATCAAGTTGCCGGAAGAGTTTCCCAAGGGGGCAAGCAAGTTCAGCTTGGAGTCCGACCGCATCGCGGATCATGAGTATTCTCTCACCACTGCGGACCCCGCTTTGGGCAAGATCACCTTCAAGCAGAGAAACGAGCTCTTTCACGGGTTCTCTCTCTACTGGTGGCCGGACCCAGCCAAGGGGAAGAAGAAGGATGCGCGCCTGGTGATCGAAGTCGATTGATTGGCAGGAGGGGCGCTGGGTGCAGGGCGCTTCCCAACCGGCTAACCCGGCTCCGCAGAGCGGCAGTTCGCAGGAATTCGTGGCCCCGCGGGCTTGGGACCCCGGAGAGAGGCCTCCGGAGAAGGAAGGCTGTGCGCGACCCTCGGTAGGGGTGGGAGTGAATGCGGATCTCGCACTCCGGAGGGGAGCTCCCGCTTTGAGTGGTTGCCGATCGGGAGAAGCCCCGCGTCAGGGCAGGTCTTTCTTGAAAAAGTTTTTTTGGATGGCCATGCGAATTCCAATCTTCCAGTTTCCCCGCCATGTGATAACCGACCTTCTGATAGAAGGTGGGAGCCTGCTCCTCCATCGTGTCAGCGTAAGCATACTTGCCGCCGCGATCCTTCGCGATCTCTTCGGCGCGGATGAGGAGGGTCAACCCGATGCCCTGGCCGCGGTGCTCCTTCGCGATGGCCACGAGATCGACGTTGGGTCACGAAAAGACAGTCGTTCCGATCAAGCCCCCGAGCGCAGCGTAGGCGAAGAGGTTGAGAGGAACGGGATCGTTCTCAGGGTGGTGCTCGCGGGCTTTGCAGGGGAGAGGGCTCGCCTTCTGTTTGTGAGTGCCCAGCGGGAGATAGACGGCCGCCTCTCGTAGTTCGGCGCTGGGATGGTCGACTAGTTCGATGCGATGGAAATGTTTCATGGGGCCGGGCTGCCAGGTCTGAGAGCGTGGGCTTCATTGGCCGGGAGGGGCTCCGCGCGTGATGAGGAGAGGGAAGCTTGGGACCCCGCCGGCCAGAACCCACGGAAAATCAACGATTTCTAGATCCTAGGAGGAAGAGGGGAAGTTTCGGGGAGAGGAATTATCTAATTTTTATTAAAACTAAGGATTTATTCAGGGGAAGTTATAAAAACATTACAGGCGAACGGATCTGAAGAAATACTTAGCGTGTAATAAATTTTAGATTGACGAAATAGTGTCATAAAGTGTACCGCAGTGCACCAATCGGAGGGTCGAATGCACAATGGGTGTCCCAATCAACAGTTTCGAGGGAGTCTTCGACTTCAAGCTAGACGCAAAATTCCGCGTCTCAGTGCCTTCGGAATGGCGCCCTGCACGGGGGGAGGCCCTTCCCTTGCGCTTGTTGAATTGGCAAACCTACCAAGTTCCGGTGCTCAAGGCCCTCACGGACGAGGCCTTCGTGGCGATGATTGCCTCGATCGACGATTCCGATCTTCCGGCGGGGGTGAAGGGCCAACGCAAAGGACTGCTCTACTCCCGGAATACGCCGGTGACCATCAACGAGCAGGGCAAGTTGCTCATTCCCAAGAAGCTGGCGAAGGAGCACGGACTCGACTCGGGCGGGGCGGTGCACCTCTACGGTCGGGGCACGAATTTCGACATTGTGAGTCCGCGGAATTACTCCGCGATGCAGACGGCCGAGGAGGCCCTGCTCGGTGATCTCTATGAGTCCGTGGACTTCTCCTAACTAACCCCTTTCCTCGAAAACACACACTGACTGATGAACTGCTGATGTTCCTGCCTTCTCCAACCCCGGCGCCTTCAATGGGTTGGTGCCTAACTGACTGTTCAACAACTCTGTTGACGGTGCCGCGGTTGGGGATCCCCTACTTCACCCAGGGGAAGGCAGGCGGTGGGAGGTTGGGCGGATTTCATCACGTTCCAGTTCTGTTAGGGGAAGTCATTCACTACCTCGCCCCGCGGGCGGGGATGACTGTTTTAGATGCGACGTTGGGTGGAGCCGGTCACGCTGCTGCGATCCTGGAGAGGGGAGCGCGGCTGATTGGCTTCGATCGTGATCCGGAGGCCCTCGCTCATGCTGCCACTTGCTTGAGTCAGTATGGTGAGGCCTTCGAGTCGCGGCGAACAAACTTCTCAGACCTGCTTGCCGTAGGACGGGAAATTGCCCCCGGGGGGGTGGAGGGAATCCTGCTCGATTTGGGGGTGTCATCCCATCAACTCGATTCTGCTGCTCGTGGGTTCTCCCTGAAATCCGAGGGGCCGCTCGACATGCGGATGGATCCGGATGAGAGCCCCACCGCAGCGGAATTGGTGAACGAGTGGGAGGAGCAGGATTTGGCCCGCATTTTTCGCGACTTGGGTGAGGAGCGGAGAGCCAAAGCGGTGGCCAGAGCAATCGTTCGTCGTCGTGTCGCCAAGCCGTTTAGCGATACCCTTGATCTTGCCAACTGCGTCGCGGGGGTTGTCGGCCGGGGGGGGCGCATCCACCCAGCGACGCGAGTTTTTCAAGCGCTGCGCATGACCGTCAACCGTGAGCTTGAGTCGCTGGAGGCTGCCCTGGAGGCGGCACCGGCCTTGCTCAAGCCTGGAGGGCGGGTGGCGGTGATCACCTTTCACAGCTTGGAAGACCGCATCGTGAAGCGGTTTTTCAAGAGTCACAGTGCCCTGGAGATCGATCGGCCCGAATGGCCCGCGGCCCGCCCCAATCCCGACTGCTGCCTGCGGGTCTTGACCCGCCGGCCGGTGGGGGCGGAAGGCTCCGAGCTGAGAAACAATCCCAGGGCCCGAAGTGCGAAACTGAGAGTGGCCGAAAAGCTAGACGAAAACGAAGCGTGAACCGTCGCCGGACAGTAAGACCTCATCTGAGCTTTGGGAGCATCGCGCTCCTCATTCCCGCTGCCATCGTGATGGCTTCGGCCGGGGTGTTTCATGCTTACATCAAGAATCGTCAGATCAATGTCTCGCGCGAAATTCAACGGGTCGAAGACACGATTTCGCAATACCAGTTGGACATCGCAACGGATGAGATGCTCCTCGCTGCCCAGCTTAATTCGGTGCGTATCCGCGCCCGCCTGAAGGAGATTTCCTCGGACCTGCGCAGCATTCCGCAGGGGGCCGTGAAAGAGGTCTCGGCCTCACCCCGGATCCTGGCTCAGGGAAAACCCTCCCCTGAGAGCATCCCTGCACTGCCCTCCGCCCCGTCTGAGCCCGACGGCATAGCGGTGGCGAGTGTCCCATAGTCTCGTGAATACTGCAGTGCACTCCCGCTCCCTATTCGTCTGCCTGGTCCTGGTGGCCGGATTTAGTGCTCTTTCGGGCCGCTTGATTTACGTGCAATGGATCGATCGTGATCTCTCCGCACGCAAGGCCGAGGTATCCCGAACCACAAAAAAAGTTCTTCCGGGTTTATTTGGATTCATCGTTGATCGCAATAAGGAGATTATGGCGGGGAATCTTCCCAGCACCACGATCATCGCCGACAAATTTCACCTGCGTGATGCGAATGTGGCGGCGCGCGGAGTTGCCTTTGCAGAGCTCCTGGGGACCGAGGAGTGGATCCACGGATCAGAAGAAGAGCGCGACAGGTTGGTGCGTCGCCGGGCCCGCCGACTCAGTGAAGAGATACCAGTCGGCGAGTTGCTCGATAAGTACATCGAGCATGTCATTCCGATCACTGCCCGGGCTCTGGGAGTGCGTTCGGCAGACCTGCAGACGAGGCTCACGATCAAGGCGAACGATGTGGTCGTGGCCAAGGATCTCAGGGAGCACGAGGCCGATGAAATCGAGGAGACGCTCCAGGAAAACTACATCATGGGATTTCGCTTTGAGAAGAGCGTGAGGCGCTGGTATCCAAATTCAGAGTCCGCAACGCACACCACCGGTATTGTCAATCATAAGGGAGTTGGGCAGTTCGGCATCGAGAAGACCTTCAGGAAGTTCTTGCGCGGCAAGGATGGTTATCTCATCTCGCGCAAGGACCGCTCGGGACTGGTCTTGTTGACCGGCGGCGGAGTCTTGAAGCCACCCCGTTCGGGACTCGATGTGAAGCTTTCGCTCGACCTGACGATCCAGGGAATTGTGGAGGAGGAGCTCGATGCGGGGTTGGAGGAGTTTGAATCGAGGCGCGGTGCGGTCGTCATACTTGATCCCAAGACTGGCGATGTGTTGGCGATCGCGAGTCGTCCTCACTTTGATTTGAACCTACGGGAGGGCCTCTCGGAGACGGAAATGCACTATGCGGTGCAAGCGATCTACGAACCGGGCTCGACCTTCAAGTTGGTGGCCACCGCGGCGGCGCTCGATCTCGGGCTGATGAGTCCCCATACCAAGATCAATTGTTACAAGGGCTATATGAGCATGGGGTCCTGGGGGGTCCGGGATCACCATTCCTATGGGTGGCTGACCCTGGAGCAGGTGCTTTCCAAATCGAGTAACACGGGTGCCTATGGAATCGCACGCAAGGTGGGTTCCAAGCGATTCATGGAGTATCTTTACGCGTTCGGATTCATGAAGAAAACGGGGATCGCTCTCTCCGGCGAACAAAGAGGCCTGCTCACCAATCCTGAAAATGCGGTCGATTTTTCCCGCATGAGCTTCGGTTATGGGGTGTCTGTCACTCCACTCCAGATCGCGTGCGCCTATGCCGCGATCGCCAATGACGGAGTGCGCATGAAACCGCGTCTGGTGCAGGCCCTTCTCGCGGCCGATGGCACCGAAGTGCAGAGTTTCCCGCCCGAGGAGGTAGAGCGGGTTGTTTCACGATCGACTGCGAAGCAGATGAGGGCCGCTCTCGCGACGGTGGTGAATGCAAAGGGGACCGGGAAGCGCGCCATCGTGCCGGGCTTTATCTGCTGTGGAAAGACCGGCACGGCCCGCATTGTGCGCGACGGGAACTACCTCAAGGATCGCTACGCGGTCTCCTTCGTGGGATTTCTGCCCCGCGATAATCCTGCCTTTGTCTGCATGGTCGTGATCGATGATCCACTTACGAAGAAAGTGAAGCTTGGTGGCGGAACAGTTGCAGCTCCGATTTACCAGCGCATCGCCACCCGCACAGCGGCTTACATGAATCTCACCCCGACCGAACCGATCGAGCGCGACGAAGCCCTGGTCGCAGTCGGTCCCTAGCCCTCTCATGACACTGCACGAACTCATCGACCCGCTTCCGCGAGCCGCCCTGACGGGGTCGGCCGACCTGGTGGTGACCGGTGTGCGCGACAACAGCGGTGCGGTAGGGGCGGGCGATGTCTTTGTGGCGGTGAAAGGGGACACGGTAGACGGGCATGATTTCATCTCGGCTGCGATTGAGGCGGGAGCGGTGGCCATCGTGGCGGAGCAGCCCGCGCGCACGGATCTTCCCGAGGGGACGAGCTGGGTGCTGGTGCCGGACTCGCGTCAGGCGTTGGGAGTGCTCTCCAGTGTGTGGTGCGGCAACCCTTCACTCGACCTGCGAGTTGCTGGGGTGACCGGGACCAATGGCAAGACCACGACCGCTTTTCTGATTCACAGCATTCTCAAGCGCACGATGCAGCGGGCTGGGTTGATCGGCACGGTCGTCTTCGATGACGGCCAGAAAGAGAAAGTCGCGACTTACACCACCCCTGGGACCCTCGAGATGCAGGAGCTGTTTGCGCGGATGCGGGATCATGGCTGCCCCGCCGTGGCTCTCGAGGTTTCCTCTCAAGGGCTCGAGCAGGGGAGGGCGGACTCGATCGCCTTCGACGTGGCGGTCTTCACGAATCTCACTCAGGACCACCTGGATTATCACGGCTCGATGGAGAGCTACT
>Ga0310120_10003509_pt1 | contig 11212 bp, 7 predicted proteins | sample CB27_AW_983_MG_FD_203506 | JGI IMG/M metagenome (GOLD analysis project Ga0310120, IMG submission 203506) | Marine microbial communities from Western Arctic Ocean, Canada - CB27_AW_983 | ecosystem: Environmental > Aquatic > Marine > Oceanic | place: Canada: Western Arctic Ocean | collected... | reverse complement strand
ACCCCTCGCCAACCTCATCGGCGGCGAATGGGTTCCGTCTAAAGCGACCGAGTCCATGCTGGTCACCAACCCCGCCACCGGCGAATTGATCGCCACCGTACCGCTTTCCACCCCGGCCGAAACCGACGCCGCCATCGCCGCCGCCCACGAGGCCTTCCTCGAATGGCGCAAGGTCCCGGCCGTCAACCGCGCCCGCCATCTCTTCCGCCTGCACCGCCTCATCGAAGAGAACTTCGAGGAGCTCTCCCGCATCTGCACCATCGAGAACGGCAAGACCCTCGCCGAATCTCGCGGCGAGGTCATCCGCACCCTCGAAAACGTCGAAGTCGCCGCCGGCATTCCCTCCTTGCAGATGGGCGACTTCTCCGCCGACATCGCCGCCGGCTTCGACGAGACCATGATCCGCGAGCCCCTCGGCGTCTTCGCCCAGATTGCTCCCTTCAACTTCCCCAGCATGGTCCCCTGGTGGTTCGCTCCCTACGCCATCGCCACCGGCAACACTTACCTGATCAAGCCCTCCCCCCAGACCCCGCTCAGCCAGACGGAACTCGCCCGCCTCGCCCTCGAGGCCGGCCTCCCGCCCGGCGTACTCACCATCCTCCATGGCGCCGGTGACGTCGGCGAAGCCCTCGGCAAGCACCCCAACGTCAAAGGCGTCTCCTTCGTCGGCTCCACCCCCGTCGCCCGCCGGGTCTACGAAACCGCCACCGCCGCCGGCAAGCGTGCCCAGTGCCAGGGCGGAGCCAAAAACTTCCTCGTCGTCCTACCCGACGCCGTCATGGACGCCGCCGTCTCCAACATGATGGGCTCCATCTTCGGCTGCGCCGGCGAACGCTGCCTGGCCGGCTCCAACATCATCGCCGTCGGCGGCGCTTACGAAGAGCTGAAAACCCTCCTGGTGAAAACGACGAAAGCCATCAAACTCGGCAACGGCCTCGACCTCGACACCAGCATGGGACCCGTGATCTCAAAAGCCGCCCAGGAGCGCATCGTCACCCACATCGACGACTCCATCGCCGCCGGCGCCACCGCCATCGTCGACGGTCGCGGAGCCACCGCCGAGGGTCATCCCGGCGGCTACTGGGTCGGTCCCACCTTGCTCGAAGACGTCACCATGGACATGAAAATCGCCCGCGAGGAGGTCTTCGGCCCCGCCGTCAGCCTCATTCGCATGGACACCCTCGACGACGCCATCGACGCCATCGACGCCTCCGAATTCGGCAACGCCGCCTCCATCTACACCAGCCACGGCGGCGCCGCCCGCGAGTTCACCCAGCGCGTCAACATCGGCAACGTCGGAATCAACGTCGGAGTCGCCGCCCCCATGGCCTTCTTCCCCTTCAGCGGACGCAAAAACTCCTTCTTCGGCAATCTCCACGGGCAGGCCGCCGACGCCGTCGCGTTCTTCACGGACCCCAAAGTAGTCGTCACCCGCTGGCCCCAACGCACCGACGGCCGCGAGCCCTGGGACTAGGTCTCCTTCGGGACATCCTCCTTCGCCACAGCGTACAGACAGCTGCGAGCCCCTGAACTAATCTCTGATAGATCCAAATCCCTTCCCCGCTTCCAGGACTTCACGGAGACCACTTGACCGTCCCAACGCCCGTCAATCCATCCGGCCATCGCCCGGACCCTCATCCAGGCCGCCATTCTCTCCGTCGCCGCCGGGCCAGTGGGAGGCCGAGGCGGAGAAGGTCGGGATACGACTGGGTCTGAAGGCAGCGGTCGCCGGCCTGGACGAGGAGGCGTTCTTCGAGCAGGTGTTTAACGCCTGTGGCGAGGAATTGATCTCGGCGACGACGGGTCCGGAGCCGGAGCCGACGGATACGCCGACGCCGGTACCAACGCCGACGCCGGCGGGCCCGGAGGGGCTGGCGCTGGTGGAGCAGGCGACGGTGCAGATCGTGGCGCAGGGCACGTTCATTGATCCGATAACGGGAGGAGTGGTGACGGGCGCCGGGGCGGGGTCGGGTTTCATCGTTAGCGAAGACGGCCTGGTGGTGACCAATAATCACGTGGTGACCGGAGCTGCGACGCTGAACGTATTCGTGCTTGGCCGGAATGAGCCGGTGAACGCGCGAGTCGTGGCGGTGAACGAATGCTCGGACTTAGCGGTGATTCAGCTGCCGGGCGGGGGCTACCCGTTCCTGGAGTTCCACGAAGGACCGCTGACGATCGGGACGCGAATTTTCGCGGCGGGCTACCCGCTGGGCGAGCCGGAATACGCGCTAGCGGGCGGGATCATCTCGAAGCTGGACGCGGACGGCGAGACGAGCTGGGCGTCGGTGGACCATGTGCTGCAGCACGACGCGGCGATTAACCCGGGCAACAGCGGCGGGCCGCTGGTGACGGAAGACGGGGATGTCGTCGGGGTGGTGTACGCGAGCCGGTTGTACTTCAATCAGTTCTTCGCGATCGGCCTGGACCAGGCGCTGCCGGTGCTGGACGAGTTGATGGCCGGCAACAGCGTTGACTCAATCGGGATCAACGGCGAGGCGTACAGCGGCGATGGCATCAGCGGCCTGTGGGTGTTCTCGGTGGAATCCGGTTCGGCGGCGGACGAGGCCGGCATCCTGCCGGGCGACTTCATCACGGAACTGGAACGGCTGCCGCTCGGGGACGACGGCACGATGCGCGACTACTGCGACGTGCTGCAGACGCGCGGTTCGGATCAGACGATGCAGATCGAGTTGCTGCGACTAGATACCGGTGAGGTGCTGGAAGGTCAGCTGAACGGCCGACCGCTCGCCGTCACCGATACGTTCGGCGGTGGTGGGGGCGGCGGCGGGGACGAGACCGAAACCTATGTTTACGTGACTGATGACACTGGAGTGATCTCCGCGTCGATGCCGGCAGCCTGGCAACTGGACACCGCTCCGTTCGCCGACTTCGCGAGCCTGGCGGCCTCCCCGAACCTCACCGCCTGGCAGCGGAAATTTTCAGGCGCATCGAACGTGGCCGACACTGCTGGTATTTTCATAGTAGTAATACCGGACAGCGACGGCGTGACCAACGAAGATCTTGAGTCGTTACTTGATGACGAACTGAGTCCGGACAATTGCACCGATACCGAACGGTTCGAGTATGACGACGGACTCTACACGGGGTTCTGGGACGCATCCAATTGTGACAACGGCGGGTTCCATATCGTGCTGGCAGCGATCGACCCCGCCGATCCGACGTTTTTGATATTTGCTGAATCGATGGAGATCACCGGGGACGACGCTGACGCAACATCCGAGTTCTACAGCACCTTCATCGGGACCCCGTAGACGAGATCGAGAGGTGGCGGCGGACGCCGCTCCCGGGTCGGACCTAGTGGGCGATCCCGTGGTCGTGAAGCCGACGATGTAGCTCGGCGCGGGCGCTCTCGAAAAACCCGACGTGACGCTCGCGCTTGCCGGCATCGCGGTAGGTGGCGGTCTCGCGCAGATAGGTGATGCCGCCTTCTATGAGTGTGAGCATGAACGTGGCGACCTGGGGTGAAAACAGCTCTTTGTCACCAACCGTGACGTAGACCGGTGAGCTGTGGGCGGCGACCTTATTGACCCAGGCGTGCTGGAGGTCGATCTCGCCGTAGCAGCGGGCGGCGATCCAGCAACTATCGCCCACCTCGTGCTTGACGGAAAGGGTGGCCGACCGGCCGCCGGGATCGGCCGCGGCGTCGGAGATAACGCGGCCGTTGGCGACAATTTCGATGCGCGTGAACGGGAGCGCGCTCTGCGCCGTGGCGTGGAGTTCTAGGGTCCCGCCGCCGTTGGGCAGGTTTATGTCGGCTCCCGGAGGAAGGCCCTCGGCCGTGAAAAAGAGCAGCGGGCCGGTGCTGGTGAAAGTGTTGCCGGAGCGGATGGCGTCACGCCAGTTTTCGTGCGTAAAGGGTCGGTCGTCGCCAAGGTGGGCATACGTGCGGACGCCACCGACCGGGATGGAGTTGCTCATCTTGTCGGTACCGCCAACGGCCGGGAGTCGGTAGCCACAATTCAGATAGTCATACCAGGAGCCAATGCTGTGGCCATCGAGACGCGGGGGGAAGTACTTGAGCTCGGCGGCGTCAATCTTGCCCATGGCGATGTCAGCGGCCAGCTCGAGATGAGGCGAAGGAAAGTGCGGCGCGACGACTAGGCCGTTCTGGGCGCGGGCGGCGTCGGCCCAGTCGGCCATCAGGATCTCCTCGGCACCGCCGAGATAGTCCTCATCGGGACCGCCGCTGCTGAGGGGAAAAATAGGCTCGCTGAGTCCTAGGAGGCTGATGTGGCCAAGCATATGGTGGCGGTTCTCGGTGCCGACCCAGACCAAATTATCGGCCGTGGAGGCCGGGGCGAGCGCCCCGGTGAAGTGCTCAACGTCGGTGAACAGGCGGCCCCACTGGGCGGCCAGCACGTTTACGACATTCAGATCTTCTGCCCCCGCTTCTAGGACGGAGGTGGTGGGGTCGAGGAAGTGAACGTGGGTGTCGCCGGTGTAATAGCCATCGGCGCGGGAATCGGTCCAGCGGTCGATTTCGAGGGTGAGTTCGCGCTGGCCTGGGGCGATGGTGATCCGTTGGCGGGTGGGAGTGTATTCGAAGCCCTTGGTCAGTTCGACGAACACCTCTCCGACCGGAAGTTCGATCTGAAAGCGACCATCGATGTAGGCATAGCTGGTGTCGCCGAGCTTGAGGTCGCCGCCGATGTCCTCGCACCAGTTGACGTTGATGTCGCGCTGATGCCCGTAGGGCGGCAGGTACTGGCCGCGGGTCCCGTAGAAGCTGACCCTGGCCGGTGATTGTTGGCCGGTTGATTTGTCCAGCACTCGAACGTGGACCCACGTGTCCCGGTCTTCAAGAACGCGAAGCTTAACGACGCCGTCATCGGTGGCGGCAGTCTTCTTTTCCATCAGTTCGTCCCAGGCGATCGTGGACTCACCGCGGCTGTGCCAGATTGTGAGGCGGGCGCCGCGGGCGGCGATGGCGTCAATCAGGGTGGCCGACTGATCTTCGAGCAGTTCCCCGGCTCCGATCTCGGGCCGATCGAGCCAGTCGCCGGGAAGTCCTCCCGGGAACGGGTGAGTCTTGACGACTTCGCCGAGGTCGATTTCGGCTTCGACGGGTGAGGCGATATCGGCTTCGATGTGGGTCAGAGGAGAGCGCCGGAACGGGTTGTGCTCAAGCCCACCGAGGGTGAGGGCGGCGACGGTCACGGTACGGGGGCCCACAGCCCGGAGTTCGATGGCTGAGATTTCGACTTCGGGTTTCGGGTTGGCGAGAGCGGTAAGCAGGTAAGTGGGTCCGTCGCGGGTAGCGCTGACGATGCCCGTAAGCCCGTCCCGGTCAGCGCCCACGATAGGCGACGTGTGGGAGTAGTCCTGCTCGACCGCGCCAAACGCCTCCATCCCCCACGCGCGGCGGCAGGGATTGATTTCAAAACGACTGCGGATCGGTAGAACATGCCGGGAGCCGTCGGCGTAGTGGAGGATGTACTCGGCGACGACGGCGCCGCTGTCGTCAGCGTCATCGGGGCGGAGTTCGGTGGTGGGAACGGCGTCGAGAAAATGGCATACCAGCAGCTGGCGGGCGCGAGCGCCGACGGGCACCGTGACGGCCTCGGGAAGTTCGGCCCAGCCCTCGTCACCGAGGACTACCCAGACGGCGCCACCGTCGACCGTGATGTCGAAAGGCACGCCCCAGAAAGTCTGTTCCCCGATCGGCAACGATTCGAGCGAGGCCAGGGGGATCGGGTGTCCGCTCGGTCCCGCGCCCATGGTTTCATCGCGCGACCAGAGCCAGCGGTCGGCCATCCGAATGTTACGAGGGCCGTGATTGCGAAACCCGGCGAGAGATATCGTCGTGAACGCCTCCACCGGCGACCTCCCGCTATGAGCAACTGCCAGCCGGGCAAAGTATTGACGGCGGGCTGGGGAATGTCCAACCGGGAAGTTGGGGGATCAGGCCTCGCCGGGACGCCAGTCGGGCTCACTCCACAGTCAACGGCGTCCCAATACTTTCAGTCTGCGCGTCGCTCCACGGGAAGCATGTCGAGGTAGGGGATCCAGCCCTCACGGTCGGAGGCGAAAATCCTGTCGCTGGACGTGCTGTCGGGAATAAACGCGACGACGGGGGACGCGGCCGGCGCCTACGTGCGGCCGGATCGCACTCTCACTCTGGCGCTGCCTAAGACAGGTTTGGCCGCAGGCGTATACCGGTGAGCTCGTGCTGGCGGACATCGGCATCCCGGCAGGGGTTTACGAGCGAGCCGGGATCAGCTACCGGACTCCGTTTCTAGACGGCTATCGAGTGCGATTGGTCCGAACCGGGGTGATGTCATAGCCAGTGACGATGTAGCCGGCTTTGAGAAGGCCGCCGGCGATACCGGCGCCCATCACCCCCAATCCGATGAAACCGATAGATGTGTCAGTCACGTTGGAACCTCCTGAGCCGGACGAATGGAAACATCGGATTCTTGGAAGCTAGTTCGTGAGTTCAAGGCCGGCGACTTCTTCCCAGAGTTTTACGACGGCGGTGACGTGCTCGGTCGCGAACCCCCGATAGGTCGCGGCGGCGAGCATCTGCCCGGCAACGGCGCCTAGGGGCGTGATGGCGCCGGTCTCGGAAGCCATCTGCGTCGCCAGGCGGACGTCCTTGAGCGCGAGCCGGGTGAAGAATCCGGGTTCGAAGTCGCGTTTGAAAACCTTCTCCTCAAAAACGGTGGCGAGGGCGTCGTTGTTGGCGAAGGTGGAGCGGAAGACCCGAAGCATTACGTCGATTTCGAGTCCAACTTTGCGACCGGCCACCAGAGCCTCAGCGTCCAGCATGATGATGGAGGCCGCGAGCATGTTGTTGACGAGCTTCATGGCGGAACCGTTCCCGAGCGGGCCGCAGGGGATGACTTCCCGGGCGACGGCTTCGAGAACGGGGGCGGCCTCGGCCAGGTCGACATCGGCGCCACCGGCCATGAGCGTGAGTTCGCCAGCGGCGGCATGGGTGGGAAGGCCGGCCATCTTGCACTCGATCATGCGGAAACCGTGCCCGGCCAGGGCCTCCCCAACACGGCGGGTGGTGGCCGGGTCGATGGTGCTGAAGTCAACGACCATGCCGCCCGCGGGCAAGCCGTGGACGACCGAATCTTCCGCCAGCACCACCGCAAGCTCCACGTCGCGGGGCTCGGGCAGGACGGTCATTACGAAATCCGCGCCACTGGCCGCGTCGGCAGGCGACGAGGCGATGACGCCGCCGGCATCGCGGAACGCATCGAGGGCGTCGCCCGAAAGGTCGAAGCCACGCACCGTGTGACCGGCGGCGAGGATATTGCGGGCAAGACCGAGTCCCATGAGCCCAAGTCCAACGAAGCCAATCTTGTAAGCCACTCTTAGTTCCCTTCTAGGATGAACGCGGGCTCGGGGCCGGCGTTTAGTTCATGCTGAGTCCGCCACAGACGTTGATGGATTGGCCGGTGATGTAATCCGAGCCCGGAGAGGCCAGGAAGCTCACCAGATTCGCGACATCTTCGGGTTCTTCCTGTCGCCCGATGGGGATGGTTTTTACCACCGCCTCACGAGCGCCACCCTTTTCGAGTCCCATCGAGGCGGAACGTACGGTGTCAATGTGATCCCACATGCGCGTATCGACGATGCCGGGGCAGTAAGCGTTGACCGTGACCCCGTGGGGGCTAAATTCCGTCGCCATGCACTGGGTCATCCCGATGACCGCGAACTTGCTGGAGCAGTAGGCGAGTTGATCGACGCCGCCGCGGCGGCCCGCGACAGAGGCGGCATTGATAATCTTGCCTCTGCCCTGAGCGATCATCTGGCGGCCGGCCTCGCGCCCACAGAGGAAGACCCCGCGCACATTGACGTTGTGGACCCGATCAAAATCTTCCAGCGTGGTGTCCAGGATGGGGCCGATATGGATGACGCCGGCATTGGCCACGAGGACGTTGAGGCTGCCATATTCGCTGACGATATCGGCGACGATGCCGCGGACGGTGTCGTCATCGGTGATGTCGCCCGGGACCGGCAGGGCCCGACCGCCGGCGGATGCGATTTCCTGTTGGACGCCTAGCAGAATCTCGGCGTCGATGTCGTTGACGGCGACGGCAAAGCCGTCGGCGGCGAGGCGCAGCGAGATGGCGCGGCCGATTCCGCGACCGGCGCCGGTGACCCAGGCGACAGGTGTGGACTGGTCGGACATGATGCCTCCTAGAAGGTTGATGGCCGGCCGGCGGAGTCTGCGGGCGCTACCGGCAAGGGTGCCAACGAGACGCAGCATACTGCTATCCTCACCGGCATTGCCTTCGACGGACAAAACCGCTGGTCTGAGAAGTCGGGTCGGGGGGTAAACCGCAAAGTAATAGGCAACCGGGAGGTACCGAAATGCCTGTATTCATGCACACGCGGATTCGCGTCAGTGACCTGGACAAATCCATCGCCTACTACTGCGATCACCTGGGATTCCAGGTGCGAAATCGTAACGAGCGGTCGCCTCACGGGAACCAGACGTGCAATCTGGAGATGCCGGGGAGCGAGCACCTGCTAGAACTGGCCTACTCGGCGGATTACAAGCTGGCGGTGCCGGAGGACCTGATGCACTTTGCCATAGGCGTGCCGGACCTCACCGCCTTCTGCGCGGACCTGGAGAAAAAGGGCATCAAGATCTGGCCCGACAACTGGCGGGAAGAGTTCAAGAACCTGAAGATGGCCTTCATCGACGACCCGGACGGGTACGAAATCGAACTCCTCGAGCGCAGTTAGCGAAGGCGTCGCGACCGACTGCTCCTCCAGATGGGAAGTAACGCCCCGGCGGCCGCGTATTCGGTCCGCCAGGAACGCCACGAGTTGTGCCTCCGCCCGTAACGACTGAGCGGCCTCAGGCCGGATCACCGACGCCGGCGTAGCGCAGGGTACTGAAAATCATGAAGACGGTGCCGGCGATGGTGAGCACCAACATGCCAACCAACATCGGGACGTAGCCCCCGGCGTCGGCGACGAACCCGGCGAGCAAAGCGGCCGGGACGAGGATGGGGCTGGTGGAGACGGCAAACACCGCCGCGTAATTGGAAATCTGGTCACGGGGTGCGATGTCAATGAGGACGGCAAAGTCCGAGAAGCGGACGGCGCCGTAACCGGCGCCGACGAGCACGAAGGCGATAACGAAGACGCCCGGGCCCGGGGCCGCGAGCACGAGCACCAGGGCGGCGACGCCGAGCAGGCAGCCGAGCGTCGGGACGGTCGTACTGGTGAGCCGGTCAGCCAGGTAACCCCAGAACAGGGTGGCCACCGTCTGGGAGGCGAGCAATACGGCCGTGTAGATGCCGACATCGGTGGGAGTGGCGCCATAGTCGCGAACTGCGTAAACGGCGAAAAACGACATGCCCAGCAGACCCCAGCCTATGAGAGTGCGGCCAATGACGTAGCGAAGAAAAGCGGGATCGTTACGCAACACCGCGGGAACGCGGCTGACCACGCGGTGCAAAGGTTCCGAAGGTTCCCGGCGGACCTCCGAGGGCGGTTCCTTGAGGAACAGCATAAACGTGTTGATGGCGGCAAGATAAAGCCCGGCAAACAGGAACACGAATCCGAAGCTGACCGGGAACGCGTCGTGCCCAAGGATTCGGGCGACGACGGCCGCCGCCACCGCGCCAACGGCTCCGCCGACGGTGAAGGTGATTGCGATGAAACTGCTGCGACGGTGGACGGAGACGACCTTGGCGAGCACATCGGAGAAAGCCGGCGCCTGGAAGCCGATCCCGGCACGGAGGAATCCCAGGAAAAGAAAGAAGGCGACGAGCATAATGCCCGGATGGTCGGCGGCCCAGAAGACGACCATCGCCCCGTAGACGGCGAATAGCAGGCGCCCGCTGACGTTGACGCGCCACATGTAGAACACCTTGTACGGAAGACGCTCGTAATAGCGCGCGCCGAAGAGTTGCGGTAGGGCGAAGGCAAGCGCCTCGATCGCCGGGATGAGTCCGATAATTACGTTTGAGCTGGTCAGATAGCTGACGAACACGGGCATGATCGTGACCGGTGAAATTATGTTGTATCCGAGGGAGAAAAAGCTCATGTTGAAGAGAAGGATGAGTTGGTTGCGGAGGCGGACGGACGGTCATTCCGCTTCTGAAACTGAGGCTTTCACGGCGGTCGAAAAGCCTCCAGTCCGGTGAAGGGCGGCGGGGGTTTCAGAATGTTTGAATGCCAGTCACACGTGCGCCGGCTGTGGGAACGATATCGCTTTTGGCATCGGGGGGATAGCGGGGCGGCGGCAGCGTGAGGGTGGAGGGAAAGCGGTGAACCGGGAGGAGCCCGGGGACCGCCGCGCCGTGGTAGTCCCGGCGGCATCGCTATCAGCGTTCAAGACGCTGGGAATCCGCGATTTTCGGTTCCTGTTGCCCAGCAATTCGCTGACGCTGGCGGGCCAACAGCTGCGGCTGATGGCACAGGGCTGGCTGGTGCTGGAGTTGACCAACCAGACCGTGTGGGTGGGGCTGGCCAACGGGTTGCCGACGCTGGTGGGAGTGCCTCTGGCGATGCTGAGCGGGGTGATGACGGACCGGGCAAACCCGCGGACGCTGCTCCTGCAGGTGCGGGTTTTCCTGGGCCTGACGGCTTTCGCGGCGGCCTACATGGTCGGGGCGGGGCTGATCGAACTCTGGCACGTGCTGTTGCTGGCGATGGCGGCCGGCGGGCTGCAGGCCTACGGACTCCCCGCCAGTCAGACATTTGTGTACGACCTGGTGGGGAGGGATCGATTGCTGGGGGCGCTGGCGTTGGGCTCCATAGTGCAGTTCGGATCGAACCTGATAGCGCCGCCGCTGGCCGGTTACCTGATGGGAAGGTATGGGATCGAGGCCGGGTTCTACATGCTGACCTTCATGTTCGCGGGGGCGGTGGTGAGCTTGTTGTTCGTGCGCGGCGGAAAACCGGCGGAGCGGCCGGACAAGAAACCGTTCATGGTGGAATTCGTCGACGGAATCAACTATGTCCGGCAGGCGCCGCATGTGGCCGCGCTCCTGTTCCTGGCGTCGCTGGCGGTGTTTGGAGCGGCCTTCCTGGCGATCCTACCGGCATATGCTCGGGACGTGCTACACGTGGGAGCGGGGGGATTCGGCCTGCTGACGGGAGCCCAGGGAGCGGGGGCCCTGATAACAAGCCTCTGGCTTTCGCGGCGGGGAAACATCAGCCGGAAAGGGCGCTCGGTGGTAATGGCCGGAACGGTGTGGGGGGGCGGGATGGTGGTGTT
>Ga0310120_10003508_pt1 | contig 11213 bp, 6 predicted proteins | sample CB27_AW_983_MG_FD_203506 | JGI IMG/M metagenome (GOLD analysis project Ga0310120, IMG submission 203506) | Marine microbial communities from Western Arctic Ocean, Canada - CB27_AW_983 | ecosystem: Environmental > Aquatic > Marine > Oceanic | place: Canada: Western Arctic Ocean | collected... | reverse complement strand
GTCTGGGCAAATGCCGTAATCAAGGGTGACCGCGTGATCGTTTCAGCCGACACCATTACCGCCCCCGTGGCCGTTCGCTTCGCCTGTTCCAAGAAACGCACCTCCGCGAATCTCTTCAACAAGGACGGCTTGCCCGCGCTCGCCTTTCGGACCGACAACTGGTGACCCGAAGGCAAGGCCTCTCTCGGGGCCTTGCTCACTCGGCCCCTGCCCTGGATGGTTGGCTCCTTGAATCCGTCGGCAGCGGTCCACCGCAACTTAAGCCAGGATCGCCTTAACCACTTTCGCCGGCTCCACTCCAGTCAACCGGAAGTCCAGACCCTGGAACTTGTAGCTGAATTTGCGGGAGTCGATTCCGAAGAGATGCAAGAGGGTCGCGTGAAAGTCGTGCACCGTCACGACGTCCTTCTCTGCGTGGTAGCCGAGCTCGTCCGTGGCGCCATGGCTCACGCCACCCTTGATCCCGCCGCCCGCCATCCACATCGAGAAGCCCTTGATGTGGTGATCGCGGCCGTTGCCCTGGGCCATCGGAGTGCGACCAAACTCGCCGCCCCAGATCACGAGGGTGTCTTCCAGCATTCCGCGTTCCTTGAGATCCTTGATCAGGGCACCACTTGCCTGATCCACGAGACGGGCCGTGTTCTGGCTCGCCCCCTTGATCCCGCCGTGGTGATCCCAGCCGCGATGGTAAAGCTGAATGAAGCGCACTCCGCGCTCCGCAAGTCGGCGCGCCAGCAGGCAATTCGAGGCGAAGGATCCGTCTCCGGGCTTCGCCCCGTAACTTTCCAGCACGTGCTTGGGCTCGTTGGAAACATCCATGAGCCCGGGAACCGAGGCCTGCATTTTGAAGGCCATCTCGTACTGCGCGATGCGAGCGGCGATCTCGGGATCATCGACCTCCGCGTCGTGAATCCGGTTGAGCGCGTTGACGGTATCGACCACTGAGTGCTGGTCATCCCGCGACACCCCTTTGGGATTTCCGACATAGAGCACCGGGTCTCCCTTGGCATGAAAAGGCACTCCCTGAAAACGGCTGGGCAAAAACCCACTGTGCCATTGGCGCGCCGCGATGGGTTGATTCTGTCCGCCACCCACCGAGGTGAGCACAACGTATCCGGGCAAATCATTGGTCTCGGCCCCCAAGCCGTAGAGCAGCCAGGATCCCATGCACGGTCGACCGGAGATCTGGGTCCCGGTATTCATGAAGGTGTGCGCAGGGTCGTGGTTGATTTGCTCCGTCACCATCGAACGCACGATCGCAATCTCATCGGCCACCTCCCCGACATGGGGAAAGATGCTGCTGATGTGCTGCCCGCTCTTGCCGTAGTGCTTGAACTCATGTTGGGGGCCGAGGCACTTGAGATTGTTCCGGCTTCCCTGCAACTGCGCGATGGGCTGCCCTTCCGTGATCGACTTGGGCATGGGCTTGCCGTCCATCTCCGCCAGCTTCGGCTTGTAGTCGAGAGTCTCAAGATGGGACGGACCTCCCGCCATGCAGAGGTGGATCACTCGTTTCGCTTTCTGGGGAAGATGCGGCTTCTGGATGACGCCGGTCCATTTTCCCGCAACCTCCGCGGCGTAGGATTTATCGAGCAAGGCCGCCAGAGCCACTGCTCCGATTCCGGTGCTGGCACCATTGAGAAAGGAGCGACGGCTGAGGTAGGTTGAAGGATCGAGATTCATCAAATCAATGAGTTGCAGGTGGGAGCCTAGTTCCGGGAGATGGTTTCGTGCAGGTTCAGGATGGTGCGGGCGACCGCAGTCCAACTGGCGAGCTCGGCAGGAGGGAGATCGGCGGGCGCCGGGCGCAGGCCGACCGTGAGAAACTCTTTGGCGGCCGGTTCATCGGCAAGATAGCGCTCAAGGTGCTTCGCATGCAGGTCGGCAACGAGCTTGAGTTCCAGCTCGCTTGGTCTGCGCGAGAGAGCCTCCCTGAAGGACCAGCGAATGCGCGCCACGACATTCTCGCCACCTTCCCTCATGATGCGCTCCCCAATGGACCGCGCGGACTCGACATAGGTCGGATCATTCAAGAGCACGAGCGCTTGCAGCGGAGTATTCGAGCGCGGACGTTCGGCGATGCACTCTTCGCGGGAAGGAGCATCGAAAGCGAGGAGACTCGGGTGCAAAAAGCTGCGTTGCCAGTGGGTGTAGACCGCTCGGCGGTATTGATTCTCCCCTCCCTCAGGCGCCCACTTGCGACCGGGAAAGTTGAGATGGCGCCAATAACCGGCAGGTTGGTAGGGCTTCACACTGCGCCCGCCGATTTCCTCGACGAGAATTCCGCCCAAGGTGAGCGCATTGTCCCGGATCATTTCGGCATCCAGGCGGAAGCGGCCCTGGCGAGCCAGCAGGATGTTGAGGGGATCTCGTTCGCGGCTCGCCGCGGTCGTTTTCGATGACTGCGCGTAGGACTGGGAAGTCACGATCAGCTTCACCAATCGCTTCACGTCCCAGCCACCCTCCACAAAATCGACCGCGAGCCAGTCGAGCAATTCGGGATGGCTCGGACGTTGTCCCTGGGCCCCGAGGTCATCGACATTTCGTGAGAGCCCCGCCCCAAAAAATAGTTTCCATGCACGGTTCACGAAGGTGCGGGCGGTGAGCGGATTGTTCTTCGCGACGACCCACTCAGCGAGATCAAGACGAGTAGCCCGGCGCTCCCCGGTGTCCAGATTCCCCAGGAAGCTCGGAATAGCGGGCTGCACCACGGGACCCGAATCATCGAGCCAGTTCCCCCGAGGCAGGATGCGCATCTCACGTGGCTTCGTCGCAATCGAGACCAGCGTCTTGGGAAGATTCTTGTCAAAGGCGGCCTTCTCCTTCTTGGCGGCCTCGAGCTTCGCGCGCGCATCGACCAGCACGGGCGCGATGGAGCGATAGTAGTTTGCCACTTCTGCGCGCTGGGCGTCGTTGCGCTGGGCGGCGGGGATTTTCGAAGCGGCCACCACCTTGGCGGGGATATTGCTGCCACCAGCCCTGAAGTAGAACCCGGCACCACCACCTCCATTCACAATCTTCATCAGGAACTGATTACTTCCTTTCTTGAGCGCCACGGTGAGCTTCTCCTGATCGGGAGCGGGACCGCGACTGACATTGTGCTTCAGCTTCTCTTCACCATTCAACCACACCCGAATGCCATCGTCTGATCCCAGAGAGAGGGCCAGTTGGGTTTGAGCCGGAGCCTCGATCTTGCGCGTGAGATACCAGGCCACATTCTGGTCACCAGGCAAGGTGTGGACTTTGGCATCCGGAAAGTCGGATCGCTTCTGCCACTTTTTGCCGGCAATCTCTGCGCCCAGATCATCCCCGCCCTTTTCTGGACCGAAGGCCGTCTCGAAGGCCTTGTTCCCACCCCCACCAGGAAACGGACCGATGAGATACCACTCGCCCAAGGAGGGCTCGCCCAAGGAGGAAATGCTCTTTTCCCACTCCACTTGCGCGGCGGTAAGCTCCGGCGAGGGCGCGGTGGCCGCCTTGGTCCATTCGGCGATTTTCGATTCCAGGACAGCGGCGCGCACTTGGTATGACTTGGTCGCCACCGGCATGCCCGCACTGCGTCGGCCCACCGCGTTTTCCTTGAGGTCAGCGAAGAAGGCCGCCATCGAATAGAAGTCCTGCGAGGTATAGGGGTCGTACTTGTGATCGTGACATTGCGCACACCCAAGGGTCCCTCCCAACCACACTCCGGAAATATTGCGCACCCGATCAGCGGCATAAATCGCGACGTATTCCTTCGGTTGCGCACCACCCTCTTCGGTGGTCTGCAACAAGCGGTTGTATCCAGAGGCCACCTTCTGTTCCGAAGTGGAATCAGGAAGCAGGTCACCAGCGAGTTGCCAGCGGGTGAATTCGTCAAATCGCTGGTTCTTGTTGAAGGAGTTGATCACCCACTCGCGATAAAGATACACGTCCATCGGATTGTCGCTGTGGTATCCGATGGAGTCTGCGTAGCGCACGAGATCGAGCCAGAAGACCGCCATGCGCTCACCATATCGCGGACTGGCGAGGAGGCGATCTGCCGCCATGGAGATGGCGCCCGACAAATCGGACGCCGCTTGCCTGGTGAAGGCGGCAACTTGACCGGGAGTGGGAGGCAAGCCCGTGAGGTCAAAACTCAATCGGCGAAGCAGGGTGTGCGGATCCGCCACCGGCGAAGGGTCTAGCTTTTCGGCCTTCAGACCTTCGCTGATGAAGTAGTCCACGGGATGGGAGCCCGCACTCAAAGTCGACTTGGAGGGATTCTCATAAGCCCAGTGACCTTCCCATTCCGCACCCTGCTCGATCCACTTCTTCACCAGTGCGATCTGCTCCGGGGTCAGGCTCTTCTCGCTCTTGGGCGGCGGCATGATCTCTTCCTTGTCGTCGGTGGTGAGCAGGAAGAACAATTCGCTCTCCTCTGGTTTCCCCGGAACCACCGCGATCACCCCTTTGCGATCGGCATAGATCCCTCCGTCCTTCACATCGAGCCGGAGCTTGGCCTTACGCTCGTGTTCGTCGGGACCATGACACGTAAAACAGTTCTCAGAGAGGATCGGGCGGATGTCGCGATCGAAGCGAACCCGGTCGTCGGCAGCCAGGGCCAGCGACGACATCGTCATCAGGGACGCGGAAATCAGGAGAGATTGGGACCTCATGGATTGGGCAGGGCCTTTCAGAAATTGAGAGGGAACTGAGAATTAATTTGGGCACCAATCTACGGTGCACAATGGTGTAATACGTTTGCAGATTCCCAAGCTTCCCAATTTATCTCCGCTCTCACCCATTCTGCAAAAAAACTCCCCGACTGAGCACGCCGGGGAGTCTTGAAATTCGTTGCAGGATCGAGCGCGGAGCCTATTTTTTCAGACCGGCCAAGTGCTTCTTGGGGTCCTTGGCAAGCTTGCCTTTGCAGCCATTGCAGCAAACCGCAACAGAAACGGTCGACTTGACCGCGGCATCTACATCCCTGCCACTGACCGGGCACTTCCCGTCCTTGGCTTTGGCAAATTTGACGAGCCCAGCAATCGGATCCTTGTCAAAAGCAGCTTGACACTTTTTGCAGCAGAACGAAACATCAACGCTCGCGGCCTTGCTGCCATCGACAGCCTTGCCCTTGATCGGACACTCCTTGTTGACGGGATCTGCGGCGAAGCCCTGGGAAAGGGTCATCATCAGGGCGAATGCAATGAGGCTAACTATTTTCATGTTGTCTGGTTGTTCGAGTTGAATGGACACCTGAACACTCTAGCTCAGGAATAATGCGGGAGAGTGCCCGAACCATACCCCCTGTCAATCTTGATTCTGGTCGTCATCTGAAGGTGAGGGCCTGATCCTGTGCACTTGAGAGGGCTGAAAAGCCGATCCTCCAATGACCCTAGCGGCAATCGCGGCGATATCTGGCTCAGTCACGGAAAACTCAGGTTTCCGAAATAACCTGCGCGCTCCCCGGCTTTTTGGTGATCTCCAGGCAAATGCATCCGCACGCTCAGAGCCCCGGGGCCGCAACGAACTCCCTGACCCGCCTTCCTGTCTCGAGATCAAAGAACACCACGCGTCCATCGAAGGTCCCCACCGCCAGACGCGAGCCATGCTCCACCACTTCGCCAATCGCAGGCAATCGCTCTCCGGCGACAACCAGCTCTCGCTCTCGCTTCTGGTCATCCAAATTCAATTGCACGGTCTGTCCCTTGGGACCCGCCACGAAGTAGCCCGACTCTGAGCAAAGCATCCTCAAGGCCGGTCCCCCGACCTTCGCGAGATCTCCCGACTTTTTTCCGTTGCTGATTTTCCATCGCAACACCAACCCGTGATCTCCACAGGAAATCACTTCGTTTCCGTTGCGATGAAATCCCACCCCGCGCACGGTTTCCGAGTGTCCGGAGAAGGTTGTCAACCGCTTTCCGCCTGCTGCTACGTCGAAGACCTTCGCACTCTTGTCACGACTGGCGGTCGCAATGCGATGACCGGCCGAGTCCCAAGCGATCGCATTCACCCAGTCAGAGTGCGCCCGCACAACGAGCTCCTCTTTCCACTCCTTCGTGTTCACCACCCGAAGCATTCCGTCGGCCCCGCCGAAGGCGAGTCGTTCGCCCTTCGGATCAAAGGCCACCGCGAGCGCAACGTCGTCGCCACGAAAGGGTGCCGCCACCACCGAACCACCGCTCGTTTCGAAGATGCGGATCTCACCCAACTGCCCAGGTGCACCCGACGCGACCGCGAGAAACCTCCCGTCCGGTGACAAGGCCAGGTCGTAGGTCCGTTGCCCGTTGTTCGCAATCCGACGCAGCAAGGTGCCATCCGCCGAATTCCAAACCAGGATCTCGTGGTAGCCTCCGGTGAAAAGTTTCTGCCCGTCGTTCGAAAACACCATCGCGGTCACGGGAAGTGACCGCGGATAGCTCTCGGGCGCCGCGGGATGTTCTTCCATCGGCACAATGGACGAAAGAAGAGTTTCGGGATCTTCTGCGTCATACTTCGCGCCCTCCTCGATCCATTTCCGAATCAGCTCAATCTCCTGCTTGCTCAACGGATTGGCATCCACAGGCATGCGATCGTCTTCGTCATCGGTGGTGATGCGATAGTAGAGCTCACTCTCTTCGAGATTTCCTGCAACGAGTTCCTTCATCGCGTGAGAGTAGGTATCCAGGCGATACTTTCCCTTGGCCTTGCCCGCCTTGTGACAGCCCACGCATTGACGCTGGAAGATCGGAGCGATGCCCCTGGCAAAGCTGACGGGCTCCGCCGCTGCACTGCCCGTGCTTAGCATCAGCGCTCCTGCCAACCAGCGGCCGCTCTTCAAAAACCCTCCTCTGCGCATCGGTGTCTTCACGATCTTCAATGCTGAAAGAGGAACTCACTCTTGTTCAAAACCATCCAGAGCGTGTCCTCCAACGCCTGATTCCGACTCTCTGCATCCGCGAGATACTCGCGATGCAGAGTGAGCTCCCTCTCGATCGGCGGACGACTGAGGGCTGCTTCATAGAGCCTCTTCACGATCTCGTCATCGCCCACCCCATCCTTGATCCACTTGTGCAGTCTTCCCTCCTTGTGCGTGATCATCCCGTGCATCAGCTTGCCGTTAAAAAGCTCGAGCGCCTGCCCGAGGCTGGAGTCATCGCCCCGCTCACATTCACAGATCGTCTGCCGCTCGGGCTGCCCAAAGACCTTCATGAATTCGATCTCACCAATCTTGCCGCGATCATGCGGCTTCAAGTCAGGAGCGGGCAGCTCCGTCGCCTTCATGCTGGCGGGCACGCCGGCAAATTGCATCGGTCGACCAGTGATCGACCCGAGCGCATCCACGAGCTGCTCCGCGGAAAGCATGCGCGGTTGATAGTGTGAAAAGTAGCGCTGGTCATCTTTGTTGAGGGGCGTGGTTTTCGAAGTCGCCTGGTAGGTATTGCTGTTCAGGATCGTGCGCAAGAGGTGTCGGCGATCATAGCCACTCGTCACGAAATCCTTCGCCAGGGCTGCGAGCAGGGGGGCATTGGTCGGCGGGTTCGTGTCGCGAAAGTCATCGAAGGGCTCCACGATTCCACGGCCCATCACATGGGCCCAGATACGATTGGCCTCCACTTGGGCGAAAAAGGGATTATCATCCTTGGTGAGCCACTTGGCAAAGACCTCCCGGCGATCCTTCCCCTCCGCCACATTCATCGTCCCGGCTTTGGGAGCCCACGGCTTCATCGTTTTGTGAGTGGCAGGATGAGTCACTTCTCCACTTTTGGAGGCAAAGACGATGAGCTCATCTGCTCGCCCGGTCTTCTTCCGTTCGACCCGATTGAAGAAGGCCGCCAAGCCATAATAGTTGTTCTGGGTCCAGCGCTCGAAGGGATGGTTGTGGCACTTGGCACACTGGATCCGCGACCCCAAAAAGAGCTGCGCCGATGTTTCCATTGCATCAAAGGTGTCCCCTGCGGCGCGATAGTAATTTGCGGCTGGATGGACGAGGCTGCTCCCCCGCGCGGTGAGAATGTCGCGGGCAAAGTCGTCGTAAGATTGATTCGTCGCCACCGCATTGACCAGCCAGCGACTGAGTTTGAAGACCGGTCCCAAACCGATCTGCTTTCTCGATACTCGCAGAAGATCGCCCCACTTCTGCGCCCAGAAGGCAGCATGACTCTCTGATTCCAGAAGGACATCAATCAGCTTCGCCCGCTTGTGCGGATCCCCATCGGCGAGAAATTGCTGGACCGCTTCCGCATCGGGCAGAAGGCCGGTGAGATCGAGATAAAGACGCCGGATGAATGTTCGATCACTGCTACGCGGGGCCGCCTCATACTGCAGTTGCCGGAGTTTCGCATAGACGAGCTCGTCAAGATAGTTTGCAGCCGGGGGATTACTCCAGGCGAAGCCGTCAATGTCCCGGACAAGGGTGAGGTTGGCGCTCTCAATGAACGCGAGATAGCGCACAATGATGACCACATCCCCACGCCCCACTCCGCGGGCCAATCCCGTCCGTGAAACTGTGGCCACGTTCTCACTTGAGGATTCAAAGACCGCCAACTCGGTGACATCCCGGGTCGTGCCATCACTGAACTTGGCATGAACAGCGAACTGCTGATCGCTGGCTGGGAATTTCAGGACGCGGGCCGAGGACGGGTAGATCTCGATCCCCGTGCAGAGTGCTTCGCTTTCCTCGCCAAGCGCAGCCCCTCCCGCAATCCACGCTCGCAGCAAGTCATATTCCGGACTCCCCTTCTCCAGCTGTTTACCGCCCTCGTGCGAAAGCTGCGTGGTTGGTTTGAGAAGGATCAAACTCTTGTCCGGCTCGATTGGATTGGTCCGGCGCCCGAACTCCTCGCGCACCAGGGTCAGGGCATCGAGGACGGGATCAAAAGCCCGGAGCGAGAGCCTGAAGCCGCCCTTCCCGTGCGGCGATCCGTGACAGGATCCCGAACTGCAGCCCATTCGCGAGAGAACCGGCAATGTTTCGTGGCGAAAGGATACCGGCAGGGGAACATCCATCGCACTGACCTTCACCTTCACCACCTTGTCGCCAATCAGGATCTGCGTCTCTCCATTGGCCTTGGGCTGTATGATCCCCTCTGGGGTGACGGAGAGGACCTCCGGATCCTCCACTCCGTAACTTGCGCTGCGGGTGACATCCACACTCTGATTCCCGCCATCTTCCGTGACCACAATCTGCGCCCTCCCTCGCGCCCCGCTGAGGTTGAGCTCGGACGGAAACACCTCGATCTCCGCGCCTAATCCGGCTCCGCTCCCGCAGAGAATCAGTAGTGCGGCCCTAATCCTTCTTCTCATCCTTCTCTGTAATTATGACGGTGAAGGGCGCGCTTTCGACGAGGAGAGTTTGCTTGTGATAATCCAGTCGAACTTCCACCCGCAGGTCTTTCAGATCCCCCTCGCCCGGGTTGACGACCTTCAGTTCGAGACCCGTGGTGGTATCCTTGGTATTGAGTTTTTTCTCCGAAGTATGCACCCCGGCCGGAAGCCCCTTCAGGCGCAGGGTGGTGTTGAACACCCGCTTCTCATCGCACCAGACGATCTTCACCGGGATCGTCACTGCACTCCCTTTCGCGACTTCAGTCGGCGGGGTGACCTCCACTACGAGCGGACTCTCAATCACGCGCACCGCCAAAGCACCATCCGCCTCTTTCGGAATCTCGGCACCAGCGTCCCGTTCCACCAGCACCTCCCCCGTCTTCAAGGATTGTTCGAAGGTCTGCTCGCCATCTTTGGCGGTCCCCCGTACTCGGAGCGTTGCCAGGGTCCCGGCCACAACATCCTGGGCCAGGCGGACCCGCAAATTGAGGTTTCCCTGTCCCTTCGCGATCGTTGCATTGGCACTCGTGCAGGCGATTTCTGACTCAAGACGCAATGCGATGACTTCGTCAAACTGATGCCGCCGACAGCGCACCGGAACTTCGAACACTCCGCCCTGCACCGCGAGAAACTTGTCCTGCAGGGGATGCTTCTTGTCTCGTTGTCCGGGAATGGTCAGCTCATAGGGGATCGCCTCGCCATCCAACTTGAACTGGTAGGATCCCGCTCCTCCGAAGGCATCAGTGATTGCCAACCTGTAGTCAGCACCCTTCTCCAGCCACAGGCGCAAGGGCAACTCCTTGAAGCTATCATGGGGCGTTTCCGCAAGGACCTTCCCTCCAGAATCTGTGAGTTTGAGGCGAGGGGTAACCGGAGAGCGAATGGCGCGCGCATACGGCGTGATGGTCAAAAAGGTCCGCTCTGAAACACTGAAGGAAAAGGTATCCACATCGTTTGAGCCTTCCAGCGCGGCCGCAAAACGAGTGTCCGAGATTTCAGCAGAAATGCGAGTCTGGCCGTCGCCTTCATCTACAATCCACACTGTTTTGAAGTTGTCGGGAATTCCGCGCCCGGGTTTCTCGACCGTCAGCCGGTAGCCCTGCCCTCCGCGATACTGGGAATCGCTGAGCTCGAGCACGTAGTCCCCGTCTGCAGGGGGAACAAACTCGATCCAGGGATCGGCGCCGGATCCGTCGCTGTCATCGGCCTGCACCAGGCGCTTCCCCTCTGCTGCGCTGCGAATAGTGAGCACTCCATCAAAGCTCGAACCACGGGCGGTTGCGGAAATTTCCACCGTTTTCCCCTTCTTACCCTCGAACCGATAGTAGTGCGACCCGAGGTTGGCCGAGTCCCCATCCACCACCGACGGAATCTCAATTCCTTGCGCATCTTCAGAACGCGTCCGGCCCTCCGTCGGAACGATGCTGCTCTCGTGGGAATCCAAGGTGACGAAGAACAGGTTGCTCACTCCATCTTCGCCGTGCGCACGGATCGCGCCAGCCCCGATGAAGTCGGTCGCGATCCGGAACCGCGACGCCTTCTCATCGATGCGTTCAACCGTAGCCGGAAAGCTGGTCCAGAGCATCGCCTGCTTCAACCCTCGTCCACTCAAGTGAACCTCCACGCTTTTCCCCGCCTGAAGAATTGCGGGCTGACAGCGCTCGATCGTTACCTGTTGTCCGAGGACCGGCCCGAGGGTCAGGATCCCTGCCACAAGCGAAAGTGCCCGCAGCTCTGCTGGTGCGATGACTTTCAAGAACCAGTGTCCCCTACGGGTTTCTCAGCATCGTTCGCGGTTGGGACCTCGTGGAGATAAAGGTCAAAGCGACCGCCCCTCTCTGAAACGATCACAAGGCGCCTTCCGTCCGGATGCCAGGACGGGTAATCATCACGATCCAATCCCTGCGTCAGGGCCCGCACATTGCCGCCGTCGATATTCATCACAT
>Ga0310120_10003502_pt1 | contig 11221 bp, 12 predicted proteins | sample CB27_AW_983_MG_FD_203506 | JGI IMG/M metagenome (GOLD analysis project Ga0310120, IMG submission 203506) | Marine microbial communities from Western Arctic Ocean, Canada - CB27_AW_983 | ecosystem: Environmental > Aquatic > Marine > Oceanic | place: Canada: Western Arctic Ocean | collected... | reverse complement strand
GGGACGGAATCAAGTGGGAAAAGCCCGACCTGGGACAGGTGGAGTTCGCCGGCTCCACCAAGAACAACATCTTCATGAAGTGGTCGGGCTGGACCCACTGTGTCGTCAAGGACAAGAAGGATCCCGATCCCAGCCGCCGCTACAAGCTGGCCTACTGGCAGACCCACGAAAGGGAGAGCTGCGGGATCTGGGCGGCGTTCTCGGCTGACGGTAAGAAGTGGACCAACAACCCCGAGAACCCGGTGGTGCCCTGCTGGGCTACGGGCGATACCTTCCAGGTGACCCAAGCCCTCGACAGTGGTCAGTTCATCATGCACCACAAGACCATCAGCAGACCCATCCGGAAGGTGTCTCGGCTGGTGAGTGATGACTTCATCCACTGGAGGAATTCCCAGCAGGTCCTGCATCCGGACAAGTACGATCCTCCCGACACCGAGTTCTACGGCCTCTCGGCCTTCCCCTACGCCGGACAGTACCTGGGAATCCTCTGGGTCTACCACACCTACACCCAGTTCATGGACTTCCAGCTGGTCTCCAGCCGGGACAGCATCCACTGGGAGCGATCCGTGGGTCGCCGCCGCTTCATGCGGCTTGCGCCCGACGGAGGCTACGAGAACGATACCTTCGACAGCGGCATGGTCTACCCGTCCAGCAATCCCATCGTGAAAGACGGCAGGATCTGGATCTACTACTCGGGCTTCACGAATGTTCACAACGCCCCGTCTTTCGATCACGACGGTAAGATCGGTCTGGGGATTATGCGTCAGGACGGGTTCGTGTCCGTGGACGCCACCAGCGAGGGCTCGGTCCTGACCAAACCGGTCAAGCTGACTGGCTCCACCCTCTCTGTGAACATGACCTCCCTGACCGAGGGCAGGCTCAACTTCAAGCGGGACTCAGGCAAGAAGCTCTACAGCCAGCTCTTCAGGGAGAATCCTTCGGCCCAGGGTTACATCCGGGTCGAAATCCAGGATGCCGACGGGAACGCCATCCCTGGCTATGAGGCTTCCAGCTGCCGACCCATCCGGGACAACAACGCGTACCAGCCAGGATCGTGGTACCGGATCGGCAAGCAGGGCGATGTCTATCAGCAAGTTTCCTGGGAAGGGAAGTCGGACCTTTCCGGCGTTGGCGACAAGGCCGTCCGGCTCAAGTTCCTCATCGGCAACGCACAGCTCTATTCGTTCAGGCTGGACTGAATATGGACTAAAACGTACTGCAGTATTCTTCTCAGGCTTTCGACGGAGGTGACATGAGGATTTTGCCGGAGATCCTGGCTCCCACCTGGATAGTATGCCTGCTATCGGTCGGCCTGTCGATGGCATCTGACGCTCTGCAGGTGCTGCCAGAACGGCTGGGCGAGGTCGAGCCTGGCACAATGCTCTACGGCTATCTCATGGGCGAGGCCGAGAAGGCCTTCAAGCACCGTGAGGAGGCTTACGAGCAACTTAAGACGCCGGAACAACTCAGGGCTCATCAGCGGCGCATGCAGGAATTTCTCCGGGCCCAGCTCGGCGATTTTCCCTCCAAGACGCCGCTCAACGCTCGCGTGGTCCGGCGGCACGAGCGCGACGGGTATAGCATTGAAAGAATCCTCTACGAGAGCCGGCCCCAGCATTACGTGACCGCCCTGCTCTACCTGCCGAAGACGCCTGCGCCTCATCCGGCCGTCCTGATCGCCTGCGGGCACTCGCCCAATGCCAAGTCCGTCGGAGGCCTACCAGCGGGCCGGAATCCTCCTGGCGAAGAGTGGCATGGCGGCGCTCTGCTACGATCCCATCGGACAAGGGGAGCGTCACCAGATCCTCCAACCCGACGGTCGGCCTCGATTCGAAAACGGCGTGGAGCACATGTTGGTGGCCCCGGGGTCGATCCTGCTGGGACGGTCCGCCGCCACCTATCGAATCTGGGATGGGATTCGGGGACTCGACTATCTGGAGAGTCGGGAGGATATCGACCTCCAGCGGCTCGGCCTCACCGGCAATTCGGGGGGCGGGCTAGTGACGACCCTCCTGATGGCGCTCGACGAACGCGTTGCCTGCGCGGCTCCTTCCTGCTACATCACCCATGTAAAGGAGATGCTCGAGACCAACGGGCCTGGAGACTCCGAGCAGCAGGTCTACGGAGAGATTACCCAAGGGCTGGGCCACGCCGACTATCTGATGATCCGGGCTCCCAAGCCAACCCTGATCTGTGCTGCCACCCAGGACGACATGTTCGACATCTCCGGATCCTGGAGAAGCCTCAGGGAGGCCAAGCGATTCTATGGACGCCTGGGATATCCGGAGAGAGTCGACCTGGTCGAAGCCGACGTGGTCCACGGATTCTTCCGGCCACTGCGGGAAGGGATCGCACGCTGGATGCGGCGCTGGTTGATCGGAATCGACGATGCCGTGGTCGAGACCGATTCTTCCCTGTTGAGCGAAGAAGAGGGGACGCTGGGCGAGTTCCTGAAAGCTGAGGGGCAGGACTAAGCGAGTTCAATCAGGTTCGGCTGCCCATGATCCACTCGAGCCCCCAGGGACAGGTTCAGTTGATTGAAGGAGCCCGCTCGGTCTTTGACTTCAACCGGGATCGGGAGGAGGAGTTGGCCTCCCAGAGGCGGGATTACTGGAAGCGGACTTCCAGGGAGCAGATCCTCGAGGAAGTCCGGCGAGGAGCCGGTATCCGCCGGCTCGGTCAGCTGCCTTATCCTGAGGTAGAAGAAGTGGGGACCCTTCGACGGAGAGGATATGAAATCCGAAAGCTGATTCTCCGACCGGAGTCGGGGATCTGGCTGCCCGCCCTGAGGTTCGTTCCCCAGACCGGAGAACCGGATGGAGTCGTCCTGTACCTGCATGGCCAGGGTAAGCAAGTGGATGCCGATCCAGAGGGTCCCATCGAGAAGCTGGTGTTGGCAGGTCGCCGGGTTCTGGCCGTCGATCTTCGGGGTGTCGGCGAGACCCAGCACCCCAAGGGCAAGTGGGGTTACGGTCCCATCTTCGGCCACGATTGGGAGGACTTTTACCTAGCCTACATGTTGGGGCGTTCCTACCTGGGAATGCGCGTCGAGGACGCACTGGTTTGCGCCCGCTACCTGGCCGAGGGGTCGCACCTGGGGGAAGTGCATCTCGTAGGAATTGGAGAAGCCGGACCGGCGGCCCTACACGCCGTAGCCCTGGAGCCAGACCTTTTTGCTTCCCTGGAACTGAGACGCTCCCTGGTCTCCTGGTCCAACGTGGTCAAGACCGAGGTGACGGTCAATCAACTGGTCAACACGGTCCACGGCGCCTTGCAGAAGTACGATCTCCCCGATCTATTGGCGACCCTGCCCGCAGGCAAGGTCACAGTGATCGAGCCAACCGCTGCGACCGGCAAGCTTGTGACCCAGAACTAGGCGATAGGGGTAGGAAAGGACGATTGGGTTCGTCCCCCCCTCCCTCCGAACCGTACATGAGTCTCGCCCCGTTTTCCTCCACCCAACCCTGCACAAGTAGTGGTAACTGCGTTTCCGTGAGGGCTCAGCCAACTCAACCCACAGCACCGGAAAATCCTGGCAACGGAACCCTCATAGTCCGACACAAGCGACCAGCCCAGATCGGAACTGGCTGGTGATCGCAAAGTGTGACGGAGCACCTGGGGAGCCGCAGGTCGACTGATTGATCTTGTTTCCTGTATCTTGGGCTTCAAGGTTTGAGCTGAGATTCGACCAAACAAGGGAGGACCCCCATGGCCTGGAAAAATTCTTCCCGTCGGCAATTCGCGAAACAGTTGACCATCCTTGGGGCGCTGCCACTGGGTGCCCGCCCGCTGTCGGCAGGGCCGGAAACGGCTCCTTCGAAGCCTCCTGCCCCTCCTGAGGTCAAGTCCTATCCAGGGATTCTCAGGCATAGAGTTGTCTTCTGGGACCCTCACGGCTACTCCGCCTGGCCCACCATCTTGAGGTGCCGGAACGGCGAAATGCTGATTGCGTTCTGTGAAGCCATGCGTCGGACCGCGAGATTGACCCACGCGGATCCTTCCTTTTACGGCATGATCATTCGCTCTAGCGATCAAGGTGAAAGCTGGTCCGAGCACCCCGAAGTCATCGGTGGCTACCAGTATTACGGGATGGATGATCCCGGCATCATGCAGTTGTCCGACGGAAAGATCCTGGTCAACGCCTTCCGCCGCTCGTTTGCCCCGGCAGCTTCAGTGGACAGAAGAGTCGACGTTCGTTTGACCCGAGTGGAGCCTTATCATTGGGCCACAGGGTACAGCGACGACATGACCTATGTCTTCCACTCGTTGGACAATGCGCGTACCTGGTTGGAGCCCGTCCACGTGGATGTTTCCCCGTTCAAAGCGGGCTGTCAGCTCCGGGCGATCGTGGAATTGCCGGACGGAACCCTGCTCTTGCCTTGCTACGAGGAGTTCCATCGGCCATCGACTTCGGAGTCGTCGATGACCTGGACGGCCTATGTCCTGAGATCTCGTGATCGGGGCAGGACTTGGGGCGAGCCCTCGGTGATTGGAGCACACGGAGTCCATGGGATAGGCTACAACGAGCCGACTCTGATTCATCTATCCAGCGGTAAAACCATCGCTCTTCTCAGGACGGGGCCGGCGGAATATCTGTACCAGAGCGATTCGCACGATCTGGGGCAAACCTGGAGCGCACCGGCTAAGACTCCTATGTGGGGATATCCTGCCCATCTGTGGCAGCTCCAGGATGGGAGGCTCCTGGCCACCTACGGGCACCGGCGAGAGCCTTTTGGGATCCGGGCCTGTGTGAGCTCAGATGAGGGCAGAAGCTGGAATATCGAGAATGAGATCGTACTCCGGGATGATCTCAAGAACAGAGATCTGGGATATCCGACCACCTCGCAGCTGGACGACGGCACACTCCTGACCGCCTACTACGGAAGAGACGAAAACAACGATGTGACGTGTATTCAGATCACATCTTGGAAGTTAACCTCTTGACTGCGAAGTTGCGGACTTTGCCATCGTGGGGGTACGCTCTCTGCTATTCCCGAAGGAAGAAGGATTGGAGCCGAAGGCAGCTCAAGCACTAAACATTGGCGGGAGTAGACAGCTGTTCGTCGATGGGTACATCATCGACGAAATCCAGGACATAGAATGACCGTAGATAGGTCCCGCTGCATCCTTCGCATCGGCGTTGAAGCCAGCACCTAGAAGGAAGAGCGGTGGTCTCAACGGTGTTTTCCCCGTTGAGTCAATAGGAGAGGACGAACCGGCAGGGCTAGTCGAATCGGCTGAGTTATGGTTGGAAATCTGCCCGCTCTTCGACTGAGTTGTTGACAGGTGTTGACAGAAAGCGGTTCTTCTTGTTTTTCTGCGCTGAGAAAACTACCGTAACCTGTTGAGAATAGGATGGTAGCGGGGGCGGGATTTGAACCCGAGACCTTTGGGTTATGAGCCCAATCCAAGGTCTATAGTCTATTTCAGTCTGTTGTAGAAGAGTCCATTCTATCAATGACTTAGGGTAATTCGTTTCTCTTCTGTTTTAGCCTGTTCTTGCCTGTCTTCTTCTGAGTTGTTGATCCCTGTTGATGAAAACCCGGGGCATGCCCGCCCCCTGTCCCCCCGATAATATAGGGGCCCCATGAGGGACGGATTCTTGGCCAGAAGCAGCTAGACCCGGACCCATCATCTATGACGAGGATGTCTGCCCCAAGCAGCGCGGGCCGATGAAGCAAGCACGGACCTCAGGAAGGGAACCTCGAACCGGAACAAAGAGATGTTCGCCTGACGGATAATGGTTTGGCGAAGAACTGTGATAGTCGGCACCCGATCTTACAGACAACGTCCGGTTTCATTGCGCAATCGAATGACCGGTTCCGCCTAAAAGCGGTCATTCAGATCTTCCCCGGAAACGTCGAATGAACGACCGGAAAACGGCCAGGAGCAGTCATTCCACATAGACCAAGCGGTCATGCGACCACGAAAAGCTTGTGGCTGGAAAGATGAGCGTTCACAAGTTGCTCCGCCGGCGGATCGCCGAAAAGACACGTTGGCGAGAGTAAAGCCGAGCCCCATATGTGACGGTGCAACCCTGATCGTCGCACGTTCCTCTCGGCGGTGTTCAGGAGGCCCGTGTTGATAGGCCAGCCAGACCATCCCCTGCTACGAGGTCACCGTCAAGTCATCGGGGCAACCCTGACGATCATTCCAGAAGAGTTCTCCGCCGAGCGGATCGGTCTCGACGATGTCGGCAACGTGCTGGAGGCCGCCATTATCAAGCGAAGGGCGCTGGCATCGGAGCATGGACTCGCGATCATAGCCGAGGGAATCGCCTAGAAACTGCGCTTGGAAGAGCTCAAGACGATGTCAGGTGTCGAGATTGGAACAGACCAATACGGTCACATTCGACTGGCCGAGATTCCGTTGGAAAAGCGTCTGAAACGGCGGATCGAGCGGCGTTTTGCGGAGCACGGCGAGAAAATCAAGATCGTGGACAGAAACATCGGCTACGAGCTCCGGTCAGCACCTCCGATCCCGTTTGACATAGACTACACCCGCACGCTCGGGTATGCCGCAGTTCGGGCGCTGATCTCAGATCAGGAGGACAACCTTCCCAAGGGTGGAGGCCTCGTGTGTCTGAAGGATGGACACACCTGTCTCTTGCCCTTCTCAGAGCTTCGAGATCCCGTCATGGGACGCACGCGGATCAGGGTCGTCGACATCTTGAGCGAAAGCTATCGCGTGGCTCGAGAGTACATGATCCGGCTTGAGAAGGCCGACCTCGATGACTCCCAGCAACTTGGCAGGATTGCAGCCGCGGCCAGGATGATGCCCGATGAATTCGGGCAAAAGTTCGCTTCGGTCGTGGAGTGGTAGCATTAGCGATTGGTGACATTCTATGATAGGCGTTGCAAAGGACTGAGAATGAAGGTTCGCGTCTTCGAAACAACGGAGGAGATGGCTAGGCAGGCGGCGGCGCACGGGTTGTCTCTGATCCGCGAGACTCTCGAAGACCGCGGCAGTGCAAACATCGTATTGGCCACCGGTGCCTCGCAGTTCGACCTCCTGAAGTCGCTGGCTACATCGAAGCAGATCGCCTGGAATCGTGTGACTGCCTTTCACCTTGACGAGTATGCAGATCTGTCAATCGATCACCCGGCGTCATTTCGTCTCTATCTCTGGCAGAGGTTTGTGAGTCGTCTACCTCTGCCGCTGAGGGCGTTCTACTACTTGGACGGTGAGGGCGACTGCGTCGCGGAATGTGGCCGGGTCGGGCGGATCATCAAGCAGCATCCGGTAGATGTCGCGTTCGTGGGAATTGGAGAAAACGGCCATTTGGCCTTCAACGATCCACCGGCCGACTTCGAGACCGAGGAACCCTATATCGTCGTCCAACTCGACAAGGCATGCCGCCGTCAACAGCTCGGTGAGGGTTGGTTTACGAGGCTCGAAGAGGTGCCCCGGAAAGCGATCTCGATGAGCATTCAACAGATCATCAAGAGCAAGGCAATAGTCTGCACGGTTCCTGACGAGCGTAAGGCAGTAGCGGTGTACAACGCCGTTCGTGGAGCCGTAACGCCAGAGGTGCCTGCATCCATCCTTCAACGGCACGAGCAAGCCCAGATCTTTCTTGACCGACCCGCCGCCTCGCTGCTTCCGAACCGATGACAACCTGCGAGGAATCGGCGACCCGCAGCTCGGCCGCCGAGGCACCCGTGTCTCTTCGGTCCAGTCACTGGTCACACGCATAGACGACTTCACCTTCTACCACGGTCTGGTGGATACGAATTCCTGAGTCCGGCCAGTCGAAAAGGATCAGATTCGCTTTCTTGCCAGGCTCCAGCGTCCCCAGTTCTTCTTCTCGTGATAGAAGCCTTGCAGGATTCAGGCTTGCCATGTGAATAGCATCAGCTGCAGATATTCCGCAAAACCGCATCACATTGGCAACGCCCTCAGCAATGCTGGCGCCGGCTCCAAACAGGTAGGGTGTTCCGGCAAGCGCAATCTTTCCCTCCCGGCTTACCTCCACCGTATCGCTTCCGACAAGGTACAGTCCTGGCGGAAGCCCTGCCATAACAACTGCGTCGCTGACCAGAAGGCTTCGGTGGATTGCCTTACATCGAATCATCGATTTGACGACCGAGGGGGTTAAGTGGTGCCCGTCGACGATAAAACTGGCCACCAGCTCGTCACAGGCCAGCTGGTCCCAGATGTAGTTGGGATGTCGCGGAAGGGATGAGTGGGCTCCATTGCCCAGGTGCGTTGAAAGCTGCGCTCCCGCCCGGGTTGCTTCAACTATGTCTTGGGGCCTGGCGTTGGTATGTCCCAGCCCCACGACGATACCCTGCTCCACCAGTCTCTCGATGAAGGATATCGCCCCCTCAACCTCGGGGGCGAGGGTGACGAGTCGGATGCGGCCCTCCGCCGCCTCCTGAAAGCGGCTAAACTCATCCCAATCCGGAGACCGTACGTGCTCGACGGGATGTGCTCCCCTGGGACCGTCGACAGGCGAAATATAGGGGCCCTCCAAGTGAATTCCCAGAACAGATCGTGCAATGCGGGGATCCCTACACGCCTTGCTGACACAGCTCAACGAGGACCTAATTGCGTCAGATGCGGCAGTCACGACCGTCGGGCAGAGTGCTCCGACGCCACAGCGCCACTGCAGCTCCACCATTCGTCGAATGGAACCGGCAGTTGTTTCGGGTCCGTTGACCGCGTTGCCACCAAAGCCATTGATTTGAAGGTCCAATAGGGCAGGTGCAATCCACAGCTGCGGATCTTCTTCGGTCTCGTCGACGCTTTCAATGCGCTGGTCAACGACTTCCACCACAACTGGTTTTCCGGAGAGATAGTCTCTGCCGAGGAGGTGTTGTCTGCTACTACATCCCATTTCCATCGTGTCCTCATGGTCTGGTTGAAACTTCCCATTTTGGCACCTCGTCTTCACACCATCTAGGGGCAACCCCTCCCGTCAAATACTAGCCCGGCCCCACGTCGCGCTGCACGAGCGTCTCCTGCCGGACGTGAATCATTGAGGACACATGAAAACCATCGTCAGCGCTGAGTGACCGGCAGGGTGCCCTTTTCACCGTTGGGGAAAGCATACGCTCGTAGCGGGAATGGGAATGACCAAGGTGCACAGCTCGAGTGTATCCACTTTGTTCCACCTAGGAACGGATGGAAACGGGTAGAAACAGATCAATTGAGGTGGCAAAAATCCATGTCATGTGTTTGTTTTACCTACATTCATTTGGACAGATTCGGATCGCCGCCGATCCAGACTCAACATCTGGTGTGTGGCTTTGATCGCCTAGCCCACTTCGCCGTATATTGCCCTTGCCGGAGAAGTGTCTGGGGCTAAAGGCATTTCCAGAGCGGAAGGAGCGGTTTTCTGCAATCTCAGCGTAGTTCATTCGACGTTTCCGGGGAAGATCTGAATGACCGCTTTTAGGCGAAAGCGGCCGTTCAGGGACGATCTACTCTGACACTGTTTGTACGGTCAGATCTGTGCTATCACAGAGTAGCGCCCCTAGAATTCTTGACATAACCGTCTGACTCGCCCGGCCCGTAGCCCCAGAAAGCTGCTCACAATCACCCGAGTGAGTTCCTATTCAACACCACTGTCAAATTCTTGGAATAGCCGTCTGAAACCAGCCTACTTCTCCGTTCAGATACCGATCAACGCCCCCTTTGACTCTCAGTCACACCCCCTCGAAAAATTCTTGAAATAGCCGCCTGCCGCCAGTCCGGGTATACTGCTCCCCCCCCGGGTACCCCTTGGACAACGTTTTGAAAATAAATGAGTTACACCCATTTTTTCTTGACATCGGGGTGCTGACTGGCTAGAATCGAGGGAGAATTTGCCCCGATCGGGGCCAAGATGCACACGGTGGATAGCGGGCCTGAAGGGTGCGGAAACACCCCCCAGACCCTACCACCCAAACCTAACGAGGAGGTTTGAATGGCTAGTTCAATTCTACCCCAGGGGACCTCTTCCCCACACCCTGACCACTACTCTATTAAGGAGTTCCAGTTGCTGGTCAGGGACACACCCGTAGTCCCGGCTGAGATTCAGCCCTTCGTGGGCATCCAGTACTGTTCCTCAAACCAGGTCTATGAGGCTTTCCAGCATCTGGCATCGATGCCGGTGGAGACGTTCGTGGTCCTACACCTGGACGGCAAGAACCGAATGGTCGGCATGACCACCTGCTCGATTGGGAGCATGACCGCGTCTTTGGTGCATCCTCGAGACGTCTTCCGGCCTGCCATCGCCAACCTGACCGCTGGACTGATCCTGATTCACAACCACCCGAGCGGACACCCCCAGCCCAGCCAAGAGGATATTCGGATCACGAACCGACTCTGTGAAGTGGGAAAGCTGATCGGGATCGGGTGCTGGATCATGTCGTGATCGGGGGACAGGGGCGATATTTCAGCTTTGCCGATCAGGGCATGCTGGGCTGATCACATATCCAAACATTTAGGATCTGCGGTACCTGTCGCCAAACCAACACCACAGGCCCACCAACACAGGGAGGTTCCCCCCCATGCAAGACTCACTTGATCAGAACTACGCCAGCCGGCCGAAAAGAGGCTGTCACTTTCACCTATTGGCCGAAGGGACCGCTAATCCTAAGCTGGCCAAGCTGGCCGAAGAGCTCGGTATCCTGCCCTTCGCTCTCTCCCTGGCACCTTTTAATGTATCGGGAGCGGGCAACGTCTGTCCCCTGGCCAGTCCCGGGTGTTCTACGGTCTGCTTGAACTATGCGGGCCGTGGCCGAATGTCCCATGTCCAGCAGGCCCGAGTGGAAAAGACTCGATTCTGGTTTGCCGATCGCCAGGGTTTCCTAGAACTACTCAAGGCCGATCTGGCCAAGGACGACACCACCGGGTTTGTCCGCGAAGACTGTGCAATCTACGCCAGGGTCAGCACGACCGATCAGAGCACAGAGCCTCAATTGCTGGACCTGAGAGCCTATGTAAAGGCGCGTGGCTGGAACCTGTATCTGGAACCTGTATAGGGAATACATAGATGAGGGTATCAGTGGCACGAAGGACAGTAGACCGGCCCTAAATGCTTTGATGAACGATGCCAGAAAGCGGCGCTTTGATGTCGTTCTGGTCTGGCGCTTTGATCGGTTCTCCAGAAGCACCAAGCACCTAGTGTTGGCCTTGGAAGAATTCAAGAATCTAGGCATCGATTTCGTGTCCTATCAGGAGAACATTGATACCTCGAGTCCGCTGGGTGCAGCTATCTTCACGATCATTTCGG
>Ga0310120_10003500_pt1 | contig 11229 bp, 10 predicted proteins | sample CB27_AW_983_MG_FD_203506 | JGI IMG/M metagenome (GOLD analysis project Ga0310120, IMG submission 203506) | Marine microbial communities from Western Arctic Ocean, Canada - CB27_AW_983 | ecosystem: Environmental > Aquatic > Marine > Oceanic | place: Canada: Western Arctic Ocean | collected... | reverse complement strand
AAACCAGAAAAGGTAACTGAAAAAATTCTTTGGTGTGATGAGTATACAACAAAATGGTTTGATAAAGAGATTATTACAAGTTTAAAAAATAAACAAAAAATTCTTTATGCAGTTTCTATAGAAGTATTTAAAAATTGTACTAGGGAAGAAATGTTTCAAGAATGGAAGAGATTAATAAAATTTGATTTTGATGGAATATGTACAAAATATCCTAACGAATTAAACAAATTTTTGGAGATGAAATAATTGAATATAGTCATGCCAATGGCTGGAAAAGGAACAAGACTCGCAAAAGGCGAATATGGTGTTCCTAAACCATTAGTAAAAGTTTTGGGAAAAACATTGATTGAATGGTCTGTAGAAACATTAGGATTAGAAGGAAATTACATTTTTTGTTGTCAAAAAGAGCATATTGAAAAATACAATATTGATAAAAAATTAAAGGAGATTATTCCTGATTGTCAAATTATTTCTATGGATTTTCAAACAAGAGGGCCTGTAGAATCAATACTTGAAGCTGCACATCTTATTGATAACGATGAAGAATTAATTATTTCAGATACAGATCATTATTTAATTTGGGATAAAAAAATATTTAATGAAAAAATTAGAACCCAAAATATTGATGCATGTGTTATGGTTTTCCCAGATGAGTGGAACTCATCAGTCGCAAGCTACGTAAAGCTAAACAATGAAGGTTTTGTAATCGAAGCAGCTGAAAAAATTCCAATAAGTAAAACAGCAACGGTTGGATTACACTATTATAAGCACGGTTCAGATTTTGTAAGATTTGCAAATGAAACGATAAACTTAGGTTTAAGTTATAAAAATGAATTTTATGTTACACCAGCATACAATCAATTTGTTAAAGCTGAAAAAAAGATAATCACCTTTCCAGTAACTAAAATGTGGGCATTAGGGAGTCCTTCAGAGTTAAGCCTTTTTGTAAAAGAATATTCAAAATAAATCATTTAGTGAATTTTTTCAAGAATGTTTTTCACTTCATATGCAAGTTTTTTAACTAGCATATCTCCAAAAATTTTTCTTTCTTGTAAATTTTCCTCATTAATATCAAGTAATTTGTATTGTACAAAAATTCTAATTTTAGATTCAGTTCCAGATGATCTTATTGTAATATGATTAATTCGTGAATTCAAAAAAAATCTAATACCTTCATCTGGAAAATTCGGCCAATATAGGCTATCATATCTACCAGTAGAATACTTTTCAACAGAAGAAACTGGCATATTGGAAATTAAATAAGGAGAATTAGTTTTTGCTTGGCTAGAAGCCTTTTCTGCAATTGTTTCAACATGTTTCATTATATGTTTCTTATTTATCTCAGCTGAGATTCCTTCAAATGTTCCATTTTCAGGTAGATCTAATCTGAATGTAGCATGATATCCAATTTCTGGATCAACATACAAATGATCTAAAAGTTTTAGAATAGTTGTTTTTTCTGATTTTGCATATGCAGAGATTTCAGCTATTAAAGTTGCTGCAAGTACAGCATCCTTTTCAAGAATATGAGATGGAATATTTGAGTCAATTTTTGGATTACCTGCAATGCCAATTCCATTACTTTCTTCAAACATACCGACATTAATTTTTCCTTCCTTCCATTTTTCACGGACAATATTTGATAAATCACTAAAACCAACACTACCATTTAGACATTGAATTCCAAATTTTTGTGCTACCGCATTTAATGAATCAGATGTTATATAGCTTTTAACAATAAATAATTTTTCTCGGTAAGTTAATGATGAATTAAAATTAAAAATATTCTTCAAAATATACCAAAGAATTAAAGTCCAAATATCATTCGCTTTGATAAACTTCCATTTTCCAAAATATTTTTGTTCTTCTTTTGAAACTTTAACAATCAAGCCTAATCTATCTGCATCTGGATCAGAATAAAGAATAATATCTGACTTTTCTAATTCAACATCACCATATTGTTTTATCAATTCATTAATTGTAACATTAGCAGATGAAATATCACTAGGATCAAGAATTTGTTTTAATTGAAATAAAGGAAATAATGGGTCAGGTACACTTAAAGCAAAAATATTTTTCACATTAACATATCCAAGTTCATTTAGTAGTTTCGGTATAATTTTAGAACCTGTTCCATAAGTTGATGAATAAATTATTTGAATTTGTGATGCGTATTTTTCAAGTATGTGAGGTTGAAAAACGAAATTTTTAATTTGATCAAGGTATCTTTGGTGAATTTCAATTAGTTTATTATTTCCAGATTTAGAATTAGATGTTTCGCCTAGAAATAATAAATTAGTATTTTGTGATTTTAAGTTGGTAAGTTCATTATCTTCAAATATTTTCATTGTATTCGATTTAGATAGGTTTCCCAGAATATATTCAGCCATTTCGTTTCGTTCATCAAGATTTGGAGGAGAACCGGATTTTAGAATTAATTTGAAACCATTATGACGTTTATCATTATGACTGGCAGTGATTTCTATACCTAAATCTGCTTCAAGTGCTGTAACTGAAAAAGATAATTCAGGTAAAGGATTAATCTCATCAAATAAAAATACTGTAAATCCATTTTCAAGAAAAATTTTAGCAATAATTTGTGAAAATTTTTTACTCATTATTCTATTATCATAACCTATCACAAGTTTGGTCATTCCTTTTTTTCTAAAATATTGCGTCAAACCCTCGGCATATCTGTAAATAGATACTTCGTTAATGGTATTAGTACCTCTTAAAATATCAGATTTAGTTCCATAGTTTAAGAGTTGATAAAGATCTTTTTCACAATTAATGTCAATAGTTGATCCAGAAAGTTTACCCCTAATTCCACTAGTACCAAAATTAAGTTTTTTCCAAAAAGTTTCAGTAATGTCAGACCAACGTTCTTTTTTAACTGCCAAGAAGAGTCCTTCCTTATACTTTGATGGAATTTCTGAATTAATCCATTCCTCTATATTTTTGAGTGTACTTTCGGATATTTTTTTGGCTTCATCTTGTAAATATTTTTGTTCTAGAAAATGAAGTTGTTTTGAAAGATTTTGTTCTAAAAAAGATTTAATTTTAATTTGCAGGTTATTTTTTATGGAGTCAAATTCATTAATAAAATTATTTGAATTATCTATCATGTCTGATTATCCTTTAAGGTCATTCTTTGAACATATCGCAATTAAAAATAAAGGTAAATCAGATTCATTGAAAGGAATTGGTACATACAAATTTTGATTAAAGTTTGGTTCATTTTTTCTAGCAATCGAATCTTTGAATAATTTTTTATACGAATTAAATAGTCCAAACCTGTAAAAAATCTCTACACGAAAAATATGGAAAAAATGTCTAAGACTATTACTTAATCTGATAAAAAACTTAAAATAATTTCTAAAATTTTGTTTTGAGAGAGCAGATGTTTTTAATAACAATTGTGAATATAGTTCAATATTAGAAAAAGAATTATTTAATAGATCAAAAAAATTCTTTGATGAAAATTTTCCAGCATCTTCTGAATCAAGTAAAACATCAGCAAGATGCAAATTGGTATTTTTATTAGGGGTTGTAATTAATAAAATACCATTTTTTGTTAGTAATTTATGATATTTTTTAATTATTTCCTGTGGATTTTTCTCTAGTTGTATTACATTATGCGATAAAATCAAATCAAAATAAGATTCAGGCATATTTTCTTGTGTGAGATCTATTTGTTCAGTACGAATAGATTGATTCTGAATAGTTCTTTTAATTAGTAATTGTTCGTCTCCTGAAACATCTAAACTCCAAATCTCAGTTGCTCCTTCAGTAAATAATTTCTGTGCACCATAAAATGAAAGATATGAGCCGTAGGAAATATCTAAGATATTGCCTTTAGCAAATTTTTTTGCAAAATCATATCTAGCTATTTGCTCTCTAAAAATATCATCAAATTTCATTTGATTATGATTAAACGGTTATGTTAATAATAGTAATCAATAATTTACATCTATGAATAAAAAAGGGATTTTGATTCAAGGGAAAATTTCATATTGGACTAAACATATTATTGAATTTTATCAAAAAAAAATACCAGATGCGGAAATATTACTTTCTACTTGGATCAATGAAAAAATTGATGACATAGCGTGTGATGTCATTCAAATAGAACCTCCAAAACAAAAAAAAATTATTAGTTCTACTAATGTAAATTTTATAATTGTAGGAGTTAGAGAAGGGCTAAAAAAAATGAAAAGTGATGTGATCATGAAATGTAGAACAGACCAATTTATCCACAATTATCATATCTTTGATTTATTTCAAAATTGTTGTTGTAAAGAGAAAATCATGACACCGAGTTATGGATTAGGAGTATCAGATTATTACATTACAGACTTTTGTCAGGTGGGATACAAAAAAATACTTCAAAAATATTGGGACAATGTTCCATTATTTGATTCTCCAAGATCTTTTGAACCTGCAGAAGTATATTTAACAAAAAATTATATCAAGAAAGTCAATAATGAACACCGAGATTGGTATACAGTTATGGATGAATATTTTTGTTTTAAAGGAATGCATACTGACTTCAAAATAGAGTGGGAAAAATGGGATACAAATACAGCATATCAAGAAAATGAGAAAAGAAATTATAAATTAAATCATAAAAAATCTCGTGAATTGAATCTTGAATAAATTTATAATTTTTAAAAATTGAATAAATTTACTTTGAAATGTGTTTTAACTCAGTAATTATCGAATTAACCAATTCACGAGATCTATGATCTATTAAATAATTTATTAAAAGATAAGCAAATATTCCAACACTCGTAATTATTACCAGAATTAGTACAAAATCAAAAATGCCAGATTGATAATTTAGAAAAATTTCTGAAACATAATTTAATGAACCAAATATGCCGGCACTAACCAAAATATATTTCAGTATTGAAACAGTTTCAAATTTAAAATCAAAAATCCGTTTAATACGGATATATAAGTAAAAAAAGAATGAAATTTCAAGAACCAGGCTAACAAATGCCCAATATTCAAGATAAATTAGATCAGTTGCATTAATTTTACTTAAAACAACAAGACCAATAACAAGTAAAATTAATGTGATGGCACTTGCAATATTTTGAGCTGTATGAACCGTAAATAACTTACTTTTAAGATATTCACTTTTAGTGGATTTCTCATTAAGATCTACAGTTTCTACAGCAGTTAACATTTGTTTAAATAAATTAATTATAACTACAAGAAAACCTCCAACGGACAATATTATCACGATAGGGTATGCATCTACATAAATTGGATTTAATACAAATAGAGCATGTTTTCCAAATGAAATTGCAATAACTGTAAACAATATTCCAACAAAAAATAAATGAGTTAAGTTACTTTGAATAAAACTTTTATTATTTCCTTCTAGTAATTTTGGATATACTGCAGTAGACATTAGGCTTGAAAGAGAAATAATACTAATAACCACTATACTAGCAATCCAATAAGCTACACCTACAAGTGAACCAGTAATGATTGTGAAAATTGTTATCTGAAGACCAGGACCTAAGAACATACCAATAGAGGGATAGAGAGAAATCCATGATAGGCTAAACCATTTTTTTAAAATATTGTATTGGAAATTTCCTACAAGATAGTCTTTTGCAAAAAATGTTAAAACAAGTATAGATATAATTTGAGAGATTATAACGGATAAAATTACTCCGTTTACACCCATACCTAAAAAATAAACAAAAATAATTCCATTTGGAATTTGAGAAATTCCAAAAGCTAAATTTCCATAAGATATAACCTGAGGATGTTTTCCAAGATTAATAGCCTGAAGTGCACCAAGAAAAATACTTGTTGGGATTAAAAAAGAAGCTAAAAGTAGATGTTCAATTTTTACTTCTGTTTGATAACCTAAAAAGAAAGAAATGAGCAGGTATGCAATTACTCCAATAACAGATAAGAATGAAGTTCCTATCATCTGGGTTTTTCCCACATATCTCCCACGTGAAATTTCTCTAGTGGTCCAAAATGAGGTAATTGTTCCAATTAATACAACATACATCAAAACTCCAGAAATTACACCCCAAGCACCATATTCTTCAGGAAGTAATTTCCGGGTAACAAGAACTGTAAATACCATTGAAGCCATAACTGCAATAACTCCTCCTGAGAGAGAAATCAAACCAGAATAAGTTACTCTAATACCAGACATTGATTATTTAATGCCCACTGCTAGTCTTTATTATTATTTACCACGAAAAAATCTTGCGTGATTGATTCCTGATAAGCTCTTAAGCCAAAAACGTTTTTTATGTATGAAGAAAAACGATCTTCTGCAAATAGAATCATACCAACTTTTTTGCAGTGTACCAATCAAGTGTTAATTCTAATCCTTCACTAATTGAAATTTTTGGTTTCCAACCGAGTTTTTTAATTTTAGCACAATCAGATACCACATTTTTGGTATCATTTTTTCTTAATTTTGTCTTATCTGTAATAATAGGAATTTTTTTTCCAGATAACTTTTTTAAAATATTACAAACCTCTTGAATTGAATAACTTCTTTCTGAACCGACATTGTATATGTTAAAATTTTTTAGATTTTTAATTACAATTTGAAATGCTCTTATAACGTCATCTATGTAGACAAAATCTCTTTTAGGGGATAAATTTCCAATTTTTATAGTCCTATTTGATAATAGCTGCGTTATAATTCTGGATTCTACTTTGTATTCAGAATTTTTTGGACCATATGTAGAAAATAATCTTAAAACGGAAATGTTCAAACCATAAGATTTTGAATACATTTCGCAAAGTTTCTCTGCTAAAATCTTTGATTCTGAGTAAACAGAAGTAGGATTTGTTGTGTGTGTCTCTTTAATTGGTAGTTTATGTGGAATTGTATAAACATGACTTGTACTGGGATAGATCAAACTACAATTTTTCTTTCGTGCAATTTCTAGAATTTTTTGCGTAGCCATGACATTTACCCTATAACATTCTTCTGGATATTTTTCACAATATACAACATCAGTTATTGCTGCAAGATGAATAATACATGAATTCTTAGCAATATCTGAATCTTTTATATTCAAAATGTTTCTTTTTATTTGCTTTATTGAATCATTTTTTTTGATAGTTTTAGAAATTCCTGTAATGTCATGTTTCTCAGAAATCAATTTTAATAAAAGATTTGAACCTAAAAATCCGTTATGTCCTGTAATTATAATTTGCTTCATATTGTTGTTATAAAAAATAATTTTAGATAAATATGTAGACAATTATCAGAGAAGTAAAATATATTGAAATTATAATATTTCAAAGTGTTTTACTTTCCAATTAAGTGTTAATTCTAATACATTATTGATTGAAATTCTTGGCTTCCAGCCAAGTTTTTAAAAAGAAGAATTTCACTAATTAAGTAATTAAATTTACTAACCATCTTTGAAAGAATCTCCCTCTTGAAATTTTTTAATTCGTAATAATTCCTGATCGGCTAAACCTTGTCCCATACTATACTCATAAGGTGAAGCAGAACTACCATGCCCATCTTCACCTGCATTATAAGCAAATTTTAATTTTTTTCTACATTCTTTATCAACTTCATCTCTTAACCTCACTAATTCCTCTGAAGATAAAGCAGATGTTCTTACCCATGATTTCCACACTTTAGATTTTGAACCACTACTGTATGATGCCTGCTCTTTTGCAAAGTCAATTTCTCCAAATTCCAGGTCATATTTTTCTTTCATATCATATTCTGGCGAACCCGGATATGGAGTGTTTATGCCGAGGTTAAAATAATCTGGTTTAGCATCAAGAATCCATTTTTTTGTTAACATTATGTCATCATATGTTTCTCCTGGTAATCCAATCATACAGAAAGCTTTTGCATAAATACCATATTTCCTGCAAATATCAACGAATTGTTTATTAATTTGATATGTTGTTCCCTTCTCTATTATTTTCAATATTCTATCACTACCTGATTCTACCCCAGTTGAAAGCTCTATTGCCCCACCTTTTTTCATAGCTATTGCAGTTTCTTCATCAAACAAATTAGTTTTAATGTAAGCTCTAAATTTAAAATTTCTTTTTTCAAACTCTTTCATTAATTCTATAGTTCGTTTTTTTATTATGTTAACCTCATCATCATAAATCATAAATGTATCAAAACCATATTGGTCGTGTAACATGTCTAACTCTTCCATAACATTTGAAATACTTCTTAATCGCATACGCCTATATTCTGGTTGAGCTCTACCTGAACAAAACGCACAACCATACGGACATCCTAATTGAGTCATTACATTAGTTGCGGCGTTTCCTCCAATGTAATACTCGTAACTATCCATATCTATCAAGTCTCTAGCTGGAAATGGCGCATCGTCAAAATTCTCTAGCATAGGAGCAAAAATCAACTGTTGTTTTGATTCATCCTCAATTGCAATCTTCGCACCAGTCCAACCATCTCCTGCTACGATTTTATCAAACTTGTGAGGTAAACATGTCTGTGGACCTACAGTTGCATGAGGCCCTCCTAAAATTACCTTATTTTTTGTATTTACTGACTTGATTAAATCCAAAATATGAACTGCCTGACCAAAATCTGGACTTGTGGCAGTAAGACCATATGCATCATATTCCTTTGATGCGTAATCCAAAACAGATTTTTCGTAGTTTTTAAGCCCAGTGAGATCTAAAACCTCTACATCATATTTCTGCTCTCTTAACATGCTAGCAACGTAAAGTATGCCTAAAGGAACTATGGCTTTATCTGATAATAGATATGGGGAAGGAGGTGTAATGAGTAGAATTTTTTTCAAACTGAAATTTCATACTTACTATCATTTAAAAAATGTATGTACCAAATTTATCGTTATAAAGCAAAAAAATAAGTAAATTTTAAAATATTTTTACTTTTTAATAGATGCAATTTGTAGAATTAATCCATCCAAGCCAAGTCTTATGAAATGATCAATATTTGCTAAAAAAATCTTCCAACCAAGATTTTTAGCACACCATTTTGTTAGAGGATAAAAAGGGAAAATTAGTCCTACATTACTATTAGAGTAATTTCGCGTCATTGACACCATCCCCTTAGAAGCTGCACCAGAAGGAATACTTGCTAATAAAAATTCATCAACTACTTGAATTTCACCATGTTTCAAAACATTCAAAACTAAACTCGCATCATTACCCACAAAATAATCCTTACCTAATAAATAACCACGAACAAAACTTTTTCTTAACGGCTCTGTTCTATACACTGAATAAAACATCTCCCATGGAAAATGCTTTAAATATTTTCTAATTCTTTCCATATAATTTCCAGTTATTGGTAATGTATCAAATGGCCTATATGCCAACCCAATTTTTTTCAAAATATCTTTCTCTGTTTTGAATTTATCAATGTAAGTACTATCAATTTTTATTTTACTAATACAACCAACTACTTTGTCTTGTGATTCAAGTACAGCAATATTTTTTTCTAGAAATTCTGGTAAAAGAAATGTATCTGCTGCCACCCAAACAAAATATTCTCCAATAGCCTTTTGTAACAGAAAATTAAAATTCCAACCACCTCCCATATTCTTGTCTTGTCTTACAAAAATAATCCTATTATCATTATTTAGATACTCTTCACAAATTTTGCGCGTTGAATCTGTTGAAGCATTATCAGAAATTATTAGTTCAAAATTTCTATTAGTTTGCTGTAAAACGGATTCTATACATTTACGTATAAATTTCTCGCCATTGTACACTGGAATTCCTATGGAAATTTTTGGATTATTTACATTCATATTATTTTCTGATTTTTTGCCTCCATCTCCAATAATTAAATTATAAAATATTCGTGTATGAATAGTGTTCGATTAATTGGTAATATAACTGTCGTATTAATACACGTAAAACTATCTAAAATATTATTGAAAATATATAATGAAAACTCCTTACACACGGTTTAATCAAAACGTTAATTATTATCTAAAATTTATTTTGAAATCAACTGAAAAAACATGTTATTAGGAGCTTCACCATTAAGATTGAGTTTTGCCGGCGGTGGAACTGATCTAAAGGAATATTATGAAAATTTCGAAGGCAGCGTTGTATCATCAGCAATTAACCATTTCACATATGTGATAGTTACCCCAAGACAAGACAACTCTTTTCAGGTTTTTTCATCTGATTTTCAAGTACATTTTAAACCGACAAAGTATAATGAACTAAAACCTGAACGTGGAAGTGAATTGGCAGTAACTGTAGTAAAATCTCTTGATTACCAAGATGGGGCAAATTTAATGTGTAGTAGTGAAGTTGCACCTGGTTCTGGTTTGGGTGCTTCAAGCAGTCTGGCTGTAAATCTTGTAAAAACTATTTCCACCTTAAAAAAAGAAAAAATGGATAACGAGGAAATTGCGGAAACTGCATATGATATTGGTCGAAATAAGTTAAACTGGTTTATTGGAAAGCAGGATGAATATGTCTCAGCATTTGGCGGCTTTAATTTTATTAAATTTAAAAAAGATAAAGTAACTGTTAATAAAATTTCAATAAATAGAAATTCTCTATTAGAATTACAAAAAAACCTCTTAGTTTTTTACATTGGTCCAGGAAAAAATAGAGAAAAGATATTACAAGATCAAATTAAATTAATAACAGAAAACAATCAAGAAACCCTCAATGCACTACATTATGTTAAAGAATTATCTGAAAAAATGTATAGTTCACTTTCACAGTCAGACATCACGAAATTTGGTGAATTGCTTAACATTGGTTGGGAATCAAAAAAGAAATTTACTAAGGGTGTAACAAATGAACATATTGATCAATTGTATAATTTAGGAATAGAATATGGTGCACTTGGAGGAAAATTAACTGGTGCTGGAGGTGGGGGGCACATGTTATTTTACTGTGAGCCTTCAAAACAGAAAAATCTAATAGAAAAAATGCAGGGTCAAGGATTAAAACAAGTTCAATGTAAGTTCTATGAATCTGGTTGTAAGGTACTTGATTTATATGATTTTACAAATCCCTAAAAATTATGTCAAAAATTGATAATTTTACTAAATCATTTTTTGCAGAACAGGTAAAGTGTATAGAAAAACTTTCCAAACAGAAAAATCAAATTGAAAAAATTATTAGCCTTTTAATTAAGAAACGTAATACTGGAAAGAAGATTTTTACTATTGGCAATGGTGGTTCTGCCTCAACTGCGTCTCATTTTGTATCTGATTTACTAAAAACTTCAAT
>Ga0310120_10003497_pt1 | contig 11232 bp, 11 predicted proteins | sample CB27_AW_983_MG_FD_203506 | JGI IMG/M metagenome (GOLD analysis project Ga0310120, IMG submission 203506) | Marine microbial communities from Western Arctic Ocean, Canada - CB27_AW_983 | ecosystem: Environmental > Aquatic > Marine > Oceanic | place: Canada: Western Arctic Ocean | collected... | reverse complement strand
TGCTTTCTTTCTCTTCTTCGTATCTGCTCTCACCGGGGGGCTCCTTTCTTTTTTATCGCCAGCTTCAATAACCGACGATCTTGTAGGGAGTCACTCACCGATTTCAACTAGATTCAGGATATCCTCCATATTCGATAAGACCAATCTCGAGAGAGACAAGTCTTCGTCGCAGCTACTGTACAAGTATGCCTCGCAGCTACTGTCTGCTGTGACGTCCGGAAATGGTAGCGGGTTGCCTCGGAAATCGGTCAACTTCTGGTAGGAGGGGCAGACTACCCAATAATAACGATGACCGACGCGGTAGCCTGAACCGGGTCGGATTCCATTACGTCTCCGATAAAAGCAGCCTCCACTCTCTGGTCAACGCTGAGATTGTTGAAACTCACCTCAACCAGATCACCTTCCCGTCGGTCGAAGACACGGGTCGCGGGGGTTATTCGGACCGAAGCTTCGTCATACTCGGTGTCCGCTTCGATTTCTCCTTTGATGTCGACCACGGCAACGACCGTTCCCGCACCCGGCAAGGCAATCCCGATGATTTCACCTCGGATATCGAAATCTTGGGGGAGACCCGTAGACGCAGCCACGGGGGTCGATTCATTGCAGGCAAAAATAAGAAAGGCCAATCCGCCCAGTAAAGCCGGGATTCTGATTTTGGTCATGACTTGCTCCTTTCGAATACTCGATTGGACCATGCGAAAGCCGTGCCACCGAGGGGTTAGTGGAGGCTGCCCGCCACAAACACTCGGGAACCACAGCTCTCCTGTCAGAAACCATGTCACGTCTTTGGTCGCCATCATAGCCACGGACCGCTTTCTGTAGCCGTAAGAACTACACCCCGGGGTAGCAACTTATTCCGCCTGCGCCTTTAAGTCGTTGTCCTGCCAATAGATTTCGCTTTTTTCGGAACCCCTGACTGTAGCACACGAACCGACACCTTCTCGGTGTCACCGACTTGGCTTCATCCCTCTAAGTCGCCACAAACAAAGGAGCTCCGCGGCAACTTTTCGAACGGGTCTGTTTGGATCGGAGAATGCAATGGGATAGCGGCCAATGACAGGTGACGGCGCAAAGAAAGGAGGTCAAGGTAAATCGAGGTTTTTAAAACAACCGAGAGCCAATCGGTCACCATCGATTTCCACGGTTGGAAACCAGGTGTTTGGCTTTTACGTCTACTTTAAAAGGAGCGGGGAAATGAATCGAACAGGTAGAAACGGAAAGAGTAATTGGCGTAACAAACTTCACTGGCGGGCCCTCTTCGTGCTCGCCATTTATGTGTCGTTCGCGGCTGGTGCGCGGTTGATGTTACCAGGGACAGCTCTTGCTGCCCCGATACAAGAAGCCGAGCAGGCCGCCGAGGAGCAGGCCTTCCAAGAAGGAGACTCCTCTAGGAGGACCGGATTGCTGGCGGTAATCCATGGCGACCCCCCGGAAGAATCCGGGCAAGAGACGAAACTCCGTTTCCAATTGACTGACGACGCCGGAAAAACCAGAGAGCTCGAAATTAGTGACGACGTGATTGAAGCAGCCGGCGGCTCCATGGAGTTGCAGAACCGTAGAGTGGTCGTCACCATAGATGAAACCAAGAGGATGTTCGGGGAAAAAGCCGCCGAGCCGGTTGCAAACATTCGACCTGCAGACAGGGCCCTGGCCGGTGGCGAAGCGGCGAAATTGACTGGAACCCAGCGCTGGATCAGCATCGCGTGCAAGTTCTCGGATATCTCCGCCGAGCCCAAGAATCTGGCTTATTTCCAGGGTATGTACGGCAGCGCGGTCGGCCGTCTCAATCACTACTGGAAGGAAGTCTCCTCGAACAGCATCAACATAGACGGAAGCACGGCGGTGAACTGGAGAACGCTCCCCCAACCGCGCAGTCACTACATCACGGGGAGTGGTGCCAACCTCACGGCCCTGTTCAACGACTGCACGGCCGTCCAGGATCCGTTTGTCCACTTCCCCAGCTTCGTCGGCATCAACATGATGTTCAATGCCAACCTGGACTGCTGCGCCTGGGGCGGCGGTCGAAACGCGACACTCGACGGTGTCACGAAGTTCTATCGGGTGACCTGGGAGCCTCCTTGGGGCTACGCCAACGCTGCCGTCATCGCTCACGAGATGGGTCACGGCTTCGGTCTGCCCCATGCCAACAACTGGGACCAAGACGGCAATCCCTACGACAACCCGTGGGATGTGATGAGCTCTGCCACGGGATATGCGGTCACCGACGCTACCTACGGCAAGCGCGGCAAGCACGTATGCGCCTACCACAAGGACAAGCTCGGGTGGATTCCAGCCGCCCAGAAGAGCGTGATCACCTCCAACGGAACCTACAACCTCAGTTTGGATCGCCTCTCTCTTGTCAGCACCAGCAACTATCGCATGGTGAAGATCCCGATCACCAGCACCCGGTACTGGATGATCGAGGCCCGCAAGCGTGTGGGCGCCTACGACAGTGCTTTGCCTGGTGACGCTGTGCTCATCTACGAGGTCAACACCAACCGCGCGACCTCTGAGAAGGAACCTGCCTGGCTATTCGATGCCGATTCCCCCGCTGCGAATTTCTCCGACAACGAAGGATCCATGTTCAAGGTGGGCGAGACCTTTACTCATTCTGCTAGTCAGCTATCGGTCAAGGTCATGAGCGCGACAGCCAACGGGTTCAATATCCGGATCACCAAAGGGTCGTCGGCCAGCGCCCAAGTGACCCAGCTCTGGTCGGCCTCCAGCGCCACCGCCCCTGGTACCCTCAAGCTCTGGGCCAGGGTGAAGAACACGGGTACGGCCGCCTTACCCGCCAGTGCCAAGGTCCTATTCTATGTGACCGGTCCAAGCTGGACGGGCAGCCATTATGTCGGCACCCCGGCCGTAGGAACCCTCGCTCTTGGAGCTTCCAAGTGGGTTTCCTTCACCTGGAGCATTTCCGGCTCGAGGCCTGCGGGAGCCTACAAGTTCTGGGCACGTACGAGCTCACCGAATTCTGCCTGGAAAGGTCCTCGGAACTTCACGGTTGCGTCCACGGCCGGTCCGAAAGCTCAGATTTTGCAGCTCTGGCGGGTCTCCGGCGCCACCACGCCGGGGAAAGCCAGACTCTGGGCGCGGGTGAAAAATATCGGTACGGTGGCTTTTCCGACCAACGCCACGGTCCAGTACTGGGCTAGCGGGCCAAGCTGGGCGGGAAGCCACATCGTCGGAACCACGAGCGTGGCGGGACTCGCGCCGGGAGCCATCTCGTGGCGCAGATTGGACTGGACCATCTCCTCCTCCCGGCGAGCCGGTAACTACCTCTACTACGCACGGGTTAGAACCACTACCCCCATCTCGAGTTGGAAAGGCCCGCAGACATTTGCGGTTGGCTTCGACTCACAATTCAACGGCACCGCTCCATATTGGTCACCCGTAAACACCAGCTGGTTCTTCCGCGCGAACGCCTTCTACACTAGCAATGGACTGGCGAACCAATTTGCTTCCACGCGCTACACCACCAGTTTCCACAACTTCAACTTCCGGGCGCGCCTGTTTCGCACTGGCAGCAACAGCTCCGCCAGCGGAGTGATGGTCCGAGGGACGCCGACTCCGCCCGGAAGCGCCGGTCGATGGAAGAGTGGCTATGCGTTCTACTACACGAGAGACGGGCGTTTCTCGATCTTCAAGTACACCAATGGCGTGGCTTCGGCGCTTCAAGGTTGGACTTCTTCCACCGCCATAAAGAAGTTCAGCGCCTGGAATTCATTGCAAGTCATCGCGAATGGCTCCAGTCTGCGCTTCTACATCAACGGAATAAAAGTGTGGTCCGGGACGGACACCGCCTACACTGTCGGCCAAGTTGGGCTCATCTTCTACAGAAACTCGACCGCCGGCCGGCTCTATGCGAACAATGCGAAGCTGATTCCAATTAGCTCCACCGCCGATCAGTTGGCGGACGAGGAGGCTATAAGCGATGGCCAGCTAGTGCTCAACGACGCTGCCATCGAAGGTCTGGACACGGAGGCTCCGAGCCTGAAGCCATAGTTTCGGGTTCTCTCCGAGTCGGATCATCGATGTTCGCAAAGGGAGCTGGAACAGTGGTCGACCCCACCGTTTCAGCTCCCCTTTTTCTGGTGTCTGGACTCACGGGAGCGGGTGGAAACACCCGAGGGGTTGTTGCCAAAACTAAGCGCGTGCGAGGAATTCCTACGAGGAGGACCGTGAGTAGAACCCTTTCGGCTCTAACCTTCGTCGCGGTCACCAGCAAAGCTATAGAGTCCTTTGACCCATTCTTATTTGCGCATCGAGTATACTTTTTACTACACCCTTAACCGGTCCCCGAGCTCCTCGATGCCGAAAGAGACTGGCGCGGATGGAGAATCTGGGAGCAACGGCACGTAGAAGCGATACAGCACTACCAAGAGCGTCGCAAGAATGAGCACTCTTCAAACAACGGCAATAACCAGATGAAGCTATTCAAGGGACGTGGGCCTCGATGAGATCTAAGAGAGCGGTCGTCCTCTTGAGCGGCGGTCTCGACTCGTCGACGACGCTTGCAGAGGCTATTCACGAGGGCTACGAGAGCTACGCTCTCACCGTTCGATACGGCCAACGCCACGAGCACGAGATCGACGCCGCTCGAGCCATCGCCGGAAAACTCGGAGTTCGCGATCATATCGTTGCCGAGATTGATTTGAAACAGTTCGGCGGTTCAGCTCTCACGAGCGACGACATCGACGTTCCCAAAGAGCGCTGGCCCGAAGATCTCGCCACTGGAATCCCAGTGACGTACGTTCCCGCGCGGAACACCGTTTTGCTGTCCGTGGCGCTGGCCTGGGCAGAAGTCCTCGGAAGTAGCGATCTCTTCATCGGCGTGAATGCGGTCGACTACAGCGGCTATCCTGACTGTCGACCCGAGTTCATTGAAGCGTTCGAGAACCTGGCTAATCTTGCGACCAAAGCCGGTGTGGAGGGTGCGTCTCGGTTTCAAGTACACACTCCTCTTTTGACGCTTTCCAAGGCCGACATTATCCGACGAGGGTTGGAACTGGGCGTTGACTATTCACTGACAAGTACTTGCTACGACCCAACGGAAGGCGAAGCGTGCGGGCAGTGTGATGCATGCCAGTTGAGGCTGAAGGGCTTCGAGCAAGCAGGCGTACAAGACCCAATTCGGTATCGGAACGCTTAAATGTACTCTGTCAAAGAGATCTTCTACACCTTGCAGGGCGAAGGGGCGAATGCAGGCCGCCCAGCAGTTTTTTGCCGCTTCGCAGGCTGTAACCTCTGGAGCGGTCGCGAAGAGGACCGATCCACGGCCATCTGCCAATTCTGCGATACCGACTTCGTAGGAACGAACGGCGACGGCGGTGGCGAGTTCCAGACCGCAGCGGACCTGGCAAGTGCAATTAATCGCACGTGGCGCCCTGATTCAGGAAGGTTTCGTACAGCTTTTGTCGTTTTCACTGGGGGAGAGCCGCTCCTACAGTTGAACGAAGAACTGGTGAGCGCGGTCCACAACTATGGATTTGAGATTGCGGTCGAAACGAACGGGACGCTCGAGCCCCTGCAGGGGCTGGACTGGATCTGCGTCAGCCCCAAGGCAGGCGCGGATCTCCGATTGCGTTCGGGACACGAGCTCAAGCTGGTGTACCCACAGGTAGGCGCAGATCCGGAGAGATTTGAAGATTTGCAATTCGCTAATTTCTTCCTTCAACCCATGGACGGACCATCGGTCAAGGAGAATACTCAACGGGCCGTCCAGTACTGCCTTGACCACCCGAATTGGAGACTCAGCCTGCAAACACACAAGTTCCTAGGAATTCCGTAAGATGGGCAACCCTGTTCGCATCTTCAAAGATTTCACGTTTGAGGCCGCGCACCGCCTGCCCAACGTGCCGGAAGGTCACAAATGTGCCCGGCTTCACGGCCACTCTTTTCGCGTGCGCCTGACTGCGGAAGGCCCGATAAAAGAAAAGTTTGGATGGGTAATGGATTTCGCCGACATCAAGGCCGCGTTCAAGCCTATTTACAACGAACTGGACCACCACTATCTCAACGAAATCGATGGACTGGAGAATCCGACAAGCGAGAACATCGCCGCATGGATATGGCGACGACTCAAAAGTTCGTTGCCAGAACTAAGCGAGGTAGCAATCCATGAAACGTGTACCGCTGGCAGTGCTTATTCAGAGAAAGCCTAGCCGAACATGATTGATGTCCAAGGAGATTGGCCTCGAGGACATTGCAGGCCAAATCGCCAATGCCAAGACGCTGGGCCTCACTTTCACCGTACACGACCTCATGGCTTTGGCCAAAGAAGTCGGGACTACCTAGGAATTGACCGAGGAGCAGCTCGCGGGCTGCGGCGCGTTTGTCGTGAAAGCCCTCCAAGCGGCATCGGACGTGCCCCCCGCAGGAAGCTGGTAGCCCCGGCCTCGGGAACGCGCTCAGCGACAAGGGGCAGTACGACGCTGCCATCGCCGAGTATCGCAAAGCCATCGAACTCGACCCAACTAACGTGGAGGCCCAACACAACTTGGCAGTAGCAATGCGGCGGACTCGCGAGCGATAGCGACGGAGAGGCGTCTGACTCCCGCGCCGAGGGACCACGCAGGCGGGGGGCGATGGGCTCTCACAGAATTAGAAAATTATGTCAAGCAACTGACGTTCTCTCCGCGTGCAGAATGAGTGAGAAGATCAGCCAGGGAAACGATGGGGGCGCAGCTTTCGCCACGCCCCCGAGGGTTTTTCAGGCTAGGCTAGTGCTACTTCGATTGAGCCGCAGCCAGCGCACTCACTGCACTCGGCTTCGACGTTGCCGTCGCCTTCGTCGAGGTCGGCGGCTTTACGACAACTCACATGCCGAACAGAATCTGGAAGATGATCTCGACAACAAGCTGAAGCGCATCCGAGAGTTCCGTCGCTCTAAGGATCGTCTCGGTCATGCTGTCATGCGCTCAAAGAAGGCTAGGCGTAAGAGATCCTAGAGTCTCTCTCCCGCGACAACCTGAAAGAAATCTGCCGCAGCCTCGAACCCGACGACGACGATCCTGAGCAACGGATCGATATCGGGTGCGCAGTGTTGTTCCTAGCCGCGATCTTCTGGGTCCGCCCCCGAATCTACAAAACAATTGTGGAACACGTCGGTACAGGCAAATCCGGCGCACGCTCGACTAGTAGTTATGGTGCCCCTAGGAGAGAACTAAAGAGTGAACGGGCTCGCAGTTCCTCGCAAAGGGAGGGCTTCTCGTTGTTGAGCCGTCGCCGCATGCTCTCTGCGGTGAAGTCGCTGCTCTCGTTCGGTCAGGAGACCCCAGAGCAGGGCGACGCGGGAGCGCAGTACAACCTCGGATGGATTTACGCCCTCGGAAGGGGTGTTCCTGAGAACGACGCTGAAGCCGTGAAGTGGTTTCGCTTGGCCGCAGAGCAGGGCCACGCATCGGCCCAGTTCAACCTCGGAGTGAAGTACACCAACGGAGAGGGTGTCTTGCGTAGCGGTGCTGCAGCGGCAGACTGGTTCTACAAAGCCGGGCTTGCGTACCTAGAGCTAGGAGAAACAGACAACCCCGCGTTCATTATGGGAGTCAGCACCCGAGCAAAGCCAAAGGCAACTATATTGGCAGCAGTGCCACTGCAGAGCGACCAGACAATAAATCCAACAAAGAAGCACCTGCCGTTCGGCCGGTGACCGATTGTCCGAGCCCGCGCCGCACGAGCTCGGTGCTAGGGGCCCGCGCGTCAAGGGTTGAGGACGCCAAGAATGGTCAAAGGCTGCACCCCGGGAGCGGTCAGGGTAAGGGTCACGACTCCGCTGGGAGTAGCCTAGTCCACGACGTGCCGCAACCCCGAGACAGTGAATCGATGCCGCACTCGACCCGTCCCACCTCGATCGCTTCGGCAACGCTCGTGATCGTTCTGAGCCCGGTGATGCAGTACGACGCTATTTGTCACCGCGAATCCCGACATCTGCTACGAGCGGTCCGACGAGAATTTACACGCGTCACGCCCGCTCTTTCACAAACGTCTCGAGGAAGCGGCGCTCGCCTTTGGCGCTGCCGATGAGGATCAATTCGCCGTCGGCGGGTAGCGGCTGCATCGGGTCCGGATTGACCTGCGTCTTTCCGTTGCGCTCTGCGGCGATGACCGTGCATCGCGTCTTGCGGCGAATGCCGGATTCGGCGATCGTCTTACCGGCCAGCGCGGCGGGCATCCTGACCTTGAACACGTCGAGGCCCTCCGCGATCATCAGCGTGCTGCCGTGCTCCATATAGTTGAAGGCGGCGTTGGCTCCCATCGACGCGTAGGACATCACGAAGTCGGCGCCGGCTCGGTGCAGTGTGGGGATGTTGCGCTCGAGCGCGACCCGGCTGATGACCTGGATATCGGGCCGCAGGCGGCGACAGTAGATGGTCAGGTAGACGTTCATGTCGTCGTCGTGGGTGGTGACGATCGCCGCGGGGGCTTGCTCGATGCCGGCCTCCTGAAGAACCGTAAGCTCGGCGGCGTTGCCCACCACGAACTTGTCCGACTCGCGGGCCAGCTCCGGAGTCTGCTCGATGATGCGGGAATCGAGACCCCGCTCGGCCAGCGCACGGGCCGTTGCGCGTCCGACGCGGCCTCCGCCGATGATCACCGTCGGCGCATCTGAGAACTTGTAAACGCGGTACTTCTCGTTGAACCGTTCCAGCTGTTCGCGGGTGCCGGCCAACACCAGGACGGTGTTCGCGCTGACCGTCGTCTTCGGCAGCGCTGTCTTGAACTCGCCGCGCTCCCAAACGGCAACGACGGTCAGCCCCAGCTCGCGGCGCAGCCCAATCTCCATCAGGGTCTTGCCGACCATCGGGGTGCCGGTCGCGGTGGTCTCGGCGATCAGCAGTTCGCCGTAGCGGCCGATCACGTGCGCCCTGGCATCCCCTCCGTGCAGACGCCGCGCCAACGCCTGCCCCAGCATCTTGGGTATCTCGAGCACGAGAGTGCAGCCGGCCAGCTCGAGGATGTCGACCGATGCGGGGTCGTCCGCGGTGGCGATGATCGGCACGTTTGTGGTCAGCTCGCGCACGGTGAAGGCCACGTGGGTGTTGACGGGGTCGCTGCCGGTCGTGACCACCATCGATGCGTTCTCCACCTGCAGCTTCCGATAGACGTCGGGATTGTCAAGATCACCCATGACGACCTTGAAGCCCGAATCATGCAGGCGCAGGGCTTCGCTGAGGTTCGAGACGAGCAGAACGTAGGTGTAACCGTACTGGGTCAGCTTGTTGATCAGCGTGCTGGTCACCGCATCGTGGTTGGTCAACACCACATGGCCGGTAGTGTGGGCGGGCACGTGGCGCAGCGCGCGCGACTCGGCATGGGCCTCCATCCACGGGGCGTAGAAAAACCGGATGAACGAGAACGGCAGCAGGATCAGCAGGTAGACCGTACCGGTTAGCAACACACACATCGAGAACACGCGTCCCAGATCCGAGCTGAACGTTATGTCCCCGAACCCCAGTGTCGACATGGTGGTTAGGGTCCAGTAAATCCCGGTGAACCAGCTGTGCTCGCGCCCCTCTCGCAGCATGAGCAGGTGGAAGACAAAGCTGTAGACCGCGACGATGACGGCCAGCACGACCAGCAGCCGTGCCAATGTACGGAGGTTCTGGCGACTGGTGTCCTTGCGTAGGAAGTGGGCGAGCTGAGCAGCGAGGGTTTTCATGGCGACGACGGGCCACAGAATACTTCTCCTCTCTGCGGCCAGGCAACAATCTCGCCGGTCCGCTACGGGTGAGACTGACGGCTTTCGGCGTCGTGCTCGGCGTCGTGATGACCAAGCGCAGTTCTGCCCGACGTTTCTAGCTTGCATTTTCGCCGCGACCGTACCAGCTGACCTCCAGTTCGGGCCGAAAGGCTACGGCGACTCAGGCTCGATCGTATATTGGAAACGGTTGAGGGTGCCTGGCTCTATAGTGACCGTAGTGCGTATCGCCCGATAGTTCTCCCGGTACAAAACCAACGAATGCTCCTTTTCCGAAACCATCTCCAAGTTTATCGGCGTGACGCCAAGCTCGGTATCGTCGAGTAAGACTCTGGCAAATGGATCGCATGAGATTCTTAGGGCGCGCCGACGAAGCCGTCGTCCTGACGGCGGATTATGCTGGCGAGAGCCATTCACCCATGTGGTGGGACGACCGCGTCTACTTCGCGAGCGATCGCGACGGGACCATGAACATGTGGTCGGTCGACGAGGGCGGCGCGGACCGAAGGCAGCACACGCGTCACAGCGGTTGGGACGCGAATCTACGCATACATCCTGAAGGTTGACTCTGGCTTTGCGCCCAATCCGTTCCACGGCTGGTGCACGCTCACATGCTGCAAGCCCGCGATCCGGCGGAAGGCGCGTCCGGGCGACTGGATCGTCGGTGTCACACCAAGTAGTGATGACAACCTGTTTGCCTACGCCATGAGAGTGGATGAGTCCCTCACGTTTGAAGAGTATTGGCGCGATCCGAGATTCAAGTCCAAACGCCCGCATTGGACCAAAAACGCGCCGATCGTGGAGAAGTGCGGCGACAACTGCTACCAGCCAACTGGCCACGGTGCCTTCCGGCAGCGTCGGTCGGGCCACTGGGACCACAAGCGCAACCGCAAGGACAACAGGAAGAAGTCGAGGGACCTCGGAGGTGAGCGCGTCCTGATCGGGAAACGCTTCTGCTACTACGGCGGCGACGCTGTTCCTTTCCCCGCCCACGTCCGCTTTCGACCGCGTAAACTTCACCGACAAGGAGAAGACGGCACTGCTCAAGTTTCTGAAGACTCGACCTCAAGGCGTTCGGGGGGCACCGAGAGACTGGCCAGAGGACGACTCGTCTTGGCAGCCATCGAGCCGATGCGACTGATTCTGAGCCGCAAGGGATTCGACTCGTCGAGCGGCGGTTGTTCGAGCCCGATCTTTCCTGACGGCTCGATGATAGCGCTCCCTATCCCGGACAAACGCTCTCCGATTCAGTACCAGGATCTGACTTGGCGCGGACGGAACCTTGGCGACGTCGTCGCGCAGCTGACTAACTCGTAAACCCATTCCGTTAGATCCGCCTTCGTAGCCGCGATCCCAGCTATCATCGGGAGCAGTATCTGACCGACTCGACCAACTACTCCCCCACCGGTAGGCGAGTGCGTTTGCTTTCTTACTGGCTTCTTTGATTTCCTACGCATGGTGGCTCCTTGTCCCCCTATGGAGACGGTTGTTTGGCAGACTTATTCTTAGGCCGGCCAAGGAGCCGCCGC
>Ga0310120_10003494_pt1 | contig 11236 bp, 10 predicted proteins | sample CB27_AW_983_MG_FD_203506 | JGI IMG/M metagenome (GOLD analysis project Ga0310120, IMG submission 203506) | Marine microbial communities from Western Arctic Ocean, Canada - CB27_AW_983 | ecosystem: Environmental > Aquatic > Marine > Oceanic | place: Canada: Western Arctic Ocean | collected... | reverse complement strand
TTCTTCACATCCGTTGCGGCCGATGAGGACCGAATGGATACTAAAGAGAGTTTTGCTGCCCTGCAAATTCAGGCGCAAAGCCTGCACGACACGACTACTTTCGATACAAGCATGGATCACCGATCATTCGACAACTCCAACCTTGCTGAGCCGCCAGCAGAAGAACGCCCCAGGTTAATCCTGTCCTCATTCATGCCACAAAGCAATACGATAGTGGGATGACTACTTTCATGTTTGATCGCGCGACGACTGGTCGAACGTGGCGTTCGTTTCGTCCAACTCTTTGCCGATGCCAGAACAGTACCCCGCGGTTGGGATAACGAAAAGGAGTTTGATTGCAGCCCACCAACGGACAACAAGGTAACTCGTCCTTCCGCGTCGAAGATCCTGCCAGTGGGCTACCCGATTTCAGCAACCGAACCTTGAACGTTCATTTTTTCTCAGTCGTGGACAAAGACGAACATGTTTGATTCGCGATCCAACTGGATGTGATTGACACACGGACCCCAGGTTTACCCCCCAAGGAAGATTCAATGAGTACGCTTTGTGCAGCGATGGTTGGTTTTGAGATCACACCGGACTTTCACCCTGACCATGGTGCCTGGGGCACGACCCCTTCGGTGACCAAACTGGACCCGAATATCAAGGGTCTTTTTTCTCGCTGCCTGGCCCTGGCAATGGATGGTCGTCAGGTGCTCTGGTTCGGTTCCGACCTCGTGGGCGATGTCGTCTCCGCTACCGATTCATGGCGTTTGGAGCTGGCCGATGCACTGAAGTTGGACGCAAGCCAGATCATCTGGTCGACCAGCCAGACGCATTCCTCGGGGGCCATCCCTGGCTCTACAGTGTCTGGCAGTTGCGTCACGGAACTGGAAACCGGAGACAGTTCGTTCATTGAATCGCAGCGGGAGCGCCTTCTCAACGCGATCATCGCTGCGGGGCGACAGGCCCTGGACCAACTCCAACCCGTGGAGGTCCGGGCGGGCCGAGGACATTGCGACTCCATCAGCTACAACAGTCGGTTGCCCATGCTTCTAGGGGGCAGTAAATTCAGCCGCGACTATGCGGAAGGCCGGCAAAGCGATAAATACTACGATCCCACCATCGGCCTCGTCCGGTTCGATGACCGTTCTGGAAAAACCATCGGCACCATTTTCAATTTCTGTTGCCATCCGGCCGTGTTGATTCGAAACAAGCACTGTTCATCAGACTGGGTCGGCACCGCTCGAGCCCGCATCGAGGAAGCATCCCAGAACGCGCCGGCCATGTTTGTCCAGGGTTTTTGTGGAGACGTGCACCCCAGGTACATGTTCGGTACACCCGAGCAAGCAGCCGGTCTGGGACGTCGCCTGGGAGACACAGCCGTTGAGGCGCTGCCCACCTTGGTACCGGTGCGAACCGACCGGTTTGATTATTCGTGGAAGACCGTTGAACTGCCCCGCCAACCGATGCCTTCACGGGAGATGTGCGAGTCCGGAATTGCAAAATGTGAGGCCTTTATCGAAGAGGTCCTGCATGATAACCCCCGCGCCACCTGGGTGGACGGATACAACCACCCGGAACCGGATCTGTTCTCGCCCGAGGATCGCGCTGCCTCCACGCAAACCTCCATTGATTATTACCGCGCACTGATCCAAATGATCGAGGAAGGAGACACCCCGTCACCAACTTACTCCATCAGCCTGGGTGCCTTGCGCATGGGAGACATTGGCGCAGCGTTTTCTCCCGGCGAAAATCTCACGCTGACCGGCTTTCGGGTACGCAGTCGCTCGCCGTTTGTTCATACGCTGGTGTGCGGGGACACGAATGGCCTGTTTGGATACATCGGACCTGACGAAGAAATCCATCGCGGGGGTGCTGAAACAGATTACCATTGGCGCATGCCCTGGGCAGGAAAGTTTCGCCTGCCGCTGGCCCAAGGATCCGCCCAGCACGTAACCGACACCTTGTGCGAGCTACTTCGCCAGGTCTGGAACAGTTAACCAACAGCGACCCCTTGGAAAATCCTGGCACCCTGGTGGCGAAACGCTCACCAAGCCGCTCCTCTTCTCCGGCGATGAAATCGAACGTGTCGTCCACTGACAGTCGGGCAGCGACGTGCGCAAGCTGGCGGGCCTCCCCGTGCGACTGCGGTTCATCATGCGGGACGCGGATCTCTATTCACTTCGATTTCGATAGATTCGAACACGGCAGCTCGGATCGCCACCGCAGGGTCACCTGCAAGAACGATTACCTGTCCGGCTGTCTAGGACCCTTGTCTGTTACGGTCTATAATCCAAATCTCTGAAAACAGAAAATTAAGGATGTGGAAAGGAAACTGCCGACGTGGAGCACACCACAAAAAAGAATTACGGTGGAATTCCCGTCAGGCCCCTGGGAAAAACCGGGTTGGAGGCGTCCATCATCGGCCTGGGAGGTGCCCACCTGGCACAACCCCAAATCGAACCGTCCGAATCCCTGCGCATCATTCAAACGGCAATCGACGAAGGCATCACCTTCCTGGACAATGCGTGGGACTATTATGAGGGCGAAGCCGAACGGCGCATGGGTCTGGGAATCCAAGGTCGCCGTGACCAGGTGGTGCTGATGACCAAGGTTTGCGGCCGTGACCGGAAGACCGCCGAAGAAAATCTGCACGACAGTCTCCGGCGTCTACAAACCGACATGATTGATATCTGGCAGTTTCACGAAATCAACTATGACAATGACCCGGACTGGATCTTTGCTGCAGAGGGTGCTCTCGAAACGGCGCTCCGCGCTCGCGAATCAGGCAAGGTGCGTTTCATCGGATTCACGGGGCACAAAAGTCCCCACATTCTTTTGAAAATGCTGGACCAGGATTTTGATTGGGACACGTGTCAAATGCCGATCAATGTAATGGACGCGCATTTCCGCAGCTTCCAACACGACGTATTGCCCGAACTGAACCGGCGTGGCATTGCGGCACTGGGCATGAAGAGCCTGGGCGGAGCTGCCCAGTTCATCAAAAATGCGGGCCTCAGTGTTGAACAGTGCCGTCGCTACGCTCTGTCGCTACCGATCAGTACACTCATTTCGGGCCTGGTTTCCCTGGACGAACTGCAACAGGCCATTGCTCTTGCCCGCAATTTCACACCCCTGACCGAAGGCGAAAAGGCAGAGTTACTGGAGCAGGTCCGTGCCGAGGCCACCGATGGGCGCCACGAGTGGTTCAAAACCACACAATACTATGACTCCAAACCTCATCGGGACCAGCATGGTTTTCCGCCCATCCGTACCGCTATAGAGGAATGAGTTCGTCACCCGCAAAAGGGGCCTGGACACCGTCGCAATGCGTTCTTGCTGGTGTGAAAACTCCCGCTAAGAACCAGCGAACATATTCCACCCCGTCCACCCGGAGTGGCAAGATCTGCTCTGACGGTCGTTTTCTGCTAAAATGGCGACTCGATCTCGGGGGTCGTTTCTTAGTTTCAGCCAACAGGTCAACGAGGAAGACGCGATGACAACAAAATACCGAGTGGGTGTGATTGGCCACACGGGCCAGGGAAATTATGGCCATGGAATTGATTCTGCCTGGCTTCACATCCCCGCCGCGGAAATCGTTGGTGTCGCCGACCCGGACGACGACGGCCGGGCAGCGGCTGCCAAGCGTCTCGATGTGTCCAACACTTTCAGTGACTATCGAAAATTGCTGGACGAGACCAAACCCGACATCGTCAGCATCTGCCCGCGCTGGTTGGATCAACATTGCGAGATGGTGTTGGCAGCGGCTGAACGCGGGATTCACATTTACATGGAAAAACCGCTCTGCCGGTCACTGGACGAAGCGGACCGCATGGTCGACACGTGTACCCAGCACAACGTGAAATTGGCGATTGCCCACACCACACGATACAGTCCTAAAATTCAGGTGATTCGTGACCTGATCGACGACGGGAAGATTGGACAGATTCTTGAACTACGCGGCCGCGGAAAGGAAGACCGTCGCGGCGGCGGCGAAGACTTATGGGTCCTGGGCAGCCATGTCATGAACCTGATCCACACATTCGCCGGAGAGCCCGAATGGTGTTTCTCATCGGTCAGGGAGAACGGAATACCAGTATCGAAAGAGCAGGTCCAGGAAGGTAGTGAAGGCATCGGTCCATTGGCCGGTGACACGATCAGCGCTATGTACGGCATGGCGGACGGTGTCACAAGTTATTTCGGTTCGCACCGCCACACAGCCGGCAACCCGCGTCGCTTCGGTTTGCAAATCTTTGGCTCGCAGGGTGTCATTGAAATTGTCACCGGATATCTTCCCGATGCGTATTTACTGCCGGACTCTTCCTGGTCTCCGGGACGCAGCGGTGCCCGGTGGATTCCTATCACATCGGCCGGAGCCGGCCAGCCCGAACCTCTCAAACAGGAACGCCACGAGGGTAACGTGGTTGCCTGCCTTGATTTGATCGCCGCCATCAAAGAAGATCGCTTGCCCGAGTGCAACATCTACGACGCCCGTATGACGGTAGAAATGATTGCCGCTGTCTTCGCGTCCCACCGCGCCGGTGGACCGGTCGAAATCCCTCTGAAGTCACGCAAAAATCCACTGTCAGCTTGGTAAAACAAGGAATCAACAGCGGCCTGCCTAATTTTGTTTCACACCTTCTCTCCTCAGGAGAACGTGCACGGCATTTGTTCTGGAAGTGCTTCTTTTCGTTTGTCCTTTGACATCACGCTAGCCGCCCACCTGTCTCCAGAGTTGGCAAAGACATTCCCCATGACTTTTCCACAAGGCATCGCAAAACCATGGAATTTGAAACAACACGACCGCTTCGCCGCTCGTTTTTAAGGACATGCGGTGCTGCTCTGGGAACCGCTTTTCTCGGAGACCCAACCGGACACGTCACGAGAGCCGCCGCGGACACCGGACAGCGCCAGGGGTCGCACCTGGTGCGATTCGGTCTCAGCGACCTTTACGTCACACGTTACTGTCAGGGTACAGCCTTTCGTTCTAAAAACGTTCCACGGACAGACAATCCGGCAGCGCGGGCCATCTTACAGCAAAGCCTGGAAGTCGGAATTAACTTCTTTGACACCGCGGAAGGCTACGGCTGGGGTGGTTCCGAAAAGGTCCTGGGCAGGGTGCTCGCAGAATCCGGCCGACGTCACGACGTCGTCATCTGCACCAAGGTGCACCCCGGGCTGCCACCCGCAGATCATCCAAACTTCAACGCATTCAATACCATTTCCCCAAACCCGACCTTCAGTCGCAGGCTGCTCGTCCGTCGACTTGAGATGAGCCTGGAACGCCTCCGTACCGACTACGTTGATCTCTACCTGCTGCACAACCCGGACCAAGTCACACCGCTTGAAGAGGTCGTCGATTCCATGGATGCGCTGGTCCGTTCTGGCAAGATTCGCTACTGGGGCGTGTCCAACCACTCCGCCAGCCAGGTCTCGACCCTCCACAACATCTGCCAGACGAATCCGGACAAGTCTCCCATCGTTGGAACCGAAGACTATTACAATATCACGATCGGCGAGCGATTCGATCCGGAATTATTCCGGGTCCTCCGTGAAGCAAAAAAAGGGCTGCTGGCCTTCAGTCCTCAGGAGGCCGGTATTCTGTCCCCCGGACGCGAAAAGGAAGCGGGTAAAACACGCATGCCGGTCCTGCGGGCGTTGGACCAGGTCGCCCGGGAACTCGGAGCCACCCGCCCGCAGGTCTGTATCGCCTGGTCCCTGGCCAATCCAGCCGTGACATCCGTCCTGGGTGGCGCCGAGAGTCCGGCGCAGGTGGTGGAAAATTTCGGGGGCACTCAGATTCAGTTGACAAGCGAAGCCCTCGAACTGCTGAATGCGGCCAGTGCGACATACACCCAGAAACGGCTGCAACGCATCAGGGACGTGGAGCAGAAAAAAACATGAAGCCGGTCCTGCCTTCGGCGCCCGGAACGTTGAGTGGTTGCCCGGTTCTCTCCATCGGCCAGTAGACCGGGTGTTGACCCCCATGCTGGGCCATCGACAGCTGTGGTAAGCTCGATCTGGTCCGGCAACTTGCTCCACAACGGAAGGTTGGCGCGCCGGCGTCTTGTGTTTCTGGTTTGCCGTGTGAGAGACGATGTGACGGTTGACCTGAAACACACCACAACATTTTCAAACTGCCCCGCGATCATCCTGCCAGTTGACTGATTCATGGAATACCGCACCCTTGGAAAATCCGGAATTCGGGTTTCCTGCGTCTCATTCGGCGCCGGCCCTCTTGCTGGACTGATGGTCGGATCCGATCAGGACGCCCAACGCCAAGTAATCGCCAGGTCTCTTCAGGCAAACATCAACTGGGTCGACACGGCCGCCAGCTACGGTCATGGCGATTCCGAAAGAGCATTGGGTGCCGCCCTGCGTGCGTGCCAAGGGCCGGAGGATCTTTGTATCGCCACCAAAGTCCGCCTTGCTGCCGATCAGTTGGACAACATACCGAAAGCCATACGGCAATCACTGGAGGGAAGCCTGCAGCGACTCGGTGTCGACCGGGTCACCTTGCTACAGTTGCACAACTCCGTCACGAGCAGGCGAGGTGATTTGCCGACGTCGATCGACGTGCAGGATGTCTTAGGAAAACAGGGAGTGCTCAGCGGCTTGGAACAACTTCGCAGGGAAGGACGTGTCGAGCATTTTGGATTCACCGGGTTGGGTGACAGACGGTCACTGACGGAACTGGTTTCCAGCGGTGCCTTCACTTCGGCCCAGATACCGCTGAATCTGTTGTTGCCTTTTTCCGGGCGCGACCGTTGGGCGGGTTCGGTAGACGTCGATTACGAGCGTCTGGCAGAGGACTGCTCAGCAGGTGGAATTGGCGTGATTGCCATCAGGGTCTTTGCTGGCGGTGCCCTGGTGGGACAGGACCCGAGTCCGCACACCCACCAGACCAAGTTTTTCACGCTGGACTTGTTTCAACGCGATCGGCTCCGCGCCGAAAAACTGAAGCAAACGCTGCCCGCTGGCCTCACTCCTGCCGAGGCCGCCCTGCGGTTTGTGTTGCACAAGCCAGAGGTGACAACAGCACTGATCGGATTCGCCACACCCGGGCAACTGGACACTGCCGTGAGATTTGCTGTTAAAGGACCACTGGAGGAAGCCGTTTTGCGACGGATTGATGCGTTGGACGGTCCGGGACAAGGCACTTCGGATTGCCCAGGCTGAAAGACCACGCTATACTCTGAAATATCGGTTGTAGCTCTTTGTCGTGGACCCCCGAATCACCCCGAGCTGCAATCCTTAAAATAATACTAAATATAGACTTACAACTTGGGGCCGTAGCTCAATTGGTTAGAGTACCGGACTGTCGATCCGGTGGTTGCGGGTTCGAGTCCCGTCGGCCTCGCTTGGTAAACCCCCGCATTATTTCGCAACGCGTTGTAGTGCGGGGGTTTACTGTTGCTATCTGCTGAATCGTGGAAACCTTCTGTTTCCACCCCTGCCATGGATTGCGAGTCGGTGCGACGGCTTACTGCTGCGCTTTCTGCTGCGACTGTTACTCGCTCGAATAACTCTGCGGGCACCTGTAGATAGTATTTCTCGGAGACGGCCATGGAATGGCCGATCCACACAGAAACTGCGTGCTGAGGAAGTCCCATGCTGGCCATGTGGGACTCAGCCGACCACCGCAATGTCTGGAACAGGTCTGGCCACACGGGAATCCCCGCACGGCGCAGAATCTGGCGAAACCGACGGTGACGATTGTATTTTGAAACCGTGACTACGTGGGTAGTGCCCGCAGGAGCCAATTCGTAGGCATCCCGCAGCAGCTGATACAACACTGGGAAAATCGGGACCAACCGCTCCGAATCCGTCTTGGCGGCGTATCCTGCTGGTGGCAACCGGCGGATAACGAGCAATCCTCGGCGGTAGGCGTGGAAAAATATTACGTGGAGAGTTGAAGCATGCGGGCAACATTGCCACCTAAGATGAGTGCCTTTTCGTCGGCCGACAGAAAGTCACAGTGCAAGCGGATATAGTCGACTGCCTGTCGATAAGTGCACCAGACTCCACCGCAGTAAGGCATGTCGGAACCCCACATTAGCTTCTCGGCGCCCACCTCGTCTCTCCAATGCCGCAGCATTTGTTGTCCGTCCGGAAAGGGATATTCCGGCCATTTGGCCGGCATTAAGACTTCGGCATGAATGTGGGGTCGTTTCAGTAACGACATCACTTGGTCGGGAACACCAATTTCATGAATGATGGTTGCTGGTACGAGGCCGTGAGTGAGCACGGCCGGGATGTCAGGATGCTTGTCGGCCCAATGGTGGAGCTCGTCGATGTATTGCAGGAAGCCCGCTGTCCGGTCGCGGCGACGGGCGTCCAGGTACCACCACACCGACAGCTGAAGGTCGCGCACTCGTTGCCAGAGAGGTTCGAATTTGGCGTCGTCCAAATGATCGCTGTATCCGGTAAGTGCAAATAATTCAACACTGAAGTAGAGACCACGACAACCCTGCTCGTGGACTGCACGTTCCAGACGTTCCAACTGCGTGGCCTGGTCCGCGTCCGGTTCGCGGATCTGAGCCAGGGGGAGGAAACGGTTTGGATGGGTGACCACCGCTTCACCATAATATTCGTTGATTTGACTGCCATAGACATGGTCGCTTTGTAAAACACCCATGTCGACACCGGCGGTGTCCATTTCTGCGACCATGCGTTCTGGGGTCGCCTCTAAATTTTCCAGGCTGGGCGGATACATCTGCAGGTAGTAATCGACGCCATCGACCGTTAACTCGGCTTTTCCATAACGGCCCAAACGAAAGTTCACATCCGGCAAATCGTGGATGCTGTCAGAGGGGTAGTCGAGGAGTTTTTGATGAATACGTTTCCCGTCACTCTTTCGCCAGAAATCGGTGAAGTCGCGCACATGATATTGCCAGAGTTTTAGCGGTAGCGAAGTGTCTTGGGGACCGGAGTCGGTCCCGAAACGTCGAAAGATGTGAAAATGTGCGTCGATGATTGGACTGCGGCGCCCCGTGTCAGGTTCTTCGACCTGGCGCCATCCCCCCCCAAAGAACTCGATCTTTTTCTTATCACTCATCGTTATCTCCTGGAAAGAGGATACGGGGCAAAGCCATACGTAAAGATTCTGCGAAGTTGGGTGATGCGGCTGTCAGGATATACCCGAATGACGAAACTCCGATCGTGTGGACACGAGCCCGGTAGTGACGCATGCTATCCAGTGGGGATAGTTAAGAAAACATTGCGCAGGTGCCAGTCTATCCAGTGTGTCGTGTAGGGAGAATCGATCCGGTTAGCGGTTTTCAATGGTCATGGATGTAGTGATATAACGTAGAGGCGAATTCAATCGGCGTAATGCAGACCGAACTGCCTTCGAGAAAACCAGGTGGCAGAACAAATAGGCGGAATGACGACGGTATGCCAGGAACCTTTTCTTCTTGTGTCAAGCGATCAGTCCTTCGTCGTTTGTTGTTTGAGCCAGGTGCCGAAGTCGCTTTCGCGCCAGGTGTATTGAGGCTGGTAACCCAGGCTGACGGCTGCCTTTGCAAAAGACCACAACGTGGTGTGGCCTGGAAGCGGTGTTTGCAACGGTACATCGGGGTGATGTTGGGCGAGGAGGCTGAGTGTAGGTTCGTGGGAACAGGTGTCGTGGCCGTTAATGAAAAACACATCGTGCCGAATTGAATCATTTTCGATGGCTCGCCGAAACGCTTGTGCCGCGTCGCGCGCATCGGTAAATGCCCAGAGGAGCTGTGGCGGCTGCGGCGGTCCAGGGACTGGCCAGTCTCCTTCACCGTGAGGGTCTTCGATTGTCTTGCGGTAACGCTTTGTCCAGAGGTCTTCGGCATTAGTAAAGGCCTGAGCCCATCCGCGACACACCGTGCGGTCAGCGTCCTCACGGTCCAGGTACCAGTTATTATTGATGCGGAGGCAAATGGTCTGGATGCCATAGGCGTCCGAATATCTTTTACAAGTCAATTCGCCTAATAATTTGCTCAGCCCGTATTCGTCATGGGGTTGGTCAGGATGTTGCTCATCGAGTGGCAGGTATTGGGGAACCAGCTTGTGCCGGGGAAAGGAAAAACCAGTCGCAGCGCCAGACGAGGCAAACACCAGTTTCGATACATGAGAGCGAACGGCCGCTTCGAGGACATGAACCGTACCAATGACATTGACCTGTAAGAGGTCGGCAGGCGTCGCGCGACCCGGACCGGGGACACCGGCTAAATGGATGATGGCGTCCTGGTCAATACAGGCTGCTTGTACTTGTTCGGGATGAGTGATGTCACCTTGTATGAAATGGACATCGCCTACGGCAGGTGGAGTACGGCTAAAGCTGGTCAACGTATGTCCAGCCTGCTGCAATTCACGTAGGACATATCCTCCTATCGTACCGCTACCACCCGTGATCAATATATTCATGTGAGCACGACAAAATGTTGTGTGACAAATGATAGGAATTTTAATCCCCCTCGGCCTGTCCCGCAACGTTTCGACGGAGCTTTTGGAGTTTCTTGCGCGGCGAATGCGATTGTTGACGCTTTGCTGAAGCATGACCGAGCATCGGTCGACGGCCGATCGGCGGCGTTGGCGGGAGCCTGGGGGGGTAGTCACTGGGGACCGCAGTCCCGCCGAGATCGTGCGCCAGGAGCAACCCCGGCTACCCGCTTATTGTGGATGTGAATCGCAGTATGCTTTCAAGCTGCGATCGTATTGGGACAGATGTTCTATTGTACAGTACTTCTCGGAATTCATCAGGGGATGCTCCGTAATCGTCGAACGGCTTTTGACCCACAGATTCATGTCACCACAACAGAATGGTGGGTCCCTGCGCAGGACATGGCCGGTCAGCACGCACAACATACCGGATCCCCCCCAGACGAGCGGGAACCGGGAGTCAATTCACGGTTCAATCGGCACTTCTTCCCCGGGACCCGCTGATCCCCACAAAGAAACTGACGACGGGCTAAACCGGGTATCAAGGCCGTTACAGCACAGTTAACATATCATTGAGTAACACCTTTCCAAAGGTTGCAGAACCAAGGGGAATCGCTGGCCTCAACTTGCTACCTTCGGCTGCGACTCCAAAATGAAAATCGTTTTGGAAAACCACACCGTAACCTCCCACGATCTCCGTCGGGTTCGTGCAGATCTTGAAATGCACTTTTAGTACTTCTACGAGAAGCGACTCCTCTGTTTTCAGCACCACTCACCCGCCGTGCACCCATGAGAAACCAAGCCCTCCCGATGAAGCTCTGCACCTCGCTCTTTCTCC
>Ga0310120_10003493_pt1 | contig 11237 bp, 8 predicted proteins | sample CB27_AW_983_MG_FD_203506 | JGI IMG/M metagenome (GOLD analysis project Ga0310120, IMG submission 203506) | Marine microbial communities from Western Arctic Ocean, Canada - CB27_AW_983 | ecosystem: Environmental > Aquatic > Marine > Oceanic | place: Canada: Western Arctic Ocean | collected... | reverse complement strand
TCATTTCCATCTCCTTAGTTCAGTCCCCGGCACGCCATTTCCCTGGCTCGTGGGCGAGGGGATATGGGGCGAAGGGATTGGGGCGAAGGGATTGGGGCGAGAGGATATGGGGCGAAGGAATAGGGGTGAAGGAATTGGGGCGAAGGAATAGGGGCGAAGGAATAGGGGTGAGTGGACCCCGGATCGTCGAAACTACGCTTCCCGGGCGGCTCATCGGCAGGCGAAGCCTACATCAGAACGACTCCTTGTCCGGAGTCCTCCCTCCCGCCCAGGGGCCAGCCTGCCTGAAATCTGGACTGGAGACTCCCGCGGGCTCCTCCTAAGCTTTCGCTTCGCCCAGCTGAGTCCTTCGGCGCCCGGGTAGGAGTCTGCGGGGATGAACAACTGAAAGCCTACCTCGTCGTGATCGCGCTGCTGCTGGGAATCTTTGGTTCCATCGGGGGCTACAAGTACGTCCAACTCTCTGCCCTGGCCGATACGGTTTTCGAGCGCCCGCCCATCACGGTCGCGGCCAGCCGGGCCCGGGTGGAGGCGTGGAGCGAATACCTGACCGCCCTGGGCACGGTCAAAGCGGTTCGAGGGATTAGGCTCACCTCAGAGGAAAGCGGGGGAGTGGTTCGGATCAATTTCGAGTCCGGAGATTCGGTCGAAGCCGATCACTTGATGATCGTCCTCAACGACCGGGTCGAGGTCGCGCGCAGGGGGAGCCAGAAAGCCACTCTCGAACTGGCCAAACTGCAATTTACACGCAACCGGGAACTGCTCGAGCAAAGATCGGTCTCCCATTCGGACTACGACCGCTCCAAGGCCGACCTCGACCGGGCCCGGGCGGACCTCGCTGAAACCGATGCGATCCTGGCCAACAAGCGGATCCGGGCGCCTTTTTCTGGAATCACCGGAATCCGCCAGATCGAATTGGGAGATTTCGTTTCTCCGGGAACGGTGCTCACCACGCTCCAGGATTTGAGTGCCCTCGAAATCGACTTCAGCTTGCCGGGGCAAAGCGCACCGCGCCTGAGTCCCGGTCAGCGCATTGAGCTTCAAGTCGACGCTTTCCCGGGCCGGATTTTCGAGGCACGGCTCTCCGCCTTGGATTCCCAGATCGACCCCAATACCCGAAACCTGCAAGCCCGGGCGATGATCCAACAAGGCGACGGGCTCCTGCCCGGTATGTTTGCCACCCTGCGAATCTTCCCGGGCGTAAGCCACAATTTCATCACCGTCCCCGAAACCGCCATCACCTACTCGCTGCATGGGAATACCCTCCATGTGATCACCGAGATGGCGGACGGCGCCCTCACCACTTCTTCGGTTATCGTGGAGGTCGGTGAGACCCGAGACGGACGGACAAGCGTAGTCGCGGGAATCGAACCCGGGGATCGCGTTGTCACCGCGGGCCAGAACAAGCTTTATCGCGGCGCCCGGGTCGTCATCGATGAAAAAGTCGTCTTCTAGGGAAACTCTTTGGCTTTCACTGACACCTTTATTCGACGCCCTGTTCTCTCCGCCGCCACCAGCCTGATGCTGCTCCTGCTCGGGCTGCAGGCAGCCAGCAATTTGGAAGTTCGCGAATACCCCAAGCTCGAGACGGGGGTTATCAGTGTTCGAACCCTGTACCCCGGTGCCAGCGCGCGCACGGTCCTGGGTTTCGTCACCACACCCCTCCAGCGCTATCTCGCCAAGGCAGACGGCATCGATTACATCAGTTCCACCAGCGGGCCGGGGAACTCGACCATCGAGTTGCACTTGCGCCTGGGCGAGGATACCCGGAGCGTGCTTTCCGATGTGATCGCCAAGATCAACGAGGCTCGCTACGAACTTCCCTCCGAAATCGAAGATCCCATCGTGAGCAACGAAGCGCCGGGCGATGCCCTCATGTACATCGCCTTTTTCAGCGATGAGCTCTCGACCCCCCAGGTCAACGATTATCTTGCCCGATCGGTGCAACCCGTTCTGACGACCATCGAGGGCGTCGGAGAGGCCGACCTCCTGGGGAAAAAGAACTTCGCCATGCGGGTATGGCTTCACCCAGAAAAAATGGCCGCCCACGGTGTGACCGCCGAGGACATACGCGAGGCCCTACGCCGGGATAATTACATCTCCACCAGCGGTACAACCGAGGGCACCTGGGTCCAAACCAGCGTTGAAGCCGACACAACCCTCTCCGAGTCCTCGGAGTTTGCGGCCATCGTGATTCGGCAAGAAGAGGATCGGCGCGTGATCCTCGAAGACGTGGCGGAGTTGGAACTCTCGGACCAGAACTTCGAATTCGCGTCCTTCTCCAGCGGGAGGCCAACGGTTTTCATCTCGATCAAAACCTCTCCAGGCGCCAACCCCCTCGCAGTGGCCAAGAAAATCCATGCTGCGCTTCCCGAGCTCGAGAGGGAGATGCCCGCTGACCTCAGCGCCTTCGTCGACTTCGACGCATCCACGTACATCAATGAAGCCCTCTATGAAGTCGTGGTGACCATGCTCGAGGCGGCAGCCATCGTCATCTTCATCATCTACTTATTCCTGGGCTCCCTTCGGGTGGTCCTTATCCCGCTGGTCGCAATCCCCCTCTCCCTGGTGGGGGGCCTCTTCCTCATGTACGCAATGGGATTCTCCATCAATCTCCTCACTCTGCTGGCCATGGTGATCGCTATCGGGCTGGTGGTCGACGACGCGATCGTGGTGGTAGAGAACGTTCATCGCCACATCGAGGAAGGATCGCCCCCCTACAAGGCGGCGATTGACGGAGCCCGGCAGGTGGCCCTGCCCGTTCTCGCCATGACCCTCACCCTTGTCGCCGTCTATGCCCCCATTGGCTTCCTGGGCGGACTCACCGGCGCCCTCTTTACCGAGTTCGCCTTGACCCTGGGCGGAGCAGTACTGGTCTCGGGCTTCGTGGCGTTGACCCTCAGCCCGATGATGTGCGCACATATCCTGGGCGAACGGGCGAGTCAGGGTCGTTTTTCCGATTGGCTTGACCTGCGCTTCTATTCGATGAGGGAATCCTACAAGAGCGTACTCGCTCGAAGCTTGGCCAACCGGGGCGCTGTGGTGCTGTTTAGCCTGGCCATCATAGCCAGCCTGCCCGTGCTGTTCGGGTTATCTCCCGAAGAACTCGCCCCCAAAGAGGACTCGGGCGGAATTACTATCATCGCGACCGCGCCCCAATACGCGAACCTCGACTATATCAACCGGTTCCTCGACGAAATCGTGGATATCTGGAAGGAGGTGCCAGAGGTCGCTCATTCGTGGCAGGTAAGCTCCAAGCGTTTCACCATGGGAGGCCTCTCACTTGTTCATTGGAACGATCGGGAACGAAGCCAAGAGGAGATCATGCTCGAGCTTCAGCCCAAGTTCAATCGGGTCAGCGGGCTGGAGATCTTCACCTTCGCCGACCCCAGGCTCCCGGGCGCGGATTCGGGGTTGCCCATCAACTTCGTCATTGCCTCGAACCAGGATTACCAGCGAGTCGATGCCGTCGCCGAGAAGGTGATACAGAAAGCCCGGGAGTCGGGCTTGTTTATTTTCGTAAGCAAAACGCTCAAGTTCACCCGGCCCGAAGTGCTGGTCAACATCAACCGAGCCAAGGCCGCGCGGCTGGGCGTCTCGATTCGATCCATCGGTGACACCCTGGCGATCATGCTGGGTGAAGCCGAAGTCAACCGCTTCACCATGGAGGGACGCAGCTACAAGGTCATCCCCCAAACATCGCCCGATTTTCGTTTGACGCGCACGGAACTCGAGAAATACTACGTTCGCACCGAATCCGGGGACCTGATTCCCCTTGCCACCCTTGTGAGCCTGGACCAGCGGGTCGAACCCAACGACCTGAGCCAATACCAGCAGCTACACAGCACCAATATCCAGGGAATGATGATGCCCCCCAACTCCCTTGGCACGGGGCTCAATTTCCTTTCAAAAACACTGGACGAGGTCGCCCCAACGGGATTCCGCGCTGGCTACGAGGGCGAGGCCCGTCGCTTCATTCAGGAGCGCTCAAGCTTCGCCCTTCTCTTTGGCCTTTCGCTAACGATAATTTTTCTGGTCCTGGCAGCCCAATTCAACAGTTTCCGTGATCCCCTTGTGGTCCTGATCGCCGTGCCCATGTCGATCTTCGGCGCAGTTGTGACCCTGGCCCTGGGCGCAGCCACTCTCAATATTTACACCCAGATTGGCCTGCTTACCCTGATTGGGCTGATCAGCAAACACGGCATCTTGATCGTCGGTTTCGCAAATGATCTGGTGGACAAGGGAAAGAGTCGGCACGAAGCCGTGCTCGAATCCGCCTCCCTGAGGCTTCGGCCCATCCTGATGACCACCGCGGCGACGGTTATCGGCGTCGTTCCCCTACTCGTCGCTTCGGGCGCGGGGGCCAATAGTCGCTTCAGTATCGGCTTGATGATCGCTGCGGGAATGTTTGTGGGCACGCTCTTCACCCTCTTTGTTGTGCCCACGTTCTACCTGCTGGGCCCCGCCCAGCCCGTGGCTCAGACCTCAGCCCCCAGTCAGATGCCCCAAGGCTCCGTGGGCGCCCCCTCTCAGACGCCCCGCTGAGAACCCGTGGCCCTGCCACGGGAGTCGAGCGCGGGCAGCCCAAGAATCGAGAGGCCCGGACAGACCCTTTGGGTTTTCCTTCGTTCGCTGATTTTCAGGATCTGGGCGAAAAATCGATCCGGTTCTGATCGAAGCACCGACTCTTTCCCAAGGCGCGTTCCCAAGGCGCGGCTTCCAATTTTTCGGTGGCCGGGTTGGGGATTGAGCGAGGCGAGGGTCGCCGTCGCCCTTATCCCAGAACCCTTTGCCCTCGGAGCCCGCGTCTAATTTTTGCTGTCTGGAAAATCGAACCACCAACCCACACTGCTTTTCCCACACTGCCTTTCCCACACTGCTTTGCTAAAGGAGATTCCCGTGATTCGATTCCCCGTTCTGGTTGCTTTGCTCGCTTTTTCTTTTTCATCCCTGGCCCTGGCCAGCGATGACTTTTCCTTCCATGAATTCGTCCAAGCTGACCCACTCCCCACGTCCATGATCGCCGACTCCATCGACGACTCTGAGATTGAACTCGATCGATTTTCCCACGGCGTCGTGATTGAAGCCGAGACGAATGGGCTCACGCCCCACTACGCATATACGGTTTGGGCGCTTGTTTTCAACGATCCCGATGCCTGCGAGAATGAATGCGACCTCTATGACATGGGGGCCAACGGCTTTGCCGCACTCTGGACCGGGGTGGGCGTAGTGGCCAACGAAGACGGTGAAGCGAATTTTGAAGCCGTGATGTTCGAGGGGGAACCCGCCGGAGAAATTCTCATGGGACCGGGCCTGGTTGATGCCCGAAGAGCGGAAATTCACCTGATTGTTCGCTCGCATGGACCCGCGGCCTTTGGCAATCCCGCCCTTTTGAACGATCAGCTGACGACCTTTGCTGGCGGATGCGATGTATTTACCTGCGAGGATGTCCAGTATGCGACGCTGGTCTCCCGGGACCGAATGGTTGCTGCCAAGAGGGACAAGGCGTCGTTTCAAGATTTCGCGCCAGCAACCCTGGGAGAGATTATTCCCGACTCAGAAATAAAGCTGAAGAGAAAGAATCGTAAAATTCGTCTCTCGGGAAAAACCACAAACCTTGAAGCCGGCCACGCTTACACGATTTGGGCGGTGATTTACAATCTGCCTCAGGATTGCGTTGACGGCTGCAACGCCGACGATCTGAACCTCTCAAGTAGTTCCGTCATCTGGTCCGGAATCGGCTTTGTGGCCGATGAAGACGGCGAGGCGGGTTTTAAGACCCGGCTCAAGGAGGGATCCTTTCCGGGTGAAATACTCCTCGGCGCCGGCCTGACCGACGCTGCCACTGCCGAGATTCACCTGGTTGTCCGAGGCCACGGAGCGGCTGCTCTTGATGACCCCGGGATGCTCGAGGCGCAGACCTCAACGTTCATGGGCGGATGCGGGACCCATGAATGCGTTGATGTTCAGTTTGCGGTGATTGGTCAGGCAATGGAGCCCGCCGACGACGACTGAGGAATCGAGTCGTCGCCCGCGTGCACGAAAGAAAACCCTCAACTTCGCCGGGTCACCTTTGAGTGGCCCGGCGAAGTCATGGATGGGCCTCTTGGAGTTCTCCCGATAGGGCGAGACCGGCCAGGCCGGCTCGGGTATGCTCGGTGTGCACAGGGTGGCGCCAATATGCCCGACTCCTGAGGGAATCACTCTCTGTGCGGAGGTTTTCATCACCGGCACATTGAAGGAGGGCGTTCAAGTGGATCACGGGTCTCGATCCGGCGCCACGTTCATTGCGCGCCTGGACCGCATCCCCGTCTGGCCCTATCCGCGCTCGGTTCTCGCCATCGTGGGAGCCGGCTTCTTTTTTGCCTATTTCGACATAGTGACCATCGGCTTTGCGCTGCCGGTGATCTCCAAACAATTCAACGTTTCCGCCGAGATGGCGTCTTGGTCGATCACGAGCGGATTGATCGGGTATATCCTGGGCTCGATTCTCGACAGCCGGATCGGTGACCGCTATGGGAGGCGCGTAAGCCTCTTCCTGTCGGTCGCAGCGTTCTCGATTGGATCCCTACTTTCCGCCACGAGTCCAAGCCTGAATTGGCTGATCTTTTGGCGCTTCATCTCGGGAATGGGAATCGGCGCCGAAATCGCCCTGGTGACTACCTATATGGCGGAGGTTTCGCCGGCGCCCCTGCGTGGCCGCTACACGGGGTGGACCATCGTCTGCGCCTTTGCGGGTTTCGCCGTTGTCCCTCTCCTCGCGCTGAAAATCGTGCCTGTTTATGACTGGGGCTGGCGGTTTCTGTTCGTAGTGGGTGCTTTGGGCGGCTTGCTCATCGGCTTCATGCGCCGGGGTCTGCCCGATTCGATCCACTGGCTGGTGGCTCAAGGGCGCCTCGAGGAAGCCGAAGCCGCGACCGTCGCTGCGGAGAAAAAAGCCGAGAGCGTCTTGGGCCACGCCCTCCCTCCGCCGGCGTCCAGCAAACCCCACGCCGAGGCGAGCGAGCCCCCCGGCCTTGGCATTTTGCTGAAGCCACCCCTCATGGGGCGCCTGGTTCTTCTGGGAATCATCTGGTTCGTCTACTACGTGGGCAACTATGGATGGCTCACCTTGGCCCCCGAGCTTTTCGCCAAGCACGGATTCAGCCTCACCCAAAGCATCGCCTCGCTCTCGTTGACGGGCCTCGGTTTCGTGGCCGGGGCCATCGCCGCCGTCTATACCAGCGATCGCATCGATCGACGCCGAGGCACGGCTCTCCTCGCGGTGGTCTGGGCCATTGCCCTTGCAACAATCGGCGTCTACGCATCGACAGTCACAATTCCGGTCTTGGGCTTTCTGGCATCCTTCACCATCGGCTACGTCATCCCTCTCCTCTATACCATCACGGGGGAAAGTTTCCCGACTTCGGTGCGGGCAACCGGCGTCTCCTTGAGCGATGGTTTTGGGCATCTCGGAGGTGCCTTCTGCGGCCAGATCATCCTGGGCGTCGAGGCCGTCCAGGGTTTCGAAGGCGCCTTCTTCGCCATGGCGGCCACAGGGCTCGCCACCGCCGTGCTCGTGGGGTTCGTCCGCAATCACACCGGATCCCAGCTTGACTGAGTCCACACAATTTTCATGACCGGGCAAACTTTCACCCATGGCTCTTTGTTCACGAGCCGGAGAGAGAGTCGGAGAGAGAAATATGAGCGAAAGAACCTTCGAGATCCTCAACCTCGATCACCTGGTCCTTCGAACCCGAGATCTACCGCGGCTACGGGATTTCTACCTTGAACTGGGATGCTCCATCGAGCGGGATCGCAGGGCAGACCTCGGCATGATTCAGCTTCGGATCGGCACATCGATGCTGGACATCGTGGACGTTCACGGACCCATCGGGCAGTCCGGGAGCAAGCCAGGGACAACGGACCACAGCCTAGATCACGGGAACGTTGATCACAGCAACGATGATCACGGGAGCCTTGATCACAGCAACGATGATCACGGAAACCTTGACCACCGAAACCTTGACCACTATGCAGTGAGAATCGAGCCCTACGACGAGGTGGCTATTCTTGCTTTCTGCGAGGCGCGGGGGATCCAGGCCGAGGCCCCGTCCTTTCCGCTCTTGGGTGCCGATGGCTATGGGCCCGCTGTCTACATCACCGATCCCGATGGCAACCGGCTGGAACTCAAGGGGCCACCCAATCCCGAACAAGGCCCCGATTGATCCCCGAGCCGAAACCTGGGGACCAGCCCGCTCAAGCGCTTTCCGCCGCGAGTTCGGCGAGCAGTTCGATGCCCTCGTCCGAGGAGGCGGCGACGGTGAGTCCGGTTGCTCCGGAATCGGCCCAATCGGCGAAGCGCTCACGGATCCGTTGGGGCGGCCCCACCAGACCGCCTTCGTCGATGTACTCATCGGGCACCGCCTCGGCGGCCTCGGCTTTTCGCCCGCCGAGGTAGAGTTCCTGGATCCGCTCGGCCGCTTCCCCGTAGCCTCGCCGCACCATCATGTCCTTGTGGAAGTTCTTGTCCTTGTGCCCCATCCCCCCGACATAGAGAGCCACGTGGGGCTTGGGCATCTGGAGGGCGGAGCGAATGTCATCCGTGACCACAATGCTCACCATCGGGCGGATCTCGAAATCCTTCCACGACTTGCCCCCCCCGGCCCGGGCAAAGCCCTCCTCGATGGAGGCCCGATACGTCTCCAATGTGCCGGGCACGAAGTTGAGCGGGATCCAGCCATCGGCGATCTCTGCGGTGAGTCGCACGTTGGTCTCGGTACCGGTTCCGAGCCAGATCGGGATATCGGGGTTCATGTGAAGAATCGACTGCAGGGGCTTGCCGATCCCCATGGCGCCCTCCCCCGTATAGGGAAGTGAAATTTCGCGACCCTCGTGAGAGACAGGCGCTTCGCGCTTAAAAATTTTGCGCATGATGGTCACGTAGTCCCGAATCCGCCAATAGGGGCGACCCCAGGGTTGGCCATACCAGCCCTCTACGATCTGAGGCCCCGAAACACCGATTCCGCAAATAGCGCGCCCGGGAGCCAGTGCGTCCAAGGTCCCGATCTGCATGGCCGCCATGGCGGGGGTGCGCCCGGCCAACTGGATCACCGCCGTCCCCAGGCGAATCCGCTCGGTCTGAGCCGCGATCCAGGCCAGGGGGCCAATGGCATCGGAACCGTAGGCCTCGGCGGTAAAAACTGCGTCGTATCCCAGGCGCTCGGCGAGTTTGACCGTAGCCATTGGGATTTTCAGTTTTGGCCCCGAGTAGCCCAGCATCAAGCCCAGCTTAAGCGTCATGAAAATTCTCCTTCAAAGATTGGATCGAAAACCGACAATGAAGGTAGCGATAGCCCGCGGCTCGGACACAGCCCCTCTATCTGATTTATAGTGCGATCGCTTCAAAACAGGCTAAAGACCCCTTGCCCCCGGCTCCTGGCCCGGATCGCCCTGCTGGCCCGGCACCTGCGGATTCCGGGCGGGCCAGTATCTATGCCCAGCGAAGCTGTATCTATATATAGAGGAAGCTACCCATGGAAAATTCCTTCGAAAGCGAGGAGATCGGCGCGTTCCGTCTCTCACCGGCGAAATTCCTGGCCGAAGAAGTCTGGCCCCACGTTGAGGAGTGGGACGAGGCCGGAGTTTTCTCGATCCGCTCGTTAGACCCGCTCGCAGATCCGCTTAGATCCGCTCCTAGATCCGCTCCTAGACCCGCTCCTTAGATCCGCTCCTTAGACCCCGCTCCTTAGACCCGCTCAATGATCACCGCCGGAGCCATGCCGCCCCCGGTGCACATGGTGATCAGTGCCGTTGATTCGCCTCGCCGTTCGAGTTCGTCCAGAGCGGTTCCGATCAGCATCGAACCCGTGGCCGCGATGGGGTGGCCAAGCGCAATGGCGCCGCCATTCACATTGCAGATTTCCGGATTGATATCGAGATCGCGCATGAACTTGTAGGCGACCACGGCGAAGGCCTCGTTGACCTCGAAGAGATCGATATCCGAAAGGTTCATGCCGGCCTTCTTGCAGACCTTACGTGCCGCCGGACCGGGCTCGTTGAGCATAAGGGTCGGGCTCCCTGCGGTGGTCGCCATGGCGACGATCTTGGCTCGTGGGGTCAGCCCCGCTCGCTCGACATATTCCTCGGAGGCAAGCAGCAAGCCGGCGGCGCCATCCACCACTCCCGAACTGTTTCCCGCGTGATGGACATGGTCGATCGCGAGATCGGGGTAAGCGCGGGCCACGAGTTGGGCGAATGTTTCTCCCGTTGCGTCGATAGGCAATTCCATAAACTGGTTAAAAACCGTGGGTAGCTTTCCGAGAGTCTCCATGGTTGTGCTCGGTCTCGGGAACTCGTCCTTGGCCAGGGCCACATCTCCGCTGTCGTGGAGCACCGGGACGATGCTCCCATCGAAGCGTCCCTCGTCGATGGCGATTTTTGCCCTTCGCTGGCTCTCGCAAGCCAGTTCGTCGACTTCCTCACGATCGACGCCCTCGAGGGTCGCGATCATATCCGCGCAGATTCCCTGGTGGGGCTGAGGATGCAGGCCGCGCAGGTGGGTATTTCCCATGTCCATGGTGGCAACGGCCACGGGCTGCTTCACCGAGCCGGTGTAGGACATCATTTCGACGCCCCCGGCAACCACGAGATCCGCCATGCCGCTCATGATGTTGGCTGCGCCCAAATTCACCGCCGTGATCCCCGAACCACAAAAACGATCCAGCGTGAAAGCCGGTGCGGCGGTTTCCCAACCCGCATCGAGTACGCCCATCCTGCCCACGCAGGCCCCCTGCTTGCCAATCTGGGAACTGCAACCGATCACCACGTCATCCACCTCGGCGGTGTTGAGATCGTTTCGATCGCGGAGAGAAGCCAGGAGACTTCCAAGCAAGCGTTGGGGATGAATTTCCGAGAGTGAACCCTTGCCGGGCTTGCCAATTCCGCGGGGTGTGCGAGCCGCATCGATAATATAAGCCGTTGACATGGTCCGATCTCCTGTTAAATGGGGCTGAGAATGAATGGGGCTGAGAATGAATGGGGCTGAGAATGAATGGGGCTGGGGATGAATGGGGCTGAGAATGAATGGGGCTGAGAATGAATGGGGCTGAGAATGAATGGGCTGGGGATAAATGGGGCTGGGGATGAACAGACGAACCCAATGGGTCGCGAATTGGATGTTAGGATATTTGCCGACAGGAGCCGCTACACTTTATCAGTGCCTAGAAGATTAGATGCACTCGTCGCCCGAACGGCTT
>Ga0310120_10003492_pt1 | contig 11239 bp, 14 predicted proteins | sample CB27_AW_983_MG_FD_203506 | JGI IMG/M metagenome (GOLD analysis project Ga0310120, IMG submission 203506) | Marine microbial communities from Western Arctic Ocean, Canada - CB27_AW_983 | ecosystem: Environmental > Aquatic > Marine > Oceanic | place: Canada: Western Arctic Ocean | collected... | reverse complement strand
GCGCTTGCCGACGAGTCTGGCCTGCGCGTCGCGCAGACCACCCCCGCCGCCATCCGACGTGGGGTGCAGCCGGGCATGACCCTGCGTGAAGCCGTCAATCTCTGCGCCACGCTCTCGGTCCTGGAGTCGCACCCCGCACGTCACGAACAGGCAGCCACGGCCTGCGTCGAGGCGTTGGGCAGTGTGAGTCCCTTGGTGGAGGAGGCCGAGCCCGGCTGGGTCTACGCCGATGTGCAGGGGCTGGACCGTCTCTACCCCACGATCGACGCGCTGGACCACGCGATCCGGCGTGCCACTCCGCCGGGGCTGCGGCCCCGGCTGGGCATCGCTGCACACAAGTTCACGGCCTACGTCGCCGCCCACGACACGAGACCTGGCGGCACCCAAGTCGTTGGGTCCGGCGACGCGGCCGAGTTCCTCGCGCCCCGCCCCATCACCTTGCTCCCGCTCGGCCACGATCTGATCACGCGCATGCAGATCCTGGGACTCAACACCTTGGGGGCGTTCGCCGGCTTGCCGCGGGCGTCGGTCGAAGCGCAATTCGGGCGTGAGGGGGGCTGGGCTTGGGAAGCCGCCTGCGGCCGCGATGCGACGAGCATCCAGGTACGGCCGTACCGCGAGCGTATTTATGAGTCGACGGAGGCGGAGCCGCCTCTCGTCAGCCGGGAAGCGGTGCAATACAGCATGCAGCAGCTCCTGGGTCGGGTGTTGCGGCACCCGGCCGTGAAGGGCCGCTTCATACGCTCCTTGCGCATGCAGATCACAGCGGAGGACGGCCGGCTCTGGCGCCACGAGCAAACGCTGAAAGAACCCAGCAGTGATCGCGAATATTGCTGGCGGGTGCTGCGCACCATTCTCGAGCGCGCGCAATATCCGGCGCCGGTCGGCGCGCTCTCACTCGAGCTGCTGGAACTTTCCCAGGAGAGCGGCAAGCAGACCCCGCTCTTCCCCGGCCGGGTCCGGCATCGAGCGCGGCTGGACGAAATGATGCGCCAGCTCAAGACCCGCTACGGCACGCCGCCCATGAAACGCGTCGTGGAGGTCGAACCCTGGAGTCGCATCCCCGAACGTCGCTACGCCCTGATGGACTACGACCCCTAAACCAGGCCACCGGAAAGTAACGAAACGTGAACCGAACATCGCTCGCCTCGCTGAATGACACGAAGCCGAATCCTGCGGATGGAATTAAAAAAGGACTGCGCCCGATCAACCGCCCGCGTGGATTGCGAGTGCAGACCGACGATCGAGCGCGCCCGCAAACAGTCACCTTCGTACAGGATCGCCCCAACCGCCCGCAGCCCAATGGCCGTGGACCCAATGGCCGTCGACAAAGTCAGCCCCACCAGGTCGAGACGATCGACGAAGTCTGGCGCATCGTCGATGAGTGGTGGCGCGTCAGTCCCATCACCCGCACCTACTACCGCGTCAACCTCGACGACGGTCGTCCCCTGACCCTCTTCCACGACGAGATCGCGGACACCTGGTTCGAGCAGCGCTACTAGCGCTCCCCCCGCAGCCCAAGGAGACGAGTCATGGTCTGGCCCGATCGCGATGAGCAACTTGCCCAAGTCGAGCACGACACGCCCCGCTCGATGGCTTCCCGTACCCCGCCGCGGGGGTTGGGAAGCTTGGCCGCGGATCTGCCCCCCACCGACGTTGATGACGCTCCCTACGTGGAGTTGCACCTGCACTCTTGCTACTCGCTGCTGAACGGCGCCTCGCACGTGGAGGAGCTCGCGGAGACCGCCCACCAACTCGGCTATCGCGCACTGGCCCTGACCGACACGAACGGGTTCTACGGCTCCATGGAGTTCGCGCAGGAGTGCAAGTTGCGCGGCATCCGTCCCATCACCGGCGTCGAACTGAGTGTGGCTGAACGGGACGATCCGGAGTCGCCCCGCAATCACCTCACTCTGCTGGCTGAGAACCGCGAGGGCTACGCCAACCTCTGTCGTTTGATCAGTTACGCCCACGGTCTGCTGCTCGACGAGGCAGAGGCGAAGGACGCCCGGCGCAAGGATCCCTGGATCGCCTGGGGCGTGTTGGCCCAACACGCGGCTGGGGTGATCGTCCTGACCGGCTGCCCCGGCGGGCGCATCCCGGCGCTCGTCGGGGATGGAGAGGAAGCCGAAGCCTGCCGCCTGTTGCACCAGCTCATTGGCTGGTTCGGTCCCGGAAACGTCTTCGTCGAGTTGCAAGACAACCTGGTCTACGGCGACGTGCCCCGCAATCGCGCTCTGGTTCGGCTGGCGCAGGCCGTCGGCGTCGACGTGGTGGGCACGGGCAACGTGCACTACCACGAGCGATCCCGTCATCGCCTGCACGACGTGATGAGCGCCACCCGTCATCGCAAAACGCTGGAAGAGTCGCACCGCGAGCGCTTGCCCAACGACGAGTTCTTCCTGCGCGATCCCCACGAGCAAGCCGAACGCTTCGCCGCCTACCACCCCGACGCGGCGCGCAACAGTGTGCGCATCGCCCGGCGTTGCGCCTTCGATCTCACCGCGGACCTTGGCTACCAACTGCCGTCGCCCAAACTGGACGGCGATCAGTCGACGGACGATCGCCTGCGCGAAATCTGCTTCGAGGCCATGCGCGAGAAATACTCCCCGGCCGAACAGGCCAAAGCCGTCGAGCGCCTGGAGACCGAGCTTCGCCTGATCAGCAAGCACGACCTCTCCGGCTTCTTCCTCATCTATCATGAGGTCTTCGAACTGGCACAGGAGGTTGCGCTGGAGGTACGGGGCGAGGATTCCGCGCGCGGGCGGGCCAACCTGCCGGTGGGACGCGGGCGCGGCTCCTCCGTCTCCTCGATCGTCTGCTACCTGATCGGCCTCTCCCACATCGACCCGTTGCAGAACGATCTCTTTCTCGGTCGCTTCCTCAACGATGAGCTCTATACCCTGCCCGACATCGATCTCGACTTCCCGCGCGACATCCGCGAGCGCCTGATCGTGCGCGTCTACGAGCGCTGGGGCAAGGATCACGCAGCGTTGGTGGGCACCTTTCCCACTTACCGCCTGCGCAGCGCCGTGCGCGACGTCGGCAAGGCGCTGGGCTTGCCGATGAGCGAACTCAGCCGTCTTTCACGGTTGGGCAGCCCCTATCACTCGGCGGCTGAGCTGCGGGGCGAGTTTGAGCGCTATCCCGAGTTCGCCTCCCGCATCGACGCACCGGGCTGGCGCGACCTGATCGAGCTGGTGCCGCAGCTCAGCCGCATGCCGCGTCATACGTCGGAGCATGTCGGCGGCATGGTGATCGCCTCAGAGCCCCTGATCGACTGCGTGCCCTGCCAGCCTGCGGCCTGGGAGGGGCGCTACGTCTGTCAGTGGGACAAGGACAGCGTGGACGACGCCCGCATGGTCAAGATCGACTTCCTGGCGCTGGGCATGCTCTCCACCGTGGAGGATTCGATTGAGCTGATCGCCAGCGAACATGGCCGCATTCTCGACCTCTCCCGGATCGATTTCGCCGACGTGGAGGTCTACGAGGACATCTGCCAGGGCGACACCGTGGGCATCTTCCAGATCGAGTCGCGGGCGCAGATCGCCATGCTGCCGCGTTCGCAGCCGCGCAACCTGGAAGACCTGGCGGTGCAGGTCGCCATCGTGCGGCCGGGGCCGATCGTGGGAGGAGCGGTGAACCCGTATGTGCGGCGTCGGGTCAAGCAGCGCGAGGATCCCAACTACGTGCCGCGCATGCCGCACCCCGGTTTGTACGAGGTCCTGCGTGAGACGCTGGGTGTTGTCATCTTCCAGGAGCAAGTGCTGCAGGTCGCCCAGATCATGGGCAACTTCAGCGCCGGCGAGGCGGAGGCGTTCCGCCGCGCGATGAGCCGCAAGCGCTCCGAGGAGATCATGGAGTCGTACCGCGATAAGTTCATGAGCGGATCGCGCGCCAACGGGATCGCGGATTCCGTGGCCGAGCGCATGTTCGAGAACTTGAAAGGCTTCGCCGAGTTCGGCTTCCCCAAGAGCCACTCGGTCTCCTTTGGTCTGCTCGCCTACCAGACGGCTTGGCTCAAGCATTACTACCCGGTCGAGTTCTGCTGCGGGCTGTTCAACAACCAGCCCATGGGCTTCTATCCGCCGCACGTGCTGACCAACGACGCCAAACGCCACGGCGTCGACGTTGTGCGGCCCGACATCAACATCAGCCAGACGGCCTGCAGCGTCGAACACGATCCGCAGCTGCGCGGCGAACGCGGGTCGATCCGGATTGGGCTCGGCTATGTGCGGCATGTGGGGGAGGCGGGTGCCGCCGTGATTGAGGTGGAGCGCCAACGGGCGGGCGAGTTCCGCTCGCTGTTCGACTTCGTGCAGCGCACCGGTCTGGCACGGCGCGCGACCGAGAGCCTGATCCGGATCGGCGCGTTCGACGAGTTTGGCATGAACCGTCGCGAACTGATCTGGCAGCTGGGTCTCTTTGGTGGGGGGCTCGAGCGCGCCAGCCTGCGCGTGCGTAAACAGCGTCAGCTTCAGCTGCCACTCTCCACCGAGCAAGACGCGGTGCCGCTGGCTGACTTCACGGGCTACCAGCGCATGGCCGCCGACTACGAACTGCTCGGCCTCTCGCCGGACTCCCACCCCATGACCTTCCTGCGTCCGGGTCTGGGCGAGGCGGTCAGCTCATCGCTGCATCTGCGCTCCCTGCCCGCCGACTCGCGGGTCACCCTGGCGGGCTTGGTCGTCTGCCGTCAGCGGCCGCTCACCGCGCGCGGCATCATCTTCCTGCTGCTGGAGGATGAATACGGCATGGTCAACGTGCTGGTCAGCCGCGAATTGGACGAAAAGGAAGGCGTGATCGTGCGCACAGCCAGCTTCGTCGAAGTGGATGGCGTCTTGGAGCAGCGCGCCGGCCAGCAGCGCACACTGATCGCGACCAGCCTGCGCGAAGTCATTCCGCGCGAGGTCCTCGTCACACCCGAAGGCAAAAGCTGGGCCTAGTCCCAGCTAGACTGACGCCGGAGACGCCCCTCTTCAGCTCGGAGCAGCCCATGCCAACCGACACGCGCGCCAACCTCTTGGCCGACCTGCGCGCCGACGCGGAATCGATCCCGGCCCTCTTGCATGCGCTCCAGCCCGAGCAACTGGAGCAGGGCGCCTACGAACAGGGCTGGGCCGTGCGCGATCTCGTGGCGCATCTCGCCTCGATCGAGTGGACCTATCCCCGCCTTCTGCAGCGCGCGGCCCAGCCGCCCCCAACCGAGTCCACGCACTCCGCCGACACCGCAGCCGCGGCGACCGCAGCGGGCTCTGGCATGGGCGCCTACAACGCGCGCCAGGTGGAGAAGCGTCGCGAGACCCCGATCGCGGATCTCATCGCCGAGTTCAGCGCCAACCGACAGGCCACCATCGACGCCGTGGCCGCGGCAGACCCCGCCCTGCTTGCGACGGCGATCCAGTCCTACGGCGGCGCGAGCGGATCCCTCGTCGAGGTGTTGCGCTTCGTCGCGATCGAGCATGTGCGCGGCCACCTGCGCGACATCGAGGCGGCCCGCTAGGCCATCCCGCGGCGCTGTTTGCACGTACTCCCTTCCGTGGAAGAGCGGCGAGGTCCGCTACATCGCGCCCAACGATCCGGTCCTGGGCTACGTCGCCGACGACGGCCAGGCCTACGCGTACTCGCTCGGCATCCTCAACTTCCACGAGATCGTGAACGACACACTGGCGGCCGTGCCGTCGTCATCACCTATTGCCCGCTCTGCCGCAGCGGAGTCGTCTACGAGCGCGTGCTGGATGGCCGGCTGCTGACCGTTCGGCAACACCAGCGCGCTCTACCAAAGCGACCTCGCCATGCTCGACCGTGAGACCATGTCGTACTGGTTCCAGACGGGCGGCGAGGCGGTCGTGGGCACGGCTGACGGGAGCGCGTCTGCAAGTCCTGCCGTCGCGCATCGCGCTCTACGAGACCTGGCTGGCGGACCCCCCCGACACGTTGGTGCTAAGCACCGAGACCGGCTTAGTGCGGCGCTACGAGCTCGATGCGTTCGCCGGCTATGCCGAGATCCTGGAGGACGGCCGCTTCCCCTTCACCGTCGACCAAGAGGTACAGGACGACGACCGCCTGCCTACCGCAGCCATCGTGCTGGCCCTAGACGACGGCGCGCGCGCCGTCGTCTATCCGCTGGAGGAACTCGGCAACGCGGCCGTCCACGACAGCTTCGAGGGTCAAGACGTCGTGATCTTCAGCTCGCTCGACGGCCACGCCGGCGCGGTCTTTGCGCCGGCGGTCGACGGGATGCCGCTGACCTTCGCCTGGGACGACGGCGCCTGGGTGGACGGAGAGACATCGAGCCGCTGGAACTTGGGGGGCAGGGCTATCGATGGCCCACTCGCGGGCAGCCAGCTCACGGCGCTTCCCAGCCGCACCGCGTTCTGGTTCTCGATCCGCGCGGTGTTCGAGACGATCGACATCGTTCGCGAGTGATGCGGTTCGTCCCGGCCCCGCTCGTCGCTCACTAGTCGACAGCGGGCTCTGGCTGCGCCCCGGCCACGTTCGAAAGCGGGTCCAGCCAAGCGCGCCGCAGCATGGGCCAGAGCGCGCCCACGAATATGAGCCCCACGAGTCCTTCCAGCACGAGCACGGTCAGTGTCGTTTGCTCGCCCAGTCCGGCCACCAGCGGACCGACCTGGAGCGCACCCACCGGCCCTGCGCCGATCGCCAGTGAGAGCACGCCCAATACGCGGCCGCGCATGGCGGGGCTCGTGGCGCGGACGAGGATCGTCGTTTGCATCACCGCGAAGGCGGAGAAGCCAAAGCCGGCGGTGAAGAGCAGGAAGCTGGACAGCGCGTACGTCTCGGACTGCGAGAAGGCAAGCGCGCTGACAAGGAACAGCCCGGTGCCGTAGTAGTAGATCCGTGGGTAGCCCTCCGGTCGCGCGCGGTTGGCGATCCACAGCGCCCCGAAGACCGCACCCAGGCCCTCCGTCGCACTGAGCAGGCCCACGCGCAGCGCGTCGGCGCCCAGCACGTCCTTGCCGATCACGGGAATCATGCTCTGGTAGGGCGAGAAGACGAGGTTGAAGAGGATCGTCACCATCAGCACGCCGACCAGCAGCCGGCTCGCGCGCACGTAGTGCAGGCCGCCGATCAAGTGCGCGAACGGATTCGAATCCGCATCGGGATCGCGCTTCAGCGGAACGTAGTGCAGCGTTGTCGCCACCAAGGCTGCAAGTCCGAAGACCACCGCGATGAGCAAGTACGCTCCGTCGGCACCGATGGTGACCAGCAGCCCGCCGCCCAACGCGGGGCCGACCATGCGGTTGAAGCTGTCCGTCGTCCAATCGACGCTGACTGCCCGCCCGATCGCCTCGTGCGGGACGAGATCGGCCATCAGCGCGCGACGCACCGGGAACTCCGTTGCCCAGAAGGTGCCGGCCACGAAGACGGCGATCAGCAAGTGCCAGTACGCGATGTCGCCGTCGGCCACGAGTAAACCCAGGGCGAGTGAGACAACGGACAGCCCGACCAGTGAGATGACCCAGAGATGCTTGCGATTGAAGCGGTCCGCCATGGTGCCGAGCAGCACACCGAAGAGCAGCCGCGGCAGCATGCGCGCCAGGAATACCAGCGCGACTTGTCCAGCCGAGTCGGTCAGGTCGAACGTGAAGACACCCAGCACGAGGAAATCGAGCCAGCGCATCATCGACGTGAGGATCCCGGCTGCCCAGACACGACGGAACTCTGGGTTGCGCAGCACGGAGGCGAGGTCGGCGTGAGGAGCGCGAGAGCTTTGCTGAGACATCAGCGCCGAGTCTAGTTGGGCCCGCGCGCTCCGGTCCCGCCGCTAGCCCTCGGAGCTGCCGTCGAATCCAGCGCTTCCCGGACTATCGATTCCGTAGACCGTCGTCTCGGAGAAGAAGTCGTGCCAGCCGAACCAGAACGACGTCGTCGCCGGCTGCTGCGCCAGCTCCCGGCCCGTCATCGGTCCGGAGAGCGCCCGGCCCGTCAGTCGCTGCCAGACGCTGTTCGTCTCCCGATCGACCATGGCGCCGGGGTCGCTGGGATGCGGATCGAAGGTGAGCGTGCGCCCGTCGAGGCGGTCGTCGTCGCTGAAGCCCGCCGTGCACCCCAGAGTCGTTGTTGCGGTAGTACGAGGCGTAGCTGTCGTTGCGCCCCCGCTCGTCCAGGATCAATGTCTGCGGATGCAGATTGCGCCAGGTGCTCCAGGTGGTTTGCAGGCTGTCGACCAGGACCAGACTGGTGCCTCTGTGCGGCCCCGTGATCGCCTCGCGCAAGATCTGGCTCCAGAGCGAATCCGTGTCGCGGTCGTACATGACGAGCACGTTCATCAAGAGCTTGCCCGAGACGCCGAACTCGACAACGGATCCGGCCACGCTGCGGTCGAACACGATCCCGGTCAGGCAGAGCGGGCAGTAGGTGATGGCGACCGCGCTCCCGCCGCCGACGTCGTTCACGATCTCGTGAGCGGCCAAGACGGGGAGCGGGTAGGCGCGCGCGTCACCGTTGATCGAAAGCCGATCACCGGCGTCGTAGGCGACCACTCGGCATTGCCGGCCGCGATGAACGAGGGGTCATCGATCGAGCGGATCCCGTCCTTGGGCAACAGCGTGAACAGCTCGACGGAGCGCTCCTCGCCGCCGAAGCTGACGGCGGACGCCGCGCCCAGCGTGATCTGATCACCGAACAGGCCAAAGCGCTGCCCGAAGAACACCACCGCCGCCATCATCAGCGCGATGAAGATCAGTTGTGGCGAAATCGATGCGATCGTGCCGGCGAGGGCGCTCGCGGCCCTCACGCTTTCAGGATCCAGACAATGATCGCGGCTACCAGGCAGCCGCCGGCGAAGGTGCCCCAAAGAATCCTGGCTAGTTGGGCATCGTCGCCATGAAGTTCGGCGGCGCGCCAACCGAAGCCCCGCGTGTGACCCAGTCGCACACCGTTGAAGGCGAGCGTGAACCAGTAGAGCCCGACGACGCCCAAGAACAGCGCCACCCACTCCGCCCGTGCGAACGTCTCCCCCGCCAGCGAGACTAGGTTTTCGATGATCATTCAGTTCGCCCCGGACGGAAACACGCGTTCCACCACACCTTCGATCGTACGAACCGGCTCCTCCTCGGGATGCCATCCGCTCGCTGCGTTGCGGCGTATTTCCGCTGAGTGGATGTCATGGCCAGAAAAAATCGACGCCCGAAATTGACTTTGTACGGCACTGCCTGGTGCCATCAGAGCAAGAGCGCGCGCCGCTTTCTGGACTCGGAAGGCGTCTCCTACCGTTACGTGGACATCGACAACGACCCCCAAGCCGCCGAGGCCGTCATGAAGGCTGTGCGGGGTAATCGATCCGTGCCCACGTTCGACTTGCCCGATGGCGGCTATTTAGTCGAACCCAGCCGCCGTGAGCTGTGCGCGGCGCTCGACCTGCCGGAGCCGCCACGCCGCTGGTGGTGGCCCTTCTAGTCGCTTTCGCCCTATCCTTACCGTCGCCGCGCGTGCCAGATCTCGCCGTCGAGCGGGCCGTTCGCGGTCACCGTCGAATAGGTGATGTGCGGCTCGCCGGCACCGTCGACGGCCAGGCCGACCACCTGGAAGGGGTCGCCGTCCGCCTGCGCGACGAGTGTCGGGCCCCAGCCGTTGCTGCCGCGCTCGGCGAAGCTCAGCGTCTCCGTGTCGATGAAGCCGAGCACCTGTGCGTTGACCTGTCCCACCACCTCGAACGACCAGGAGCCGTCCGCCGCCTGCGCGCCGTAGACGATGTCGCCCGGCGCTGGGCCAGTGTCGCTCACCGCCGAAGACGACTGGAAGAAGGCGACGTGCGCCAGTCAGGCGTCGTCGAGCTCCAGCACCGCGAAGCGCCCCGCATCGCCTTCGCTGTAGATCGGTGTCAGAGCGAAGCCGTCGCCGTCCTCTACAGCGAAGATCAGGTCCTTGTTGTCGGCGTCGAAGAAGACGGCGGCCAGTTCCCCAGCCGGGCCAACAGCGATGTCGACGCCCCACTTATACGGCTGCGGGCCCGAGCCGAGTCCGCGCACGCTGAACGCACTGTCTCTGAGAGTCGCCAGCTCCACACCGGAGGCGGAGCCGAACTGCGACGGGTCGATGCTTAGATAGTAGATTTCGCCGCTCTGGCCGAACGCGATGGACGAGTCCCAGCCATCGTGGCCTTCGTGGGCGATTGTGCCGACCGACCAGGCGCCGCCCTCACGCGTCGCGATCGAGCCGTCTTCGTTGTCGTGGTCGTGATAGCCCACGACCACGCGCCCGTCGGCGCTTGCCGCGATGTCGAGCGGGCCGTAGACGTAGCCGGTGTGGATCTGCTCGCTGTTGGACCCGTCGGCGTTGATTACCTTGACCCAGCCCTGCGCGCCCATCCGCTCCAGCATGTAGGCGATCAGCGCCTGGCCCGACGGGTCGATCGCGATGTCAGGCTTCGTCCCGCTGTCGACTCGCGAGATCGTGAAGGAAGACGCCCCAGCGGTCTCCGTCGCGGTCTGCGAATCAGCCTGTTGGGTGTCAGCCGTGTCGGTCTCGGCTTGCGCGTCGTCTGTTTGGCTCTGCGCGGCCGCAGCCGCTCCCGCTTCGATCGCGGGTTCGTCACCGCCCCCGCCACAAGCGGCCGCTACGACGGCGGCCCCGATCAGCAGCAGCGAGAGGGTGTGCGACCGGCGTTGCATGAGTTTGAGCATGATCAACCTTCTCCCCACAGTCCCTACGTGGGTTCTCCCGCGATGGATTGACAGCGACGCCTCGTCAGTGCAGCCAGTAGCATGGGCCCAGCCCTGGAGGCTTCCAATGATCGTCAAGCTGGACCACATCGGCATCGTCGCCCCCTCGCTCGGCGAGGCGCGCAGCATCCTCGAAGGCAAGCTGGGTCTGATCTTAGATGAGAAACGTGCTCCCCTGCCCGATGGCAGCTACTTCGCGCCGGAGGGGACGCATAACTACTTCATCCAGGTCGGTGTCGGGGAAACCCAGATCGAGATTTTGATCCCCGTTGTGCCGGAGACCGGGACCTACAAGTATCTCCAGCGCTTCGGGCCTGGGCTGCACCACCTGGGCTACGCGGTGGACGACGTTCCCGCGACCGCCCGTGAGCTGGCCGAGACCGGACTCAGTCAGATCGACCTCGGTGATCCCGACCCGGACCGCCTCACCGCGGCCTTCTTCCATCCCAAGAGCGCGGGCGGCATCCTCACCGAGATCGTGCCTTTGCGAGAGTCGCGCTAGGAAGCGAGCCCTCCGTACGAAGAGTCAACGACGCAGCGCCGCCAGCACG
>Ga0310120_10003490_pt1 | contig 11245 bp, 7 predicted proteins | sample CB27_AW_983_MG_FD_203506 | JGI IMG/M metagenome (GOLD analysis project Ga0310120, IMG submission 203506) | Marine microbial communities from Western Arctic Ocean, Canada - CB27_AW_983 | ecosystem: Environmental > Aquatic > Marine > Oceanic | place: Canada: Western Arctic Ocean | collected... | reverse complement strand
TTTCCGCCGGCGACATTTGTTTGAACGCGACAGCCTGGCTTGAATACGACGGTGTGATGCGCATTGATTTCACCCTCTCCGCCAAGGAATCGACTCAAGTCGATTCTTTTGGGTTGGAGTTTCCCCTCGTGCCGGAGGTCGCCCGATTCATTCACTACCACACCGTGTGGGGTCGACACGGCAACCTGACCGCGCCCGATGAGGTGGGAGATGCTTTGGAATTTCCGTGGCAATCGATGTGGTGGCTGGGTGATCATGATCGCGGTCTTACAGTATTCACCGAAAACAACTTCGACTGGTCAGGCGGTCCGGCAGCGGTTCGGATCGAGCGTCGCGACAATGCCACGGTGCTGGAACTGAACATCTGGACGGAGCCCAGACAACTGGACAGCCCGGTCAAGTTTTCACTTGGCTTACACGCCACCCCTTCCAAGCCACTACCGGCCCGGTGGCAGGCACGGTATGTGGCGTTCTCTGGCGGAGAATACCTGCCCGGCTCCTACACATCGGTTTGGCACAAGAACCAGAAGTTCTACTCCTATCCACAACCGGCCGATCCGAACGCGTATCGAGAGCTGATTACCAAAAAACACAAACAGGGAGAACGCGTTTGTCCCTATTTCACCCCCGCCGGTACCAGCCCTGATGCACCGGCTGTGAGTCGGCATTACGACGATTGGATCCGCACTCAAAAAAGTGGCGAGCCGCTCTGGATTGGCGATAGCGTCGACGGTGGTTCCAGTCGAAACGTCTGCCTCTGCACGGCGAGCACCTACCCCGACTTTATGACCTGGAGTATGGAGAAGTTTCTCGACGCCTACGATGTCGATGGCCTCTATTTTGACAACGCGTGCCCTTACCCCTGTGCGAATACCCGTCATGGATGTGGCCGTGACGGAAAGTCCTCGTACCCGATCTTTGCAAACCGCGCGTTTTTCAAACGGATGTACACGCTCCTCAGGCAGCAACGCACAGGCTCCCGGCAACCGGTTATCTGGCAACACAACAGCCGATACATGGTGAGCCCGGCGCTGAGTTTTGTCGACATTTATTCCGACGGTGAGCAGTTCCGGTTCGACAAACATTCGCAGCCGCTGGCGGACATTACCCCCGAGTTCCGCGCAATGACATTCACCGGCGCGCAGTGGGGCGCCCAACCCTGCTTTTTGCCGGCAATGTCTTCGGCCAAGCCATGGCTCATCCAGTGGGGCATGGCTGCTACCATGCCGTATGGCAACATCATTATTCCTGCACCGGGCTGGACTGATTTAACGGCCCAGCTTGGCTTGCTCAAAATGCGAAGAAAGTTTGTAAGGTCGAGTGATCAGGTTCGTTTTTACCGGCCACACGAACTACCCGAGTGGTTAAAAGTTCGTGTCGAGATTGAGCAAGACGGCAAACGTGTTACGGGTGAAAGTGTCACCGGGGCGTACGTCCGGCCCAATGACAATCATGTGCTGCTGGTCGTCAGCAACCTGTCGGATCAGCCCGGTGCGCTGCGGTTGCACACGGCAGCCCTGCGCCAGCAACTGGGCAAACGCATTGAGATCGCCGATGCCCTGACAGGTGCACCATCGGCACGAGCTAATGCCGAAGCGTATATGCGCCTTTCGATTCCGGCGCACACGTGCCGAATGCTGCACATCTATCCACTCTCGCAGGACAAGTAACCACGTGTGCTCTTTCGGTTGCACATAGAGGTACTTGCCATGCCGCAACAGACCACCCCCTGTTAAAATTTGCACGGTTTCATCCTCCACCAGTTTCCCGTGGTGCAAACCAGCTATGCTGATGTCCATCTCGTTTCGGTTTTGTTCCTTCCCGTCGGCCCTGGTGATGATTGTGCTCATGTCAGGTGGGAGCCGGGCACAGGAATCAGCGGTGATGAAGTCGGCCCGGCCTGTCTGGCCCGCAGGACTGGAGACAGAGATGAACCTGACAGGCGGTTTCCGCGCTGTTTTTCAGGGTAAGCCAGGCGAAAACGTGGTGTTTCGTGTCGCTGCCTCAACTTTGTATCGGGCTTGGCTTAATGGGCAGTTCCTGGCCAGTGGACCGGCTCGGGCAGCCCACGAGTTCTACCGGGTTGACCAGTGGGAACTGGGGGATCGGCTGGTCGATGGCGACAACCTCCTGGCCGTGGAAGTCGTTGGTTACAACATCAACAGTTTTGCGCTCCTGGACCAACCCTCTTTCCTCCAGGCCGAGGTACTCCGCGACGACCAGGTATTGGTTTCCACGGCCGGCGAAGGATGTGTGTTCGAAGCAGCAATACTGCCTGAACGGGTCCGCAAAGTCCGTCGGTTCAGCTTCCAACGATCATTCATCGAGGTTTACCGCCTGCAGCCAGGCTACGATCGCTGGCGGCGGGAGGTCTCCTCCGAGTGGACTCCTTTGGAAACGGCCCTCGCGCCCCCCAGGAAGCTGCTCACGCGCGGAGTTCTCTATCCGGATTTCACCTTGAAAACACCTGTGCGCCACGTCTCCCGGGGACGGCTCGAAAAGCGCACAGAGGTAGCTACCCTGTGGAAGGGCCGAGCTCTGTTGAACATCGGCCCTAACTACAAGGGCTATCGGGAAGACCAGCTCGAAGCTACCCCGTCGATCGAGATCCAAAAGGTGGTCTCGATCCCCGCAGCCACACTCGATCCAGCCTCCCAGCAAACTCCTGCCGTGCGACTCGTGGGTCCTTCCTACCAGATTCTCGACCTGGGAGAAAACCTGACGGGAATGCCAGGTGCCACGATCACATGTCACAAGAAAACGCGCCTGTTGCTGCTGTTCGATGAGTTGCTCTTGGACGACGACGTCAATTTTAAACGGCAGGGGTCCAACGCTAACATCATCAGCTATGAGATGGAACCTGGCACCTATCACGTCGAGGCGATTGAACCCTATACCATGCGTTACCTGAAGTGGACCTGTCTGGAGGGGGACTGCGAGGTTGAGAATACCTATCTGCGCCAGTACATCCACCCGGAAATGAACCAAGCCCACTTTGCTGCCAGTGACGATCGGCTCAATCGACTTTTTGCCGCTGGTGTGTCGACCAACCGACAGAACGTTTTGGATCTGTTCATGGATTGCCCATTGCGAGAGCGGGCTGGCTGGTTGTGCGACAGTTTTTTCACGGCCCGGGCGACAGCTGATCTGACGGGTGAGACACTTGTCGAGCGGAATTTCTTCGAGAACTTTATGTTGCCCGACAAGTTTCCGAACCAGCCCGATGGCGCCTTGATCGATGCTTATCCTGCCGACAGATATAACCATTACATCACTCACACCATGTGGTTTGCGATTCAACTGGAGGAGTACGCTACCCGTAGTGGCGATTCTGAAATGGTCGACCGGTTACGGGCAAAAGTGACGGGGTTACTTGAGTACCTCAGTCAATTCGAGAACGACGATGGCCTGTTGGAGAACCCCGACGGCTCACTGTTCGTGGGCTATGCCGCCAATAAGTTTATCCGTGACGTGAGTTACCCGGCGAACATGATCTATGCCGGCATGCTGGATGCCGCCGACAGGATGTATGGGCTTCCTGAAGCGCGGGCCAAGGCCGAATCGATCGGCGAGGTGATTCGGCGACAGTCGTTCGACGGAGAATTCTTCGTGGACAGCGCGATCCGCAACGACGGAAAACTAGAGCGAGGCAATCAACGTAGCGAGGCGTGCCAGTATTATGCCTTCTTCTTCGACGTGGCTACGCGCGAAAGCCACCCCGGTTTGTGGCAAGTGCTGTGCGACGAATTCGGACCCCAGCGCACAGAGACTAAGGCGTTTCCAGAAATTCCGATCGCCGAGCCGTTTCTCGGGAAGATGCTGCGAATCGAAATGCTTTCGGAGGCAGGTCGCTGTCAGCAAATTGCAGACGAATTGATTCCCTGCTGGCTCTACATGGTTGACCGCACGGGAACGCTGTGGGAGTTCGCCCGGCCAATTGCAAGCTGTTGCCACGGATATCCAACGCACATCTGCCGCACACTGTTTCGCGATGTCCTCGGAATTTACCGACTTAATATCCCTGACAAACAGGTGGATTTCCGGTTGGGGGATCTGCAACTCGATTGGTGCCAGGGCCAAATGCCCACACCCGATGGACCGGTCAAACTCCACTGGTGGCAGGAAGGAGATCGGCTCGTTTACGAGTTAAGCGTTCCGGCAGGGTACGAAGTCAGGATCGAGAATCAGAGCGGCAAGCAGTTGCTGCAAAAACCCTAAATTGATGAACGTGATCAATCTACAAGACTCTATCAAAATACCAGTCTGGGCGATCGTCGTCCCAGCCACGACGGCCTAGATGGCTGGCATGGGACCAACTGTATCGGCACTTAAGCGGCAACCACCTTCGCGGATGGATTTCACGGCGTGATCGACTCGGCGCAGATCAACAAGGGGAATGAAAGTCCCGTTTTGGGGTCCCCGAATGTTGACCTGGCGAACCCAACCCAACTTGAACACTTGGCGTCCAGACGTGGCAATTCTGAAGTTTTCTTGAGCGGTGGTTTGTTGCAAGTCGTTTGTCGTTGGTTGGAGTCTTGCGAATGCGTCGGCAATCGGGTGGCGATCGCGTTGTAGTGAAGACCTTGAGCTTGGCAAGGCGGATTGGATTTGTTCCATTGACGAACATGTTTGTTCGTCCGTGTTACCGCAACAAAGATGGAAAGCGACACTCGTATTGGGCGCTTGTGGAATCGTATCGCACGGAACGTGGCCCTCGTCAACGCGTGGTCGCGTACCTGGGCCGACTCGCTGAAGAGGGACGCTTGGGCGTGCAGGAAGTGGCTGCACCCAATGCGCACGGCGACGAGCGGCAGCACTGTTTGCCTTTCGTGGATGAAACGTCGCACGATGATTCATGAGACGCGAAACCACGATGGGTCACGGTCAACGCTTCCGCGGTGCGTGTGGAGAACTGTGTCCAGTTCGGCGGGCCGTGGTTGGCACTGGAACTCATCAAGAAGATCGGATTGGACGACTTCTTGGGCCGTTTGCCTGCCAATCAAACGGACGTTCGTTGGCCAAATATCGCATTGATCTTAGTCGTCTGCCGGTTGTGCAAGCCATCAAGTGAACTGCATATTGCCGAGCACTTCTATCGCGACCAAGGTTTATCACACGCGATTGTATCGCGCACTAGATCACATCCTGCCACACAAGGAAAAACTAGAATTATTCGTAAAGCATCGCCTAGGAGAGCTCTTCGAACTGGAGTACGATTTGCTCCTGTACGATGTCACCAGCACCTATTTCGAAGGGCAAGCAAAAGCCAACCCCAAAGCCAAACACGGATATTCACGCGATAAGCGCAGTGATTGCAAACAGGTCTGCATTGCACTGGTCGTATCCCGTTGTGGAGTGCCCATCGGCTACGAAGTCTTTGACGGCAATCGCCGCGACAGCACAACGGTCGAGGAGATTGTGACGACCATGGAATCACGTTACGGTGAGTCCAATCGTGTCTGGGTCATGGATCGAGGCATGCTATCGGAAGCCAACATCAAGTTCCTCAAGGATGGGGTTCGGCGTTACATCATCGGCACTCCCAAGAGCATGCTGAAGCAGTTTGAACGTCAATTGCTTGAGGAGTCGTGGGACCATGTTCGTGACGGTGTGGAAGTCAAACTTTGCCCATCACCCGACGGCGATGAAGAAACGTTCATTCTCTGTCGAAGCCGTGACCGCTGGGAGAAAGAAAAGGCGATCTTCGCGCGTTTCGAGTTGCGCATCGAGGAAGGGCTGAACAAGATCCAAGCCAGTTGCGAGAAGAAGAAACAGTCAGCGGTCAAGATCGCGGAGCGGGTTGGCCGATTAAAGGGCGCCAACTCACGGGCTGCGCGTTTGTTCGACGTGAAGGTCGCTCAGGGCGACGACGGCTGGACGAAGTTGACATGGACCAAGAAGGAATCGGTTCGCAAATGGGTCACGCTTACCGACGGATGTTACGTGTTGCGCAGCAACTTCAAAGACTGGACTCACGAAGAACTCTGGCAGGCGTACATGCAATTGACCGAAGCCGAATCAGCGTTTCGCATCCAGAAAAGCGACTTGCGAATTCGTCCCATCTGGCATCAAAAGGAAGACCGCGTGTTGGCTCATATTCTGGTCTGCTTCCTGGCATACGTCCTGTGGAAGACGCTCGCCCAACTGTGCCGCGGCGCGGGACTGGGGGATGAACCGCGACGCGTGTTCGACGAACTGGGAGAGCTTCGCGTGATGGACGTGGTTCTTCCCACTTCGGAAGGGATCGAAATCCGCCGCCGTTGCATAAGTCGCCCGAACGAGCACCAGGCCATTCTCCTGGAACGCCTCGGCCTCCAACTGCCTCGTTACCTGGAGACCACCGAAATGTAGTGAAGACTTTTGGGGTTCCGGCCTTGAATAATAAGGACTTACGTCCAAAAGTGTTCAAGTTGGGTTAACCTGTCAAAAAAATTCAACTACAATCAAGGCTCATCGGTTTTTTATGACCTATCACTGCCCAACTCTGTTTCTCTTGATCTGTGATTAAACCCGATTTAGTGGTTTGGCCCTCACCGGATGGGAAGACTTATCCCGAGGAAAGAAAGGAGTCCTTTGGCCACAACCAAAGGCTCGTTTATTTTGAGACGTCCGAAAATGATCCAATCAGCTATTCAGCACTCCGCATGTTGGAAAAATTGTTTATGTCGGCAAATTTTTTGGATGGCGGCATTGCTCGCCAGTTGCCTCGCTCCGCTCCACGTGGCAACCTCCTCACCCGGGCCGAACTTTCTGGTGATCCTGGCCGATGATTTGGGTGTTGAGGCGCTTGGTTGTTATGGAGGGACCTCGTACAAGACTCCCCACATCGATGCCTTGGCGCGGACGGGGGAGCGGTTTCTGCATTGCTACGCCATGCCGCTTTGCCACCCCACGCGGGTTGCCCTGCTGACTGGCCAGTACCCGGCGCGGTTGGGAACACCCGCTTGGGGTACGTTCCCTGAAAACAAACAGGCCGAAACATTCGCGCACGTGCTCAAGCAGGCGGGTTACGCGACCGCAGTCGCCGGCAAATGGCAGTTAACGCTGCTGGGCAAGAATCGAGATCACCCATGCCAACTCGGATTCGACGAGTACTGTTTGTTTGGCTGGCACGAAGGCCCCCGCTACTACCAACCCTTGATCTGGAAAAACGGCAAGCAGCGCGACGATGTCCACGACCAATACGGCCCCGACGTCTACTGCGAATTTTTGATTGATTTCATGAAACGGAACAGGGACCGTCCCTTCCTGGCTTATTATCCGATGGCATTGTGTCACGACGTGACCGACGATCTCGAAGAACCGGTTCCCTATGGCCCAGGGAAAGATCGCTACGACACGTTCGGTGAGATGGTCGAAGCCATGGATGTTCGCGTGGGGCGATTGGTGGCAGCCGTCAACCGGCTGGGGCTGCGCGAGCATACGCTGATCCTGTTTTTGGGAGACAACGGTTCACCGGGCCAGTCGATCATCACTGCGCAAAACGGCAAGTATCGTCGCGCCCCGGTCGTCTCGCGAATGGGCAACCGACGCATCTCCGGCGGCAAGGGGGGCCTGACCGATACCGGCACCCGCGTACCACTGATCGCCAACTGGCGGGGGACTATCCCGGCTGGGAAAACTCGCAACGACCTGATCGATGTAAGTGACTTTTTGCCCACCCTGGCAGAGCTTGCCGGTACCTCACCGCCTGAGGGTGTCGCGCTGGACGGCCGGAGCTTTGCCCGGCAGCTCCTCGGATCCCAAGGCCCACATCGAGAGTGGGTCTACTCCCAGGCGGGTCGCCGGCGATGGTGGGTTCGCAATCAACGCTGGAAACTCTACAACGATGGGCGGCTGTTCGACCTGAAGCATGATCCTCGGGAGAAGCAGCCTATTGGCCCGGACCAGGACACCCCAGGCCAGGATAGCCCGGAGTCGGTCGCTGCCCGCGGTGTGCTACAAACGGCTCTCAAGTCGCTTGCCAATGGAACGCCATGAAAATTAACCACAATGCCCGCCGATCCTGAAGTAAAGAAGCGGACATTTGGAGCACACAATCCCAAGTTCCCTTCAGGTCCATTGGTAGAGCAGGAGACGAAGTCATGGACCGACGTTGGTTTCTAGCGAACGGAGTGGCGGGCACCACGCTGCTGTCATTTTTTTTGGGCAGCCGCGATCCACTGCGTGCCGAACAAGATTCCCGTACCGACTGGCAGACAGAGCGGGATGAGTTGAGCCGAAAGTGGCTCGAACTTTTGGGCAATTTCCCTGGTGCAAAATGCCCGCTTGCACCAGAAATGAAAAAGGTCGATGTCAAGGACGGCATTACCCGTTACCACGTCAGTTTTTCGGCAGAGCCGGATGACCGGGTGACCGCCTGGCTGCTGGTTCCCGAAACGGCCAAACCGAAATCAAACCCGGCGGTTATTTGCGTGCACGCGACAACCCGCGGAACTGGCAAAGATCGCGCCGCGGGACTGGCCGGCAAATGGCCCACCGATCCGCCCGACAAGCCAGCCGCCAGTCGTGCCTACGGACTGGAGTTGGCTCGCTGGGGGTATGTAACGCTGAGCATCGATCTGCTGGGCGACGGCGAGCGCATTGCCGATGGTTTGTATGACTCGCGGGCGTTCTACCGCCGCCATCCCGAGTGGTCGATCATTGGAAAAAATACCTGGGACGTGACGCGGAGCGTCGATTTTCTGGAGACGCTGGACCTGGTCGACAACAAGCGGATCGGCTGCGTGGGACATTCGTTGGGAGGTCACACTTCATTATTTGCGGCTGCATTTGAGCCGCGGCTGGCCGCTTCGTGCTGCAACTGTGGGGTCCTGGCCTGGTTCACCGAACTGCAGGACAAACATCACTGGGCCCGGCCAGAATCTGGCATTCTCAAGGATGGGGCACCCGCACTTGCTTACGTTTACATCAAAAAATTCTCCCAGTTCTATGAGCCTGGTAACACCGACCCGGTGCCAGTTGACTTCGAGTCACTGATGATGATGGCCGCTCCCAGGCCGCTGTTGATCATGGCCAACGAACCGGAAGTTGCCGGATACCATCTGGTTGACAAAGTTGCCCAGGCTGGAGAGGTTTACCGTACTTTAGGTGTAGGTGACCGTCTGGCGTTGTTCTCTTTTCCTGGCGGGCACAACTATCCGCCGGTTGCCAAGCGGCACAGCTTCAACTGGCTGGATCGCTGGCTGGACCACACACCGGCAGTCCCCACAATTTGGCCCAACGAATCGGTTTGATGATGGAAATTGACCTGGCACTTATTGAGCAGCTGCGCGAGTTTGAAACTCCACTCGTCGCTGAAGGACTCGGTGCACTGGGATGCAGTGAGCTACACCGGTATTACATGGGTGCGGAAATTCGCATGCTGACCGACACGCCGCAACCCGCCGTTGGCGTGGCAGTTACACTGGAGGTCGACACGAGTTCGCCTCAACTCAAGCCGGACACCACGGCGTTGTACGACGCTTTGGATGAAATCGTCCCAATGAAAGTACCTGCCATGCTGATGCTCAAGACCGTCGGCAGCAGACCTCAGCATGAATGCGTGCTGGGAGATGGTGTTGCCAAAATATCCCAGGCGGCTGGTTGCTGCGGGGCGGTCACCGACGGCGGGGTACGCGACCTTGCTGGGATCGCGAGGCTTGGTTTTGGTGTGTTTGCGCGGGGCCCGGTTGTGAACCACGCCACCTTCGTCTTAAGGAAACCTCGAGGTCCCATCGAAATCGGTGGGATTGAGGTCGCTGATGGAGACCTGGTGCACGCTGATTCAAACGGTGTGCACCTGGTTCCGCCGGCGTACCACCTAATGCTTGTCGAAGCCTGCATTCTCTCGCGCGACTTTGAAACGCGCGCGCACACGTTCATGCGACGCAGTGATGTGTCGACGGAAGACAAGCTTAGGTATGTTGACGAACTGCGGGCGAGTCACCATACTCGGTGCCACACCCTTGCACAACAAGCTAGTTGATTGGAGTAAGAACATGGCGTCCCCAGTGGTGGATTATCGCGAACATGATCGTAAAATCTGGGAACAGGAGCTTGAAGACTTTGTTCCGCCGCGAATTTTCGACGCCCATTGCCACATGATCAGTCGGGCGCACGTTCCGCCAGATATGCCCGGCATTGATCGGTTGTCGGAAGTCCATTTCTCAACGCTCAAAGAGTGGGCCGCAACCGTCTATCCCGGTCGCGAGACGCACTTCCTGGTGCTTGGAAAACCTTGCTACGGCATTCAGGTCGAGGCACACAATCAAATGCTCGGTGAAGAGACAGCCGAAGACCCACTGACCCGGGTCCACTGCCTGGCCACACCTGACCGTACCGCGGAGCAAGTTGAAAACGAGGTCAAAAAGTATGGTTTTAACGGCCTGAAAGTGTACCGTCGATTTTCGATCACCGGCGATATCGACAACTGCCGAATCCACGAATTTCTCACCCACGAGCAGATGGAGGTAGCCAATGATCTTGGCCTGTGGGTGACGATGCATCTCTCCCGTGGCGATGGCTGCGCCGATCACTACAACCTAAGTGACCTGGAAGAATACACCACCAAGCGATATCCAAACATTAAATGGATCCTCGCGCACGTTGCACGCAGCTTCACTTATTTCCCCATCGAACAGGCAGTCGAACGGCTCCGCGACATGCCCAACATCTGGTACGATCTTTCGGCAGTGACCGACATCCGCCCGTTTATCACGCTCTTTCAAAAGGAAGATCTGGCTCGCTTGTTCTTTGGATCCGACGGCGTCGATGCAGTGTCGTTTCACGGCAAGTACGTGAACTTGGGCAAGGCCTGGCAGACGTTTTACGCCGATGAGTCGGGCCTGGAATTTTCGCACTGCGAACACCGGCCTATTTTGGCACTTTACGAACAGATGCTCTGTGTGAAACAGGCGGCCAACATCTGCGGGCTTTCCAGGAAAAATGTCGAAGACATCTTCTGGGGTAACGCCAGTCGGGCGCTGGGCCTCGAATCGACCGAGAGCCCCAAACCTGTGAGTACGCAGGTGTAGGGACCGTGACGCAGGTGTAGGGAGTAAGACACGTTTGACAAAAGTCGGCCAAAGATGGTTTGGACCAGCGGTCTTAGGGAGCCAACACCATCTGCTTTTCGCCGTTAGCAGACAAGATGGTAGTCATTTTTTACGTTTGCGAGGTGAGTTGTCTTCGCCTCGTTTTGCGCCGTGAGGGCTTTTTGGGAGATAATCTTTGATTGAGGGATGTTTACAAGAGGCATTGCAAG
>Ga0310120_10003482_pt1 | contig 11257 bp, 6 predicted proteins | sample CB27_AW_983_MG_FD_203506 | JGI IMG/M metagenome (GOLD analysis project Ga0310120, IMG submission 203506) | Marine microbial communities from Western Arctic Ocean, Canada - CB27_AW_983 | ecosystem: Environmental > Aquatic > Marine > Oceanic | place: Canada: Western Arctic Ocean | collected... | reverse complement strand
AGGCTGATCACCTTGTGCCCGATCTTCGCCATCATCCTGCGGATTTCACGGTTGCGGCCCTGCCGCAGTTCCAGCAACAGGAAAGTGCTCTTGCCCCTGGTCTTGAGTTTCTTGGCCGTGTGGACTCGGAAGTACCCGTCGGAGAACTGGAGCCCGTCTCTGAGTGCCTTGAGTCCTTCGCGATTGGGGATTCCGGCGACCTGCACTCGGTAGAACCTGGGGACCTGGTAGCGGGGGTGGATCAGCTGATGGGCGAGTTCTCCGTCGTTGGTGACCATCAGCAGGCCCTGGCTGTGTTCGTCGAGTCGTCCGACGGTGAACAGTCTCGCGGCGACCTGGGGAAACAGGTCAATCACCCGGGGTCGGCCGCGGGGATCGTGGTTGGTGCACAGGTAGCCTCGCGGCTTGTTCAGCAGGAAGTACTCGGCCCGCTCGGTCGCGATCCTCTCGCCGTCGACGACGATATTCTGCGTGGTGGGGTCGACGCGTGTGCCGAGTTGGTCGGCGGCCTTTCCGTCGACTCGGACTCGGCCTGCGAGGATCAGGGCTTCGCAGGCGCGTCGCGAGCCCAGTCCGGCTCGTGCCAGGACCTTCTGCAATCGGATCGTGTCCGATTCTGTGTCCCTGCCGGATTGACTCATTTGCGGGGTTCCCTGCGGATCTGGCTTCGGGTCCTGGCACGCTTGCCGGCGAGCGATTCGTAGTAGCGACGCACCAACTCGGTGTAGCGGGCGGGCGTCCGTTCGCGGCCGGATTGAGAAATCCGTCGGCGGAGTTCGGGAGGCAGGTTGCCCCAGGGTGCCTGTTTCAGAGCGTTGAGTCGCACCTTACTGGCCACTTCACCGATACCGGTCCCTGTCCCGATCCCGGGCTGGCCGGCAGGGCGGGAACCGGGGTTGGTCACCTGGCCCGTGGGGTCCCTCGGCGAAACTCCCGGCGTGTTGGGCCCCGCCGGGTCGGTGCCGGGCAGGGGGGACGCGGTTGCCGTGCCGGTGCGCGGCGTGGTGGTCCGGGTCTGGCTGAGCCAGCGGTCGAGTTGCGCCAGGGCCAGTTGCTGGGGCTGTTGTGCCCGGGGGCCGGTCTCTCGCCGCCGAAGCGAGTCGGCGGCGAGTTGCATCTGCAGGGCGATCGCATCGAGGACTCGCCGTGCGTCGTTGTCGTCGGCAACGGGCCACTCTACCCGGCGGGTCTCTGTGACGACCGACTCCTGTCTCTGCAGGAGTTGACCGAGCCGCTTCAGCAGCGGTCGTGTCCAGCGCCCGGTGCTGTTGCGGGTCTCTTCGAGACTGAGGGTGTGCTGGACCAGCTGATCCTGTCGGGTCCGCAGTTGCGAGAGGTCCTGCCAGGCCCTGAGCGATTGTTCAGTGGTCAGGCGGGCCCTGGTCTTGGCCTGCTGTTCGGCGAGCATCCTGTGCAGCGACTCGAGTCTCTCGATCGCGGTGGCCTGAGCCGAGGGTGCCGCGGTTGAATCGGATTGCCCAAGTGCCACGGCGGCGCGGTGCATCGCGTCGGCAGCACCCTGGGCGATGGCCTGGGCCTGTGTCAATTCGAGTTGCCCGGCTGCATCGACTGCCTGTTGTGCGTCTCGTCGAAGTCGTGACTGCCTGGTCTTGAGCAGCGATCGCCGGGATCGGGATGCCGATCCCTGCAGGGCGCGGCGGGTCCGGGCCTGCAGTGTTGTCTGGTCGGTAACCAGCTGCTTGACACCAGCGAGCAGTCGGTTGAGCCGAGCCAGCTCGGTTTGGTCTTCGGAGGTTACGTGGTCCTGGAGCGATCGTTCGAACTGGGCGAGTTGTTCGAGGATCGACCGCTGGGTCTGTTGAGCCTCGCCAAGGTGATTCCGCCTGATGTTGTCGGCGGCGGCTTTCATCGCCGCGGAGGTCCCCTGATCACCGACGGCGGTGTGCGATGGGGGCAGCAGCGAGGTGGGCGGGCCGGGTGAGGCGGGCGCGTCGGGCGGGTCGGGAGGTTTGAGAGGAAAAATGTCGGGGGGGGCGGATGCAGTGTGTCGGAGGAGTCGCTGCAGCTGATCGGCGAGGTCCGCCTGCTGTCGTGCCATCCGCTGCAAGTTGGCCTGCTGCTGCGTGGTGAGTTGCCCGATGGGTTGATCGAGGGTCTGTTCGGGTTGCGAGGCTGTGTCGTTGAGCAGTTGCTGTTGGTGTTCGATGATCCGACGTGCTTCCGCGAGTCGGTCTCGTCGGTCCTGTGCTGGTGCGAGGTCCTTGTCGATCGATTCGAGGACGGAGATGACTCGATCCTGGTGGTCTCGGATTGTCGAGAGGATTTCAAGCGGGTTGGCTGCTGGGGTCGAGTCGAGGAGTCGTCGAGCCTGTGCGAGGGCTGCTTCGAGTTCGGGGAGCTCACGGTCTCGGAGGCTCTCGAGGTCACCGGCAATCCTCTTGAGATCCGCGGTGACCGATGGATCGTCGATGCGATTGGCGTCTCGTTCTGCCAGCAGTCTTTGGGCGCGCTGAGCCAGGCCACTGTCCACGGCGGCCAATTGCTGATCGAGCAGTTGCTGGTTGACTTCGGAGGCCAGCAGGATGTCACGATCTCCGGGTCGCAATCTCCCGGCGGTCTCGCACTGCACGATCAGCACGGCGGTCTGAGCCCCCAGGTTGCGTTGTTTGCGGAGTATTTCGCCGAGTTGCGTGAGCAGTGCTGATTGCCTGGCGTCGAGCTGGTCGCGTTTTTGCGAGGGAGTGACGACGGAGATGGTCCGGGTTGCAGAGCGTCCGACGCGAGGGGGATCGAGATCACAGGCATCGGTGGCCTCGACGTGCACGTCGAATTCCATGCCCGGTTTCAGCAACGAGTCGGCTGAAGGCCAGGTGTGCTCGATCAGCAGCAGGCCTTCACCGGGATGTTCTCCGTGAAGTCGCAGCCGGGTTTCGGTTGCCTGGGCCGTATTGATGGGGCGGATGACCAGGTGCAGATCGGCCAGGCCCACGTCGTCGTGTGCGCTGATGGCCAGCGGCATGCGTGCCTGGGGCGTGACCTGGATGTTGCCGGGTGGTTCGACCAATTCGACATCGGGCACTCGATCGACGAGTCCTCGGAGTTCGAACTGTTCGGGTCGTTCGGCGGTCAGCCCGTTGCGATCGACCAGTGCGAGGAACCAGTGTGAGACTCCGGCGGTCTCGACGATGAAGTCGATCTTGAGAGTCCGGCCGTTGTCTGAGATCGAGACGGCCAGCGGTTGCTGGTCGCCCCGGACGAGGCTTGCTGAGCGGATCGGCTGGTTGACCACGGCGGTGATTTCGGCCCGGGTCCCGATCCAGGCCTCGATGTCGCCGTGGCCGGTGGGCAGTCGCTCGAGCGGTCTGCCGGTGTAGGCGGGTGGGTTCAGCACAACGTTGAGCGATTCGAGTAACGGGGGCGGGATCATCGACAGCGGGATCCACTCGGTGGCGTCGTCTCCGCCGCGGGCCCGGAACTCGAGCGTCTCGAACCCCTCGGGTGGCATCAGCAGCAACGTGCCCACGTCTCGCAGCCGATGGGTCGAGTCGCGGCGGGTCGAGTGTTCCAGTGATTGCACTGCCAGCAGCCGGCGGGTTCGGAGCGGTCCCTTTGCGTGACGCAGTTCGATGACCGATTCCGGCGGCAGGTCTCCGCGGGTATTGACGACCTGCAATGCGAGCGACTCCCCGGCCGGAAGTCTTGCGCCGTTGTGTCCATCCCAGGCCGACGGTGCGAGAGTGGGGTCGAGGAACTGGAGGTCGACGGTGCGAGGCCATTGTTCTGAGGAGAGCAGGTAGAGCCGCCCGAGCCCGGTGCCGGCTTCGAGTGGTTTGAAGGCGACCAGCGCGAGCCCGATTGCCACCAGCCCGCTCGCCACCAGCGCCGCACGTCGAGCGGTTCGTGGTTCAATCACCGCATCGATGTCGATGTGTGCCATCGCCTCGACCGCCGAGTCGATCACGCCTCGTTTCAGGTCCGGCGAACCGACTCGCGGGTCGTCCAGGTCGCGGGCAAACTGCAGTCCGCTGGCGAGCCGATCCTGGAGTTCGGGGAATCTCTGTTCGATGCGGGACGCCAGGGCCAGGTCGCTCAGCGGGGCCATCAGCGGCGCGATGAGCCAGTGCCAGGCGGCTGCGATGTGCACCAGCACCAGGCCACACAGTATCAGTCCACGGTGAGTGCTGTTGTCCAGGTGCAGCAGCCAGTCGAGAGCGATGGCCAGCGTGGTGCCGGCCACGCCCGTCGCCAGGCACAGGCCCGCTCCACGGACCAGCAGCACACGTCGTGCCCGGCGACGGAGCTGCACGAGAGGTTCCAGGAGCGGTGAACTCATGGTCGGGCCCAGCTGAAGGCGTGTGAGAATGAGGTGATCATACCAATCGCGATCGCCTTCGCCAGAGCCACTCGCCGCAGAGTGCCGCTGCAAAAACCAGCAGCAGTTCCCAGCGATTCCAGAGCCGGATCGGCTCATCGACGGCCAGGGGGACCGGGTCACCGGGTGGGAGCAGCCGATCGAGCCGTCCGGCCTGGTCGACCGCGACGGCGAGTCCATGCGTCTCTCGTGCGGCCTGTTGAAGTTCATCGATGGCCACGGCTCTGAGCCGGAATTCCCGGTCAGCGGCCACCACGCGGTAGTCGGCCGTGGGGGGAGCCTCGCTGAAACCTGGCGAGCGGACAAAGGTGTGGTAGCTGCCTGGTCCCGGGTTGGTCACGGTGGCCGAGTAGACTCCCACGCTGCCGGGGACCGGTTCCAGGGCGATGTCCCGGGCGGTGCCGTTTCTGCTCTCGATTCTGATCTGCGGAGTCTCGTCCAGGGCGGGGGCATCGGCGGTTGAAAAGAACCTCAACCGCAGCGTCGTGGTTTCCCCGGGGGCATACTCGGTCCGTTCTGCGGTCAATTCGGCGGTGCGGGTCTGTCCGAGCAGTCGAGCGCGTCCGAGCAGCCTGATGGCCTGCGACCAGTAGCGGGCGTAGAGTGCCTGCCCGTCTCGCAGCCGCCAGCGCCAGATCTCGTCGGTCGCGTGAAACAGCACGCTGCCTGCTCCATAGCGTTGCAGGATCACAGCCGGGTGGCCGCGGTCGTCGGTGGAGCCATCCGAGCATTCCATCAGGACGACGGCTCCGGGCCTGGTCCGAGGAATCTCGAGCAACCAGTAAAACGGCGGCAGTTCCCGGATGCGGGACCCCACCCGGTCCCGTTCGCTGCGCGAACCGAACAGTGAGGTGGATTCGATTGCGGCGGTGGTCAGGCGACTGTGCCACGGCCCCGACGATTCGGCCGGATCGGGGACCCTCAGCGTCGCCAGGTCAGCCGGAACCAGGTCCTCCAGCGGTGTGCCGCGGTAGGCGACGGGATTGAAGCGGGTCCCGGCAACCAGGATCAGTCCGCCTCGTGCGGTCCGCACAAAGTCCCGCAGGTTCTGTTGGGTGCCGGAGCTGAGGAACCCCGGGTCGATGTCTCCGAGGATCACCACGTCGTATTCAAACAGCTCATCCCGGTCGACGGGGAAGTATTCCCGAGCGGAGGAGTCGTCGGTGACCGATTCGGGATCGGCATCCTGCAGGACGGTGGTCAGGGCGATACCGCGGTCGCGGGCGAGCAGCCCCTTGACGTAGCGGAACTCCCAGCGAGGTGTCCCATCGGCCAGCAGCACACGGATGCGTTCCTGCCTGACCCGGACCAGCCGTTCGTGCCGGTTGTTGTCGCGGTCGGTTTCGTTGTAAAGCGGCACCGCCTCGATTCTCAGTACCTGGTCCCCTTCGCGGCGTGGCACCCAGCTGAGGTCGACCGATTGGCGTGTTCCGTCGTCGCCCAGCACCAGGGTTTCTTCGGCGACTGGTTCCTCGTCGCCGTCGAGTGTCATGCGGATGGTGGCCGATTGTCCAGCGAGTCCGTAGGCCTGCACGTCGGCTCGGACCACGATCGGGTTGTCGACCAGAGCGATGTCGTCGAGCTGAGGTTCGAGCAGGTGGAGGTCTCGAGCGGGCAGCCGGCTGCCAACGGCGACGGTGACCAGCGGCACCATCCCGCGGCGGGCCACCGGTACGACGGCCGCGAGGCGATCATGGGGTGAGGTGCTGCAGATGCCGTCTGTGATCAGGACGATGGCGGCGGGAGGTTCGCCGCGGAACTCTTCGAGTACCTCACGGACCGCGGGCCCCGGCCGAGTGTCGCTGCCCACGGCCTCCAGGCTCTCGATCCGCTCGGCCATCCGCTGCGCGGTCTCCTCGGGCAGCCCCAGCGGACGCAGCTGGGCGTCGAAGGCATAAAGCCGGACCTGGAACCGCTGTGAGATCGCCTCGAGCAGCCGCGCGTCGTCGTCGACCAGCAGGCTCTTGGCCAGGTTCAGTCGAGTGGGTCGGCGGCGGCCGGCCAGGCGATCGATACGGCGAGCCTGTTCGGGATCGGCGTAGCGGTCTTCGAGTCCCATGCTGGCGGAGGTGTCCAGGAGGATCGCGACCCGCGGCGACCCGGTTCGCTGGATCAGGATCGCGGCGTTGGTCAGGCACAGCAGCACGCAACCGGTGGCCAGGAGCCGTGTTCCGATCAGTCCCAGTCGGGTCCAGGCCGACAGTCGGCGGGCGTCCTTGAGGTAGATCCAGGCGATGGTTGCCAGCAGGCAGACTCCGGCCAGCACGACGACCCAGCCAGGCAACGAACCGGGCCAGGGTGGCTCGTAGGACCACTGCCAACGAGTTTCCTGCCCGGGGATTGCCGGGGGTATGCCCAGGTACCATTCGAGGAACTGTTTCATGGAACTCCCGACAGACCACGTCCGCGGCCCAGGTGGTCACCGGGTCATTATACGGCTGCTGCGGGGTGGCGTTGGAGTCAGAACCGCTCTTGCTGGCCGAGTCGGCTTGGAATACAGTCCCGCCTCGCTCGAGCAGCTGCGAACCAGCGGGGGCCATGGACTACCATCTCAAACCGGTCGGCACGACCTGCGCGCACGGCGGCGAACGACTCGAACCCAACACCGTCTGCGTGTCGGTGCTGGTTGAACGAGACGGCGAGCTGATGCGGTTGGACTACTGCGAGGCCGATTGGCCGGGAACTCCAGAGGGTGCGATCGGTCTGTGGCGGTGTCGGGTGCCCGAGCCCGAGATTCCGGCGAACCGGCCGCTCGATCCCGACGGCCTGATGCGCTACTTCGAGCAGCTCGGCGAAGGACTGGGCAACCTGCCCGGCGGGCAGCTTGCCGAAGACGCCGACCCGCTGCAGCAGAAGCTGCGGTACGTCCTGGCGTTGCTGCTGTTGCAGAAGCGTCGCCTGAAGCTGGACGGTTCGCGGATGGAGGGTGAGCGGGAGGTGCTGGAATTCACGGGGGCGCGTGGAGAGGGTCAGTTCGAGGTGCCCGACTGCAAGTTGGCGGATGAGGAAATCGAGGGTCTGCAGGATCAGCTCAATGAGCAGATGCAGTACGAATGGAGCTAGTGGTGGCCGCTTGAGGCTGCTGCTGGTGCTGCTGTTGGCGAGCGCGACGGTCTGGTCGTCGGGGGGATGTCGTGCGTTGTGCAAGCAGGTCCGCTGGTGCCCGTATTGTCCTCCCGAGTGCCAACTCTCGGCCGAGTCGACTCCCAAGCAGGTCATCGCTCACCTGAACGCCAATGCCGATCGGGTGTATTCGTGGAGGTCGACATCGGCGAGCATCCGTGCTCGTGCCGAGGGAGGCCTGCCGGTGACACTCTCGGCCAACATCGCGGTTGCCCGTCCGCGTCAGTTCCGCCTGCGGGCCACGTTGCTGGGTGCGAACGAGGTCGACCTGGGTTCCAACGCCGAACGGTTCTGGTTCTGGATCCGTCGCAGCGAGCAGCCCTACGTGATCACCGTCGGCCACGATGACCTCTCACGAGTCCGCAAGCAGCTCTCGTTGCCGTTCGAGCCGGACTGGTTGATCGAGGCCCTGGGCGTCTCGCCATTGGCCGAGGGGGAATGGAGCGTGGCGAGTTCGCGGCCGGGCCAGCACCGCTTGACCCTGGTGGCCGAGAGGCGATCGCCGCGGGGGGAACTGGTACGGCGTCGGCTGGTGGTGGACACCTGCCTGGGAGTCGTGATCGAGCAGTCTCTGTTCAACGAGACCGGCCGGCTGATCGCGGTGGCCAAGCTGTCGGATCACCGCCAGGATGCCGAGACGGGGATTGTCGTTCCGAGGCGGATCGAGCTCGAGTGGCCCGAGGCCCAGTTGTCGTTGTTGATCCGACTCAAGGAGGTCGAGGTCAACCCCTCACCGATCCCGGCGTCGACCTGGGAGGTACCTCGGGGCCTGGGTTCGGGTCCGATCGACCTAGTGACCCGCCGGCCGCTCCGCTAGGGGGTGCCGCTGCGATGAAGGTCCTGGGCGGCGGCGAGGGTGTTGTTCAGCAGCATGGCGATGGTCATCGGTCCGACTCCACCGGGGACCGGAGTGATCGCTCCGGCGATCTCGGCAACCGGTTCGAAGTCGACATCTCCGACCAGCTTCTCATCGACCCGGTTGATGCCCACGTCGATCACGACCGCACCGGGCTTGACCATCTCGGCGGTCACAAAGCGGGGCCGACCGATGGCGGCGACCAGGATGTCGGCGGTGGCTGCGATCTCGGGCAGGTTGCGGGTGCGGCTGTGGCAGGTTGTCACGGTGGAGTCGGCCCCCTGGGCCTTCTGCACCATCAGCAGTCCCAGCGGCTTGCCGACGATGTCGCTGCGGCCGAGCACGACGACGTGGGCCCCGGAGGTCTGTACGGCGGTCCTGATCAGCAATTGCTGGATCCCGTGTGGAGTACAGGGCAGGAAGCGGGGTCGTCCCTGCGCGATCCGGCCGACGTTTTCCGGGTGGAAGCAGTCGACATCCTTGTCGGGCGAGACGGCGTCGAGCACCAGCTGTTCGTCGATCTGGTCCGGCAGCGGGAGCTGGCAGAGGATACCGTGGATCTCGGGGTCGAGATTGAGTTCTGCGATGAGCTGCAGCAGTTGCTCGGCGGATGTCTCGACATCGAGCCTGTGCAGGGTGCTGGCGATCCCGGTCTTTTCGCAGGCTCGCTGCTTGTTGCGAACATAGACGGCGCTGGCCGGATCGTCGCCGATCAGGATGGCGGCCAAGTGAGGAGTGACCCCCGATTCGGCGTGGAAGGCCGAGACCCGTATTGCGAGTTCTTCGCGGATGGTTGCCGCGATGGCCTTGCCGTCGATGATCGTCGCCGCCACAACCGTCTCCTTGGTATCAGTTCCCGGGAATCCCTTCCTCGACGCAACCCCGGCGAGGCTGCGGGCACGTAACGAAACTAACCAAACGGTGTCTGCGGCAACAAGTCCCCGGCGAGGTCCAGTCGCGAAAAGGCCTGCTGACCGCCCCACAGCACCAGTCCCGCGTAGACGGCCGCGACCAGGTCGTCGGCGACGATCCCGGTCCCCTCGGGCAGCCGTTCGAACTGGCGGGCCGGTGGTGGCTTGAAAATGTCGAAGAGTCGAAACAGCAGGAAGCCGGCGACCAGGCTGGTCAGGTCCATCGGCAACAGCCCGCAGCCGAAGACCAGCGGCACGGCGACGATCTCGTCGAGCACGACCTGGCCGGGGTCCTTGTCGCCCAGCAGGCGGCAGGCCCGGGTGCAGATGGGGACCGCGGCGGCGGCTGCCAGCAGGGTCACCAGCAGGCGGACTTCGATCGGGCCGGGAATCGCTGCAACGGCCCAGGCAAAGCACAGACCCAGCAGGCTACCGACGGTACCCGGTGCCAGCGGGGAACACCCGGTGCCCAGACCGCGTGCCAGCAGCAGGATCAGCTTCGAAGAGGCCTTGGTGGCCGGGTCGGTGTCGCCGTTGCTCAACTGTTCAGCCCTTTCGGCGCCGAGTATACTCGCGTGTTGTCGACCACGCTGCTCCTGATTCCTCCAGAAACGATGACTCATGCCAGACGAGCTGAAGCTCGACAAGACCGAATTCGTCAAGCAAGAGAGCCGTCAGCTGCGCGGTACGATTGCCGAGGAGCTGGTCGAGGAGGACGTGGATCACTTCAGCAAGGATAACGCCGGCCTGCTGAAGCATCACGGGTTGTACCAGCAGGACAACCGCGATGCACGCAAGCAGAAGAACGAGGATGGTTCACGCAAGGGCAAGGCGTTCATGTTCATGGTCCGCACGCGGATCCCCGGCGGGCGGGTGCCCTGCGACGCGTTTCTGGCCGAGCTGGACCTGTGCGAGCGGTTTGGCAACGGCACGCTGAGAATCACCAGCCGCCAGGGACTGCAGCTGCACGGGATCATCAAGGACGACCTGCAGCAGACGATCCGGGAGATCAACCGGACTCAGTTGACCACGTTTGGTGCCTGTGGCGACATCGAGCGAAACGTGATGTGTTGCCCGGCCCCCTTGCGGCACGACCCGGTCCACGACCAGCTGCAGCAGGCCGCCGATTCGATCGCCGAGGAGCTCAGGCCGCGGACAACCGCCTACACCGAGATCTGGCTCGAGGACGACGAGGGGAACCGCGAGGACGTATCGGAGTTCGTCCCGGCTGACGAGCCGATTTACAAAGCCGCCTACCTGCCTCGCAAGTTCAAGACCGGCGTGGCGTTGCCCGAGGACAACTGCGTCGATCTGTTGACGTACGATCTCGGGCTGCTGGGAATTGTCGAGAGCGGCGAGCTGGTCGGCTACAACGTGTTCATTGGAGGCGGCCAGGGCGTTACGCCCAGCGCCGAAAAGACGTTCCCGGCGATCGCTCAGAAGCTGGCCTTCATTGGCACCGACGAGGTGGTGGATGTCGCGCGGTCGGTGGTCGAGGTCTTCCGCGACCACGGCAACCGCAGTGACCGCAAGATCGCTCGGCTGAAGTACCTGTTGGCCGGCTGGGGCATCGAGCGGATGAAGGGGACGGTCGAGGAGTACCTGGGGCGGCCGTTGGCCGAGCCCCATCCGGCCGATGTGACGGGGGTCGAGGATCATCTGGGTTGGACGGCCCAGGGCGACGGGCGGGATTTTCTGGGGATCTATGTCGAGAACGGCCGGATCCAGGACACCGAGAGCGACCGGACCAAGTCGGCGCTGCGTCGGATCGTGGAGACCTACCGGATGCCGACCCGGATGACGGCTCAGCAGAACATCCTGTTGTGCGACATCGAGCCGTCTTGGCGGGGCGAGATCGAGAGCATCCTTGCCGATCACGGCGTGATCCCGGCCGAGCAGCGATCTTCTATCAGGCGGCTGTCGATGGCCTGCCCGGCGTTGCCCACCTGTGGTCTTTCGATCACCGAGAGCGAGCGGGTGATGCCTGAACTGCTCGATCAGCTGGAGTCCGAGTTGACTCGCCAGGAACTTTCC